>Ga0210394_10002060_pt1 | contig 28926 bp, 22 predicted proteins | sample IncBWC12MmetaG_FD_160121 | JGI IMG/M metagenome (GOLD analysis project Ga0210394, IMG submission 160121) | Forest soil microbial communities from Barre Woods Harvard Forest LTER site, Petersham, Massachusetts, United States - Inc-BW-C-12-M | ecosystem: Environmental > Terrestrial > Soil >...
GAAGACCTCGACAAGGTCCGCAGCAAGGTCGCGAAAAAATATCCCGACATCGAGATCGTCAAGCGGCCGGGTAACCGGCCGTTCGCCAGCTACAGCGCCCACGATCCGGCCGGCAATTATTTCGACCTGTCGCAGCCCGGCCACGAGAACCGCGCCGAGGTCTATGCCAAAGGCGATTGGAACAAGGGCGACTGGAAGCAGGAGACGACGTTCAGCCATTTCGCCATCCGCGCCCGCGAGGCGGAGCGCTTGGCCGATTTCTACACCGACCTGTTCGAGCTCGAGGCGCGCAACCTGCCGTCCGAGGAAGGCGGCTATCATCTGACCGACGGCCGCATGACCATGGCGATCGTGCCGTGGAAGATCTCCTCGTTCAACGGCGCCGGCATCGAGCAGCCGGGCATGGATCACATCGGCTTCCGCGTGCCCGATATCAAAGCCTTCGAAGCCAATCGCGACATGGTTGCCAAGACCAACATCCAGCTGGCGCCGAAGCCGATCCCGTTCGATGCCGAAGGCGCCGCGCGGCTGGCGCTGTTGCAGAAATGCCCGCACGGCACGGTTCAATTGGCCGATCCCGACGGCACGCTGATCGACGTGGCGCAGGATCATTCCTAAACGGACGAAATCCCCATGCGTATTCTGGTCGTCGGCGCCGGCGCGATCGGCGGTTATTTTGGCGGCAGGCTGTTGCAAGCCGGCCGCGACGTGACGTTCCTGGTGCGGCCGCGGCGCCAGGCGCAGCTTGCCAAAACCGGCCTCGTCATTCGCAGCCGCTTTGGCGACGCGACAATGGCTGCGCCGCCGACGGTGACGGCCGATGCGCTACGTCAGCCATTCGATCTGATCCTGCTGAGTTGCAAGTCCTACGATCTGCAGTCCGCCGCAGACTCGTTCGCGCCAGCCATCGGACCCAACACGGCGATCCTGCCGTTCCTCAACGGCATGGGCCATATGGATTACCTCGGCGGACGTTTCGGCGCCGGCGCCGTGCTCGGCGGTCAATGCGTGATTTCCGTAACCCTCGACGGCGACGGCCACGTCCTGCATCTCAACGATACCCACGGCCTGTCATTCGGTGAACAGAATGGCGAGACGTCGCCCCGCGTCGAAGCGATCGCCTCGACCTTCTCGGGCGCCAATTTCGAATCGCGGCTGAGCAAGGCCATCCTGCACGAAATGTGGGAAAAGTGGGTTCTCATCGCCACCATGGCCGGGAGCAATTGCCTGATGCGGGCCGCCGTCGGCGATATCGTCGCCGCCGGCGCGGAAAATCTGTCGCTGGCGCTGCTCGATGAATGCGCAGGCATTGCCACGGCGCGAGGCTTTGCGCCGAGCGCAGCGGCGATGACGCGAAACCGGGGCATGTTGACCATGCCGGGCTCGACCTTCGCGGCCTCGATGCTGCGCGATATCGAGCGCGGCGCGCCGACCGAAGCCGACCATATCCTCGGCGATCTGATCCGGCGCGGCGGCGGCGGCGACGGGCCGAACGACTTTGCGTTGCTGCGCATCGCCTATGCGCATTTGCGGGCTTACGAAGCGCGGCGAAAGCGCGAGAATGCCGGAGCGCCAAAACCTTGAGGCCACAAGAAACCGACATGGAAGCTTGATAAGCTACAGCGCCCATAACGCCATAATTGCAGTGCGATTTATGTTCGTTCGGAGGGATGCGTCATGATCCTCGGTCTGTCAGCGCACACATTCACGATCATTCATGTCCTGATCAGTCTGGTCGGGATCGTTGCCGGCGTCATCGTCGCCTTCGCCATGGTGCAGGGCAAGAGCGTGCCCGGCTGGACCGCGCTGGCGCTGTTGGCCTTGATCCTCACCAGCGTCACCGGATTTTTCTTTCACGATCCGACCTTCACGCCAGCGGAAGGCGTCGGCGTCATATCGCTGGTGGTGCTGGCGGTCGCGGTCATCGCCCTCTATTTCCTGCACCTGACCGGCATCTGGCGGTGGATCTACGTCATCGCCGCCATGGTGGCGATCTACCTCAATGTCTTCGTCGGCGTCATCCAGGCGTTCGAAAAGATCGGTTTCCTGGAGGCGCTGGCGCCGCACCAGACCGAACCGCCATTCGTCGTCGCCCAGGTCATCGTGCTGGCGACCTTCGTCGTGCTCGGTTTCGGGGCGCTGCGAAAGTTCCATCCGCGTGCCGCATGACTCCATGCATCGAAACGTGCTTGCCGGCCGCGCGAACCGGGGCGATGATCGACACATCCGTGAGGCGTGAACCATGACCAAGATCACCTATCAAATCGTCGAGCACGACGGCGGCTGGGCCTACAAGGTCGACGGCGTCTTCTCCGAGACCTTCCCGTCCCACGACCTCGCCCGTAAAGCGGCGGAGCGCGCTGCCCGCGAACAGCACGTGCCGGGCGAGACCCGGACCATCTCGTGGGAAGACGCCAATGGCCGGTGGCACGAGGAGCTGTCGGCCGGCACCGATCGGCCGGAAACCGACGTCGAGGGCTAAAGCAAAACCGCTTCGATATTTTCCGCCGCTATTGCCGCGCGACATCGGGCCGTCACGACCCAGCCTTAACGGCACTATGGCAAGGCGCCGCGAACGGGTATGTATTCGTCGGCTGGGAAACGGAGCCGATGAACGATCAATCTTTGCAGACAGTCCGCACTGCGCTCAGCGGCTATGAGCTCCTCAACGATCCGCTGCTCAACAAGGGCACGGCCTTTACCGAGGCCGAGCGCGACGCCTTCGAGCTGCACGGCCTATTGCCGCCGCACGTCGCCACGCTCGACTACCAGGTCCAACGCCGGCTCGACGCCTTTCGCAAGCTCGGCAGCGATATGCAGAAATACGTCTTCCTGCGCGGGCTGCAGGATACCAACGAGACGCTGTTCTACGCGCTGCTGACGCAGAACATCGAGGAGATGATGCCGATCGTCTATACGCCGACGGTCGGGCTGGGCTGCCAGCAATTCTCGAGCATTTTCCGCAAACCCCGCGGCCTGTTTCTCAGCTATCCGCACAAGGACGACATCCGCCGCATCCTCGGCAATCCGCGCTTCGACGGCGTCGAGGCGATCGTCGTCAGCGACGGCGAGCGCATCCTCGGCCTCGGCGACCAGGGCGCCGGCGGCATGGGCATTCCGATCGGCAAGCTCGCGCTCTATACCGCCTGCGCCGGACTGCATCCGGCGACGACACTGCCCATCATCCTCGACGTCGGCACCGACAGCCGCGAGCACCTGGACGATCCGCAATATATCGGCTGGCAGCACGAACGGATGCGCGGCGACGCTTATGATGCGTTCATCGCCACCTTCGTCGATGCCGTGCGCGAGCGCTGGCCGCATGTGCTGCTGCACTGGGAAGATTTTGCCATCGGCAACGCCAACCGCTTGCTGGCGCGCTATCGCGACAGTCTTTGCACTTTCAACGACGACATCCAGGGCACCGCCGCAATCGCCGTCGGTACGCTGCTCAGCGCCATCAATGTCACCGGCACGCCGCTCAACGAGCAGCGCATCGCGGTGTTCGGCGCCGGCTCCGCGGGCACCGGCATTTGCGCGCTGCTTTGGCGGGCGATGGTCGATGCCGGTGTTGCGGAAGCCGAAGCACGCAGCCGGTTCTATCTGGTCGATCGCGACGGCTTGCTGGTCGACACCATGGCGGGCCTGCAGCCGTTTCAAACACCCTTCGCGCAGAAGCGCGCGGCGCTGTCGTCGTGGACCTTGGCGTCTCCCGACCGGATCGGCCTCGGCGACGTCGTCATCAATGCGCGGCCGACGGTGCTCATCGGCACGTCGGGCCAGCCGCACGCGTTCCACGAGGCCGTCGTGCGCGCCATGGCCGACCGCGTGCGCCGGCCGGTGATCTTCCCGCTGTCGAATCCGACCGAGCGCGCCGAGGCGACGCCGCAGGAATTGTTCGAATGGACCGAAGGACGCGCCGTGATCGGCACCGGCAGTCCGTTCCCGCCAATCGAGCGCGACGGTCACGCGTTGCGCGTCGATCAGACCAACAATGCCTACGTCTATCCGGGCATCGGGCTCGGCGCCATCGCCGCCAAGGCGCGCCGCATTTCCGACGGCATGTTCCTCGCCGCCGCGCGCACCATTGCCGAAATGTCTCCGGCCAAGCACGACCCGCAGGCGAACCTGTTGCCGCCGCTGGTGCGATCGCGTGAGCTCTCGTTTCACGTCGCGATGGCGGTTGCCAAGCAGGCGCTGGCCGACGGGCTTGCCGCCATCGTGTCGGATGAAGCGCTCAGCGCCGCGGTCAAAGCCAAGATGTGGGAGCCGGTCTACGCCGACTACGTGCGGCTCAGAGCCTGACGGCCGAACAGACGCACGACGATCGGCCGTACTTCCGTCGGGAAATTTTATCGCTGCGATTAAATCGCCGACGCGTGTCTTGCGGGACACACATCGAACGCGGACATATTGTGCGTGCCGATGCAATTTTTGCGATGTCGATAGGGTTGGCAAACAAGAAGAATTTCTCAAGCACGGTTGCCGTTTAGAACACATACAAACAAGAATTCGGCGACACTTTTGAATTGTTATAATTATCTTCGACTGCGCGAATACGTTTTCGTCTTGTCAGCCCATATTGCGCCCCACTACAACTAATTGAAATATCTGTACTTTTTCATGGTTCTAAACTGGCAGTGGGGCAGTCGTGTCGGGGGCCAATAAGAAACTCAAGTCGCGGCTGCATGCGTTTCGCAATGAGGCAGCCGTCTCGGCACTGGCAATTGCCATCGGCCTCGGCGCGATCGCAAAAGCTTCAGCGCAAACCAAAAACAATCCCACATCTGCTTCGCCCGCGGCCGCCACCAAAATCCCCGAGATCGTCGTCACCGCTCCGAAAACCAAACCGAAGCCCAAGGTGGCGCGGCAACCTCCCCAGCAAGGCACAGCAACCGCCGCTGCCGCAAATGCCACAACGCCTGCGCAGGCAGCTTTGGACGCCAAGATGACCGGCTTCAACCAGGCACGCGACAACCTGCTGCCGAATATCGGCGCCACGACCTACACCATCAGCCGTCAGGCGATCCTGAACATGCCGCAGGGCGAAAACACGCCGATCGACAAGGTCATCCTGCAAATGCCGGGCGTGTCATATGACTCGGCCGCCTCAAATCCCAATTTCCATGTTCGCAACGAATACGCCAACGTTCAGATCAGGATCGACGGCGTCGTGGTTCCCGAGGGCGTCACCGGTCTTGGCGCCTACCTCGACACCAATTTCATCGCCCGCATGTCGCTGTTGACCGGCGCGCTGCCGGCCCAATACGGGTTGCGCACCGCGGGCGTCCTCGACATCACCAGCCGAAGCTTTGCCACGCCGGGCGGCGACGTCGCTCTCTACGGCGGCAGCCGGCAGACCATCACGCCAAGCTTCGACTACGGCGGCAGCGTCGGCAATACGATGTATTTCGTCACCGGACGCGGCACCTGGAACGATCTCGGCATTGAGAATCCAACGCCGGGCCTCAACGCCATCCACGATCAAACGCAACAAGGAAAATTTTTCGGTTCGGTGTCCACGCTACTCGACGAGTCGACGCGGTTCAGTTTCATCTCCGGCGCGTCCCACAGCGCGTTTCAGATTCCCAACAATCCCAATCAGATGCCGCTCGGCGATTTCGGCCCGGCGACTTTTGATTCCACGACGCTGAACGAAAAAGAATACGACACCTACGCCTTCAATATCGCGTCGCTGCAAAAGAAGGGCACTGACGGCGACGCGCAACTCGCCTTCTTCTCGCGCTACGCCAAGGTCCATTTCATCCCCGATATATTCGGCGACCTGGTCTTCAACGACGTGGCGTCCGACGTAACCCGCGAAAGCACGCTGACCGGGACCCAATTCGACACGTCCTACATAGCCAGCGACCGCCACACGCTGCGCGCCGGTTTCGCGGCGAGCGGCGAGCAAACTAATGTGACCAACACGTCTACCGTCATGCAGGGCGATATCGGCGCGGTGACCAGTCCGCCGTTTCCCATCACCGATAAGACCTCTCTGCTCGGCTGGAACATCGGCGCCTATGTTCAGGACGAATGGAAGCTGACCAATCAACTCACCCTGAATGCCGGCCTGAGGTTCGATCAATTGTATCAGTTCGTCGATGCCAACCAGCTCAGCCCGCGCCTGGCTCTCATCTACAAGCCGCTTGAAGGCACCACCGTTCACGCCGGCTATGCCCGCTACTTCACGCCGCCTTATCAGGCGCAGGCGACCCAATCCAATCTCGCTCTGTTCAACGGCACGACCAACCAGCCTGAAGTGCCGCTGGCCGACCCGGTCAAGCCGGAGCGCTCGCATTATTTCGATGCCGGCATCGACCAGACGGTGCTGCCCGGCCTCGATATCGGGCTCGACGCCTACTACAAGGACACCCGCGACATGATCGACGACGGCCAGTTCGGCCAGGCCGTGGTGTTGACGCAGTTCAATTGGACACGGGGATACAGCGAAGGCGCCGAGTTCAAGCTGAAATATCACAACGGCAATTTCAACGCCTATGCGAATTTCGCCTACAACATCACGCGCGCGATCGGTCCTGAGTCGAACCAGTATCTCCTCGATGCCGACGAATACGCTTTTCTGCTTACCCACTATCACTACACCGACGATATGCAGCGCATGACCGGCTCGGCCGGCGCCTCGTACCGCTGGTACGATACGTTGTTCTCGGCGAGCCTGACCTACGGCAGCGGACTTCGCGCTGGCGATCTGGCTGACGGCGTCGTGCCCAATTCGCTGCACACGACGCCATATGGCGTGGTGAATACGGGAATAGCGCGCGACTTCAAATGGTCGCCGGACTTCAAACCGCTGACCGTGCGTTTCGACATCGTCAACCTGTTCGACCAGGTTTACGCGCTTCGCGACGGCAGCGGCATCGGCGTGTTCGCCCCGCAATACGGCGCGCGTCGCGGCTATTACGTCGGCGTTTCGCAGAAGCTGTGAGTTCGCGCCGACGGCAGCTCTACGCGACGCGCACTTGCGCTAAAAAACGCTCGACTTCGGCGCGCAGCTTGCCGGAGCGCGCCGCGAGTTCGCCGCCGGCATTGAGCACGGCGCTCGCCACCTGGTCGGTCTTGGCTGCGGCATCGGAGACCTGGACGACGCTCATGGACACGTCGCGGGTGCGTTCCGCGGCCGCATTGGCGCTGCGGGCGATTTCCTTGCTGACAGCGTCCTGCTGCTGCACCGCGACCGATATGTCGCTGGCGTTCTCGTCGAGTTGCGCGATGGTGCCGGCGATCGCCTTCATGGCCTGAACCACCTGCGATGTCGTCACTTCTATGGACGAGATTTGCTGGGTGATGTCGCCGGTGGCCTTCTCGGTCTGCCCGGCGAGGCTCTTGACCTCCTGCGCCACGACGGCGAAGCCGCGGCCGGCGTCACCGGCGCGTGCCGCCTCGATGGTGGCGTTGAGCGCCAGAAGATTCGTCTGCGCCGCGACGTCGCGGATCAGGTTGCTGACATTGTTGATCTGGCCTACCGAGGCGACCAGCTGTTCCACCGTGGCGATGATCGCCTTGGTTTCGTCGGAGGCCTGGCGGGCGATGTGCGCCGAGCGCGCGGCCTGGGTCGAGATCTGCTCGACCGACTGGGCGATTTCCTCGGCCGCCATGGCGACGTTGCTGACATTCGTGGTCGCTTCCTCGGACGCGGTCGCAGCCGCCGCGGCGCGGGTCTTATTGTGATCGGCGGCATCGGCCATGATGTGGGCGCAGCCGTCCATGGATTTCGAGGCGCCGTCGAGCGCCTGGATGATGTCGTTGACCGCGCGTTCGAAATTTTGCGTCGCCGCTTCGACCCGCTGCCGGCGCAACTCGGAATCCTCGGCGCGGTCGGCCTCGCGCTGGCGCGCGACGCTGACTTCGGCGATGGCCTGGCGGAACACCAGCAGCGCTTTGGCCATGCCGGCAATCTCGTCCCGGCCGCCGACCGGAACCGGAACGTCGGACTCGCCGTCCGCTATGCGGCGCATTGCGCCGCTCAACAGCGTCAGCCGGCCGACGATGCTGCGCCCGACATAGAGCCAGGCGATCAGGCCGGCCGCCACGAGCGCCGCGAGACTAAGCGCGATGAGAAGGATGCGCCCGATGCGAATTTGCGATATGGCACGCCCCGAAAGCGTCTTGGCAGATGTGCCTTGGCGATCGATCAAACCCTCGACGGCCTTTCGAAGGTGCGCCGCCTCCGACGTCGCCGCGGCAAACACAAGCGCGGCGTCCTGCTCGCGGTTGAGCTCATTGGTGCGTTGCGCAATGATGCCGTCGCTGCCCGCAATCGTCGCCAGCTTTTTATAAAGATCGGCGATCTTCTTCGTCTGATTGGTTTGCGGCAATTCTCTCAAGTTACCTTCGATATTGCGTTGGGCCGACGCTATGGGGTCACGGATCGGCACCAGGCTCGCGACATCCGTCACCATCGACGATTCGATCAGCAAGCCGGTCAGAAGATTGACGCTTGACTGTATCTCAAGCAGCCGGCGCAGCGCCTCGATCGATTGATTCAAAGTCGCGTTGCTGCTGCCCGGCATCTGGTCTCGGGTCATCAGATCGAAATTGGCGTCGTCGATCGCCGGTACGACCGCGTCCTGAATGTCTTCGTGGACTTTCCGGACCGACAGCGCCAGAGCACGCCGTTGCGCGGAGATCTTTATGCGCTCCGTGACGGCCTGGTCGAGCGCACCGAGCCGCTCGACCATCGCGGCGCGCGCCACTTCGATCTCGTCGTTATGGCCGACATCGAGCATCTGCAACTGCTCGATCCGGGCGCTGAGCATGTGCGATTGAGCGTTGATAGCGCGAGAAATGTCCTCGCGGTGATTTTCATCCGATGCGGTCATCAAACGTGGGGCGGAGGCGACCAGGGTGCTTGCCTCCTCGGCGAGCCGGAGCGACTCGATGGTCGCCGGCATGCTCCGCGAAACGATCTCCGTCATCGTCGCACTGATATTGGCGGACGCATAAAGCGCAAATAGCGAGCCGACGACGGTCATGCCCGCGGCAAAGCCGAAGGCCAAATAGAGACGCGAGCGGATCGTGCCCAGTCGCGACAGCGCGCCGAACCAGCTGCGAACGGCTTCAATGCTCGATTTGACCATGTGTTCAACCATCAATGATCTCGCCCCGCGGGTGGGCAAACGTCTCATTCACTTCATTGTCCCGCAATCTTGGCGAGCCGCGAAACCGGCTTGAAGGTTCCATTCGCCTGCAAGATCGTGAAGAACACGTGATCCGAGCCCTGGTTCTTGGCGGGCCCATAGCTGAGCGTGATACCGCCCATATCGAACGGTGCCGAACCGATGGCGTCGAGAAGTCCTTCCCGCGTCGGCTCGCCCTTGATGCGCTTGAGCGCGTCGACCACGAGGCGGCCGACCACATAGCCTTCGAGCGAGACGAAGCCGGGCTTGGCCGTCGCGTCGGCGGCCGTGAGCGCATGTTGATAGGACGCCACCACCGGCAGCGAGTCATCCCACGGCGACGGCACGACCTGGCTGACGATGACGCCGGCGCCATCCTTGCCGAGCTCTTTCGCCAGCGAATCCGATCCGACGAAGGAGATGGCGACGAACACGGCGTTGAGCTGCACCTGATGTGCGACCTTGATGAATTGCGCGACCGGCTTGTATGGCGCGACCGTCACCACCGCTTCCGGCTCGGCCTTCATGATATCGAGCAGCGCCGACTTTACCGCGACCGTATTGCGCCTGAACGAGCCGGATGCGACGAGCGTCAAGTTGCGCTTCGCCATGGCCCGCTGCACGCCTTCGAGGCCGGTAAGCCCGAATGCGTCGTCCTGGTAGAGGATGGCGATCTTCGAGATGCCCAGATCCTTGGTCAGGTGCTCGATCCAGGCTTCGGTTTCCTCGAAATAGGAGCTACGCACATTGACGACGTAACGGTTATACGGATTGCGCAAAAATTCGGCGCCGGTGAACGGGCCGATGAACGGCACTTTCGCCTGGGTCGCGATCGGTTGGCTCACCTTCGACGTCGGCGTACCGACGGCGCCGATGAGCGCGAAGACTTTGTCTTCATCGAGAATGGCCTTGGTGGCCTCGATGGTCTTTTCCGGCTCATAGCCGTCGTCGCGGGATTTCAGCTCAAGCTTGCGGCCGAAAATTCCGCCGCCACGATTGGCTTCGTCGAAGGCCGCGAGGATTCCCTGGCGCATGCCCTGGCCTAGATCCTGCGCCGGTCCGGTGAGAGCCGCGACTTGACCGAACACGATGGTCTTGTCAGTGACGCCATCCTCGGCAAGCGCAACGCCGCTGGTCATGCTGGCAAGGACAACGAATGCAATGCGCAGGTGATTGCTGTTCATCGGCTTTCCCTCAAGGGCGCAGGTGACCGCGTCACTGTCTCGGCATTGCTATTTGTTTGGACAGAATACTGCCGCCCATATTTTGGGCGTGTCGTGGTTAACGGAGTATTAAGGACTGCGCCGAACGCAGCCGAACTCTGAAATTTTGTTCGCTGACGGATGCGCCGCGATCTAAGCGGAGACCCTGCTGTCGCGCCGCGCGCGATCCAGCAGCATGGCGCGGATGGCGGCGAACACGGCGTCGAAAGCCGGCCGGCGATAGGCCCATTTCTCGTCGGGCGCGAGCGGCGCCATGATCATGGTGGCGTTGCCTTCGAAGAACAGGATGCCGCCTGCGGCGTTGACCGCAAAATCGATACCGCCGTAATGGAGGCCGAGCGCGGCATTGATCTGCTCGAGCGCCGCCATGCCGCGCGGCCCGATGAAGCCTGCCATGTCGTCGAGGAAGGCGCGATCGTGCACGCGATTGTCCGCCGAATAGGCCATGTCGGCGCGGAAATAATGCACCTTCCAGTCGCGCGAAACCGCCAGATGCAGCGGATAGAGCTTTCGATCGACGATCATGACGCGGATCTTGCGAAACATCCCTTCGCCGTCGCGCGCATCGAGCTGTTCGATCAGCCACACGTCGTCGCCGGGCAGCTCGCTCGCCGCCGCGGCGAGGCTTTCCGGGCTTTCGACGCGAGTGAAATAGCGGCCGGTATGGAAACCCGGCAGGCGCAGCAGAAGCGGAAAAGCAAATCCGTTGGTGGCGACCACGGCAGCAGCACCGGGACCGGCGAGCGCGCGCCGCGACACCGTCGCCATGCGCGGCGTGATGACGTTGGGTAGATTGCGCAGCCGCTCGGCATTCGACGCGCGCCCGGTTTGGCCAACCGCGAGCGGATGATTGATCACCGGTCGGCCGGTGTGGCGCAGCACCGCGCACGCAGCATCGAGGCCTTCGGCGCAAATGTCGGCGTCGCCGATGCTGTTGAAGACCACGTCATGCGCCGGCAATGCAACTTTCACATCGTAGTATTCAGTCACCAGGACGCTGGTCTGGAAAACCTGCTCATCGAGCAGCGAAGCGGTCGGCGTGTTGCCGCCGGCAGCCGAGACCAGGAGCAGAACCCGGACCGGCGGCCGCTCGCCGCGACAAGGCAGCGTCGTCAGGAAATTGTTCTTAAAACCCTTATCGCGATGCGCCCGCGCGCCCGCCGCATCGCCGATCTCGGCCAGCAGATTGCCCATGCCGCGGTGGGCATGAATGTGGTCGGGATCGGCGCGCAAGGCGGCTTCGAAATGCGCGCGCGCCGCGTCGTGCTCGTCGAGCAGGAACAACAGCGTCGCCAGGTTGACCCGGCCCATCGGATTGTCGGGATGATGCCGCACCGCCTCGCCAAACAGTGAGCGCGCCGCATCTTTGTATCCAGCTTTAAGAACAAGATTGCCGAAATCGTTCAACACGCCGAAATCGGTCGGCCGCCGCCGCAATAGTTCGAGATAATCCGCTTTGGCCGCCTCGTAGGCGCCCTGCTCGCGATATAGCCCGGCACGCTCGAAGCGGGCCGCAAAAGCATCGGGATCGCGCGCCAGCACGCGGTCGAGCTTTTCGATGCGCGACTTCGCCAAGTTTTTCGAACGATCGCTCACGGCGGCCCTGCTTCCTGCATCGCGAATCAATGCCCGAAGATATCACGCGGCCGGCGCGTACCGCGGTTTCGCCTCGGGGGCGGTAGCGATCAGGGCTAAGGTGGACAATAATGGCTGGAACGCGCGGCCTGCCGCCGCGCCAATGACAGGGGAGACGCTGCGATGGACCTGGCGATGACCGGCAAAAAGGCGATCGTCACCGGCGCCAGCGAAGGCATCGGCAAGGCGATCACATTGGCCTTCGCGCGCGAGGGCGTGGATGTCGCCATTTGCGCCCGCCGCAAGGAGCCGCTCGAAGCCACCGCGGCCGAAATCGCCAAAGCCACCGGCCGCAAGATTTTTGCTATTCCGGCCGATCTCACCAAGCCAGCTGACGCTGAAAATTTCATCAAAAAGGCGCATGCCGCGCTGGGGCGGATCGACATCCTGGTCAACAATGCCGGCTCGTCGCCCGGCGGCGTGCTCGAACATTTGACCGAGGAGGATTGGGCGCAATCGCTGCAGCTCAAATTCATGGGCTATGTGCGCTGCATGAAGCACGTGCTGCCGATCATGCGGCAGCAGAAGAAAGGCCGCGTCGTCAATCTGATCGGCAACGATGGCGTCAAAGTCTCTTATTGGGAGATCGCGCCCGGCGCCGCCAACGCCGCGGGACAGAACTTGACGCTGTCGCTCGCCAGCCAATACGGCAAGGACAATATCAGCTTCGTCGCCGTCAATCCCGGACCGGTGCGCACCGAGCGCTGGGCCGGCCTGGTCAAGGCGATGGCGCGCGACATGAACCTGCCTTTCGAAGAAGCGGACACGGCGGCGCCGTCCAGCATCCCGCTCGGCCGCATCGCCGAATGCGAAGAGGTCGCCAATCTCGTCACTTATCTCGCGTCGGATCTCGCCTTCTTCATCAACGGCACCATGATCGAGATCGACGGCGGACAGGACAAAGTGCTGATGGACCGGCTGCGCGATCGCTAAGCGCCGGCCACGACGGCATGGTCGACAGGCCCGAAGAGCTTGCCGGGATTCTCCTGGTTGTGGCACGACTCTGCCGCCGATCCCCCGCCAGCCGCCCCTTTAACAGGCTGAATGGGCTTGTGAATCTCGATGGCCAGCAGGTCGTGGAACCCTCATTTCCGTTGAAAAGGGCCCCGTTTCAAGTAATGTCGCCATGATGGGCACGTGGGCGTTTTGAGGGACATTCCATGACGGACTCCGGAACACGCATTGTGATCCGCCATCTCAGCGGATCCAAGGTCAACCAGATCGACCAGTTCGATCTTGCCGGCTTGCAGGAAATCACGCTCGGCCGCGATCCGAAATCCACCGTCGCCTACGACCTGCAACGCGACGATGCCGTCAGTCGCCGCCACGCGATGATCCGCATCAAGAACGACAAAGAGCTTTACTTCCGCCTCGCCGACCTCAATTCCAGCAACGGCACCATGCTCAACGGCGAGCGCATCGGCGGCGAGGTCGAGCTCCTGCCCGACGACGTGGTCGAGCTCGGCACCGGCGGGCCGCGTTTCACCTTCGACGTGCAGCCGCGCCCGGCATCGCTGCCGTCGCGCACGCGCGCCATGGGCGCCATGGGCGCGGTCGACGCCGCCGCGACCCGCATCGTCGCCGCGACCCAGGCGGAGGCCGCGACGGCGGAACGCAGCATGGTTCCCGAAACTCAGGAGCGCAGCACGGCGGCGACCGCGACGACATCCTCGACGCCGGCGCGGACGCCGGTCGGCAAAGCCACCATCCTGCGCATGCTGTCCGATGAGCGGCGCAGCAGCCGGCAAGTCTGGATCGCCGCGCTCGCCGCGGTGCTGGTGCTGGCGATCATCGGCGGCGGCGCGATCTGGTGGCACGGCCAGAGCGTCGCCACCCAGTTGCAGCAACAAGTCGCGGCGCAAGCCGCGCGCTCCGAAGCAATCCGCAGCGAGGCCGCCGACGCGCTGACGAAATCCATCGGGCTGAAGCCTGCCGACATCAAGCGGCTCGGCGAATCCACCGTCTACATCCATAACCAGTGGGAGCTCTACGACCGCGGCAGCGGACGGCAGATCTTCCAGAAAATGACCAAGGTCGGTGACGACATGCTGCCCGCCTATGTCCGGCTCGACGACGGCCGGCTGGTGCGGTGGTTGACGCTCGACAGCGACCGGACCAGCTACTACAGGCCGGTCGGCAGCGATCACACCGGATCGGGCTTCGTCATCAACGAGCAGGGTTTCATCCTCACCAACAAGCACGTCGCCGCGGGTTGGGGCTCGGTGTACGAGGACTTTAACACCTTCAGTTGGAGCCGCGGCGCGGTCTATACCATCCGTACCGACCGGCACGAGACCATGCGCAATGTCGACGGCGTCCGCAACTTGAACCAGTGGATTCCGGAGAACGGCGGCTATCTGTTCGAGGCCGCGCGCCCCAATCCGATCAGCAATGACGAGCGCGACTTCTTCGGCCGCAACGACGTGCTGACGGTGCAGTTCCCGGGCACCCGCGACGAGATCAACGCCACTTTCTTGCGTGCCTCGGGCGAAGCCGACGTCGCCGAAATCAAGGTCGACTCGACGCAATCGCTGAGCAAGCTCGAGCTCGCCGACGACAATACCGTTCAGATCGGCCAGAAAATCATCCTGCTCGGCTATCCGGGCGTATCCCAGGAAACCTATGGCGTGCAGCAATCGACCGAGGGCGGGCGGCTGCGCGACAAGGTCGTCTACATCCCCGAGCCGACCGTGACCGAAGGCGTCATCGCCAAGCTGCCGACCAAGACCGATCACCGCGATCAAAGCAGCGGCATGACCATGGTCGGCTCCACCGGTGACACATATCAGCTCGACATTTTCGCCGGGCCCGGCCACAGCGGCGGACCGGTGATCGATTCCACCGGCAAGGTGATCGCGATCATGTCGATGCGGCGCACCAGTGCCGAGCACGTGTCGTTTGCGGTGCCGGTCTCCTACGTGCGCGAGCTGCTGCAACCGCAGCGCAATGCGTCGCCATAGCGGAGGCCGATCTCCAGCGTTTGCGTTCTGCCCTGGCCAGTCGGCAACAATAAAAACACGCGCAACCGAGTTCGAACATGGTTCAAGCCCCGGCCGGCATGGAAATCATCGGCGCCATGCGCACCGATACCGGATTGGTGCGCAGCCACAACGAAGACGCGGTGGCATGGGTGACGCCGCACGATGACGACGCCGCCCTCAATCGCGGCAGCCTCGCCTTGGTCGCCGACGGCATGGGCGGCCACGCCGCCGGCGAAGTGGCAAGCGCGCTCGCCGCCGACGTGATCCGCCGCCTGTATTACGATCTCGACGGCGCGATCCCGCAGGTGCTGGCGAACGCCTTCACCACCGCCAACCGCGCCATCATCGAATACGCGCAAGAGCATCCGGAATGCCGCGGCATGGGCACGACCTGCACTGTGCTCGCGTTCCGCGATCAGCACGCCTGGCTTGCCCACATCGGCGACAGCCGCGCCTATCTGCTGCGCGACCGCCGACTGACCCAGCTCAGCGAGGACCAGACCCTGGTCGCCAAGCTGGTCAGCGAAGGCACCCTCACCCATGAGGAAGCCGACCACAGCCCGATGCACAATGTCATCCTGCAGGCGCTCGGCACCACCTCCAACATCAAGCCGATAATCGGCGCCAAGGGCCTGCCGCTGCAAATAGGCGATGTTTTGATCCTGTGTTCCGACGGGGTCAGCAACATGGTCCCGAACGAGAAGATCGCCGAAGTCGCCTCCCGCCTGCCGCCGCAGGAAGCCTGCGACGCCTTGATCGAAGCGGCGCTGGCCGCCGGCGGCGACGACAACGCCTCGCTCGGCGTTTTCAACGTCACGTCCGGCGCCGCGCCGAAACGCGTCGAGCCGACCACACGGCGCATCACGCTGCCGATCGGCGGCGGCGGCGGCAACCAGAATCCCAGCACGAGCCCGCTGTCGCGATGACGCAAACGGTCGGCCAGTACGAGATTCGCGAGCTGCTCGGCGAGGGCGGCATCGGGCAAGTCCACGCCGCCTACGACACCGTGCTGCAGCGCGAAGTGGCGATGAAGTCATTGCGTCCCGAGATGTTGAGCGACACCAACTTCGCCGACCGCTTCCGCGGCGAGGCAACCAGCCTCGCCAGGCTCAACCACCCCAACATCACCACGCTCTACTCGCTCATCCCGGACGGCAAGAATCTCTACATGGTGATGGAGCTGGTACGCGGCCACACGCTCGACGACATATTGGCCAAGCGCAACGCGCCGCTCGACGTGCGCGAAAGCCTCGCCATCATTGCCCAGGCCGCCGATGGGCTGGCCTACGCGCACAGCATGGGCGTGATCCACCGCGACATCAAACCGTCGAACCTGATGGTGGCGGAAAACGGCGTGCTCAAGATCATGGACTTCGGTATCGCCCGCGTCCGCGGCAGCCAGCGCCTGACCCGCAGCGGCAGCATCGTCGGCACGCTCGCCTATATGGCGCCCGAGCAGTTGCGCGGCGAGGAAGGCGACGAGGCTTGCGACCTCTACAGCCTCGCCATCGTGCTCTACGAAATGCTCACCGGCTCGCCGCCGTTTTCCGCCAACAGCGAATACGATCTGATGCAGGCGCAGATCAATCAAAAGCCCGACCGCCTGATCTCGCGCGTCCCCGGACTCGATTCGAAGGTCGAGGCGGCGATCATGAAGGCGCTGTCGAAGAAGCCCGCCCAGCGCTTCCCTTCGACGCGCGCGTTCAGCGATGCGCTCGGCGCCTCTTCGCTGCGCATGGATGCGCCGAAAATCCTGCACAACGACACGCGGCTGATCGAGACCCCGACCAACCCGATCCAGATCGCGCCGCCGCGCCGCTCGGCCTTCGACAGGCTGCCGAACATTCCCGGGCTGGCGCCGGAACTGCGTGCCGCGGTCTATGGCGGCGGCGCGGCCGCCCTTGTAGCGCTCGCCGTCATCGGCGTGCTGTTCTTTCATTCGTCGCCGCCGCCGGCCTCGATCGCGGTCAATCCGCCCGGAGGGATGCAAACGGCTTCAGTGCCGCCTGCCATCAATCCGCAACCAGCGAAAGTTCCGCCCGCGCCGACACTGAGCCCGGCGAATCCGGCCGAGGCGGCCGCGCTGGCAGGCCCGCTTGCCAGAACCGTCGCGGCGGCCAATCGCGGCGATCCGACCGCGCAGAACCAGCTCGGCGTCAAATATGCGCAAGCCGAGGACGGGCTGCCGCGCGACGACGTCAAAGCCGTCGAGTGGTATCGCAAGGCGGCGAACCAGGGACTGCCCAAGGCGCAAACCAATCTCGGCGACATGTATTTCTTCGGCCGCGGCGGCTTGTCGCAAAGCTATCTCGACGCGCTGTCCTGGTATCTCAAAGCCGCGCAGCAGGACTGGCCGGATGCGCAATACCGGCTCGGCTTCATGTACGAGAAGGGGATTGGCACCGGCAAGGACGTGGCGAAAGCCGTGCAGCTTTATCGCAGCGCCGCTGAGCACGGCTATCCCGAAGCGCAGAATTTAATGGGCATCCTTTACTCCACCGGCGCCGATGGCGTCACGGAGGACGACAAGCAGGCGCTCGACTGGTTTCAGAAAGCGGCCGATCAGGGTTTCGCCAAGGCGGAGAAGAATCTCGGCGACATGTATTTCTTCGGTCACGGCATCGACAAGGATTTTGCCCAGGCGCTGACCTGGTACGGCAAAGCCGCCGACCAGCAATTCGCCGACGCCCAATTCCGGCTCGGCTTCATGTATGAAAAAGGACTTGGCGTCGATCAAAACAATCAGACCGCCATCGACCAATACACCAAGGCCGTCCGCAACGGCAGCGTCGAAGCGCAACGCGCGCTCGACCGGCTCGCCTCAGTCAAACAATAAGTCTTTGGATTAGAGCATGATCCGGAAAAGTGGAAACCGGTTTTCCGATAAGATCGTGCTCCACCAAAATGCTGGGGCGCAAATCGTTTCAATCTGAAACGATTTCGCTCTAGCGCGAAGGCGAGAAGGCCGGCTGGTCGTCGTTGCCGTGCGTCGCGCTGGTCTGCTGCGTCGAGGTGTCGGGTTGCGACGATGGCGCCGGAGCGGATAACTGTTGCCGCCCGCTGCTGGCGACGTTGTTGTTCGGCGTCTCCACCTGGGTGGCGTCCCTTTCCTTGGTCTTGTCCACCGGAGCAGAGGCAGAGTCGTCTTTCTGAGGACTCTTGACGTGGCGGGTCGTGCCGGAGCCTCGATTGCGATAATACCCGCCGCCGCCATAGCAGCAGCCCTGCTGTTGGAGGGCGCCGCGGACGATGCCTTCGATATTGAACTGGGCCGAGGCTTGCGTCGGCTGCAGCAGCACAAGGCCGCCGGCGACTGCGAACCCCGCGGCCGTCCAAATCGAGGATTTGCCAAAACCCTGCATTGCCGTCTCCCGCTCCGAACCGGGCGCGCTTTTTTAAGTCGCTTTTTTCCGGTTTAGGCCGCGGATATTGCCCGATGAATCGGCTATTAGCAATCAATCGGGCGGCGCGCCGGCGGACCAGACAAGGCATTGACACAACAAGAAAACAGCCGGAATCTGGGACGAGAGGGTTGGGCGTGGCACAGCTTAAATTTTGGCAATCAGCCTAGGCAAAGGCCGGGCGCGATCTCAATTCTCAACCCGGCGCCGACGCCGGTAACGACGTCTTTGGGGTCTCGCCGCGGCGGGTATCGGGACATGCTATAGGCTTGCCGCGCACGCCGGTGCGGCGACCGCGACGGGAAAGTTCAGAGGTCAGGATGTTCGATACCCGGCAGGACCGGCTCTGATGCCCAAGATCGCCATTTCCTACCGCCGTGCGGATTCCGAGGCGATGACCGGCCGGATTTTCGACCGGCTGATCGCCCATTACGGCAAGGAAGCGATCTTCCGCGATATCGACGATATTCCGCCGGGCATCGATTTTCGCGTCCATATCAACCAGACCCTGCTCAAGACCCATATTCTCCTGGCCATCGTCGGACCGCAGTGGCTCGGCATGGCGACCGACGGCAGCGCCGACCGCATCCAGGAAGAATCCGATCCGGTTCGCGTCGAGGTCGAGACGGCGCTGCGCCGCCGCGTGCCGCTCATTCCGGTCCTGATCGGCTCAACCAAGATGCCGAGCTCCGACCTGTTGCCGCCGAGCTTGAAGGACTTCGCGTTCCGCAACGCAGTGAAGGTCGATACCGGCCAGGACTTCGACTACCACATGGACCGGCTGATCCGATCCATGGATGCGATCCTCGAACAGGCGCCGAAGTCGCCGCCGAGCCGTGAAACCAAAACCCCTACGCCGCCGAAACCGAGCACGGCCGAACGCGAGGCCGCTGCTGCTGCCGCGGTCGCCGAGGCGCCACGCAAGAAGGACACCGGCAATCGCGCCGCGGCGCCGCCGCCCGCGGCCGAGGCCACCGCGAAAGCGGCGAGCTTCACCAAGCCGGTTTCGTTCATCTCGACCGCGACTGCGCCGGGCGACTGGCGCGACATGGTGTGGCCGGCAAACCCGCAGGGACGCATGCTGCGGCTCGGGATCGCCGGCGCGGCCGCGGTCCTGGCGCTGGCTGCGCTGGTGTTCGGCCTGGCGGGCGGCTCCGGCAATCAAGGCCAGCGCCTGCTCACGCTGTCGGGACATACCGGCGCGGTGACCTCGGTCGCCTTTTCGCCCGGCGGGCAAACGCTGATCTCCGCAAGCACCGACAAGTCCATCAAGCTCTGGGACGCCGGCAGCGGGCAATTGTTGCGCACCATGAGCGGCGATTCCGAAACGGTGTCGTCGGTCGCATTCACGCCGAATGGCAAACGCATCGTCTCCGGCAGTTTCGATCGCGCCATCCTGGTCTGGGACGCCGACTCCGGCCAATTGCTACGCACGCTGCGCGACGAGACGAGCGCCTCGTGGCAAACGCCGCCGGCGGTGTGGTCGATCGCGATTTCACCGGACGGCACGCGCATCGTCACCGGCAGCGGCGACGCCGCCGTCAAAATCTGGAACCTCGATACCGGGGAGCAATTGCGCAACCCGAAATACCATAACGACGTGGTCACCTCGGTGGCGTTCTTTCCAAACGGCAGGACCATTCTGTCGGCGAGCAAGGATGGCACGGTCAAGATCTGGGATATCGACACGACGAGACCGCTGCGAACGCTCACCGACCATCCGGGCCAAATCCTGTCCGTCGCGGTTTCGCCGGACGGCAGGCGGATCGCCGCCGGCGGCAGCGGCAATACGGTCGTGGTCTGGAACGCGGCAACGGGCAAGCAGGTTGGCCAGCTCGCCACCGAGTCCGACACCGTGGATTCGGTGACTTTCTCCACCGACGGCAAGCGCATCTTCGCCGGCGGCAGCAACGGCGCCATCCTCGCCTGGGATGCCGACAGCGGACAGTTGCTGCGCACGCTCACCGGGCATAAAGGCGCCGTCCGGGCGCTGGCATTCTCACCCGACGGCGGCCGCCTTGCCTCCGGCAGCGAAGACAAGATCGTCGGCGTCTGGTCGGCGAACTGAAATTCTGCACCAGAGCAAGATCTAAGGCGTCACCGCGATTCCGTCGCCGTGAATGAGATCGTGTATGGCGCCCAGCTTCTTGATCACCGCCGGCGACAAAATGAACGGATAGACGTCGCGCTGGCCCATGGTGCGGTTGAGCGCGTTGAGCGCGTGGCTGAGCGGAAGCCAGGTATCGACCAGGGTCGTCACGTCGGGCGCGCGATAGGGCTGGAAGTCGACTTCGGCTTCCAACTCGCCCTCCTTCGCCAGCGGCGGATTGACGTAAATGCCGAAGGCGCGCGCCATCTCCAACGCATCGACGATATGCAGGTAATGCGCCCAGGTTTCGGCAAAATCCTCCCACGGATGCGCCGTCGCATAGGCGCTGACGAAATTGTCCTGCCAGTTCCCCGGCGCGCCCGCGGCGTAGTAGTTCTGCAGCGCCTGCCCGTAGTCCAGCCGCTCGTCGCCGAAGATCGCGCGAAAACCATCCAACTGGCCGCCGTCGCGCACCAGCACGTCCCAATAATAATGTCCGATCTCGTGGCGGAAGTGGCCAAGCAGCGTGCGATAGGGCTCGTGCATCGAGGTGCGCCGGTTTTCCCGCTCGACGTCGTCGGCCTCCTCGAGCGCAACGGTGATCACGCCGTTCTGGTGTCCGGTCATGACGGTTTGCGCATGCGGCATTGCCGCAGACGCCAGAAAATCGAACGCCAGGCGCTCGCGCTTGGCGTCGTCCCGATCGTCGCGGCCGTCGAGCGGCAGCTTGAGCTTGAGCAGCGTGTAAAGCAGATTGTGCTTGGCGAGCTCGATCTTGCGCCAGGCCGCCACATTGCTGTCGATCGACGTGTCGGGAATCATGCGGTTATGCCGGCACGCCACGCAAAATTGGTCGGGGCTGTTGGCGTCGATCATCCAATTGCAGACGCCGAAATCGGCATTGGCGCAGAAACGGTAGAGCTTGCCCTTGGTCGCGCGCGCGCGCCAAAAGTCGCCATCAAGCTCGAGCGCGGACAATATTTCGGCGCCGGGAATATAGCCCAGACGGCGTCCGCATTTCTCGCATTTGGTATTTTCGAAGTAGAGCAGCTGCCCGCAGAACTGGCATCTGAAAAGTTTCATGTCGTCGCCCCGGCCGGCGATTCGCGTGTCATGACTTTTTAACGCGATTCCGACGCGGAGATAATAATGAAAATCAATGAAAAAAGTCCCCCAGCCGAAGCCGGGGGACCTTTAGACCGAACTAAAAGCTGCAGTTAGCGCTGGCCGCCCTGCTGGGGCTTCTGCTGGCCGCCCTGCTGTCCGCCTTGACGGCCCGGATCCTGCTGCTGCTGGCCGGGTTTCTGCTGATCGGGCTTTTGCTGGCCGCCTTGCTGACCGCCCTGCTGCCCGCCTTGATTTGGATTGTTCGACATTGCAAACGTCTCCTTATTGCGGGATGACCCCGCAAAATCTCAACGATCCACAAGCATGTCGGTTCCGAAAGACCCCGACGGAACTTGGCCGCGATTTGAAACTAATGCTTCACAAGAACCAACGAGATCTCGGGAATATAAGTAATGATCATCAAAGCGATGAAATTGACCACGAGGAACGGCAACACGCCGAGATAAATGCGGCTGAGCGGCGCGTTGAAGATCGCTTGCGACGAGAACAGATTAAGTCCGAACGGCGGCGTGTACATGCCGAGACTGAGATTGACCGCCACGATGATGCCAAAGTGAATCGGATTGACGCCGACGCCGCGCACGATCGGCAGCAACAGCGGCGTCAGGATCAGGATCGCGGCAGGCGGCTCGAGGAAACTGCCAGCCAAGAGCAAGCCAACATTGAGAATAAGCAAGAGCTCCCAACGCGGCATATCCAATGCGCTGATCGACGCGACGATCTGCTGCGGGATGCCGCTCGTCGTCAGCAGCCACGAATAGATGCCGGCCGACGTCACGATCAAGAGGATCTGCGAAATGAGGAATGCCGACGCCATCAGGATGCGCCACAGGCCGGCGACGTCGACTTCGCGATAGACGAAGATCGTCACAAGGAGCGAATAGACCACCGCGACGCCGGCGGCTTCGGTCGGCGTGAATACGCCGCCATAGATGCCGCCGAAAATCACCGCAAGCGACCCGACCGCCCAGCTCGCGTCCTTGCTGGTCTTCCAGATCATCGCCCAATTCGCGCGGGGGCCGAGCGGCACGCCCTTCCACCTGGCATAGCCCATGACATAGGCGGCATCGATGATGCCGATCAGAAGACTAGGCAAGATGCCCGCCGTGAACAACAGCACCGCCGATTGCTCCGCCGAAATGGCGTAGAGGATCATGGCGATCGACGGCGGAATGACCACCGCAATCGCGCCCGAAGACGCGATCAGCCCGACGGCAAAGCGGTCGTTGTAGCCGCCCTCCTTGAGCGAGGGATAGATCATGCGGCCCATCGCCACCACGGTGCCGACCGCGGTGTGCGACATGGCGCCGAACAGTTCGGATGCCGCCACCGTCGTCACCGCGAGCGAGCCGCGCATGCCGCCGACGATCGCCATCACCATGGCGATGACGCGCCGCGCGATGCCGCCTTGCGCCATGATCTCGCCGGCGAGGACGAAGAACGGCACGGCAAGCAGCGGAAAATTATCCAGGCTGCCGAACATGTAGGTCTGGATCGCTTCCGTCGGCACGTCGGCAACCGTCAGCACCGCGACGATCGAGGTCACCAGCAGGATCAGGAAAATCGGAAATCCGATGATCAGGAGGATGATCGGCAGCGCGAAGTAGACGAAATAGCCCATCGTCGCGACCTGCCTAATGCTGCGAAGCGTCGGCGCCGGAGGCGCGCGACGGACGTCGCATGAGCCGCACCGCGACGAGAAGCGCCATCAAGCTGTAGCCGATCGGGATCATCGCCTGCGGAATGACCAGCGGAAAGTTCGCCGCCTGGCTGCGCTCGTCAAACGCGGCGAGTTGCGCGATCACCGGCCACGCGAAAGCGGTGACCGCCGCCGCGGTCGCGATCATCACCAGCTCGGAGAGCAGCGCGAGAAAGTCCCGCACTTTCGCCGGCAACATGCCGACGACGACGTCCATGCGAATCTGCCGTCCCTCCCAGGCAACGGCGCAGCAGCCGGTGAACACGCAGCCGACCATGAGGAAGAGCATGATCTCTTCCGCCCACGGGATCGATACGCTGAAGAAGTAGCGGCCGATGATGTTGACGAAATTGATCGCCACGCTGGCGAGCAGGCAGATTCCCGATACCGTGCGGGTGACCATCAGCAGCCAGCGCACGCCTTTGACCAAACCGTCCATCATGGTCGGATCTGCCCGATCGCAGTCTGCTTCAGATCATTGACTCGGCGCCTGCCGCGTTCGCTTGGCCGCGTCGGTGACGATCTCATAGGCCTCACGGACCGATGGCTTGGTCTTGGAGACATCGTCGCCAACGCTCGAGAGCGTGCGCATAAATTCAGCCTGCTCTTCGCGCGGCAGACTGATCAGCTCGCCACCGCTGTCCGTCCAAGCCTTGCGCTGCTCCTGATACATCTTCAGCGCCGTCGCATTGATCGACTTCGAAACCGCGGCGCCGTCATTGTCGACGATCTCCTGCAAGTCCTTCGGCAGCGAGTCGTACCACTTCTGACTGACTTCCAAGATGATGAAGATGGCCGGCGTATTGGTCTCGGTGACATATTTCGCCGCGTCGACGAAGTGCAAATGCACGAACGGTCCAATGCCGGCGACTGAGCCGTCGATGGCGCCCTGTTGCAATGCCGGCAACACGTCGCCAAGCGTCATCGCCACCGGCGTCGCGCCGAGCCGATCGAACGCTGTGGATTGGAACTGCGAGGCGAATATTCTGATCTTTTTGCCCTTGAAATCGGCGATGTGGCGGATGCCGGCCTTGGAAATGATGCAGGACGGCTGCGCCATCATCAGGCCGACGCCGTGCAGACCCTTGTTGGCGCCGAGCGAGAGCATCAGCTTCATCACCGCCGGATCGCCGGCGACGCGCTGGCCGTGGTCGAGCGAATCGACGAGCCCGGGCGCAGCCATCACTTCGAAGCGCTCGTCAACGCCGACGAAGAACTCCGGCGGCAACGCGGCGACCTGGATGGCGCCGAACTGCGTGCCTTCGATCGTCCGCGGGATCGAGCCCAGCTGGCTCGCCGGATAGACCTCGCCCTTGATGCGCCCGCCGGAATCCTTCTCGACCAACGCGGCAAAATCCTTGGCGAACTGATGCGGCGCGTCGTTGATGGTCGGCAACGTGACCTTCATGACGAAGGTCTTGTCTTGCGCCTGCGCCGCGCCGAACGTCAGCGCCAATGCAAGAGCCAAGGCCGATACGCCCGCGGCGCCCGCCGCACGCGCACAAATTGCACGATTCCCAGATTGCATGTTCTACTCCCTCTGACCCGGCCTAGGCTGAAACGGACCTATCGCAATACCGCCGGGCTCTTCCCCCAAAAGAACGTCCGGATGGCGTTGATATTGCGCCGACGGCGGATTTTTTTCTTTGTGACGGACTGCCGCGCCCGATCCCCAAGACCGGGTTTTCCACCTCTTTGCGTCCGGCCGTGACGTTAGATGATCGCCCTCCCCCCGACAACGGGATTCTAGAGCATGATCCGGAAAAGTGGCCGCCGGTTTTCCGAAAAGATCATGCTCAACCAAGATTCTATCGCACGCGTTGAGCCGCCTCGGTGACGACTTTATAGGCGGCATTGAGTTCGGGCTTGGCGTTCGACACCTCGTCGCCGACGCCTGCAACGATTTTGAGCAGGCTCGACTGCTCCTCGTCCGGCAGGCTGATCAATTCGCCGCCGCTCGCCAGCCAGGCCTTGCGGGCGGCGTCGTCGATCGCAATCGCCTGCGGATTGATCGTAACCGACTCGGCAGCCGCGTCCTTGTCGATGATCTGCTGCAGGTCGGCCGGCAATGAATCGTACCATTTCTTGCTGATCTCGACGATGCCGAAGATCGTCGGCTGGCCGATCTCGGTGACGTATTTTGCCGCGCTTTCGAAATGCATCGGGCCGAAAATGGCGAGCGCGGAAACGGCGCCGTCGATCGAGTTGTCGTGCAGCGCCGGCAGCACTTCGGCGAGCGTCATCGGCTTCGGCGTGGCGCCGAGCCGCTTCATCGCCACGCTTTCGAATTGCGAGGCGAAGATGCGGATCTTCTTGCCCATGAAGTCGGCCAGGTGCCGGATCGGCGCTTTGGCGATGACCGAGGACGGCGTCGACATCATCAGCGCGGCGCCATGCAATCCCTTGTCCGCGCCCAGCCCAAGCATCAGCTTGCGCACCGCCGGGTCGGCGGCGAGGCGCTGGCCCTGCGCGATCGACGTCACCAGGCCGGGCGCCGCCAGCACCTCGAAGCGCTCATCGATGCCGACCAAAAACTCCGGTGCGACGATTTGACATTGGATGGCGCCGAATTGCACGCCTTCGGCCTGGCGCTGGATCGAGCCCAACTGGCTCGCCGGATAGATTTCGACCTTGATGCGGCCGCCGGAATCCTTTTCGACCGCGGCGGCGTAGTTCTTGGCGTATTGATGCAGAACGTCGTCGAGCGTCGCCAGCGCGATCTTCATCACCATGGGCTTGTCGTCGGCGGCGCGCGCGCCCGGCATCATGGCCGGCGATAAGCTCAACGCAACGGCGACGGCGGCAACCCGTGTCGCATTCCCACGTCCCATGAGCACCATATCGACCCCCACATCGAGTCCAACGTGCTATCGGCGCTTGCGACTTTCCGCGGCGCCCGAGCCTGGGCACCGATCGACTTTCATATATTCAACGCGTTCGCTTTGCGGCTTCGGTAACAATCTTGAAGGCGTCATACAATTGCGGCTTGGTCTTGGCAACGTCCTCGCCGACGCCGGCCAGCGTCTTCATCATCGCCGCCTGCTCATCGGCCGGAAAACTGATCAGCTCGCCGCCGTTGGCGGTCCACGATTTGCGGGCGTTGTCGTAGAGGGTCGCCGTCGCCGGGCTGAGCGCGGCCGCGGCGGCTGCGGCGTCGCGATCGACGATCTCCTGCAAATCCTTGGGCAGCGCCTCGAACCAGCGCTTGCTGGTTTCGATGATCAGGAAAATCGCCGGCTGGCCGATCTCTGTGACGTATTTCGCTGCGTCCTGGAAGTGCATGGCATTGTAGACGGTGATGCCGGAGATCGAGCCATCGATGGCGCCCTGCTGCAGCGCCGGCAGGATGTCGCCGGTCGAGAGCGCGACCGGCGAGGCGCCGAGCCGGCCGAAGGCTTCGAGCTGCAGCTTCGAGGCGGTGACGCGGATTTTCTTGCCGCTCATGTCGGCGAGATGGCGGATCGCTGCTTTGGAAATCAACGACGACGGCAACGCCATGACGATCGCAATGCCGTGCAGCCCTTTGTCGGCGCCGAGACCGAGCATCAGCTTGTTGAAGTCGGCTTGCGCCGACAACCGCTGGCCATGGGCGAGCGAATCGACCAGCCCCGGCGTCGCCGGCAGTTCGAAGCGCTCGTCGACGCCGACGAAGAATTCCGGCGGAATGATCGCACCCTCGATCGAGCCGAATTGCATGCCCTCGATCTCGCGCGCCATCGGTCCGAGTTTTGAGGCGGAATAAAGCTCGATCTTGATGCGGCCGCCGGAATCCTTTTCGACCATCGGCCCGAACAGCCTGACGAAGTTCTCCGGCGTGTCGTTGACGGTCGGCGTGCCGATCTTCATCACATAGGTCTTGTCGTCGGCGCGTGCGGCGCCGAACGCCATGACCAATGTCAGGCCCAATGCCGCGACTGCGACAGCCGACCGGCGTGTCGCCGATCCAAATGCCGTGAACGCCATGTCACTCCCCCCAATCCAGTCGCAAATCTATTTCTTCACCCGCTGCGCCGCTGCGGCCACGATCTGATAGGCGGCGCCGAGCGCGGGCTTCGTCTTCGATACGTCCGCGGCGACGCTGGCCATGGTGTTGAGCATCGACGCCTGCTCGTCGGGCGGCAGGTCGATCAATTCGCCGCCGCTTGCCACCCAGCCTTTGTCGGCGCGCGCATCGATCTCCACGGTTTGCGGATCGACTTCGGCCATCGCCTCGACGGCAGCCTTGTCGATGACCTGTTGCAAATCCGCCGGCAGGCCGTCGTACCATTTCTTGCTGACAGCGGCGAGACCGAAGATCACTGGCTGGCCGATATTGGTGACGTATTTTGCCGCGTCCTGATAATGCATGGCGTTATAGATGACGGTGCCGGCGACGGCGCCATCGATGGCGCCCTGCTGCAGCGCCGGCAACACGTCGCCCAACGTCATCGCGACCGGCGTGAGGCCGAGGCGGCCGAAGGCTTCGCTTTGGAATTGCGACGCGAAGACCCGGACCTTCTTGCCCTTGAAGTCGGCGAGATGACGGATCGCGGCTTTGGCGATGATGGATGACGGTTGCGAGACGAACAGACCGACATCGTGCAGGCCTTTATCGGCGCCCAGCCCGAGCAGCAGTTGGCGCACCTGCGGATCGGCGGTGAGGCGCTGCGCCTGGGCCAGCGTGTCGACCAGGCCGGGCGCCGCCATCACCTCATAGCGCTCGTCGATGCCGGAATAGAATTCCGGCGGCGTGACGACGCATTGAATGGCACCGAACTGCGTGCCTTCGATCTGCCGCGGGATCGAGCCGAGCTGGCTCGCCGGATAGATTTCGGTCTTGATGCGGCCACCGGACTCCTTGTCGATCAGGGCGGCGTAATCCTTGGCGAACTGGTGCAGCGCTTCGTTCAGCGCCGCGAGCGAAATCTTCATCACGATCGGCTGCTTGTACTGTGCGCGTGCCGCGCCGGGCGCCAGCGCGCAGGCCGCGGCAAAAACGCCGGCGGCGACAGCCGTGCACAGCAAGGATTTATAGGTTGTGAAGTGCATATCGTTCTCCCCTGGCGCGGGCCTTTTTATTATCTCTTGAGCGGCCCTGCCGGCACGGACGTTAATGGATCGCCGGGTAGCGGACAACGGTCATTCGGCGCGCTGCGGCGAAGCGACCTAGCGTGATCGTCCGGCGCGGTACGCAGCTTGGCCGCGTGCCGTTCGCGCGTGAACGTTGCAGTGGAACTTTTGCCGGCGCTGCGAATTTTATAGCTATCGAACTGCAAGAAATTCCCTACCCGGAAACGATTAGCTTTGAGGCATTTTCATCATGCAGGTGAGCTGTTTTGACTGCACGCTACGGGCCTGCGGCCTGTTCAAGCCCATCACCACCAACGAGCTGGGCGCGATCAACGAGATCAAGCGCGACCACGTCGTGCTGCCGGCGGGAGCCGAGATCATCCGCGCGGGCGAGGATTGCCCGGAAATCTACACGCTCTATTCCGGCTGGGCGTTCCGCTTCAAAATGCTTTCCGACGGCCGCCGCCAGATCTTGAATTTCCTGCTGCCGGGCGATCTCGTCGGCCTCCAAGCCGCCATGTTCGACGCCGCGCAGCACGGCATCGAGGCGCTCACCGAAGTGCAGCTCTGCCTGTTGC
>Ga0210394_10002061_pt1 | contig 28907 bp, 28 predicted proteins | sample IncBWC12MmetaG_FD_160121 | JGI IMG/M metagenome (GOLD analysis project Ga0210394, IMG submission 160121) | Forest soil microbial communities from Barre Woods Harvard Forest LTER site, Petersham, Massachusetts, United States - Inc-BW-C-12-M | ecosystem: Environmental > Terrestrial > Soil >...
CCCGAATGTCGGTGTGCGGCTGGTGTCCTTTGCGGTGCATTGGATCCGCGCCGAGATTCACGAGTACGTGCTGCGTAACTGGCGCCTGGTCAAGGTGGCAACCACCAAGGCGCAGCGCAAACTGTTCTTCAACCTGCGGCGCATGAAGCCAAACCTGAACTGGCTCAGCGCGGATGAGACGCGCGCGGTCGCCAAGGACCTCGGTGTTACCCCTGCGGAGGTCACCGAAATGGAACGCCGCCTGTCGGCACGCGATCTGTCGTTCGACATCGCGCCTGATGCGGATGAGGAAGAAGGCTACGGCCCCTCGTCCTACCTGCCGGCAGCCGATGCCGATCCGGCCGAACAGGTCGAAGCGGAGGAATGGAACACCTCCTCGTCGCAGAACCTGTCGGCGGCCATGGAGCGGCTCGACGACCGCAGCCGCGCCATCCTGCAGCGACGCTGGATGAACGACGACAAGGCCACGCTGCACGAGCTCGCGGCCGAATACGGTGTCTCGGCCGAGCGCATCCGCCAGATCGAGGCGGGCGCGATGAACCGGTTGCGGGCTCTGCTGCCCGCTCCGGCCTGAAATCGACAACCGACGTCGCTAGCGCGTCGACGCGCCGGGCAGCGCGAACACCAATTCCACGCGGCGATTGAGCTCACGCCCTTCGGGCGTTTCATCGGGGCCTATTTCCGCTTCCGCCCCCAGCCCCGCCCCCGCCACGCGCGTCGGGCGGATCCGGGTCGTGTGCAGTGCGGCCAGCAGCGCCAGCGCCCGCTGCTCCGTGAGCCCATGGTTCGCGATCTGCCCACCGATGCCGTCGGTATAGACATTGATCTGCCCGACGAGGCGGTAGCGCTTGCGCAGCAGCTCCACCGCCGCCGACAGCGGCAATTCCTCGAGGCTATTCGGCTTGAGATGGGTGCTGTCGGCATCGAACAGGACACTCGCGGGCATGCGCAGCGTTACCTGCAACGGATCGCGCAGCACGGCGATCTGGTTGCCCTCACCGAGCCCCTGGAGGCGTTTGCGCAGCAACGCCTCGGCGATGTCGAGCTCGCGTTTGGCGACCGTACCGCGCGTACGGTCGCTCATGGTCGCGACCTGACGCGGGCTGGAGCTGATGGTGGGGGCGCCCAGCGGCGCTGCCGCGAGCGGCGCCGCCCAACAGAGCGTGGCCCCGAGGAGTACGCCGATTGTCTTCCGCATGGGCGGATTCTAGGCGAATGCCGCGGGCGGGCGATTGGACATATTCCGCTAGCACACCAGCGCCCGAAGTCGTGTGATCGACACAACACTTAACTGGCCCGTTATTGCGATGGGCGTCGCAGTTTGGCGACGCCTTCGTGTCAATTCATTGATCCGTTATAGTTTTGCGCCTGAGGAGGCGATATAGTTGCTTCCAGTTGTCGCAACGCGAAACGCTGCGGCAAAAATCGGACAACCAGAGTTTAGCGGTTCTGATTGAGAAACTCGGGCTGTCCGGATGGACACAGGCTGCGGCATGCCACCTTTTGATGCCTGCCGCGAGTGGTCTCAGGCGCGAACTAACGCGCACGTCCCGCACTTTCGGGATGGGCTTTCTAAGGCCGGACGCTCAGGTCTGACAATTGATGTCCATCCGTGACAGACCTGTGTCGAAGAAGGAAGAGACTGAAACCCCGCATGTCGGGGTTTTTTTTGGCTTTCATTCGCGGCACGTGTTTGTTTGAGACATCTAACGGGCGCTCTCGGTATCGCTGTGCTCTGCACGCGTCGCGCAGCACTCAGATCGCAGCGGTTGAAAGCCATCATCGGATAGCGTGATTTTCAGGCGCGCCGCTCGCCTCTGTGCCGGAGCTGCAGATCGTTGTAGAGCGCGGTCATCGCTGCCGGTAACATCGGCAGCACAAACACGTTGGTGGCATCCCCGATCAGCTGGATCGCGCTCTGCATCCCTGCGGTATCGGGATTTCCGAGCAGCATCACCAGGCTCGCGGCGAAGTCCACCATCATCGCGATCAACAGCCAGAACGCCACCGCCACGCCGAGCACGGTAGCGGTGTGCCACCAGTATCCGAGCGTCAGCCGACGGCTGAGCTCGAGCGATTGCAGTGCACCGGTGTCCTCGACGTACATGACCACGGGATACAGACACAGCACATTTGATAAGTAGATCCCGGGAATGATCAGCAGACAACCCAGCACCGTCAGGGCCACGTATATGAGCGTGGCGATGACGAAGCGCCCGAGCCGCGTGAAACCAATGCCGATCGCCCGGCCGGCGCCGAGCCGGGTGTCCTCGTTGGCGACCGCGTTCTGCATCACCAGCAGCGCCCCAAGCAGCGCCAGCAGCACCACGACCTGCAACAGCCCCATGGCCACGATCGGCGGCTGCTGATAGACCTTCAGCGCCGCTTCCAGGCCGGTCAACGGCATCCCTTCGTGGTGCGCGAATGCGATCACGAACACGTCCAGTGCCGCCGAGATCAGCGCTCCAAGCAGCGCGATCGGTGCACAGCGGCGAAAGGAAGCGCGATACAGCTTGACCGCATCATCGACAACGCCGCCGATCAGAGCTGGCTGGCTGGGTTTCTGGTACATGCAGACTGACAAAGGTAGCAGATCGAGCCGCCGGGGACTGGTGCGGCACCGGGATCGGCGTGAAGTGTGGGACACTGACGGGACGTGGACGGCAACGAACAACTCAACGTCACCGGGCTGACCGGAATCGAGCTGAACTTTCCGATCGCCGGACCGGGCAGCCGCAGCTATGCGTTCGTCATCGATTGGCACATCCGCCTGTTGCTCAGCCTTGCGTGGCTGTCCGGCAGCTGGATGCTGCTTCGCGTGTTCGGGCGCGGCGATCCGAAATTCTTCGCGGGCAGTTCAGGCCTGATCATCGGCTGGCCCGCATTGATGATCTACCTGCTCTACCACCCGGCGCTCGAGCTGCTGATGCACGGTCGCACGCCCGGCAAACGCATGGCCGGCGTGCGCCTCGTGACGCAGCGGGGCGGCCAACCCAGCGCCGGCGCAATCCTGACCCGCAATGTATTCCGCTTGGTCGATGCCCTGCCGGGTCTCTATCTCGTGGGGTTGATCGCCTGCCTCAGCACCGCTCAGCGCGTTCGCATCGGTGACATGGCGGCGGGCACGATACTCGTCATCGACAATACCGAGTCGGCGCGTGCACTCGCGCGCATTCCCTCGCTGGTCGCAAAGAGCGGGCTCGATCCGCGCGTCATCGAACTCGCCAGTGAATTGCTGGAGCGCTGGCCATCATTGTCGATCGAGCGGCGCACGGCGCTGGCTCGAGCGCTGTTCACACGGATCAATCCGGCGTTGTCGATCGACGCGCTGGCCACCGTCTCGGATGCGGATCTGCGGCAGCGGCTGCGTGACCTACTGCCGGCAGCCGCTTGAACTCACCAACCAACGGTTCGACCAGCGCCTGGATCCGGTCCCGCGAGCGGGTCTGGGCTGAATGGTCAAGCACCAAGCGGCTGCCGCCGCGCGGACTGCGCGTCGATCAGGCGCAGAGCTACGTCGAGCAGTACCGGGCGCTGGCCGGAGATCTGGCCACAGCGCGTCGCCTGCTGCCGCAGAGCACCACGACCGCGGCTCTGGAGTCGCTGTACGCGGCATCGCATACCGCGATCGATCGTTCGTCGCGCCAGACACTGTCGAGCCTGCGAACGCTGCTTCTCATCAGAATTCCGGAGACCATGCGCGTGCTGCGGCCCGCCATTCTCTGGATCGCGTTGCTGTTCATGTCGTCCGCGGGTGCGGGATTCTGGTTGATCGCACAGTACCCGGAACTGATCGGCCTGGTTGCGAGCAGCAGCATGATCGACAAGGTCGAGCACGGCCAGCTCTGGACCGAAGGGCTGCTGAATGTCGCGCCGTCCTCGATGATCTCGTTGCACATCCTGTCGAACAACATCGTCGTCAGCCTGTTCGCCTTCTGCGCCGGGATTTTCTTCGGGCTCGGCGCGATCTATATCACCGCCATCAACGGCCTCATGCTCGGAGCGCTGTTTGCCTATACACATCAGCACGGGCTCGACGGCGAGTTGCTCAAATTCGTGCTGGCGCACGGTCCCGTGGAACTCTCGGTGATGTGCATCGCCGCGGCCGCCGGCAGCGAACTCGGCGAATCGCTGATTCGACCCGACGCGCCCACCCGGCGGGAGTCCTTTCACCGCGCCGCCAACCGAATCGGGCCGGCCTTGATCGCCTGCGCGCTGCTGCTGATCATCTGCGGTTTCATCGAAGGCTATATCTCGCCCGACCCGGCCTTTCCGCTGGGCGCGCGCGCGGTGATCGGGCTGTGCTACTGGATCCTGATGCTGCTGTTTCTGCGTGGCAGCTTACACACGGCGCCGGCGGCGAAAGTCTAGGTAAGCCTCGAGTACCGCGGCATCGAGCGCGCCGGGTGCCGCCAGCACGCAGGCCGCGCCGGCCGTGCGCAGCGCATTGACGTTGCGCGACAGGCCGGCGCAGTAGCGCTGCGCCGCAATCGCCTGGTAGACATCGAGCTCGTCCTGCGCCGGGCGCCGCGACAGGGCCTGTGCGATCTCGCTCGAGACGCCGGCGATGAAGGGCAGATGCTTCGGCGCCAGCAGGCGCACCGCACGCAGCAGCGCCGAGGCCATCGCCGCATCGTCGAGATCGGTCAGCATGAGCACCATGCTTCGCTGGCGGGCCAGTGCGCGGATGCGCAATGCCGCCAGCACCGGGTTCGATTCCGTCAAGCGGACGCTGGCCTGTCCCAGTACTGCGCGCACGCGCATCACCGCGGCATCGCCGCGTCCGGGAGGCAGCGCCGCCAGCGGCGCATCGGCATACAGCAACACGCCGACGCGATCGTCGAGTAGCGCGGCGCGCTGCGCCAGCCGCGCCGCAATGTTGATGTACAACGCCAGCCGATCGCTGCCGCCGGCGGCGAGCCCGCTGGCGCGGCTGACATCGAGCGCGACGATGATTTCAAGGTGCTGATCCTCGGCGAAGTCGCGACTGATCAGGCGCCGGGCCCTGGCAGTTGCTTTCCAATCGATGGCGCGCGGCGCATCGCCGGTGCGATAGTCGCGCAGTTGCAGAATTTCTCCGCCGGCTCCCGCACGCGCAGCGGCACGCGCGCCACCCGCGGTGGCGTCGAGCGCGCGCTCGGCAGCGCGCAGGAGGTCCGGCACCACCTGCAACCGAAACGACGGCGACAGCGTCGTATTCCACCAGGCCAATCCGAGCACGCCGCCCTGGCGGGCGCGCAGCTTTGGCCACTCGAACGGACCGAGTCGCCTCGCGGTCGCCGAGACGCTCAGCGAGCCGATGCCCTCCGCCGACAGCTCGAGCACCCTCACACTGCGCTCCATGGCCAGGTCGGCCGGCCCGTTTACGGCGAGCTCGACCGCCAAGCGGCGAGGCAGGCGGCTCTCGAGCTCGAAGCGCATCGGTGTCGCACGGCACAGCAGCCAGCGTACCGCCGCATTCAGCTGCAACTGCAGCTGTGCACGCCGGCTGATCGCGGCCTCGTAAGCCAGGCCGAGCAGCAACAGACCGAGCGGAGCCCGCCACCAGCGCTCGAGCGAGGCGTCACCGCCCCAATCGCCCGCGATGGCGATCAGCGCCGCCAGCAGCACCAGCAGCAGGCCGTTCTGCCGCAGGCTCAACGCGGCACCGCAACCTGCGCCGACAGACGCTGCATCACGCTCGTTTCGTTCAATCCTTCGAGCAGCGCCTCGCTCGAGAGCACCAGTCGATGCGCCACGACCATCGGCAGAACTGCTTTGATGTCGTCCGGGCTCACGAATTCCGCGCCACGCAGGCCTGCCTCGATGCGGGCCGCACGCAGCAGGGCCAGCGCGCCGCGGGTCGAAAGACCCAGTGCCACTTGCGCATGCTCGCGCGTCGCCTGTGCCAGATTGAGCACATAGGTGCGCAGCTCCGGCGCCACGTGGATGGCATCGGCGCAGGCGCGGGCCGCTGCCAGCGCCTCGCCGGAAACCACCGGCTGTATGGCGACCGCCGCGCTCGCCGCGCCCACGACCACGCCGCCATAGCGCTCGAGTACCGCGGTTTCGGTGTCGCGCCCCGGGTACGACAGATCGATGCGCAGCATGAAGCGATCGAGCTGCGATTCGGGCAGCGGATAGGTACCCTCGAAATCACGCGGATTCTGCGTCGCCACCACGAGGAAGGCCTCGGACAGCGTGTAGTGCTCACGGTCGACTGAAACCTGCCGCTCCTCCATGGCCTCGAGCAGTGCCGATTGGGTCTTCGGTCCGGCTCGATTGATCTCATCGAACAGCAGTACATCGGCGAACAGTGGCCCGGGACGGAACGTGAATTCGCCGCGGGCGCTGTCGAATACGTGCACGCCGATGATGTCCGAGGGCATCAGATCGGCCGTGCCCTGGATGCGCTTGAAGCTGCCGCCGATGGCCGCCGCCAGGCTCTTGGACAACAGCGTCTTGCCGAGTCCCGGCGCGCTCTGGATCAGCACGTGACCGCGCGCAACGATCGCGATGGTCAGCGCACGGATTGCGCTCTGCAGTCCGATCACATTGACGGACAGTGCCTGCTGCAGGCGCTGCTCCAGGTCCTGAAGTGCCGTAGTCACGTGAGTTGTCCTTGTAGGGCCGAGAGGAAGTTATGCAGTCGCGTGAGACGCACGCGATCGCCGGCGCAGGTGTGCGCGTACAGATCCTGCAGTCCCAGACGCTGCTCGTCGGTGATGGCAGCCTGCGCATCAAGCCATTCCCACACCGGCTCGCCGTTTTCCGGCAATCCGATGCGATGGCGCAGCCAGTTGAAGAAGTTCACGAACAGCGCGCGCTGCGCATCCAACGGGTCCACCGCCCGCGTATAAAAGCGGCCGCTCGCCTCGATCAGCGCCGTCTCATCGACGCGCCGCCAGCGCTCCGGAGCGGCGCGCAGACGCTGCGGACCGAGTACGAATACCAGCCACAGCAACAGAATCCACAGCAGCGTGCGATGCAGCCGCGGATCGCCGAAGAAGCGCTCCGGGTCGTAGAACCTGGCCAGGCCCTGATGCGCGTCATCGAAGATCACTCGCCCGGACTGCGCGCGCGTCCAGGCGATGATGTTCGACAGCAGCAAGGCGTTGTCGGCCTGATCGAGCGCGCGGTTGCTGAGCAGGCTCGCAAATGCGCACACGATGATCTGCCCCCGACCCGCCGCCTTGAGCCACAGTACGCCCTGGCCGGCGTCGGCCCGGCGAGCGATCCGCAGCGACAACGATTCTTCCACATTGTGCGCACCCCAGAGCGAGGCCGGCAGATCCGAGATGGCGTACAGCGATTTCACGCCGTTCAGCAGCGGATGCTGGCCCTGCGGCACGGCTTCGATCTTCCTGGGCTCGAGCCATTCGCGCAGCGACGGTGATTCGACGGCGATGAAATTCATGCGGCTGATCCGTCGCAGGGCCTGCTGTGGATCCGCATTGCCGTCGAGGGCCCATCGCGGCGTATCGTCGAGCGCTGCCAGGATCACAAGCGTATTACCCTGCTGCACCCATTGATCGAGCGAATCCCATTCCGCTGCCTTGAACGGCAACTTCTGCGGCAACGTCATGACCAGCAGGTTGCCGAAGGCGGCGGGCGCCACCTCCGGGCTGCTCAACCCCGGGTAACGATCGCGAAGACTGGCGAGCGGAATGTTCTGATTGGACAGCCAGCGCCAGGCGGTGAGGTAACCGTCAGGTCCGGTGTCGGTGCTCAAGGGTTGCGAATTCGCAAGGCTCGCGCCGGGTTTGGGGAACAGCAGCGCATAGAAGCACAACAGCGCCGCGAGCGCCAAACACAGCGTCATCAGACGCTGCTTCAACCGCGGCCGCTCCGTGCGACAGCCAGCTCGGAATGCAGGCTCATGCCCTCCCCGAGCACCTGCAACAGCTCCGGCTCCGGGGCGTTGGCCGCTCCCGGCGCGTGTGCGCCATAGAGCTGGCGTTCCGCGAGCTGCGCCACGCGCCGGAACCGGGCGCGCTGCGAACCTTCGTCGAGTACTGCGCACTCGACCAACTCCCGCTGCGTCAAGGCGCGCTCGGCGCTTAAGCGCCCCGATTGACGCAGGGCCTGCACCAGCACGGCCAGCAATGCGGCCGGCTGCTGCCAGTGGGGCAGCGTCTGCACCGCGGCCATATCGGTCACCGTGCCCGCCGCGGCCGTGCGCGGCCGGCCGGTGGTTGGCGGTGTCTCGCGTCCGGGGCTGCGCGCGAGCGCGCCCGTGACCCGCAGCTCGCGCAGCACGACCCACAGCGACAGCGACAGCAGCACGGCAATGGTCAGGTAGCCGATCGCACGCGCGACCGTCGACGGCAGGTTGATGCGCGCGAGCAGGCGCCTGAGCCAATCATTGTCGGCACTGCGCGCCTCCGGCGAGCGCAACCAGGATCGCAGCCATGACTTGAACCGCTCCCACCAGGATTGAGGTGCATCGTGCACTGTCAGGGACTGCATCGCGGCGGCCAGCGCCGCGACGTCGGGACCCGCGCCTTGCGGCTCGCCGGCGAAGCGGCTGGTCAGGTGCACAATCCCCATCAGCGCGCCGCGCGTGATTCTCTTTTCCCACTTCTCCCCAAGCTGCTCGCCGTAGCCGAGGTCCCTGAGGGCGGACTCGAGGTCCGGGCAGTCCTGCTTGAATTGATCGAGGCCCTTGAGAGACTTGTTGCTCGTGGCGGCGACGCAGGACTGCAGTATCGCCGCGCTCGGCGAGAGTTGATCGCCCGCGGATGCCGTCGACGCGAACGCCACGATCCCGAGACAGCCCAGAGCGGGCAGCAGAGCCCTCACAGTTCAGTTCGCCGGCAGTGCCCCGAGTTTCGCGGCCAGATCGCCGCCCTCACGCCGCAATTTGAGATCCCGATAGATGGAGATCAACACGGCCGTGTACATCGGCAGATAGAAAACATTGGCTACGATGGCGATCAGTTGAATGATCAATGTCGCAATCGCCAGATCATGGCGAAATCCCGTGACCGCGATGCCGATGACCAACCCGACCAGCATCGTAAACACCAGGATGATGATCACCGCCACGGTCAGAATGATCGAGGTGCGCCACCAATTACCCTTGGTGAGCTCGTAACTGGCACCGAGTGACGCCGTGCCACCGGCATCGTCCACGTACAGAGCAACCGGCCAGAGGCAGAATGCACCGAGCACATAGAAGCCGGGTATCAGCAGCAGCAGAAAGCCGACTATCAGGAACACCGTAAACAGGACGGTCGCCAGCAGCGAACGGCCGAGACGCGCAAATCCGATGCCGAATGCCTCGCCCAGTCCCTGGACCTTTCCGCCGGTTGCTCCATCCTGCGCCACGAACAGCGCGCCGTAGAGCGCCGTTGTCAGCAGCCACTGCAGCAGGTAGATCCCCATCACCGTCGGCTGGCGATAGAGATTCAACGCGGCCAGAGCTTTCGCGCGGCCCGCTCCGACAGGGTTGACGCCGAGCGTGTACGACATCCAGATTCCAAACACACCGCCGACCGCGGCAACGAGCAGTGACGGAACCCAGCATTTCGAGAATGAGGCGCGATAAACCCTGATGGAATCGTCGAGTACGCCGCCGATCGAAAGCGGCGCGGTGGGCCTGACGTACATGCGTGTATTCCCTGTGCGGCTCGAAGCGCTCTGAAGGTCGTGGCCAGCGCGCACGACGTTACCAGATTCCCTCGCCTTACGAGCGGAACAGCCTCGAATACTGCGACTCGTGTAGCGAACTGGCGAGCACCTGGGAGAGCGCGCTGGTGCCGATGGCTTCATCGGGAAGCGCCAGGGCCTGCTCCACGACCTGCGGCAGCAGAACGGTCATCCGATGCAGCAGCCGCTGGCCGGCGGACTGACCGAGCGGCACGAGCTTCACTGCGGCCAGCACCTGGTTTTCGCTCCATGCCCAGACATAGCCGCTGAGCGTCGGGGCCACTTCGATCTGCCAGCGCACTGCCGCAAGACTGAACAGCGTCCCAAAGGCCACATCCTGCAGCTGCCAGTCGGCCGCCTCGGGCAGGTCGAATTCAACGAGTACCCGCGCCAGCGCGGCGCCCAGGTGACGTTCCTCGGCGCGCAGCTCGGCGCTCTCGCGCGCCGCGATCAGCCGCGCGTTCCAATCGCGCACCGCCCCACCATCGCCGCAGCGGAAGGCCGCATGCAACCGGCGGATTATCGGCAGATCGAGCGTGCCCGTACCGAACCGTGCGAGTCCCTGCAGCCACTCGAATGTGCTCGCCTCGTCGGTGACCCAGCCGGCCTGCACCGCGTACTCGAGGCCCTGAGAGTAGGCGTACGCGCCCACCGGTAATGCGGGACTGACGAGATGAAACAGGCGCAGCAGCGCCAGCGACTCAATGGTCGTGGCTGTGGTGCGGGTCGTGGCCATGACCGTCGCCCTGATACGCGCCGGCCTCCGGCTCGAACGGCGCCTGCTCCACGCCAAGCTCGGCGCCGAGTCCGCGCACCATCTCATCGAGCACATGGTCGTGGCTGTAGCGCAGCCAGCCATCGCCGACCTGCAGCGCCACGTGCCGATTGCCGAGGTGATAGGCCGCGCGCGCGAGCAGGCGCGCGTCGGCGGTGCGCACCGTACTGACCCATTCGGGCGCGGCTCCGACTTCGACCACGCGGCCATCCTCGGTCAGCAGCCGGTCGCCGCCGCGCAGGATCTGGCCGCGCGTCAGCAGCACGCCGACTTCCTCACCAGTGACGAGATGGGCGCGAAAACGGCTGCGACAGCGCAGGTCGAACGGCAGCACCAGCTGCAATTCGGGGGCTCGCGCCCCGGCGGCAAGAGGGTCGGTCAGACGTTGCAAGATCCGCAGCACGGGCGTTGCGCCAAACGTCAGAACAGAAAATAGCGCTGCGCCAGCGGCAGCTCGCGCGCCGGCTCGCAGGTGAGCAGCTGCCCGTCGGCGCGCACTTCGTAGGTCTGCGGATCGACCTCGATGCGCGGCAGATAGTCGTTCAGGATCAGATCGCGCTTGCCCAAGTCGCGCGTATGCGCAACGGCGACCAGCGGCTTGTGCAGACCGAGCCTGCGACCGACATTGCCATCGAGCGCCGCCTGGCTTACGAAACTCACCGAGGTCGCTGCACGCGCGCCGCCGAGTGCGCCGAACATGCGGCGGTAGTGCACCGGCTGCGGCGTTGGGATCGAGGCATTCGGATCGCCCATGGGCGCCGCGACGATCATGCCGCCCTTGATGATCAGCGCGGGCTTGGCGCCGAAGAATGCCGGCCGCCACAGCACCAGATCCGCCAGCTTCCCGACTTCGATCGAACCGACCTCGTGCGCGATCCCGTGCGTGATCGCGGGATTGATCGTGTACTTGGCGACGTAGCGGCGCGCGCGGAAATTGTCGTTGCGCGCGCTGTCCTTCGGCAGCGCCCCTCGCTGCACCTTCATCTTGTGCGCCGTCTGCCAGGTGCGCGTGATGACCTCACCGACGCGGCCCATGGCCTGCGAATCGGACGAAATCATCGAGAATGCGCCGAGGTCGTGCAGGATGTCCTCCGCGGCGATGGTCTCGCGGCGGATTCGCGATTCGGCGAATGCAACGTCCTCGGCAATGCCCGGATCGAGGTGGTGACAGACCATGAGCATGTCGAGATGCTCATCGATGGTATTGACCGTGTAGGGCCGGGTTGGATTGGTGGACGACGGCAGCACGTGCGCCACACCGCAGGCCTTGATGATGTCGGGCGCATGGCCGCCGCCGGCGCCCTCGGTATGATAGGTGTGAATCGCCCGGCCCTTGAAGGCGGCGATCGTATCCTCGACGAAGCCGCTCTCGTTGAGGGTGTCGGTGTGAATCGCCACCTGCACATCGAAGCGGTCCGCGACACTCAGACAGTTGTCGATGGCGGCAGGGGTCGTACCCCAGTCCTCGTGCAGCTTGAGGCCGATGACACCGGCGCGAATCTGTTCCTCGAGCGGCTCCGGCAGGCTGGCATTGCCCTTAGCCAAAAGGCCGATATTGATCGGCAGTTCTTCCACTGCCTGCAGCATGCGCGCGATGTACCAGGGGCCGGGCGTGCAGGTCGTCGCCGCCGTGCCGGTCGCGGGACCGGTACCGCCGCCGATCATGGTCGTGACACCGCTCATGAGCGCGTCCTCGACCTGTTGCGGGCAGATCATATGGATGTGCGCATCGATCGCACCGGCCGTCAGGATCAGGCCCTCGCCCGCGATCACTTCGGTGCCGGGCCCGATCACGATGTTCACAGCCGGCTGGATGTCGGGGTTGCCGGCCTTGCCGATCGCCGCGATGCGACCGTCCTTGAGGCCGACGTCGGCTTTGACGATACCCCAGTGATCGAGAATCACAGCGTTGGTGATCACCGTGTCGACGACTGCCGACGCGACGCGCTGGCTCTGCCCCATGCCATCGCGAATGACCTTGCCGCCGCCGAACTTGACCTCTTCACCGTAGATCGCGTGGTCGTGCTCGATCTCGATCAGCAGCTCGGTATCGCCCAGGCGAATCCGATCGCCGATCGTCGGACCGAACATCTCGGCGTAGGCGCGGCGCTCGATGCGCGTCACGAAAGCGCACCCATGATGCGACCCTGAAACCCGTAAACGATCCGATCGCCCGCGAGCGCCACGAGCTCGACCTCGCGCAGCTGGCCGGGCTCGAAGCGAACGGCCGTGCCAGCCGCGATGTTGAGACGAAATCCGCGCGCCCGCTCGCGCTCGAACTGGAGCGATGAATTGGTTTCATAGAAATGATAGTGCGATCCGACCTGGATCGGCCGGTCACCGGTGTTGGCCACCGTGATCGTGCGGGTTTCCCGACCCGCATTCAGATGCAACGTGCCGTCGGCTGTGAGGATCTCGCCTGGAATCATGTCGCCCTCATATGATCGGGTGATGCACGGTTACGAGCTTGGTGCCGTCGGGAAAGGTGGCCTCGACCTGCACCTCGGCAATCATCTCGGCCACGCCGTCCATGACCTCGGTGCGCTTGAGCAGCGTCGCGCCATGGCTCATGAGCTCGGCCACCGTGCGGCCGTCGCGCGCGCCCTCGAGTATGGCCGCCGAAATGAATGCCACGGCCTCCGGGTAATTGAGTTTGAGTCCACGCGCCTTGCGGCGCTCGGCCAGCAGCGCGGCCGTGAACAGCAGCAGTTTGTCCTTTTCTCGCGGCGATAATTCCATCGGCTTCTCAGGTCGACCAGATGCGCGGCGCCACGGCCTCGCGCGCGAGCACGCACGGCCGTACCACCTGCCACCACTTCACGAAGGCCTGCCGCAGGCGGTCGGTCCTGCGCGCGGTCGCACGGCACACCAGCACGCCGTCGATGAGCGTACAGGCAAGCAGCAGTTCGGCACAATCCGCACCGGCGCCCGCAGCGGCGAGTGCCGCGCGCGTGCGCTCGAGCTCGGGCTCGCCGGCCGGATACGCGAGCGCCGTGCCGAAGGCGACGTGACCACTCAAGCCCCAGCGCGCCGCCGCCGCGCCGTGCTCGATATTCAGGCGCTCGAGCAGCAGCGGCTGCGCACCCCGCCAGAGTTCAAAGCGCAGCCGCAGCAGGCCGCGGCTCAAGTCCTGCGCGCTCGCGGGCAACCCTAAGCAGCCGATCTCCCAGCCGATGAAGCGGGCCGCAGCCGACAGCTGCACGACCGTGTGCAGCTCGACGGCGGCGTCGGGGTAGAAGATGTTCTCCTGTGGCAGCCACTCGAGTGCACCGTCCTCGATCCGCAGGACCTGACGCACGGATGCCGTCCCGGCGGGGCCCCGGCGATAAAACTTGGCGGCGGCCGGAGTCGTGAGCAGCGCGTGGGCGTTCGCACCGGCCTCGACCTCGAGCGTCAGCTCATCGCCGCTCGCCACGCCGCCGGGAGGATGGATGATGTAGACGTGGCAGGGCTCGCGCCTCGACGAGCCCGTGGCCGGCAACGCGGGTTCCGGATAGAACACGCGCTGCACCAGCAACGGTCCCACATGCTCGCGCTCGGCGAGTGTCGTACGGGACGCACCGGCCTTGAACTTGAGCGCCAACCGCGCCTGCCAGCCGTGCGCCGGCTCCGGCAGGCGGCTCATACCGTCAGATGCGCACGCACCAGCTTCTGTTCCACCAGTGGCACGGTCAGGTTTGCCTCACGGTTCAAGCGCCGGGATCAGCAGCATCGGACCCGCCGTAGCATGCGCTTGAAAACCGGGAACATATCATAGAGAAGCTCGGGTACCTGGCGTGTGATTTATGCGATCCTGTGACCATGAAAATCGGTCCGCTGCTGTTCGCGCTGGCGCAGCTGCTCCCGGCCTGGGCGATCGCGGCCTCCGCTCACCAGGAAGTGACGGCGCTGGCCGATGAATGCACGCTGGGATCCAGCAAGGGTGCAGCGCCGGCCAAGATTGAAGCGGCGTGTAACGCGGCGATCGAGGCCAAGGCGTTTTACGGCAAGCAGCTGGCGTTGCTCTATCTCGGCCGGGCCAACGTGTACGATTTCATGGGTCACAAGGCGGAGGCGCTTGCCGATTACAACAAGGCCATTGAATTGGCGCCGGATGCCACGGGGATCTACTACAACCGCGGCGTCTACTACACCGAGGCCGGCGACCTGGATGCGGCGCTGAGCGACTACAACTCAGAGCTCAAGAACAATCCGAACATGGTGAGCGCGCTGTTCAATCGGGCCAGGATCCTGGCGGCTCGACAGCGCTACGATGAAGCGATGGCCGACTTCACACGAGCCATCCACGTGAGCCCCGACACCGCGATCCTGCGCGCCGAACGCGGCGGCCTTTATGTCCGTCAGGGAGAGTTCAACAAGGCCGCGGAGGATGAGAATCAGGCGATCCGGCTCGACCCGAAACTAGCGCTCGCCTACCTGTATCGCGGCATGGCGTACGGAAAGCTCGGCGACAGCGAGAAGGCGACGGATGACATCAAGACCGCGATCGGTCTGGACCCATCGCTGGCGAAGAACGTGAAACTCACGCCGAATGACGCGCAATCCACGCCGGCGCCGTGAATAGCCAGCCGGCGCCCACGGCATCAGTGCGAAGCGGTTTTGTCTTCCACCTTTTGCGTCGAATCGTGCACCTTCTTTGCGACTGAGTGGGTGCCCTTCTTGACGTCGTCGCCGACTTTATGAGCGGTCTTCTTGACGGCGGAACCCACTGAATGCGCGGCATCCTTGATATCCTGCCCGGCATCCTTCATGTCCTGCTTCGCATCCGCTTGGGCTGAGGCGGGAGTCACGACTCCGGCCAGTAACGACACCGCCAGCGATGCCGCGACTGCGGCACTCATGCTCGCAAATTTCATACTCTTGTCCTCACTGCTTGCCTTTCCCTTAGCCGCCCTGCGTTTCGATCAGGGAGGCTGGACGACCAGTATCTCGAAGGTCCCGGGAAGTATGGTGGGTCGGGCACCGGCCACATCCGATGCCGGTGGTCCGAACTGCGCGGTGGGCAGATAAATGCGGTGCGTCGTTGCATCGAGCGCCAGCGTGCGCGCGCCGCGCTCGGTGTTCAGCGTCTGCACCACCGAGTACCGGTCCGGAGTGATTTCACGCACGACCGTCAGCGTACCTTCGCCATTGGAGCTGAAAATCGTCTGCGTTGCAGGATCAAACGCGCCGCCATCGACGCCTTTGCCGATCGGCACGCTGGCGACCGGCTTGCCGGAGTCCAGATTGCTGACCGCCAGCATCGCATTGCCGCAGGTCGAGAAGCCGCGGCGATGGGCAGGATCGATCGCAAAGCCGGAGGGCTCATCACATCGCGCCAGGGGCCAGCGCGCGGTCACTGTTGCGGCGCGCGCGTCGAACCGCACCAGCTCGGCCTTGTCCTCGATGTTGACGAACACCTCGCCCCGGCCATCGGCGCGCCCCTCCTCGGGCTTGCCGTCCAATGGGATGGTCGCGACGACGGCGTCCGTGCGGGCATCGATCACGGTGGCGCTGCGCCCGCGGCCGTTGAAGACGAATACGCGCTGCGTCACGGGCTCGTAGAGAATGCCATCCGGGCCGTCACCGGTTGCGATGCTGGCCGTCACCACGTGAGTCTGCAAATCGAATACTTTGACGACATTGGCTCGACCGCAGCTGATGAAGCCGCGGTTCAGCTCCGGTGCCAGTGCGATGCCGTGGACACCGGGGGTGTCGGGGATATCGGCGATGCTGTTTCCCGTCCGCAGATCGACGACTACGACGTGCGTCGCGCGAGCCACGTACAGAGCTTGAGCGCCCGAGTCGACGCTGGCGTAATCCCAGCCACCGTCGCCGCCAATGGGCCAATGCTCGGTGACGCGGTACCCGGACACATCCGCCACCGCAACCACACTCAGTACGATCGATGCCGGTAGGATCAGTCGGAGCAACCTGTTCATGCCCCATTTTCACGCATAATCGCTTTGTTAGGCAAAGGTTAGTCCCACGGCGCGTGTTTCGATAGCTCGCAGCTGTCGCGCTGAGCGCTAAGCGGTAGTTGTCAGAGCTGCAAGCGTCGGATAGTCGGTATAGCCCTTGGGACCCGGAACGTAGAAGGTCGCCTGATCAGGGGCATTGAGCTTCGCGTTCAGACGCAGGCGCTCCGGCAGATCGGGATTGGCCAGGAACGGCCGGCCGAAGGCGATCAGATCCGCGCGCTGTTCCACCAACGCCCGTTCGGCCCTCGGCCCATCGAAGCCGCCAGCGAGAATGAAGCCACCGGAAAATGCCCGGCGCAGTTTTGCCTTCAGCTCAGCGGGCACGGGCGGTGCGCCCATGGCGGAATGATCCAGCACGTGCAGGTAGGCAATATTCAGGCGTGACAGCTCGGCCGCCAGTTCGAGGTACTGCGCCTCGAGCTCTGGAAACGCCCCGGTACTGTTGAAGACGCCAGCGGGGGACAGACGGATTCCGATGCGCTCCGCACCCACGGCGGCCGCGGTTGCACGGACGACTTCGAGCGCAAAGCGATTGCGTCCCGCAATGCTGCCGCCGTAACCGTCGGTGCGCCGGTTGACGTTGGCGTTCAGGAACTGCTCGATCAGGTAGCCATTGGCGGCATGCAGCTCGATGCCGTCGAAGCCCGCTTCGATCGCGAGCTTTGCGGCCTGCGCATATTCGCCGACCGCGTGCGCAATGTCGCGCTCGGTCATGGGCCGCGGCGGGCTGAAGGGCTGCAAGCCCTTGGTGTCCGTGTACATCTCGCCGGGACAGATCTCCGCGGTCGGGCTGACTACCTCGGCGCCCGCAGGCAGGTTGTCCACGTGCGTGACGCGGCCCGTGTGCATGAACTGCACGAAGATCTTGCCACCGCGGGCGTGTACCGCTGCGCTGACGCCTTTCCAGCCGCGCACGTGCGCGTCGTTGAACAGTCCCGGAATGCGCGGATAGCCCAAGCCATTCGGCGATGGCGAGGTGCCCTCGGTGACGATCAAGCCGGCGCTCGCGCGCTGCCCGTAATACTCGGCCATGAGCGCATTCGGGGTGTTGGCCGCGACGGCGCGATTGCGCGTCATGGGCGACATGACCAGGCGATTCCTGGTCCGGAGCGAGCCGTGGTTAAGAGGTTCGAACAGCATGATGATCCTTTTTGAGTAGAGCCCCGACGGTGTGGGCGCGGTGGGGTCATTTCAACTCGCAAGCTGCCATGACCTCTTGTCTAAATTGCATGAGCAACGTGACAATACTGCTGCGCCTGCCCCGCGCCATCAGGGGTGCCAACCCCATTGACGCGAAGCCCACGTGAAGACGCACCCTCTGCGCGCCGATTTCCTGATGCTGTTCGCGGCACTCATCTGGGGCTGCTCGTTCGTGGTTCAACGCTTGAGCCTTGCGACCATCGGGCCGTTCCTGTTCACGGGTGTGCGCTTCCTGCTCGGCGCACTGGTTGTCGCGGCCTTGAGTCACTGGCTCAAGCGAGCGGGGGACGGTGCGCAGCGGCAGCGCGTCGATCGGCCGTGGGGACCCGGGGCGCTGCTCGGTGTGCTGGTGGCGCTCTCGATCGCCGCTCAGCAGATCGGCCTCGGCTACACCAAGGTCGCCAACGCCGGCTTCATCAGCTCGATGTACGTCGTGATCGTGCCGATATTCTCGGTACTGCTCGGCCAGCGCCTACGATTCGGGCTCATGGCCGGAGCTCTGTGCGCGGCGGTCGGCCTCTATTACCTGAGCGGCGAGCATCTGATCCTCTCCTACGGCGATGGTCTGGAGTTGTTCGGCGCCGTGGCGATTTCGGTGCAGCTCATGCTCATCGGCTCCTACACTCAGAAATACGATCCGCTGACTCTGGTGCTGATCCAGAACATCGTCTGCGCACTGGTCTGCTTAGGCGCGGCATTTGCGGTCGAGACCGTGCGTTGGACGGAAATACGGAACTCGTTGCCCGCCATTTTCTACTGCGGCGCCATCTCGGTCGGCGTCGGCTATGCGATTCAGGCGTTCGCGCAGAGGGACGCCCTGCCCGCGCATGCAGCGATCATCTTCAGCATGGAAGGCGTGTTTGCGGCACTCGCCGCCCGCCTATTCATTGGTGAGCGGCTCTCGTGGCCTGGCATCTTCGGCTGCTCGCTGGTCGTGGCCGGTTGCATCGCGAGTCAGATTGCGCCGGGCCGCCGACGGATATCGGGCAGCAACCAGGCCAGCAGCCCGATCAACGGCAGGTAGGCACACAGCTGGTAGACGAACATGATGCTGGTGTGATCGGCAAGCATGCCGAGCAGCGCCGCGCCGACGCCCGCCACGCCAAAGGCGAAGCCGAAGAACAGCCCCGAGATCATGCCGACCTTGCCCGGCACGAGCTCCTGGCCGTAGACCACGATCGCGGGGAATGCCGAGGCCAGGATCAGACCAATTGCCGCCGCCACGGGCCCGGTCCAGAAGAGATTGAGGTACGGCAGCAGCAGCGTGAACGGCAACGGCGCCAGGATCGAAAACCAGATCACCGCCCGGCGCCCGACGCGATCGCCGATCGGACCGCCAATGTACGTGCCAGCCGCCGCGGCCGCCAGAAACACGAACAGGTGCATCTGAGCGTTCTGCACCGAGACCCCGAAACGATGAATCAGATAGAAGGTGTAGTAGTTCGTGATCGCCGCGATATAGACGTACTTGGAGAAGATCAGCGCCAGCAGTACGACGATCCCGCGGTTGACCGCGCGGCGCGGCAGCGCCGCCGCATGCATCTTGTGAGTGGCGGCGCTGCGCAGACGCTCGAGTCCATGGTGCTTGTACCAGACCCCGACGTTCCAGAGGATGGCGCAGCACACCAGCGACAGCAGCGCAAAGAAGGCGATGCTCGACTGGCCCCAGCGCACCACCACCAGCGCCGCGGCCAGCGGACCGATCGCCTGCCCGACGTTGCCGCCGACCTGAAAGAGCGACTGTGCAAATCCGTGCCGATTGCCTGCGGCCATGCGCGCCACGCGCGATGACTCGGGATGAAACACCGACGAGCCGACGCCGATCATCGCCGCTCCGATCAGGAGCACGGCGTAGGTGTGCGCCCCGGAGAGCACCAACAGGCCGACGAGCGTGAACAGCGTGCCGCCCGGCAGCGCCAACGGCGTCGGGCGCCGATCGGCATAGAGTCCCACCAGCGGCTGCAGCAATGAGGCGGTGGTCTGGTTGACCAGCGTCACCATGCCGATCTGCTCGAAATTGAGGCCGAGATTGCTCTTGAGGTTCGGGTAGATCGCGGGCAGCAGCGACTGCATCATGTCGTTGAGCATGTGGCAGACGCTGATCGCGACGATGACGCCGAAGGCGGTGGCAGGAATGTGCGCGGTTGCCTTCTGCAGAGCTGCGCGGACGGTCACGCCATTGGAGTCGCTGGCGGGCATGAGTTACCCAAACAACCTGAGGGATGGCGACAGTCTGGCGTGTTGCCGCCCAGCCGTCGATCTTGTTGTTTCGAGAAATTGCCTTGGGCTGGATACTTATACAGTCTGATCGATGAACGGGGAATTCAATTGATCAGCGCAACACATCATCCTGAGCATTGGACATTGGAGGTGTGGAATGCGAAATCTACCGAAGTGGTGGCACGAGATGGCCTAGTTGCTCGAGCGCTTCCCGCTCGGTGAGCTGGTTGGCCTGCTCGCGAACCGCGGCTGGCACCCACAGCGGAAAGGGAACGCGGAGGTTAACGTGATGTCCCTTCGCCGTGTGCTCCTGCCGCACTTGCGCGAGGCGGTCGACATCGAAGCGATCGGCGAGCCTGACGAGCGCCGCCCACAGCCGTCGATGCACGAAACATACTTTTCCGTCCACGAGGCGACAGACCAGGATGTCCGGTGAATCGCCAAGTTGCGAGAGGACGCGGAAGATCTCGTGAGCGCTCGGGTGAGCCCACCAGCTGCCCTTGATGGACTCGCCGGCGATGGCTTCCACCAATCTCGGCGCGGGACCCTTACCCGAGACCAGCGCGACGCCGTGCTCGCTGACGAACGCCAGCGCCTGCTTCGCATTCATGCCGCCAAGGATGCGCGCCGCGCCGGTACCCGGCAATCCGACTGCAGGCTCGCGGTGCTATCCTGCGCTGAACAATCCGCCGACTTCCCGGCTACGGAGGGCGACATGGGCACGATCGTTGGTGGCTGTCTATGCGGCAAGGTTCGTTACTCCTCAGCCGTAGAACCCGCGTTCGTGGCGGTCTGTCACTGCAAGCATTGTCAGAAGCAGGGAGGCACAGCATTCTCCGTGGTGATCGCACTACCGAAATCCGCCCTGTCGGTTCAAGGACCGGTCAAGTCCTACCACGACATCGGCGACAGCGGCCAACCGGTGCTGCGCAATTTCTGCCCCGAATGTGGCTCGCCGATCACGACCGATGCGACGATCGTGCCGCATCTGACTTTCCTCAAGGCGGGTACGCTCGACGACACCAGCTGGCTTGATCCGAAGACCCACATCTACTGCGACAGTGCGCAGCACTGGACGCCATTTCCCGAATCAAGCCAGAAGTTTGCAAAGATGCCCGGCTAGTCAGCTCGCGCATACGGAAGCCCACGAGCGCATCCGCTACAGCGCCGCAACCGCGGAAGAATCGAAGCTAATGCTCGCGGTTACCACCCTCGCCTTCATGCTGTTTGTCGTTCGGATGCGGTGGCGGCTTGCCTCCCGAGCCGTTTGAATTGCCCTTGGGCGGCGGCGCCTGGTTCAGCTGCGCCTGCGGCTTGCCGACATAGGCTCTGTTACCCACCGCAGGCTGTTGTGGTGGCACATTGCTGGGCGGATGCGCAGCATTGACCTGCGGCTGTGGTTGCCCCGGTGGTGGAACCCGCGCGCCGGCGCCCGTCGGGCCCGGATGCGGAGGCTGCGGCGTGCCGGGATTGGCGTTGCCCGTGGGCCTGTTGAAGTTCTGAATCAGCGGCGATGTCGTTGCGCCGCGCGCACCCACGACGCCGGGCCCCGTGAAAGCAGCCGGACGCGGGGTCGCAGCGATCGCGGGATGTCCGCCGTTGGCCTTGGCAAACAGCGCGGGGTTGCCGCGGGCTTCCTGCACATGCGAGACCTGCATCGATGTCGGCGGCACGTGCGATTCGCGTGCGAACGAGCGCTCCTGCGGGTTGGGCTGCGCGGCCACACCACCCGGGCCGCCGTTGTAGCTGACCTTGTTGATGGTGACGTTGTTGATGACCGTGGTGTTGTAGGTGTTATGAATCACGGTGGTGTTGACGCGGTTGACCGCAGTGTTATACGCAAAACGATTGCCCTCCCATCGTCCACCGAGGTAGCCAACCCCCACATAGCCGAAGCCGTAATTCACGCCGCCGTAATAGCCGACGTGAGGACCCCAGTAGCCACCGTGCCACGCGTACACGCCGCCGATGAAGCCCCAGTAACCGGGAGTCCATAGCAAGCCCACTTGCGGCGGCTGCACCCAGGTACCCGGGACCCAGTAGTAGCCCGCCGGGCTCCAGTGCCAGTAACCCGGTGTCCACATATAGCCGTCATCCGGACAAGGCGGTTGATCGTAATCGGGCAGCGGCGGCGGCGGCTCCGACGCGGTCTCGGCAGTCGCGTCGTCCGCGGGCGGCTGCTGCGAATAATCCGGCTGCGGTTGCGAATAGTCCGCCGGCGGCGGTGTGTATGCCGCGGGCGGAGGCGAGTAGGCCGGCGGGGGCGGCGGTGGAGGATAATAGACACGCGCCGGCTGCACGACGCACCCGGCCAGCAGCCATGGCACGAGTAAGGACGCAGAGGCAAGCGTTACCACGTTTCGGGCGCGAAACAGCGGCTGCGCCGAACGATGCTTGACGGATCGAGACATGTTGACGTCCTCCATGGCGTTCCAGAACTCAAGCATAGGCAAGAGCCCTTGCTGATAGAAGCCATAACGTCACATTCCCGACCTCGGCCGACATCGGACAACATTTTCGCGAAATGGCGCCAGTGAGCGTTTTTTGGCATCCCATTCAGCGCCCATTCAGCGAATCGACTGCACCACGATGAAGGTCACGAGCATGCGCAAATGGAGCCCGCGTTCATTTGAAATCCGCCTTCGATGCGCTGTATCAGGAAAGGCGATCCCGATGGTCTCGACGCGCCGAAGTTGCTTTCTCGGCGCGCTCGAGCGCTCCTCGACTACGCGCTGGAGCATCTGCGAATGCGCAAACGGCTGCCTGCATGGATGGCGCCTGTTTGCGCAGATTTTACCTCCGCGAAAGAAATTGGCTATAATGGCCATATGGAAAAGGCCACAGTATCAAAGCTCAAGGACAACCTGAGTGCGTATCTGCGCAAGGTCCGGGCCGGACATGCCGTGGTGATCTACGATCGCGACGTTCCCATCGCTCGGCTCGAACGCATCGAATCGACCGGACGAGGTTCCGACCGCCTGGCACTGCTGCTCGCTCAAGGAGTGACCCGACCGCCGCTGCGTGCGTTGACGGCGGCAAAGGTTCGCGCGTTGCTTGCGAAACCGATCGATCGCCCAGTGGGTCTGCTCGATGCCCTTGAGCTCGACAGATCTGAGGATCGATGATGCATTCGCGTCGGTGAGGTACTGGGACGCCTCGGCGATCATCCCACTGCTGGCCGACGAGCCGAGCAGAGACCGGCTGCTGGCTTATCTCGAGCAGGACGCCGAAATCCTCGCGTGGTGGGGTACACCGATTGAAATTGCCTCCGCCATCGCCCGGCGGGAGCGCGAGCAGCTCTTGAGCTCGGAAGAAGCCGAGAGGGTGCTGGCATCGGCTCGTCAGCTGGCAGAAGCCTGGCACGAAATCGTGCCGTCCGCGGCCGTGCGCCGATCCGCTGAGCGGCTGCTGCGCATGCATCCATTGCGAGCGGCCGATAGCCTGCAACTCGCTGCGGCATTGGTGGCGTGCGACCGCGACCCTACAACTCTGGAGTTCGTTTGCCTGGACGCGCGCCTTGCCAACGCGGCTCGGCGCGAGGGATTCATGGTGCTGGGTTAGTCGGAGCTTCAGCCCACACTGCGATTCCTCCCGCACTGTGACCGCGTTCTCGTTTTTTCCGAGGCGCCCCTCCTTATTAAGGGAATGTGGGGTTACTGCCCATAATGTGTCTTGAGTCTCGGTTACCTTTCCGCCCGATATCACTCGAGGCGCGGAAGGGACTCCAAAAATGCAGCCGTCATTCGCACGAGCGTCGTGGCGTCCGTTCGTTCGGATTAGGGACCGTCTGTGTCCGTCAACCCTGCAATAGGCGACTCCACCAGTCCCAGTGCCGAGCAGGAAGTCCGGCGGCGCGTACTGATCATCGATGATGACGCTGCATTTACGCTGCTGGCGGGGGAGACCCTGCAGCAAGCCGGTTTCGACGTCGAGATCGCCAGCAACAGCCGCGAAGCTCTGGCCGCGTTCGAAGCGGCCAAGCCCGACGTCGTCCTGCTGGATGTCGAATTACCAGGAACCAATGGCTTCGATCTGTGCGCGACACTGCGCACGCTGAGCCCGGGTTTCGAGGTGCCCATCGTCATGGTCACCGGCCATGACGACACCACGTCAATCGAGCGGGCTTACGAGGCGGGGGCAACCGACTTCATTCACAAGCCGGTGCTTTGGCCCACGCTTCCGCCTCGGATCGGTTTCATTCTACGGGCGCAGGATAATCTTCGCGCCCTGCAGCTGAGCGAGCAGAAGAATCGCGCCCTGCTACAGGCGCTGCCTGACACGATTTACATCGTGGATCGCAACGGCGTGCTGCTGGAACACATTACCGGCGATGATAAAGGCAGCGGCATCAGTCTCGTCGGCAAACAGCTCGAAGTCGTACTGCCACCCGACGTGGCACGCGCCGCCCGACTGTCCGCGAACGGCGGAGGACCCGGACTTACCACGCTCGAATTCGTGGTTGGACGAGGCAAGGAGCAGCGGGCCTTCGAGGCGCGGCTGCGCCCACAGCCCGACGGTACGCTGCTGATCGTGAGGCGGGATACCACCGAGCGGCGCAAAGCGAAGGCTCGCATCGAGTATCTCGCCTACTACGATGTCCTGACCGGGCTGCCCAATCGGCAGCTGTTCGTGCGGGAAGTCGGGCGCGCGATCCGCACCGCCAAACAGACCGGGCACCAGATCGCCCTGCTGTACCTGGATCTCGATCGCTTCAAGCGCATCAACGACAACCTCGGTCACTCGGTGGGCGACGCGCTGCTGCAGAATGTAGCCCGAAGGCTAGAACAGAGTGTGCGATCTCCCGATGTGGATCTGGCTGCGACGGGCAGCAGGCCCTCGGAACAAGCGCGTATTGCACGCCTCGGAGGGGATGAATTCGTCGTACTGCTCACCGGGCTCACCGATGAGGCACAGACCTCGGTAGTGGCGAACCGAATCAAGGAGACCCTGGCGGAGCCTCTGGATTGCGGCGGCCATCGCCTGGTCATTACGCCGAGCATCGGCATCGCTCTCTATCCGCGTGACGCCACCGACATCGAGGATCTTCTGGTCAAGGCCGATATGGCCATGTACCAGGCGAAAGATCAGGGTCGCAACGGCTACGCGTTCTTCGGCCAGACCATGGCCGTGCGCTCCCTCGGACGCCTCGAGCTCGAGACCGATCTGCGCAGCGCATTCGAAAACGGCGATTTCCGCATCTTCTACCAGCCGAAGGTCGACCTCGCGAGCGGCAACATTATCGGCGTGGAGGCGCTGTTGCGGTGGCACCATGCGACCCGGGGATGGATTGCACCCGATGTATTCATTCCCGTGGCGGAGGAAAGCGGGCTGATCGCCGCGATCGGGGACTGGGTCATCATCGAAGCCTGCAAGCAGCTCGATCTCTGGGCCCGCACGGGCTTAGGTCACCTGACGATCGCTGTCAATGTATCAGTGCAGCAGTTCGCACGTGCGGACTTCGTCGACACCGTGCTGCGAGTCCTGCAACAGTACGGCGTCAGGCCTCAGCAGCTCGAGCTCGAGATCACCGAGAGCCTGCTGATGCGGAATGTCGATGACACCACCGCGTGCATGAGGCGCTTCCGTGACGCGGGCGTCGCGCTGTCCATCGACGACTTCGGTACCGGCTACTCTTCGTTGGGATATCTAAGGCAGTTTCCGGTCGATGCGCTGAAGATCGACCGATCCTTCGTCAAGGATATGCACACCAGCGTCGATGACGCCGCCATCTGTGCCGCCATCATCGCAATGGCACGCGAACTCAAGCTCAAGGTGATTGCCGAAGGCGTGGCGAATGCCGAGCAGCTCAAATTTCTGCGCAAGCATCGATGCGATCAGGTTCAAGGGTACCTGATCAGCAAGCCGCTCCCGATCGACGATCTGGAAATGCTGCTTCGAGGCGCGGTGCCCGGCGGCAGCGAATACGATCATACGGCTCAACACGCCGTGCTGCTGGATATCAAGCCGTGATGCAGTGGGTGAGCAACCTGTCACTCGGCGCCAAGCTGCGGGTGATCGTTGTCTACGCGGCCGCGGTGGCAGTCCTGATTGCCTCCGTATTGCACGTGTCCGGAGAGGCGGTGGCGTTTCGACGCAACCTCTCCGAACACCTGCTGACGCTGGTGTCTGCCATGGCCGAGAACGCCGGGCCATCGCTGAAAACTTTCAATCAAAAGCTCGCACGCGAGCTGCTGGGGTCGCTGCACGCCGAGCCTGACATCCGGTCGGCGACGCTGTATGACGCCGCGGGCGACGTCTTTCTGCATCTGGATTTCACCGCGAGCGCGCTACCGGATGCTACGCCGGCGGCCGCTGCTACGGTCACCGCTACACCCGAGCACGTGGCGGCACGGGAAGTCGATCCTGCTCATCCCACCGTGTCAGCGATCCGCTTCTACGGTCCGACGCGCGTGCGGATCCTCGCCCCGGTCATGCTCGACGGTGTTCAAGTCGGTACTTTGCGGAGCGATGCCGAGCTGTCGCAAATCCTGGGCCTGCTGCCGGGCGCGGCCATCTACCTGGGACTCGGCCTGCTGTTGGCGGTGCTCGTGGCCTTCATACTTTCGATTCACCTGCAGCGCATGATCTCCGTGCCAGTAAGCGATCTGGCGCAAGTGGCTCGCAGCGTGTCCGAGACCCGGCAGTTTTCCATTCGCGCGCGAAAGCATACCGATGATGAATTCGGCACGCTGGTGGATGGCTTCAACAACATGCTATCCGAACTCGAACGCCGCGATCTGAACCTGCGTATGTACCAGAACGAGCTCGAAAAGCGCGTGCGCGAGCGCACGGTCAGCCTGGACGCCGCAGTGGCCGCGGCCCAGGAGGCACGCGAACGGGCCGAAGGCGCGAGCCGCGCCAAGAGCGAATTCCTGGCCCGCATGAGCCATGAAATCCGCACGCCGATGAATGGGGTTCTGGGCATGGCGGAACTGCTGCGCCAGTCGACCACGCTGGACGCCCGCCAGCGTCGCTACGCTGCCACGATCCATCAATCAGGCAGCGCCCTGCTCGACATTATCAATGACATTCTCGACTTCTCGAAGATCGAGGCCGGCAAGCTCGAGCTGCATCTGGCGCCCTTCTGCCTGCGTGACATCGTCGAAGACGCGGTCGACATCCTGGCAGAGCGAGCGCACAGCAAAGGGCTCGAGCTGATCTGCGACATTCCGGCCGATCTCGACACGCGCGTGGTGGGCGATGGGCAGCGACTGCGCCAGATCATCATCAACCTGATCAGCAACGCCGTGAAGTTTACCGAGCGCGGCGAAGTCAAAATCACGGTTCGGCAGGGCAGCGCGGAGTTTCTGAACTCGGCCTTTCGCTTCGAGGTTTCGGATAGCGGCATCGGCATCAAACCCGAAAGCTGCGCGATCATATTCGAGTCGTTTGCGCAGGAAGACAGCTCGACCACGCGTCAGTTCGGCGGCACCGGACTCGGCCTTGCGATCTGCAAGCAGCTGGTGGAGTTGATGCGTGGCCGGATCGGCGTCACCAGCACGCCGGGCGTGGGTTCAATTTTCTTCTTTACGGTGCCGCTGACCGGCGATGCGGAAGCCGCACGCGAAAAGCGTGCCCCGGTTCTGAACCGCTCGCGGATGCTGCTGGTCGACGACAACGCAACCATTCGGGGCATCTTGCGACATCACCTCAGCAGCTGGGGCGTCATGGTCACCGAAGCGGACTCGGCGCGAGCGGCGATGGAGGTGCTGGATCACGCGCTGAGCGGCCAGTTCGATGCGCTGATCGTCGATGCACAGATGCCTGAGATGGACGGACTGCAGTTGCTGGCCAAGATTCGGGGGCGACGCGAATTCCGGGGCATCCCGGTGCTGATGATGGGTTCGGCGGCGGACACGAGCCCGGCCGCCCACAATTCCGCCGACGGCACCACCGTGTGGCTGACCAAGCCCATGCGCCGCATGCAACTGCAGACCTGCCTGTCTTCGATTCTCACCTATCAATTTGCAGCGGCCGAGTGGAACAGCGAGACGGTGCGCCAGAATCTCAAGGCGATCGCGGCTTCGAAGAAGGAGCGCAAGGTCTCGCGCGTCCGCAGAGTACTGCTGGTGGAGGACAACCCGGTCAACCAGGAAGTCGCCCTGGCGGTGCTGCAGGATCTGGGCATCGAGGCCGTCAGTGCCTGGAGTGGCGAGGAAGCGCTCGAGAAGCTCGCGGCCGACCGGTTCGAAGTGGTGCTCATGGACTGCCAGATGCCCAAGCTGGACGGCTACGCCGCGACCAGCCGCTTTCGCGAATGGGAGGCAGAACATCAGCGACCGCGCACTCCCATCGTGGCGTTGACCGCGAATGCGCTCAGCGGCGATGCCGAGAAGTGTTACGCCGCCGGCATGGACCGTTACTTGAGCAAACCCTTCACGAGCGATCAGCTCTACCAGGTGCTGGAATCGTGCGTACCGGGAAGCGCGCCGCCGGACATTGCTACCCAGCCGATCGATGCCAGAACGGTCGAGGGAATTCTCGACCGCGAGGCGCTCGGCCGGATCCGGGCGCTGCATCGGCCGGGCGGCCCGAACCTGCTGGCCAAGATACTCGGACTCTATTCCTCGAGCTCGCTCGCGCTGACGGATGCTCTACGGACGGCTGCACTGTCACAGGACGCGGAGAGTCTGCGACAGGCCGCGCATGCCCTCAAATCGAGCAGCGCCAATGTCGGAGCGATGGCCTTCGCCGATCTTTGCAAGGACGTGGAGCTGGCCGCCGCGGGAGGCAATCTCGATCATGCGTGCCTGCTGCTCGAAGAACTGCTGACCGAGCACACCAAGGTACTCCAGGCGCTCGAAGCCCAGGATCTCGCGGCCTGAAATCTCGAGACGCCCGCGATTCAGGAGCAAGAACGAGGGACTCGCAGCGCGAGGCGCCCGGCGCTACCGCGTCGAGCTGCGGAATCTCGAGCCCGGTGAGTCCGCGCTGCTGATCAACTATACGCACAGAACGCCGATAAACCTTATCGCGCGAGTCATGCGGTCTTCGTGCGTGATTCATCAGCCTTGGACCACGGGGAGTGAAACGCGCATACTCTGCGGGCGGCGAAGAGCTTCGCCTGCTGGCTGAGGTACTACAACAATATTCACAGAGGACATGTCATGAAATTCCTAGCA
>Ga0210394_10002062_pt1 | contig 28900 bp, 25 predicted proteins | sample IncBWC12MmetaG_FD_160121 | JGI IMG/M metagenome (GOLD analysis project Ga0210394, IMG submission 160121) | Forest soil microbial communities from Barre Woods Harvard Forest LTER site, Petersham, Massachusetts, United States - Inc-BW-C-12-M | ecosystem: Environmental > Terrestrial > Soil >...
ATGGTCACCGACATCCCAACAAGTCTTCAGGGGATCTTTGAGGGCCGATTGGACGCCCAGACCTATCTGCGCACCCTGCGAGATTTCGAGATCGAATCCGTGTTCAATTCGAGCGATATCCTACCCAGCCTTGCGGAGATCGCCTTGATTCCTTACTTGGCGGTAAAACGCGGCTACTGAGAAAGTGCAGAGAGGATGGGCGACTCAACTGGCGTTTAGTGAACGGCGATGAAATTCCGCGAAACAAGAATATCCGGCGTGTTTGAGATCTGTCTGGAAACCTACACAGACGAGCGCGGTTTTTTCGCCCGCTCCTGGTGCCAGAAAGAATTCGCCGACCGCGGGCTCGATTCCAAGCTGGTGCAGTGCAACATCTCCCGCAATACCCGCAAGGGGACCCTTCGCGGGATGCATTTTCAAGAAGCGCCTTTTGGGGAGACAAAAATCGTGCGCTGCACTCGTGGCTCTATCTACGACGTGGTGCTCGATTTGCGTCCCGAATCGAAAACATTCAAGAACTGGATTGCCGTTACCCTGACCGAAGAAACCGGGAATTCGGTGTATATCCCCGATGGTTGTGCGCACGGCTTCCTTACACTGACGGATGGCGCCGATGTGTTCTATCAGATGTCGGAGTTTTACAAGCCCGAAGCGGCGTGCGGCGTACGATGGAACGATCCCGCGTTTGGCATTCACTGGCCCGCTGAAGTGAACATGATCTCTGACAGAGACCGCACGTATCCCGACTTTGCCTGACGCTATGAGCTCGTCTACAGCATTCAGTCAAAAGGATGTCTCCGAAGTCGGCAAAGATTTATACGACTTCGCAGTCAAGCTGTATCCCATCTGTCGAAGCATCACAGGCGATGGAATCCGCCAGACCCTGTCGATGATCAATGAACGGATACCACTCGAAATTCACCAAGTCCCCTCGGGCACGAAGGTCTTCGATTGGATCGTGCCAAAAGAATGGAACATCCAAGACGCCTACATCATCCGGCCAGACGGAAAGCGAATCGCCGAATTTCGGAACTGTAACTTGCACGTTCTGAATTACAGCACCCCGATCCACAAGCGAATGCCGCTCAGTGAACTCCGCCCGCATTTATCCACGATTCCCGAAAAGCCAGATTGGATTCCCTATCGCACCTCCTATTACAAAGAGGACTGGGGCTTTTGCATTTCGCACAACGAGATGCTCGCTCTTGAAGAGGGAGAGTACGAAGTCTGCATCGATTCGACCTTGAAGGATGGAAACCTGACCTACGGCGAGTGCTTCATACGAGGTGAATCGACGGGCGAGGTCTTGATTTCCTCCCACGCCTGCCACCCATCGCTCGCCAACGATAATCTTTCGGGCCTCGCCGTCGCCACAGAGCTCGCGAAAGCTGCGCTCGGACGCGATCTACGCTATTCGTACCGCTTTGTCTTCATACCAGGAACGATCGGCGCCATCACCTGGCTTGCGCGAAATCGCGAAGCAGCCCAACGAATTCGTCACGGACTAGTGCTCACAGGTCTGGGAGACAAAGGGCAATTTCACTACAAGAAGAGTCGCCGGGGAAACGCCGAGATTGACCGCGCCGCGGCCCACATTCTCACGCATCTCGGCGAATCTGCCGAGGTGCTGGAATTCTCGCCTTACGGTTACGACGAACGGCAGTACTGCTCTCCTGGTTTCAATCTAGCCGTTGGCTGCCTGATGCGAAGCGTTTGGGGCAGCTTCCCCGAATATCACACCTCTGCGGATAATCTGGAATTCATCCACCCGAAGCAGCTTGCCGAGTCATTCCGTGTTTGCGCCGCCGTTTTCAACGTGCTCGAAAACAATCGAACCTATCGAAACCTGCAACCCTACTGCGAGCCTCAACTGGGCCGCAGGAATCTCTACCGTTCCACCGGCGGCGAATCGATTAGTGACGAGATCCATGCGCGTCTCTGGGTGCTGAATTTTTCTGACGGCGAAAATTCCCTGCTGGATATTGCTGAGCGTTCCGGTTTGCCGTTCTCCGCGCTTCACAAGGCCGCGGAATTATTGGTTCAAAGCGAGCTGTTGTCAGTCGAGCTAAAAGGTAGTGAGCGTCAGCCCGACGCAAAACCAAGGTCCAATTCGGGCGTCCCTCGGTAACAGGGGTAGGTCAGTGGCTCGACTGCCGTATCTCGTAGTCCCGCGTGACTCTTAGGTGCGTTCCAGGAACCGTCCCCGTATTCAGGTATGTCACAGTTTCCGGCGAATGCTATTTTGGCGTGTGCGTTCTAGGCGGCTTAAGAGGGACTTGGGCTAAACATGGGAAAAACTTTTCCCAGAAATCCCCCCGTCCGACGTTTCGCCCAACAGCCGGGAATCGGCGCGGCTCTTATAAGTAAGCTAAGTTATTGTAAATAGGGCCCTTCCTGGAATACACTTCTGACACGAAGATTCCGGGAACGAGCCAGCTTTGGCCGATTTATTGCGATAGTATGAATTGGATTAGCTTGGCCTAGGACTTTTAATGGCGGTAGCCTGTCCAGTTCTCGTGGCTTCGTACCACAGTTTGCAATCGCCGGATCAAATCTAACATGTCCACGATGCTAGCCCCTGCCGAAGAGCGCTTGCGCACCACTCCAAAACCCTGCCGTTTCTGTCGCGGCAATCTTACGAGGACGTTCGTCGATTTGGGGACGTCCCCTCTTTGTGAAAGCTATCCGTCGGCCGCAGATTTGAACCGCGGAGAGGTCTACTATCCGCTTCATGTGTATGTCTGCGAAAGCTGCTTCCTGGTACAACTCGAGGAATACGAAAGCGCAGAAAATATCTTCAGTGACTACGCGTACTTCTCCTCTTACTCCGACTCTTGGCTCAAGCACGCCGAAACGTACTGCGACAAAATGACGCGGCAGTTCGGCCTAGGGGCGCAGAGTTTTGTGGTCGAAGTCGCGAGCAACGATGGCTACCTCCTGCAATATTTCGTGCGGCGAGACATTCCAGTGCTGGGAATCGAGCCCGCAGCCAACGTGGCGAGTGTGGCGGTCGAGAAAGGTGTCCCGACGCTGGTCAGATTTTTTGGCGCCCGGCTCGCGAACGATCTTGCGAATGAAGGCAAGTGCGCAGACCTGGTTCTCGGCAATAACGTTTTGGCGCAAGTCCCGGATCTCAATGACTTTGTAGAGGGGCTCAAGATTTTGCTCAAGCCCGAGGGTGTGCTCACCCTCGAATTTCCGCACCTCCTGCGGTTGATCGAGCTGAATGAATTCGACACGATCTACCACGAGCATTTCTCTTACTTCTCATTGCTCACCACGGTGCGCATCCTCGAAGCTCACGGAATGAAGGCGTTCGATGTCGAGGAGCTCTCGACGCATGGCGGTTCGCTTCGTGTCTACGCGTGTCGCAAAGAAGCGCGCACACACGCAGTTACTCCTCGTATCGCGAAGGTGATCGCCGACGAGAAAAAAGCCGGCTTCGCGTCGGCGGAAGGCTACGACGGCTTCGCTCTTCAAGTGAAGCAAACCAAGTGGGCCCTCGTCGAATTTTTGCTGGCCGCGGCAAAGGATGGAAAGCGAGTCGCCGGCTACGGAGCCCCCGGGAAGAGTGCAACCCTCCTTAATTATTGTGGAATTGGGAAGGACTTCATCGAGTACACGGTTGATCGGAGCCCCTACAAGCAAGGCCGGTTCTTGCCGGGCAGCCGCATCCCCATTTATCACCCGGATCGAATCCGCGAAACCAAGCCGGATTATGTGATCATTCTGCCGTGGAACCTCAAAGACGAGATCATGGAACAACTGCGATACATTCGCGATTGGGGCGGCCGGTTCATAGTGCCGATTCCCAAAGTCACGGTCGAATGAAAGGAGGGGCGCAATGAAAGTGGTTCTCTTCTGCGGCGGAGCAGGCATGCGCCTCCGAGGCTATGCGGACGACATTCCCAAGCCTATGGTAACGATCGGGCCCCGCCCAATTCTCTGGCATCTGATGAAGTACTACGCGCACTTCGGCCACAAGGATTTCATTCTTTGCCTCGGTTACAAGGGCAACTGTATTAAGGATTACTTCCTGCACTACGACGAATCCGCTTCCAACGATTTCGTCTGGTCGGAGGGCGGGAAAAAGATCGACTACCTCAGTCGCGACATCGATGATTGGAAGATAACCTTTGTCGAAACCGGAGCCAACTCGAATATCGGCGAACGCTTGAAGGCCGTCGAGCCATACCTAAAGGGCGAAGAAGTTTTTCTAGCGAACTATGGTGACGGTTTGAGCGACGTCCCGATTCCTACACTCCTGGAGACGTTTCACCGAAGCAAGGCAGTCGCGTCGATGCTTCTCGTTCAACCGACCGCAAGTTTTGACATTGTGAACTCCAGCCCCGAGGGGATGGTGACTGAAGTTCGTCCTCTCACTCACACCGATATATGGATCAACGGCGGATTCTTCGTGATGAGGAAGGAAATCTTCAACTACATACAGCCGGGAGAGGAACTCGTCAGGCAGCCGTTCCAGCGCCTGATCGAGCAGAAATCCTTACTGGCCTACCGATACAATGGCTTTTGGGAGTGCATGGATACCTTCAAGGATAAGCAGAGGCTCGACGAATTGAATCTTGGCGCTGCCCCTTGGAAGGTATGGAATCACGTCGGCAATCCGTCTTCGAACTCATCGGGGCCGGCACGCTCAGAAAAGATATCAGCCGACCGATGATCCCGCTGAGCTTTGATGGGACCGCGGACCGAGAGCTGCAGATTCTTTGTCTCGGCTCCCATTCCGACGATATTGAGATCGGCTGTGGCGGCACGATCCTTCGATTCGCTGAAAAATATCCCCGCTCCGTGTTTCACTGGGTCGTATTCAGCGCTGCAGGAGTCCGGGAGGCGGAGGCGCGCCACGCAGCTTCCCTGTTTGTCGAGAAAGCGCGGCTACGAGGCCCCATCGTAAAAACCTTTCGCGATGGATTCATGCCTTTTGCCGGCGGCGAAATAAAGGATGTTTTCGAAGAGCTCAAGAAATCCGTCTCGCCAGATGTCATCTTCACTCACAATCCCAAAGATGCGCATCAGGATCATCGTCTCATAGCAGAATTAACCTGGAACACGTTTCGCAACCATCTGATTCTGGAATACGAAATTCCCAAATATGACGGCGACATGGGCCAGCCCAACATATTCGTGCCTCTCCCAGCCGACGGTACTCAAAAAAAGATTCGTAACATCATGGAAGCATTCCAATCGCAACACACGAAGCAATGGTTTCGCGAGGACACTTTTCTCTCCCTCATGCGCCTGCGCGGAATGGAATGTAACTCACCCAGCGGTTATGCCGAGGCGTTCTACAGTAGAAAATTGATAATGTAGTGGAAAAGACCGTCAACAAGATGGTCGTGCAGGAAGGTGCCCATGAACTTGTTCTTTGATTCGAAAATGCATGATGCGAAGCGGCGCGAGGAGCTGTATGCGGGATCAATCTTCGTCTATTCGCCCTCTCCAAGCGCTTTGAAGCTTTGTGAACTGGCGCGAGAACTCGTAGAGACCGCCTTCAACGGCCAGGATCCAATCAAGATTCAAGACCACATGCCCGTCGAGCGTTGCGTCGAAATCCTTGCGGAATTGAAGCCGAAATTCATCCATCATCCGAAAGCCAAGGAATATATTCAGGGACTGCTTGCGGAACGCGGCTGCGATCTCGCCAAGACCTATTTTGACGTCCCGCGCCTGCGCACCGCTTTCCCGTCCGATTATCTTTCGTCCGGCATCGCCTATGCGTTTCATCCCCATCGAGACACCTGGTATTCGGCCCCGTTCTCCCAAATCAATTGGTGGATGCCAGTCTACGACGTATGCCCAGACAACATCATGGCCTTCCACACGCCTTACTGGAAAAACGGAGTGGCCAATAGCTCGAATACCTACAACTACTACGAATGGAACCGTGCCAACCGTCAGAGCGCCGCTCAGCACGTGAAAGCGGACACGCGCGTACAGCCGCGCGCACAAGTTCCCGTGGAACAGGACCCGCAGCTTCGCGTCGTGGCAAATGTCGGTGGCGCGCTGCTCTTCTCCGCCGCACAGTTGCATTCCACCGTGCCCAACACAAGTGGGCTCACGCGCTACAGCATCGATTTTAGAACGGTCCATCTCGATGACGTGTGGAACAAGTGCGGCGCGCCCAATGTGGACTCCGCGTCCACGGGCACAACGATGCGCGACTATTTGCGTGGTACCGATTTCGCACGCTTGCCCGAGGAAGCGATCGCGCTCTATTTCGATGGGACGGAAGCCGATTTCGTGCCGTCCCCTACCACAGCGCCAGGTCAGAGCCGCTAGCTAGCGGCTGACCTCACGATTGCCGGAGATCCATCCAAATGAAAATATTGCTCACTGGACATAAGGGCTACATCGGCGCCGTTGCGGCTCCGATGTTGCAAGCGGCGGGACACGAAGCGATCGGCCTGGACGCGGATCTGTTTGCAGGCTGCGACTTCGGCAAACCGCCGGCAGCAATACCGGAAATTAAGAAAGATCTGCGCGACATCACGGCGAAAGATCTCGCAGGTTTTGACGGTGTTCTCCACTTTGCGGCGCTTTCCAACGATCCGCTCGGCGACCTGAATCCGCGAGTCACCTACGACATCAACCACTTTGCTTCGGTCGAATTGGCCAAAGCCGCAAAGGCTGCCGGAGCGCGCCGGTTTGTTTTTTCGTCCTCGTGCAGCACATACGGCGCCGCCGGCGATCTCTTCCACGATGAGACGTCCGCTCTCAGCCCTGTGACTGCGTATGCAGAGTCGAAGGTGTTTGTAGAGCGAGACCTTGCCCGCATGGCCGACGATCGGTTCAGCCCCACATTCATGAGGAATGCCACGGCCTACGGAGTCTCTCCGCGGTTGCGTCTCGATATCGTCTTGAATGACCTTGTCGCCCGCGCCTATACCACCGGGCAGGTCTACATCAAGAGCGATGGAACCCCCTGGCGGCCCATCGTTCACATTGAGGACATCATCAGTGCTGCAATCTGCGCGCTCGAAGCGCCAATCGACGCAATTCACAATCAAACTTTTAACGTGGGCATTACCGAAGAAAACTTTCGAATTCGCGAGATAGCTGATGTCGTAAAAGAAACCGTCCCGAACTGTCACATCGAGTACGCCCCCGGAGGCGGCCCGGACAAAAGATGTTATCGGGTCGATTGCAGCAAACTCCGCAGAGTCCTTACCAATTTTCAGCCGCGCTGGAATCTGCGGCGAGGCGCACAGCAACTGTATGACGCGTACCGCTCGGTGGGCTTGGCCGTCGAGGATATTGAGAATGGCCGTTACGCCCGAATCGGCCGCATTCAGAAACTCATGACCAATGGGCAATTGAATGACTCCCTTCGCTGGCACGCGCATGACGGCGCAACGGAAACGAAACCGGCGGCTATCAGCGTTGAGTGACATTCTTATGAAGGAAATGCGCCAGCGAGCGAAACCCAGCTTCGCCGAGTCGCGGCGTCTGCAAGAGCGCAGCCACGCGATCATTCCTGGGGGCTCGCACACATACGCGAAGGGCGACGACCAATTCCCCGAACAGACGCCCGGATTCATCGCGCGCGGGAAGGGCTGCCATGTTTGGGATGTTGACGGGAACGAGTTCATCGAATACGGAATGGGGTTGCGATCCGTTACGTTGGGCCACGCGTTTGAGCCTGTCGTAGAAGCGGCTCACAAGCAGATGCTGCTCGGCGTGAATTTCAGCAGGCCCGCCAAAATCGAAGTCGATCTCGCAGAAGCGATGTTGGGCCTGGTTGACGGCGCCGACATGGTTAAGTTTGCCAAAAACGGTTCGGATGTTACCACCGCAGCCGTGAAGCTCGCGCGGGCTCATACCGGCCGCAATTTGATCGCGATCTGCGGCGACCAACCCTTCTTTTCAACCGACGACTGGTTTATCGGCAGCACCGAGATGAACGCCGGCATTCCGCAAGCGACCATCGATATGACCCTGAAGTTTCCTTACAACGACATCGAGAATCTGAAAGATCTCTTCGATCAGCACCCTGATCAGATCGCTTGCATTGTGATGGAAGCAGAGGCGGCCACACCGCCCGCACCGGGCTACCTTGCGCAGGTAAAGGAACTCTGCGAGAGCCGCGGTGCCCTGCTCATCTTCGACGAGATGATCACCGGCTTTCGCTGGCATCTGGGCGGTGCGCAGAAATTCCATGGCGTCACTCCGCACCTCTCGACCTTCGGCAAAGCCATGGCCAACGGGTTCGCGCTCGCCGCGCTTGTGGGCAAGCGCGAGATTATGCAGCTGGGAGGGTTGGAACACGACCAGCCTCGCGTCTTTCTGCTCTCCACCACGCACGGGGCGGAAACGCACGCACTGGCCGCATCGCATGAAACGATCAAGACTTACCTCGAGAGGAACGTGGTTGAGTTCCTCTGGCAACAGGGAAAGCGGCTCCGCGACCGCGTCAACCGTTCGATTGCCGAAAACCGGCTCGAGGGATTTTTCCAGCTCGTCGGACAGCCTTGCAATCTCGTGTTCGAAACCCGCGATCAGGACCGCAGCCGGTCGCAGCCGTTTCGTACATTGTTCATGCAGGAGCTGATCCGGCGCGGAATCATCGCGCCGTCATTTGTAGTTAGCTTCTCGCACAGCGACGCGGAGATCGACCGCACCGCGGAAGCTGTGTACGAAGCGCATGTGGTATACCGCAAGGCGTTAGACGAAGGGGTGGCGAAGTACCTTGAGGGACGCCCCGTCAAGCCAGTGAATCGGGAGTATAATTAGTTCACTGAGGCTGTTTTTGGCGGTGGGCCGGTTCAAAGAATCGGCTCTTAGGCAACCATGGGCCCCCTTCAGACAGGAAGCTTCCTGTGGAAAGTCAGGCTGGTTGTAATTAACGCGCTGGTGTTTGCCGGCGTGTACGGCCTGCTCGAACTTTCCTACAGCACCTACGCCTATTTTTTCAAAGACGCTTCTCCGTACTCGTATCTCGTGGTAGAGCATCCGGGCGAGACCGTGCATTTCGACGCCGACCGAGGCTTCTTTCTCACGGAAACGCCTTCGCGCATGGCGCGCATCACACACGGGCGTGTCGAATACGTGGGAGCGTTTCGCGGCAACGCGCAGGGATTCGCGGATCGTGATGATTTCACAGTTCGGCGTGTGAATCCCGGCGATCTTCGCATCGGCGTGTTCGGGGATTCATTTACGACCGCCACTTTCGAGCCTTCCAACTTTCCGAACTGGCCGTCCCGTGCGGAAGACGTCGACCGGGCAGAGGGTGAGCCGCTTACCCTGCTTAATTTCGGCCTGGATGGTGGGGGACTGGCGAATTGGGCCAGCGTAATGCGAAATATAGTCGTCAAAGATAGATACGATTTAGATGGCCTGATATTCGCCGTAGCCTGGGACGATCTCGACCGGAGATTCGCGATGTTCGAACAGACCGACTCCGAAACCTTCGCCTACGCGCAGGCGCCGAGCTGGGACGTGAAATCCCAGCCGAGAACCGAAAGCGAAGCGGAAGCCCTCTTGCGAAAGCACCCCCTGCGGAATCATTACGTGCTTTCGTCCGCTCAATTTGACGCAGCGGTATCAGGCAGGTGGAAACCGCGGCAATGGCGTTTTCGAATCTACGATCGTGCAATGTCGACTGTGAGTGAAGTTCTCGATCATTTCGAAAAGCCTCGACAGCCTCCTGCGGATTTCGCACCCGGGCAACTCGCTCTGATAAAGGATATACGACGACTGGCCGACCAGAACTCGCTTCCCATTGTGGTGGTCTACATTCCGTTCCGCGAAGAGTTACTCGATCCCCATTATCCAAGCCGGGTGGAAAGAACCCGGCGATTTGCTGAAATCCTGGGCGCCACGTTCGTCGATGGTCGCGACGTGTTTCGCGGCCTGACCAACCAGCAGGTTACCAAATTGTGGTACAGCTACGACGGACATTGGAACCCTATCGGGTCGAGTCGCTTCGCCGAATACATGGCGAAGCGGATCCCGAACTGGGTTGCATCGAACAAATCGCATTCGGCGACCGTCACTGGTAATCCGAAAGATCTCCACGAAGTAACCTTGGCTCACCTTTCGTCGCATAGACAGCAGCAATCCCGCTAATTACGTCGCATTCTCCGATGCCAAATCAAACTCAGGAAATGGACGAGAAGACGTGGTGGGACTTCTGGAACTCCTCCTATCGCGCTGGGGATGATAACGGAGAGATTCCGAACGAGCTCTTCAACCGTGTAGCGGCAACGGTTCACAAATTCATTCAGCCGGAAGGATCGAGAATCCTCGAAATCGGATGCGGGACTGGAACGTTATCGCGCCGGCTTAGATTCTCTTCCTACGCGGGTGTCGATATCTCGCCGTCTGCAATTCAACTCGCCAAGCGATCCTGGGAAGAGCATGCTTCCAGGCTCCCTTCCGACGGTTCCGCCACCTACGAAGCCGTGGACTTTCATGATTGGCCGCTACCCTCAAAGCCGTTTGATATCGCTGTGTGTGTCGATGCTTTCGTATGGATCCACGACCAGCCGCTCGCTCTCAAAAAGATCGCTCAGGGTCTGCGAACCGGCGGCGTGCTTGTGATTTCCATCATCAATCCGTTTGTCTACCACCGCATACGGAGAACCGCTGCAAGCCCGCTTAAGGAAGGTCCAGTCAAGAACTGGCTCACTCGCCGCGATCTTCATGCCCTGATCACCGCTTCCGGTCTGCGAGTCGAGCGTTCGTTCACGATCATGCCGAGGGGCAATCTCGGAATCCTGCGATTGATGAATTCACCGCGTTTGAATGGAGCATTGGGCCCGCACGTTGAGAAGCTGCTTCGTCGCGCGAAAGAACGGATCGGGATTGGCCAGTATCAAGTCGTTGCGGCGCGCAAGCTTTAACACCCAATGGAAGACCCGCAAAAAGGAGGCTCAACCACCGAGGCAGCCCTCTTAAATCAAAAACTGAAGGCTCACGAAAGCGCACTGCGCGGCCCTCAAGCTTCCGAGTTCAAGAGGAAATCCGTACGGGGCGGAGTTTTAACGGTCTTCAGCCAGAGCTTCGCCATGGTTTTGCAGATCGGCACCACGGTAATTCTGGCCCGCCTGCTCGCGCCTAGTGATTACGGCCTGCAGAGCATGGTCTTCACCCTGACGACTTTTCTGGCCTTGTTCAAGGATGCCGGATTGAGCGCTGCCTCCATCCAGCGGGAAGAATTGACGACGGAACAGATTTCCACTCTTTTCTGGATCAACGTGGCGATTGGCACCTTCCTCACTTTGATCGTAGCTGCCGCCGCTCCTCTTCTCGCTGCCTTCTACAAAGAGCCGAGGCTAATTTGGATCACGGTTGCGTCCGCTCCTATATTCCTTTTCAACAGCCTTGTGTTTCAGCATGGGGCCTTGTTGGCGAGAGCGATGCGTTTTGGAACCAGCGTCAAAATCGAGATGTTCACCGCGGCGGCCGGAGCGATTGTCGCAATCGTAATGGCGGCAAAAGGATTCGGCTATTGGGCGCTGATTTGCCAGAACATTAGTATTCCGTTCCTCTGCATGATCGCGATGTGGTTCGCGATGCCTTGGGTACCCGGCAAGCCACATTGGACGCCGGAATTGCGATCCATGCTACGCTTTGGCGGCACCATCACCCTGAACGGTATTGTTGTCTTCATCGCTTACAACACGGAGAAAATTCTCCTCGGACGCTACTGGGGCGCAGCTTCTCTCGGCATTTACACCCGGGGTTATCAGCTGGCGACCCTGCCGGTACAACAGCTGATCACCGCCGTTCATATCGTCGCCTTTTCTGTCCTTTCCCGGCTGCAAAGCGAGACTGAGAGACTCGAGCGAGCGTATTTGAAATCCCTATCCATTATTGTCGCTCTCACGGTTCCGGTGGTCATCTGCTCAGCACTTTTTGCGAAAGAGATCGTTCTGATCGTGCTCGGCCCGAAATGGCTTGGTGCTGCACCGGTGCTTCGTTTCCTGGCTCCAACAGTCTTGTTCTTCGCGCTCATAAATCCGTTCTCTTGGTTTCTCCGAGCCACGGGAAGAGTAAGGCGCAGCCTGAACACCGCCTTCTTAATCTGCCCGGTCGTAATCGTTGGAGTCGTAGCTGGTTTGCATTCCGGGCCGGCCGGCGTGGCGCTAGGCTATTCGGCGGCCATGGTCCTTCTATTTATTCCAATCGTGATATGGGCCAAGCACGGAACCGGAATCACCTCGGGCAGTTACTGGGGCGCGGTAAAGCAGCCGCTGATCTCCGGCGTGGTTACGGGGGCTGCGGGGTGGCTGGTTCACATGATGTATCGCACCAAGCTATCGCCGGTTCCGCTTCTCTCGGTGGAGCTGGTGGCATCCGCGGTGGTCTATTTCGGCTGGATGCTCTTCGTCATGGGCCAGAAAGACTTCTATTTCGATTTGGTCAAGACGATCGTTCAGCGTCGGCAAGCGCCGGCCGAATCCGCCATCTAGGCTTTAGGAATGGTCTACAAAAACGGTGCTTTGTAACGATTAGAAATTTGCTAACGGATTTATTGTCAGATGCTTACAAGATATTTTAATCGCGGAGTAGCGATTAGGAATCCGTGCTAATCGAGACAATTGGCCTGTCCTAACAGTCCATTGGTTCGGTGGATTTTCACTTAGCAGGGAAGAATCGGTCCAGCAGAAACTTGACATATAAGCCAAAGGTAGGCGACTGGTTCGAGGTTCGCAGCAAGGATGAAATCCTGCGTACTCTCGACGAGAACGGCCAGCTCGACGGCATGCCGTTCATGCCGGAGATGTTCGCATTCTGCGGCCGTCGTTTTCAGGTCTACAAGCGCGCGCACAAGACCTGCGACACGGTGTTCCCCGTCCGCGGTCGGCGCGTGGAGGATTCCGTCCACCTCGACACCCGTTGCGACGGATCAGCCCACGGCGGATGCCAGGCAGGCTGCCTGATTTTCTGGAAGCTCGCATGGCTGAAGCCGGTCAGCAACGGAACCACACGGAGCGATGATCGTGTCGCAGCAGCGCATTCACCTGCTGGCGGATGTGACGAGTCCACCGTTCGCGCACGAACGATGAGTTACGGTTCGAGCGACGGTCTTCCCAAGTACTCCTGCCAGGCGACGCAGCTTCCTTACGCCACGAAGGATCTTGAGTGGTGGGATATTCGACAGTACATCGAGGACTTTGGTTCAGGAAACGTAAGTCTCTGGCGGATCATCTGTGGAGCCGCCTATTTTTCGTTCCTGGCGCTCACCGAAGTAGCCGCTGGGCCAACCCTTAGACGTTTGTACGATAAGGTCTGTGGCCTGTGGGGCGGGTCGCCGTTTCCTCGTAAGAACGGGACGATTCCGACCGGCGAGCCAACTCCGGCGAAGACGCTGAGCCTGCAGCCCGGAGAACTCGTCCGCATCAAGCCATTCGATGAGATTCGTCAGACCTTAAACACCTCGAATCGGAATCGCGGCCTCTATTTCGATGCGGAAGAAGTTCCCTTTTGCGGGAAGACGTACCGGGTGCTGCGGCAGGTCGAAAAGATCATCAATGACAAGACGGGGCAGATGCAGGAGATGAAAACTCCCTGCGTGATTCTGGACTCAGTCATTTGCGAGTCGCGCTACAGCGAGTGCCGGCTGTTTTGTCCGCGCAGCATTTATCCTTACTGGCGCGAAATCTGGCTGGAGCGCGTCGGCCCGGAGCCGGCAAAGGCGCCTGTTCCAGAAGATAGCCAGCTGGTGACCGGCGCCGGTCGGAATTGATTGGGATTCGATCCGGTGCGTTCCCGAAGAAATAGCGTGAGGCATGCGAGCCCTATTTTCCTCGCGCTGTTGCTCGCCCTCAGCTTCGCTGGATGCGGGTCGCGACGTTCCGTCGAACCCGAAATACGAGTGAGCCGGGCGCCGATGCCGGTTGCCGGCCAGTTCATCACGCTGGCTGCGGACGGAACGCATCTTATCAACTCAATTACGAACAAGCCGGTTTTCATGACCGGAGATGCGCCGCAACTGCTCATCGTGCAGGTTTCAGACGCCGACGTCGAGACGTATTTGGCGGATCGCGCGGCGCGAAAGTTCAACGCGCTGTGGGTGCTGGCAACCGATTTCGTTGACCAGGCGAATGCCCCTAAGAATTTCTACGGTGACGTGCCCTTTGACGGGCCTGATTTCACCAACGAGGATCCAAAATACTGGGCGCACGTCGACCATGTTGTGCAGCGCGCGCAGGCCTACGGCATCACCCTGCTCATCAATCCTGCTTTCGTCGGCCTCGATTCCAAAGGCGGATACGTCGAAAGCTACTTGAAGAGTTCGGATGCCGTGCTCAGGGCTTTCGGTGAATGGATCGGAAATCGCTACAAAGGCTATCCGAATATTATCTGGCAGCTTGCGGGCGATTCAAACACGCCGCATATCAAAGGCCTCAAGCACAAGATTCTTCAGCTCACCATTGGCCTGGCGACTGCCGATCCGAATCATCTGATTACTTCCGAAGAGTGCCCGGTCGGCGTCTGTGGAACTGGCTTCAACGCGACTCTGGACATCTGGGATGGCGCGCCGTGGGTCGGCCTGAACGGAAACTACGCGCAGTACGGACAGGTGCAGTCGCAGTGCGCGGCGCAATACGGCAAGCTGGCCACGTATCCCACAGTTCCAGCGTTTCAAACCGAGGATTGGTATGAAGGCGAGCACTCGATGACCGAACTTCAGGTGCGCGAAGAGGCGTACTGGGAGGTGCTTTCGGGCTGCTACCTGGGAAGATTCTTCGGCAATAATGCAATCTGGACGATGGGCGGTCCCAAGGACGACATGGGCCAGACCTGGCAGAGTCAACTGAGCTCCATCGGTTCACTCGGGCAGCAGTACATGGGCGCTTTGATGCGCTCGCGAGAGCATTGGCTGATGGTGCCGGATGTGAACCATGCCACTCTCACCGCGGGCTACGGCTTGGGCCCGACGATTTCGGTCGCTGCCCGCACTTCCGATGGCCAGACGATCATCGCTTACATCCCGAACGGCAACGCCACGACGATTACGATCGATATGAGTCGGGTAACCAGTAAAAAACACCAGGCGATGTGCTGGTGGTTCGATCCGAGGACCGCGGAGGTCACAAAAATCGGCGCGTTCATCAGTGCAGGAATGCGAGACTTCACTGCTCCGGATGCGAGCGACTGGGTGCTGGTGATCGACGATGCAGCCGCCAAACTGCCGCCCCCGGGAAAAGCCGATCTGTGAAACACTCCGGTCATGTTCTGAATGCATGCGGAGGAAGCATTGACTAACCTCTGCGTTAGCGTCGTCACGCCCTTTCACAACACTGCGCTGTATCTCGCCCAATGCATCGAAAGCGTCTTGGCGCAGACTTGCCCGAACTTCGAATACATTCTCGTCGACAATTGCAGTACGGACGGATCGGGCGAAATCGCCGAGGAGTACGCGAAGCGCGACCCCAGGATCCGCATGGTGAGGCGGACGAGCGTTCTTCCGCAAGTGCGGAACTACAACAGAGCGCTGGAGGAAATTTCCGGGGCCAGCCGCTACTGCAAGATCGTCCAAGCGGACGACTACATTTTTCCCAATTGCTTGCAGATGATGGTGGAGGCTTTTGAGCGGTACGAATCAGCTGGACTCGTCAGCTCGTACTGGCTGAAGGGGAATGAGGTTCGCGGCACGGGATTTCCGCATGCCACTCCCATGCTGAGCGGCCGGGAGATGGCGCGGCTGTATTTGCGCACTGGCCTCTGGGTGTTTGGTTCGCCGACCGCGGTTATGTATCGATCGTCGCTGATCAAAAAGGGCGAGCCGTTCTTCGACGAGTCCGCGCTGCACGAAGATACCGAGAAGTGTATGCAGATTCTGAAGACCTGGGATTTTGGGTTTGTAAGCCAGGTGCTTTCCTTTTCGCGCGCGGACAATGAAGGCGTCTCGTCGGCGGTGCGGAATTTCCATCCCAACTCGCTCGATCGGTACATCGCCGTGCGTCGCTACGCTTCCACATTCCTTGACGCGCGCGAAGCCGCCACTCTAAGAAGAACCACGAAGCGGGAATACTATAGCGTCCTCGCGGAAGCGAAATTGCGCCGCCGAGAGCCCGCGTTCTGGGAATATCACGCGCGTGGCCTGCGTACGTTAGGTGAAAGCATCGACCGGCCTTACCTGGGATTCCGGATGCTTCGGCGCACACTGGGAGCGGCGGCAAATCCGGGGTCCACAGTATTGCGCCTGCTGCACTCCTTGAACCGTTCCATCAATCGAAAAAAGGTGGTTGGCGCTAACCGCCCGCAATAGATTTGATGAAGATTTCGGTCATTCTGTGCACGTTTAATCGTTGTCAAAGCCTAGCGCTGACGCTCGACAGCGTCGCGAACTCCGTCCTTCCCGACTCCACGGAATGGGAGGTCCTAGTAGTAGATAATAGGTCAACGGATCGGACGCGGGACGTTGTCCAAGACTTCTCTGTTCGATATCCCGGGCGTTTCCATTACCTTCTCGAACGCGCACAGGGGAAATCGTATGCGCTTAACGCCGGAATTCAAGAATCCCGTGGGGACGTCGTCGCTTTTTTAGATGATGATGTCACTGTCGAACGTACGTGGCTTCACAATTTGACCGCAGTGCTGAGCGACGAGTCATGGGCTGGTACAGGAGGGAGAACACGGGCCGCGGGAGCGTTTACACCGCCTCGGTGGCTGTCACTACAAGAGCCCTACAACTCTGGAGCAATACTCGCCGCCCTGTTTGACCTCGGAGACGAACCGCTTGAGCTATTTCGACCACCCTACGGCGCAAATATGGCCCTTCGCAGGAGCATGTTTGAAGAATACGGAAAATTTCGCACCGATTTAGGACCTGGTCCCGACCCCGACGTTCCCCGACCCAATGAGGATGTCGAATTCGGTCGGCGGCTGATTGCAGCTGGCGAGCGGCTTAGGTATGAGCCCTCAGCGATCGTCTACCATCCTATTCTTGAAGATCGGATTAAAAAGAGTTATTTCCTGAAATGGTGGTTTGACTATGGTCGAGCAGATGCCCGTGAATGGAAGCTGGGACCCGATGTGTGCGGAGTTCCCCGATCCTACCTAATTATCCTGAAGGCGGGAATTACTCAAACGCTACCCGGAATTTGCCAATGGTTGTTCGCTTTGGATCCGGTCAGGCGATTCTACTGCAGATGTCAGGTTTGGAAGACAGCAGGTTGGATCGCTGAATTGTATCGTCGCGCAGCAAATCCTGGATTGAGGAATCGTGCTGCGGCACGCCGCGGGTCCGTATGATTGTCACTGTCATTCTGTGCACCTATAACCGCCGCGCGAGCCTGACCAAAGCTCTCGAGAGCATCGTGGCATCGAATATGCCGAAGGGAGCAGAGTGGCACGTCCTCGTAGTAGACAACAACTCAAAGGATGAGACACGTGATGTCGTAGAACAGTTTTGCCGCCGCTATCCCGGCCGACTCCGTTATTTGTTCGAGCCGCAGCCGGGCAAGTCGTTCGCTCTCACCAGCGGAATTCGAGAGGCCACGGGCGATGTGCTGGTTTTTGTCGATGATGACGTGGTCGTCGAGCCGGATTGGCTCCAAAATCTTACCGCTCCATTGCACAACTCTCGGTGGGCGGGGTCCGGCGGACGAATTCTTCCGCAATGGTCTTGCGTGCCTCCAGCGTGGATACCGCTCAACGAGCGCGGGGGGTTGGCGCCGCTCGTCATGTTCGACTTAGGTATTGAACCGAAGGAGCTTGAGGAGCCACCCTTCGGAACGAATATGGCTTTTCGAAAAGCGATTGTCGAAAAGTATGGTGGTTTCCGATTGGACCTTGGGCCATGTCCCGGGAGCGAGATTCGCGGTGAGGATACTGATTTTGGGCGCCGGGTGCTGGAGGGCGGGGAGCACCTGTGGTATGAGCCGTCGGCGCTCGTCTATCACGCGGTCTCGCCCGGCCGGCTGCGACAAGCTTATTTTCTGAAGTGGTGGTTTGATAAAGGGCGCTCTGACGTTCGCGAGTTCGGGATTGAGGGAGGGACTCGGTCGATGGTCGCCCGAGTGCCTCTGTATATGTTGCGGCGGCTCGCAAATTGGACTTTGCGGTGGACTGTTGCGATGCAGCCATCTGAAAAATTTGCCTGCAAGATGAAGATGTGGATGATCGCCGGTGGGATTGTCGAGTCTTACCGACGGCCGACAATCAAAGGAACAGATGGCCAGCGAGCTTAGGACAGACGCGCCGGAATCGCAAAGTCTGAAAGTGCGCAATTATTCGCAAGGCTTCGCTGCGCACGTTCCGCAATACAAGCGAACGCGAGTCTGGACGTGGGTTCGGCAGAGTCCGCTTGGAGCAATTGTTCGCGGGCTGAAGGGATGCACGCGTGAGTTCGCGGCGTTGCTAAGCGATCAGCCTGCCACAATGGCGGAAGTGAGCCAGCTCACGGCGGCATTGGACGCATTGCAGTGGCAAGCGGACGACAAGACGAACCGGGAAAAGGAAACGCAAGAAGATGCGCCGATTTTTCTGCTCTCCACGGGCTGGAGAGCCGGCTCCACACTGCTCCAGCGCATTTTGGTGACGGATCCGCGGCTACTTCTCTGGGGAGAACCGCTCGGCGAAATGACGATTTTTTCGACGATTGCTCAGACGGTAAGCAACTCGATTAGTAGGCGGAATCTGCAGCTTTGGAAGGAGCAACACGATCCGAACTCATCGGAATTATCGACTTCCTGGGTTGCCAATCTTTATCCGCCGGGCAGTGATTTTCGAGCCGGGCTGCGAAGCCTCTTCAATCAATGGCTGCGAGAACCGGCGCGAACGCGCGGATTCACTCGTTGGGGTTTCAAGGATGTTCGGCTGGGCGCCACCGAGGCTTGTTTGCTGCGATGGTTATATCCAAACGCCAAGTTCGTGATCATCACACGCGATCCGTACGACTGCTACCGATCTCTCGCGGATTCGGGTTGGGGCGAAGTGTACTACCGGTACCCCGACGCGAGTGTAGATTCAGCCGCCGCTTTCGCGAGGTACTGGAATCGGCTCGCCGTCAGCTGGATGCAACTGCCTTCCGGGTTTCCGGCAGTTCACATCAAGTATGAAGACCTCATCAGCGGCAAAGTGGATTTTCGCGAACTTGAACAATGGCTTGGCCTCGAGATCCGCGAGGGCATTGCGCTTAAAGCTTCGGTGGGCGGTACCACAAAACGAGCGCAGCTGAGTTGGTACGAACGGCTGATCATATCGCGCGAGGCGACGCAGGGAATGCGCGCGCTGGGCTACACGAAGTAGCTACCCTGCCATCGCGGTACGGCTGCGATTTCGATTCTCTTCCATGTTAGCTACTTGCCATGAATGACCACAACACACGCACGGTGATGATGAGCTCCGCAGTCTCGAGGGACCCGGGGTGTCAGATGCGCGCTTTTTTCCTGTGCGCGACCATGGTCGTGCTGCTGGCCGCTTCGTTGCGCGTGTACCATATCGCGCAGCGCAGCCTTTGGCTTGACGAGGCGATTGCGGCGAATATTTCCCGCGGGACGCTGTCACAAACGCTAATCCTTACACGCGACCTGCACAGCGCACCGATCACCGACCCGCTTATTCTCTACGCCGTCGAAAAAGTGAATGCCGGCCCGCTGGCGGTTCGGATTCCATCTTTGGTGGCGAGCGTGCTCGCTGTGCTTTTGATGCTTTGTTTCGTTACGATTCCTTCCATCGACTACAAGACGGCCGGCTTGGCGGCTCTGATGCTGAGTGTTTCGGCGGTACAGATTCGTTATGCCCAGGAGGTGCGCGAGTACTCGCTCTCAGTGCTTTACGCGACCGTGCTCTTGTACGTTTTCCTCTCCTATCTTTCGAAAAAGGAGAAGCCTGCGTGGCCGATTGCGCTCTACGCCGCTCTTTTCGCCGCTCCGCTGATCCAGTACGGCTTAGTGCTTTTCAGCTTCGGAATTCTCGCGACACTGTTTGTCTTTGCGCTGATGGATGAGGAGCGCGTCCGGCGAATCGTGCAGGTCGTCGTCGCGTCGGCATTTCTGGCTCTAGGCGGGCTGGTGTCGCTCTTTCTGACTCTCCGCTATCAGTGGGGGGACGACGCCTGGTACCTGGCGGATTATTTTTGGGCTCCGGGCACGAGCCTATTGCACTTTGTTTTGTATAACTCGCATCACTTAGTCACGTTCCTGCTGCCCGGGCTTGCGGCAGCCGCGATCTCGGCCGTTGCAATACTGATCTATCTGTTCACATCGGTGCACGCACGACGGATTCCTCCGATCGCGGTGCTCGCCTTCATATCCTGCACCATCGTTCTAATCTGTTCGCTCCGGCATTTGTACCCTTATGGCGCCATCCGACAGTGCCTGTTCCTAGCTCCGGTTTTGTGCTTATTTGCGTCGGAAAGCTTGGTTCAAGTTACCAATATGCTCCCAGCTCGGTTGAGCTCGATAAGTTTCGCGGCGATTGTGGGCATCGTGGTTGTGTCCGGCGCACTTCAGATTCGGTTATACAAGCCGTACTCGGAAGTGGAGGACATCCAGCGGGTGTTACGCTCTTTACAGACGCGTATTCAGCCTGGCGACAACGTCTATGTTTATCCGGGAGCCGTGTTCGCGGTGGATTTCTATGTGAAACAACGCGATCCGCGCTTCATCTATGCCGATTATCACCAGCAGGCGCCCGAGAAGTATGTTCCGGAGATGGTGGGTGGCCTAAACCGTCGGACAGACAGGATATGGATCGTGTTTAGCCACGTCTATCGCGATGAGGATCAGCGCATTCTGCGAGATCTGAGCAAGGATTGGGACGTGGAACGCGTGCTCTCCGCCACTGGTTCGGCTCTCTATCTGGCAACGCGTCGAGCCGTCTCGGGCGATCCTGCTACCGAAGCGTCCCAAACCATCCCAGCCATTCCCGATCACACGCACGACGGCTTTTGGGACTGGAACGTTCGCAATTCGCGCCATCCTGCCAATTAGATTTTGCGGATCGTGTGGCGCGGGCGACCTGCCAACAAGACTGAATATGACATCGTTTCAAAAAACTCCGGTGCTCGTGCTGGGTGGCGGCATTTCGGGTCTGGCAGCCGCTCGTGTCCTCCAGGATAAGGGGCGCGACTTTCAATTGCTCGAGCGATGCCCGACCTTTGGGGGTCTTACTCGGACGGTGGAGGTTGGCGAATTCTGTTTCGACTACACGGGGCACTTTCTTCACTTGAGCCGTTATGCGACGCCAGCGGATATTCCGTACGCCAATTTGAAGAATGATGAGTGGGCGCAGATCAACCGGCGTTCCTGCTGCGCCGTAGGCGGGAAACTAGTCACCGCGCCGATTCAATACAATCTTGCCGAGCTGCCTGCTGCTCTTCTCGAGAGCTGCGTGAACTCCTACAACGTGCGGCCGAATCTTTCGGACACAGCCGGAAACGCGACTTTTCACGACTATGTGGTCAGCGGGTTTGGACAGGCGCTGGCCGATCTTTTCCTGATTCCACAAAACGAAAAAACGATGGCGATTTCACTCGACCGTCTGTCGAAAAATGCGGTGCGTCGTTTCTTTCCGGCGCCCGACGATAAACTCGTGCGGATGGGGATGGCCGGAACAGCCCCATCCTCGAGCAAGGGCTACAACTCGAATTTTTGGTATCCCAAGACCGGCGGGATCGCACGCCTTGTCGAGGGCCTAAGATCTGGGCTTACGAAGTGCGCGGTGAATCAGGACGTCGCTGCATTGAACCTGCGAGACAAGACGCTTCAGACAAAGACCGGGGAGAAGTTCTCCTGGAACGCGATCCTCTCGAGTATTCCGCTTAAAGATCTTTGCGCAATGACGGACGATGAGGAGTTGCGGGGCCTGGCGGCGGAGTTGTCGCACAGCTCGACTATCAGCTTCAATATCGGATTGCGAGGTCCGCTGCGGGCGGAGTTTCGTGACGTTCATTGGCTTTACGTGCCGGATCGCGCGATTCCTTTCTATCGAGTCGGCTTCTACTCCAACATCGGCAAAGGGACCTGCACGCCGGGCCATAGTGCACTCTATGTAGAAGTGGGGCTTCCGTCCGATGAATTGAGCCGAGCCAACCTTGTGCGTGACTTGCAGCCACAAGTGCTGAAAACGCTCGAGGACTTGGGCTGGATCGACAGTCGCGATGTCGTGTGCGTTGTGGTCCACGTCATGCGCCACGCGTATGTTCATTTGACTCCTCTGCGTGACAAAGCCGTCGGCCAGATTCTGAAACGCCTGAGAGAATCTTGTGTGGTGCCAATAGGACGCTATGGGCTTTGGGACTACACCAGCATGGAAGATTCTATGGAATCAGCGGTGGCGTCCGCGAAGGAGTTCATTTGATGCAAATCAGCGTTGTAATTCCGGCCCACAATGAGGCGGCAAATCTCGAGTCCTACGTGGGGCACTTTATCGAAACGCTGCCGCGGGAAGTCGTCGAAGTGCTGAAGGAGATCATCGTCGTCGAAAATGGTTCGACAGATGAAACCATGGAAGCTTGCAGCCGCCTTCAGAATCGATTCCCTAAATTGGTCCGTGTATGCACCATCCCGCGAGGAAGCTACGGCGAAGCAATCAAGAAGGGCATGATCGAGAGCCGCGGAACACATGTTTCAATTCTCGAGTGTGATTTTCTCGACCATCAATTCGTTTCCGCATCGATCGACATCTTTCGGGGCGATCGGGCACAGTTCATCGTAGGATCCAAACGGCATTCCCAATCGACAGATCGGCGCCCGCTAAAACGTCGAGCTCTAACGATGCTTTATAACTATGTGTTCTTGCGTCTGCTCATCGGGTATCCGGGAACCGATACCCATGGCCTCAAGAGTTTGGAGAAGGCCGTGGCGGAAAAGCTTTGCGAAGTCGCAATTACTTCCGATGAGGTATTCCAGACCGAAATCGTTCTCTTGGCTTGGCGGCTGGGAATCAAGATCGAGGAAGTTCCGGTACAGATCCTGGAGAAACGAAGCCCGACCGTTACCGTCTTTCGCCGGATTCCAAAGGTTCTGAACACCGTTCAAGCCCTCAAGCGCTCGCTCGCTCGATTTCCCCAAAGCGCACAATGCTCTCAACCTGTGAATCACTTGGCCTGATGAACTCCAGAGTGATTCAACTTGGGCTAAGTGATTTCCGCGTTCCGGGAGTGATCGTTAATCCCATGTTAGCCGCGTATCGATGGCATTGTGGTTGTGCCTGTGATATCCAATCTCCGGAGACAGCTCTTTGAGAATCGCGCGGGAGATTTCTCGACGCATCTTCCTAAGAACTTTTGGCGCCGGCGGCACCATGGGATTGGTAGCCGGGTGGGCTACATTAGGCGCGTTCGCGCAGGATCCGACCGCGCCGCACAACCTTCCCGATTTTACCGGACCAGGAGCGAACCCATACTGGAATTCGGTCGGGCCGCTCGTCACCGAACCCCAGAAGTCGCCTCTGATTCTTTTGACGGATCGGCCTGTCCAGCTCGAGACGCCGCGGCACTATTTCTTGAATACGTTTACGCCCAATGACGCGTTCTATGTGCGCTGGCATCTTGAAACAATTCCGAATTCAGTCGATCTGAAGGAATGGCGGTTGCGCGTCGAGGGGAATGTCGGCAAGCCACTCAACCTGGGCCTCAACGACCTGGTTGCTAAGTTTAAGGCGAGCTCGATTGCGGCCGTGAACCAATGCTCCGGCAACAGCCGGAGCCGGTTGCAGCCTCGCGTTCCGGGTGGGCAATGGGGCAACGGAGCGATGGGAAACGCGCTGTGGACGGGCGTGAAGGTCCGCGAAATTTTGGATGCCGCGGAATTGAAAAGCGGCACTCTGCAGTTGCAATTCGAAGGACTGGACCGTGGAAAAGGGCCCGAGGGCTTCGGGTCAAACCGGTTTATGAAGTCCCTTGATTTAACCGACCCGGTGCTGGATGAAGCTCTGGTTGCTTACTCGATGAACGGCGAACCGCTGCCCATGCTCAACGGATTTCCCGTGCGCCTCGTCGTGCCGGGTTATTTTGCGACGTATTGGGTGAAGTCGCTGTCCTGGATTCGCGTTCTGGATAAGACTGACGATAACTTCTGGATGAAAACGGCATATCGGATCCCGGATACGCCCGGAGGATCCACGACTCCTGACGAAATGAAGGCGGGAAAAATCAAGACCATTCCGATCGCGAAGATGCCTGTCCGATCCTTTCTGATTTCTCCCGATGGTTCTTCAAAGATTCCCTCCGGGCTGCCCGTACGGTTGCGCGGAATCGCGTTCAGCGGTTACGGCGGCGTTGGGAAAGTCGAAGTGTCCGTCGATGATGGAGCGACCTGGCGTACGGCTCGACTCGGAGAAGACCCGGGAAAGTTTTCTTTTAGGACTTGGGAGCTGTCATGGACTCCCCAGAGGCCGGGAAAGCATGCTGTGGCCGTTCGAGCGACAGATGGAGAAGGCCATACCCAGAAGGACGAGGCGGTGTGGAATCCGGGGGGATATCTCTGGAATCGGATCGAGCGGCAAGAAATAATCGTCGGGGCCGCGGGATAACAGAGGCCAAGTGACCGCGCTTAGAAAATTCGTGTTGGTAACCGCAATCTGTGCGTTTTTCGCCACTGCCGCTATTTATGCGCAATTCAATGCGGGATTTTATGCTCCTGAGTTGTCGGGAAGTATTCGTCAGACGATGCCTCGCACCGCTGGCGTGGGTGCATCCTACGAAATTGCCGCGTACCCGCTTTATCGTACCGAGCTTGCCGCTGGGGATGGCGAGCAGGAAGTTTCGTCCTACTGCAATACATGCCACACCCCGCGGTATATCACCATGCAGCCGCCGCTGCCGGCCGATACATGGACCGCGGAAGTGAACAAGATGATCAAAGCCTACGGGGCTTCAATTCCGGACGACTCGACACAAAAAATCATCCGGTACCTGCAATCTCATTACACTCCTGAGACCCGCAAGAAGTAGATTCCGCCGTTAGGTGTAGTCCCGCTTTATCCGTCCTTTCGAACACGGAGCAACAACGATCCTTGCCATCAAAATCGCTGTAGGATTCACGGTCGGCGCCCTGATGGGGATGACGGGGCTGGGTGGCGGGATACTGCTCCTGCCGCTCCTGATCGTGGTTCTACGAGTTCCGGCGATGATCGCGATCGGATCGGGCACTGCGTTTGCAGCAATCACGAAAACCGGCGCCGCCGTTACATACTGGAATCGCAGAGAAGTGGACTGGCCTCTCGTCGCTTATCTGGCCTTCGGCAGCGTGCCCGCAGGCCTGCTCGGCACGGTGCTTTTGGGTTACTTGCGCTCCAGCTACGGCGATAGCATTAACAAAATCTTGAGCGTGGTTATCGGAATTCTGCTCCTGGTCATCGCGTCGCTGATGATGTGGCGCAGCCCGATCGAGAGATCGGGGAAAACTGCGATGCGGAGCCGTCTTCCCGAATGGATCACACCCCGAATGGGCGCGGTTGTAACTGGAATCGTGGGAGGATTTCTCGTCGGAGCCACGTCGATGGGAGCGGGTAGCGTCATCATGATTCTCCTTCTGCTTTTTTACAACCGTTCGCCCCGAGTGCTGGTGGGAACTGACATTTTTCACGGAGTGATCTTAACGGCCGCGACGACCATGGGCCACCTGCGCCTGCACACGATCGATTGGTCGCTGGTCGCTGCCCTGCTGATCGGGTCGCTGCCCGGAGTCTACTTTGGCTCGAAGCTCAGCGCCGTAGTCCCTTCCATCCGATTGCGGCAGATTCTGCTGATTGTTCTTATTGGCACGGGTCTGGTGATGGCCAAGGGTTGAGGAAGAAGAGCATCTCTTTCTCCCTCGGAAGCCACCTCGGTGTCGTCTCACCAATACCGATCGCTGAAACGCTACAAATTGCTCACACGAGCAATGCTAAACTCGACCACCTAAAAAAAGGAGCATCAGGAATTGTCTGATCACCTAAATCCCCCGTATGGGGGCACTCTAGTAAATGGCTTGGTAAACGCAGAACGGGCTACAGATATCCAGGCTGAATCGCGAGACTGGCCGTCGTGGGATCTAACAGCCAAGCAGCTTTGCGATCTCGAGCTCTTGCTCAACGGCGGATTTTCTCCACTGCGCGGATTCCTCTCTCGCGCGGATTACGAGAGCACTTGCTCGCGCATGCGATTGGCGGATGATCAACTTTGGTCGATTCCCGTGATGCTGGATGTGCCGGAGAAGTTCGCCCAATCGCTCGCTCCGGGCAAGAAGATCGCCCTTCGGGATGCAGAGGGCGTGATGCTCGCAGCGTTGCATGTGGAGGAAGTCTGGCAGCCGGACCTTCACGCGGAAGCACAGGCCGTGTTTGGAACGACGAGTCTCCGTCATCCGGGCGTCGAGTACCTGCTAAAGCAAACGAATCCGTGGTACGTGGGCGGGAAGCTGGAAGGCATTCAATTGCCTGTGCACTACGATTTCAAAGCGCTGCGCCCAACTCCGGCGGACCTACGGGCGGAATTCTCCCAACGCGGATGGCGGCGCGTCGTAGCGTTTCAAACCCGCAATCCGATGCATCGCGCCCACCAAGAGCTCACCTTCCGCGCCGCGAAACAAGTAGAAGCCAATTTGCTAATCCATCCAAGCGTCGGTATGACGAAGCCCGGCGATGTCGAATACTACGTTCGTGTCCGCTGCTACCAGGAACTTCTATCAAGGTATCCCGTTGGCACCGTCAAACTCGCTATGCTCCCACTCGCTATGCGCATGGGAGGGCCTCGCGAAGCGCTCTGGCACGCCATCATCCGCAAGAATTATGGCTGCAGCCACCTTATCGTTGGCCGGGACCACGCCGGTCCGGGCAACGACGAAAACGGCAAGCCGTTCTATGGACCTTACGAGGCGCAAGAACTTCTTCTTGCTCATCAGAAAGAAATCGGCATTACTGCCGTCCCGTTCAACGTGATGGTGTATGTGGAAGACCAAGACACTTACATGCAGGAGAGTGAAATCCCAGCAGGAACGCGAACTCTGAATATTTCCGGGACGGAACTGCGTCGCCGCCTATCCGAGGGGAAGGAGTTGCCATCCTGGTTTACATTCGAGGACGTGGCGCGCGAACTCCAACGAAACTACCCACCGCGTCACCGCCAGGGCTTTACTCTGTTTTTCACGGGACTTTCCGGATCAGGAAAATCCACGATCGCCAACATCCTGCGCGTGAAATTTCTCGAAATGGGCGGCCGCCCCGTCACGCTGCTAGATGGAGATCTCGTGCGGAAGCATCTTTCCTCGGAACTGGGTTTTTCTAAGGAACACCGCGACCTAAATATTCGCCGCATCGGATTCGTAGCGTCGGAAATCACCAAAAATGGCGGCATCGCAATCTGCGCCCCTATTGCGCCCTACGATTCAGTCCGAAAAGAGGTCAGAGGAGCCGTGCAGACGGGTGGAGGCTTCGTCCTGGTGCATCTCTCGACGGGCTTAGCTGCGTGCGAATCGAGAGATCGCAAGGGACTCTATGCGAAGGCGCGCGCCGGGCTTGTGCAGCACTTCACCGGAATCTCCGACCCCTATGAAGAGCCTTCCGATGCCGAAGTCGTGATCGACACCAGTGATTTAAGCCCGGAAGAAGCCGCTCAGGAAATACTTCTTTATCTGGAGCGTGAAGGATACATCGGCGTGAATGCGCGGAACGGCTCGTAACATCACGGCTGGCGGATGGTAGAACCTTCAACCTTGTCCCTGTAAGATGGCGACCACTCTGAACTCATCACATTCAACTACCAGCGAGATTCTGAATCGCATCGACTCCGCGCTCGCAGCAGCTCGCGGCGTCGTTTCGCAGTTTGTTTCTGGTAGCGTCAAAGCGGAGAGGAAGAACTCCGATCGAACGCTGGTCACAGAAGCGGATCGTTCGGTGAACCGCATACTTCGGGAAGTGCTGCTGCGCGACGAGGAAGGCTGGCTCTCAGAGGAAGACGTTGACAATATGGAACGTCTCAAAGCCCACCGTGTTTGGATTGTCGACCCTTTGGACGGGACGAAAGAGTTCGTTGCGGGAATTCCCGAGTGGGGAATTTCCGTAGCGATGATCGAAGGCGGTGTCGCGATTGCAGGGGGGGTTTGCAATCCGGCGACAGGCGAAATCTTCCTGGGCTCGAGAGAAACCGGCGTTACTTACAACGGCCGGCGAGTACAGGTGAGCGAAAGAAGCAGTTTTGAAGGTGCGGAAATTCTCGCGAGCCGCAGCGAGACAGAACGCGGCGAATGGAAATGCTTCGAACAAGCTCCCTTTGCAGTACGTCCCATGGGCTCGGTTGCTTACAAGCTTGCGCGCGTCGCTGCGGGACTGGCAGACGCAACCTGGACGCTGAGTCCTAAAAATGAATGGGATGTAGCCGCCGGCGTAGCTTTGGTAAAAGCTGCCGGAGGCTATGTAGGATTTCTTCAAGATACTCAACCAACGTTCAACAACAAAAGGACCCTGCTTCCCGGTCTTTTCGCCTGTGGCCCCTGTTTGAAAGATTCCATCTCCTCGCTGCTGCAACCCCTCGGCCGTCACTCCTAGACGACTTACCAGCCCAGTAGCAATAGCCGGCACGTTCTCTCACTCCAGCACTCACCCACGCCGTCGCGTCACTTCGCTTTTTTCAATGCGACCATCTGCATCGACCAGCCCCTGTTGGCGGAGCCTGTCGCGGCGTAAGCGCCCGGGTTTCCGACAGTCATGTCTTCGATCAGATTGCCGTCGAACATTGAACGAGCCTTGAAACCTGAGCCTGGCGTACAGTTCCAATCGGCTAGGCAGTAACCGAACACAACATCACCCGCAACGGTTGTCGCAGCAGTGCCGCTCGAGACGGAGCCAGCGCTGCCTGAGGTGCCCGCTTGGGCATCGATGGGATTCACCGTATCCACCCCGGAGTATTCGGAAATGTACAGTTCGATCCAGGCCGAGCTCGCGGAGAGACTTACGGTGATCGTGTCCGCGCCGCCTTTGATGCTTTTGGCAAAATAAACGC
>Ga0210394_10002063_pt1 | contig 28890 bp, 27 predicted proteins | sample IncBWC12MmetaG_FD_160121 | JGI IMG/M metagenome (GOLD analysis project Ga0210394, IMG submission 160121) | Forest soil microbial communities from Barre Woods Harvard Forest LTER site, Petersham, Massachusetts, United States - Inc-BW-C-12-M | ecosystem: Environmental > Terrestrial > Soil >...
CGGCAGCTTTCCGGCCTCGAGCTCGGCGATCACCTCGCGGTGTTGCTGCGACACGCGGTCACTCAGCCATTGCGCCAGATTCTTCTCCGAAGTGCCCTTGATATATTTTTCGTAATTCGTGCTGCGTTTATGCACGACCCGGCCGGACAGATAGACCACCGTGTCGATAAAAGGGTGGGCGGGACCACGATCCTCGGTTTGCACGTGGTAGAGGGCGTCTCCGACGCGAACGTTCGAGTTGAAGCCGAAATTCATGGGTTCCCCGACCTTTCTCTAGAGTCCTTAGAGGCAAGCAGTGGCGCCATTCTCTCTTAACCGAATGAGAGAGAATGCCGACTTATCTTTCTGGTGCATTTGACCGCTTGTCGCTTCACCGTTATTATAGCTTGTGCTCCGATGACAGGAAACGACCTCACCGCCTACACGCCACTACTTTTACACCTCGTTTTGGCCATGGCGCTTTCGGGCATTCTCCTCACGCTTTCCTCGGTTGTCGGCTGGAGACGCCCCTCCAAGGTGAAAATGCAGGCGTATGAATGCGGCATCACGCCGACGGGCGACGCTCGCGAGCCCTTTTCCGTAAAATTTTATCTGGTCGCAATCGTTTTCATTCTGTTCGATGTGGAAGCTATTTTCCTGTATCCATGGGCTTACATTTTTAGATCGCTGCGGTGGTTCGGCTTCGTGGAAATGGTCCTCTACATCGGGATCCTGCTGGCAGGTTACTTCTATCTCTGGAAGAAAGGTGCGCTCGACTGGAACCGCCCAGCGACGCGCCGGGACCGAACTTCGTGACGGAGACATCTGACCTCGAGCAAAACCCCACCATCGCGAAAATCCGCAACTGGCGCCCGGAAGCCGTCGCGGGATTGATCTCTTTTCGCGACGAATTGACGGTAGTCGTCTATCGCGAGCACCTGCGCGCCCTCGCCGATTTCATGAAGTCCGGTCCTGATCTCGCATTTACCTACCTCTCCGATGTGACGGGGATGGATCGGTTCCCGATCGAGCCGCGCTTTGAGCTGAATTATCACCTGCTCTCTCTCTCCCGGCGTGACAGGATTGGCCTGCGGGTGCGCTTGTCCGGGGAAGACCCGGTCGTCGATTCGGTGGTATCGGTTTGGCCGACAGCAAACTGGCACGAACGCGAAATTTTTGACCTCTTTGGTGTCCGCTTTGAAGGGCACCCGAACCTGAAGCGTTTGCTGCTCCCGGACGACTGGGAGGGTTTTCCTCTCCGCAAGGATTATCCCGTGGAGGGCCCTCGCTGAAATCGAATTGAAGACGAGCGAATCCCCGTCATGACCACCGTTCAAACCGCCGTCGGCCCCGAACAAACCATGGTCCTCAACATGGGCCCGCAGCATCCGTCGACGCACGGCGTGCTGCGCGTGCTGCTGGAGCTGGACGGCGAAATCATCGTGAAGGCGGACGTTGACATCGGCTATTTGCACACCGGGATCGAAAAGACCGCCGAGGCTCTGACCTATTCGCAGGCCATCACGATCACCGACCGGATGGATTACCTCGCGCCGCTGTCGAACAATCTGGCCTATTGCCTGGCCGTCGAAAAATTGCTCGGCCTCGAAGTCCCCAAGCGCGCGCAGTACATTCGAGTCCTGCTCACCGAGCTGACGCGCATCGGCTCGCACCTGATCTGGCTCGGCACCCACGCCATCGACCTTGGCGCGATGTCGGTGTTCCTCTATTGCTTCCGCGAGCGCGAGGAGCTTCTGAAAATTTTCGAGCTCGTCAGCGGCCAGCGGATGATGACCAGCTATTTCCGTATAGGCGGACTCGCGCTCGAGCCGCCTCTCGGCTGGATCGGTCGCGTGCAAAACATTTTGCGCACCTTCCCCTCCCGGTTTGATGAATATGAGGAGTTGCTGACCAAAAACCGCATCTGGCTGGCGCGCACTCAGGGCGTGGGCTTGTTGAACGCCGACGACGCTATCGCGCTCGGCGTTTCCGGCCCGTCGCTGCGCGGTTCGGGCGTCGATTACGACGTGCGCAAGTATTTTCCGTATTCGAGCTACGACGAATTCGATTTTAAAGTGCCCGTGCGAAAGGAAGGCGATTGCTACGCGCGCTACCTGTGCCGCGTCGCGGAAATGCGCGAGAGTCTGAAGATTGTGCGCCAGGCCGTCGAAAAAATTCCGCCCGAGGGACCCATAAAGGCCGACGCGCCCGGAATCGTCCCGCCGCAGCGCGAAAAAATGAAGACGGAAATGGAAGCGCTGATCTACCACTTCAAGATATTTACGGAAGGTTTTGCGCCGCCTGCAGGGGAAGTCTACCAGCGCATCGAATCGCCGCGCGGCGAGCTGGGCTGCTTCATCGCCAGCGACGGTTCGCCCAAGCCGTACCGGATGAAAATTCGCGCCCCGTCATTCGTGAATCTGCAGGCATTGGAAAAGATGGTGGAGGGCAAGCTGGTAGCCGATGCGATCGCAAGCATCGGCACGCTCGATATCGTCCTCGGGGAGATTGACCGCTGATGAATTTGCCTCCGCAGCTGGAAGCCAAATTCCAGACGCTCGAAAACCGTTACCCGGTGAAGCGTTCGGCGCTCATTCCGATGCTGCTGTACGCGCAGGATCAATTCGGCTACGTCAGCGATGAAATGATCGGGGAAATCGCCGGCCGGCTCGGGCTCAATGCGCTGCAGGTGACCGAAACGATGGCGTATTACTCGATGCTTCGCCGCCAGCGCGCCGGGAAATTCCACGTACAGGTTTGCACGAACGTCTCGTGCATGCTTCGAGGCGGCAACAAGCTCTATGAGTTCGTCCAGAAGAAGCTGGAAATCGGCCACAAGGAAACCACGGAAGACGGCGTGTTTTCGCTCGAGGAAGTGGAATGCCTCGGCGCCTGTACCGGCGCGCCGGCAATGCAAATCAATTACGATTTCTACGAAAATCTGACCATTGAGCGCACCACGCAGATTTTTGAGGCGCTTGAGACGGGACGGAAACCGCCGGTTTCGGCGCCCATCTCAGGTTCTGTGAAAGAACGCCATCCAGCGGAAGTGCCAGTCATCAGCCGGCTCTGGGGCGTGAAGGATTCGCATACGCTGGCCGTCTACCTCGCGAGCGACGGCTACAAGGGAATGGAGCGTGCGCTCAAGGAACTCACTCCCGAGCAGGTTGTCGACGAGGTGAAAAAATCGAATCTGCGCGGGCGCGGCGGCGCGGGCTTCCCGACCGGCATGAAATGGAGCTTCGTGCCCAAAGATTCGCCGAAGCCGAAATACATTTTGTGCAACGCGGATGAGAGCGAGCCCGGCACGTGCAAGGACCGCCCGCTGATGGAAATGATGCCGCATCAGCTGATCGAGGGCATCGTGATTGCCGGCCGCTCCGTCAATTCGCACCAGGGATACGTCTATATCCGCGGAGAGTATCGCTACGTTCTCGACATCATGGACGAAGCCATCGAAGAGGCTTACAAGGCCGGATATCTCGGGAAAAATATTCTGGGCAGCGGTTACGACTTTGACCTCGTCGCGCATACCGGGGCAGGGGCCTACGAATGCGGCGAGGAATCCGCGCTGATGGAGTCGCTTGAAGGCAAGCGCGGCTACCCGCGCATCCGGCCTCCGTTTCCCGCCGTCGTCGGTCTGTACGGCTCGCCAACCGTGATCAATAACGTTGAGACGCTCTCCGCGGTGCCTGAAATTTTGCGCCGCGGAGGAGAGTGGTTCGCCGGCCTCGGCTCGCCCAAGAACGGCGGAACGCGCCTTTTCTGCGTTTCCGGGCACGTGAACAAGCCGGGCATCTACGAATTGCCAATGGGTTTTCCGCTGCGCAAAATCATCGAAGACGTTGGCGGCGGCGTGCGAAACGGGAGAAAGCTCAAAGCCATCATTCCCGGTGGAAGCTCCTGCCCGCTTCTCACCGCCGAGGAAATCGACATCAATATGGATTACGATTCCGTCGCCAAGGCCGGCTCGATGCTCGGCTCGGGCGGCCTTGTCGTGATCGACGAAGACACCTGCATGGTGGACCTCGCGCGGCGCATCATGCATTTCTACGCGCACGAGTCGTGCGGATGGTGCATTCCCTGTCGCGAAGGCACGGGCTGGCTGAGCAAAATGCTGGATCGCTTCCACGCGGGCTTCGGCCGCCCTGAAGACATCACGCTGGTGGGCGATCTGGCGAAAAATATGTTGGGGCGCACGTTCTGCCCGCTCGGAGACGCCGCAGCGATGCCCACGATCAGCATCGTCAAAAAGTGGCGGCACGAATTTGAAGAGCACCTCTCAGGAAAGTGTCCGTACAGGCCGGCCGACGTAATGGCGGCGGTCCGCTGAGATGTGCCCGAAGTCTCTAGGAGGCTGCAGAAAGACCTTGATTTGTCATTCTGAGCGAAGCGAAGAATCCCTCTTCGATCTCCAATTCACAGAGAGATTCTTCGGCGAAAAGCACGCCTCAGAATGACATATGGTGCTTTTTCGCGGCCGGCTGCGAAAGTTTGCTGAAGACAAAATGGCCGATTCAAAAGACATCACGCTGAAGATTGACGACCGCGACGTCACCGTCCCGCCGGGGACGCTGGTGATCGAAGCCGCGCGGCGCATGGGAATCGAAGTTCCGTCGTTCTGCTATTTCCCCGGGCTATCGCTCCAGGCGGCATGCCGCATGTGCCTCGTCGAAGTGGAAAAAGCGCCCAAGCTCCAGACCGCGTGCACGCTCGTTGCGATGCCCGGCATGGTGGTACGCACGAGCACGCCGCAAGTGCACGAGGCGCGCAAGGGAATGCTGGAGTTTCTGCTCGCAAATCATCCGCTCGATTGTCCTGTATGCGACAAGGGCGGCGAGTGCGAACTGCAGGACATGGTCTTCACGTACGGCGCGGACAAAAGCCGATTCAACGAGGAAAAGCGCCACCAGCCCGAGCAGAAGTGGTCTGAATCGGTCTACTATGACGCGCCGCGCTGCATCCTGTGCTTCCGCTGCGTGCGCGTGTGCGATGAAGGCATGGACGTGAAGGCGCTCGGCGTCGGCCAGCGCGGCTCGCTATCGACGATCATACCGAACGGCGAGGATCATCTGGATTGCGAAGAATGCGGCATGTGCATCGACATTTGCCCTGTGGGCGCGCTGACGAGCGGCACGTACCGCTACAAGACCCGCCCATGGGAAATGAGCTACGTTTCCACGGTGTGCGCGCACTGCTCGAACGGTTGCAAGACGACGCTGAGTGTGCGCAACAACGAAATCCTGCGCGCGAATAATCGCGACCTCTCCGGGATCAACAAGGATTTTTTGTGCGCGAAGGGCCGCTTCGGATTCGATTACACGAAGCACCCCGAGCGATTGAGGCTTCCGCTGGTGCGCCGTGACGGCAAACTCGTGCCCTCGAGCTGGGAAGACGCGCTGGCCGAGGTTTCCCGGCGGCTCGCCGAAGTGCACAAGGCGAACGGCGCGGACTCGATCGGCTTCATCGGCTCGAACCGCACGACGAACGAAGAAAATTATTTGCTCGGGCGCATCGCTCGCGCGTCCATCGGCACGAACAACATCGATCATCACCGCACCGCGGACTACGCGAGCCTGATCGCTGCTCTCGGCACGCAGGCCGCTGCAGCAAGCGCAACCATGACTGATCTTCACGAAGCGGACGCCGTCCTGCTCGTCGGCCACGATCCCACCGAACAAAGCCCACTGGTTGGCTGGCAGATTCGCTCCGCGATTCGCCATCGGGGCTCGCGCCTCTACATCATTCATTCGAGGTCCATCAAGCTGCTCCGCAAGGCTCGAGGATTCGCGGAAGTGCCCGAAGGCCGCGAAGCGACGGCGGTGCGGTGGCTCGGCGGCGGCGAAGCGCAGCTGGACGCCGGAACCATCGAGCGGCTTTCCTCGCTGAAGGCCGCCCTCGAAAAAGAGCAAAACGTCGTCATCGTGTTTGGCGCGGAGCTCACCGGCGAAGCGATTCGCGACCTCGTGAAATTCGGCTCTACCCTGCCCGGCAAGACGCGGTACATGGCGCTCGGCGATTACGCGAATTCGCGCGGCGCGGCGGATATGGGGCTGCTCCCCGATATGCTTCCCGGCCACCTGCCGGTCGCGGACGCGAAAGCGCGCGAAAAATTCTCCGCGCTCTGGGACGCGAAACTTCCCGAAAAGCACGGCATGGACGCGCGCGCGATGCTCGCCGCCGCGGCCAAGGGACAACTGCACGCGCTCTACGTTGTTGGCGCGAACCCCGTGAAAACGTTCGGTGTCTCCGCGACGGACCGCCTTGGAAAGCTGGACCTGCTCATTGTCCAGGATCTTTTCCTCACCGAGACTGCGGAGCTCGCCGACATCGTCTTGCCCGCCGCCGCGGCATACGAAAAGAACGGCACGATGACCAATACCGCCGGCGAAGTGCAACTCGTGCGCAAGGGCGGCGACGTCATGGGCACGCGTTCGGACTTCGATATTTTGCGCATTCTCTCGTTCCAGCTTGCGCAGCATGGCCTCGGAAAGCCCATCGCGCTGCGAAAGCCGGAGGACGCCTTCGACGAAATTCGCCAATCCGTTCCTGGCTACAACCTGCAGATGGCTACTCTCCTGCTCGGAGAGGCGGAACGCACCTCGCCCGTCGGGCCGGCCAATGGCAACGGGAAGTTTGACGGTCCGGCGGGCGCCGTCTTTTCGTCCGAAGACGATTTGTTTACGAGCGGCAGCCTGAGCCGCTACTTGACGATGATTCGTGCCTTGCCCGAAGCAGCCCCGGAAGTTGCAGTGGAGGCTCGCCCGTGAACGAACTGGCCGCCCAGCATCCGCTTCTGATCGTCGTGGCGCCGAAAGTCATCATTCTGCTTTTCGTGCTCCTCACGGCGCTGGCGTATCTCACTTGGTTCGAGCGCAAAGTCGTGGCGCACATTCAGTCGCGCTGGGGACCGTTCCGCGTCGGCCCCCACGGCTTGCTGCAGCCGCTCGCCGACGGCGTCAAATTTTTGTTCAAGGAAGATGTAACGCCGGCAGGCGCGGACAAATTCGTCTATTTCCTCGCGCCGTTTCTGGCGCTGTCCCTCGCCGTCACTTCGATCGCCGTGATTCCCTTCGGACCGAAGGGCCTCACCATTTTCGGCCAGGCGACGCCGACAGGCATCACGAATTTGAACATCGGCCTGCTGATTTTATTCGCGATTACTTCGATGGGTGTGTACGGCGTGGCGCTGGCCGGATGGTCGTCGAACAGCAAGTATCCGCTGCTCGGCGGACTGCGCAGCTCCGCCCAGATGATCAGCTACGAGCTCACGCTGACCATGTCGGTCGTCGGCGTCATCCTGATGGCCGGCACGTTCAACCTGAGCGAAATCGTGACCTCGCAACAGGGAAATTACTGGTGGGGATTGCCTCACTGGAACGTCATTGGCTGGCCCATGCCGCAGGTGTTCGGTTGCCTCCTGTTTTTCACGGCGGCCGTCGCGGAAACCAATCGCGCGCCGTTTGATCTCGCCGAAGCCGAATCGGAACTCGTCGCCGGCTTTCACACGGAATATTCCAGCTTCAAGTTCGCCATGTTTTTTATGGCCGAATACGCCAGCATGATCACGGTGTCGTGCCTCGCGACGATTTTGTTCTTTGGAGGATGGCTCTCGCCGTTTCCGCAGACTCCGCTCTTCGCCTGGACGCGCTTCATTCCCGCGGCATCGTTTGCTCTCGCCGGCCTGGCGTTGGCTGCGCATGGCATCCGCTACATCACAATCTTCGGCCGGATCGTGCTCCCTTTTTTGGGCATCGTTCTGCTCGGGCTTGGATTATCGTTTGCGCTGCCCGGCGTGATCGCGATCGTGCAGGGACCGTTCTGGTTCTTGCTGAAGATCGGGGTTTTTCTGTTTGTTTACGTCTGGGTGCGCGGCACGCTTCCGCGGTTCCGCTACGACCAGCTGATGAATTTCGGATGGAAGGTGCTCTTGCCGCTTTCGATCGCGAACGTCGTAGTCACGAGCTTCTTTATCGTGTGGATGGAGCGATGAGGGTCGGTCCCACAAAATCTTCGCGGGGAGCACGATGATCACGCCGCAGATCGGGGTGTTCCTCGTCCTCGCGGCTGTGGCCGTGGCGGGGGCCGTGAGCCTGATCCTGCAGCGCCATCCGATTCACAGCGCGCTGTCGCTGATCGTCGTAATGGTCGCGCTCGCGATCCTGTACCTGCTGCAGGGGGCGGAATTCATCGCCGCCGTGCAGATCATCGTTTACGCCGGCGCGATCATGGTGCTCTTTATTTTCGTCATCATGCTGCTCAATGCCGGCGAAGAAGAGCGCACCAATCTCAGCCGATTGGCAAGATTCGTGGGCGTGCCACTTGGCGGCGTTTTTCTGGTCGAAGTCGCGTATTGGATTGGCCGCGCGACGATACACCTCGAACCGGCGCCGCCACAGGCGGTTTCGACGCGCGATCTGTCGTCCCTGCTCTTCCGGGAGTACGTGTTTCCGTTTGAGCTTACGTCGTTCTTGATTTTGATCGCTTTGCTGGGCGCCCTGGTCCTGGCGCGCCGCGAAGAGTCCAACTGAATCAGTAGCATCGTGTAGCGCCCGCCTTCAGGCGGGCACCCGTACGCCGTGGCGGAGGCCGTTCTAAGAGTCAAAAAGGAACTCTGGGGGAGTTGTGGTTCCAACTTCGTACTATCTCGTGCTGAGCGCCGTCCTGTTTGGTTTGGGCGTGATCGCTTTCGTTTTCAAGCGCAACATCCTCACGATTTTCATGTCGATTGAGCTGATGCTCAACGCCGTCAATCTGGCATTTGTTGCGTTCAGCCGGGCGCTGGGCCAGTTGCAGGGACAGGTGTTCGTCTTTTTCGTGATCGTCGTGGCCGCGGCCGAAGCTGCCGTGGGCCTGGCGATCGTCATTCTCATTCACCGCAACCGTGGAACGCTCAACGTGGAAAACGTGAATTCGCTGAAAGACTGATGCCCGTCCTCGACTATCTCTGGATCATTCCGCTGCTGCCGCTTCTCGGCGCGGCCATAAATGGAATTTTCGGCGCGCGGTGGCCGAAGAGCGCCACTTCGGCGGTCGCGCTCTCCTCGACTACGCTGGTGTTTCTCGCGGCGCTCGAAGGCGTGCGCGAATTCCTGATGCTTCCGGCGAACCAGATCCCCTGGACGAAAACGTATTTCACCTGGATTTCCGCCGGGGGATTTCAGTCCGACTTCGCGCTGTCGGTCGATCAACTCACTGTGGTCATGCTGCTCGTCGTCACCGGCGTGGGCTGGCTGATTCACATCTACTCGACCGGATATATGCATGACGATCCGGGCTACCGCCGATTCTTTGCTTACTTGAATCTCTTCATGTTTTTCATGCTGATCCTGATCCTCGCGGCGAACTACTTGTTGATGTTCGTCGGCTGGGAAGGCGTTGGATTGTGCAGTTATTTGCTCATCGGGTTTTTCTTCCTGAAGCAGTCGGCCACGAACGCAGGCAACAAGGCGTTCTGGGTGAACCGTATTGGTGATTTCGGGTTTATCTTGGGCCTACTTTTGATGTTCCGCACGTTCGGCTCGCTTAACTTCTCGACCGTTCTGCCCCGCGCTGCCGCCATGACCGCCGATCCTGCCGGGCAAATCGGCACGCTCACCGCGATCGCGCTGCTGCTGTTTGTGGGCGCAGCGGGAAAATCGGCGCAGATTCCGCTGTATGTTTGGCTGCCGGACGCGATGGAAGGCCCGACGCCCGTCAGCGCGCTGATCCACGCCGCGACGATGGTGACCGCGGGCGTGTACATGCTCGTGCGCTCGCACGCGATTTTCCTGAACGCGCCGGCGGCCATGCAAGCGGTTGGCGTCATCGGCTGCGCGACCGCGCTCTTTGCCGCGACGATTGGCCTCGTGCAGACCGACATCAAGAAAGTCCTCGCCTATTCGACGGTCTCGCAGCTCGGCTACATGTTCCTCGCCTGTGGCGTCGGCGCATTCGGCGCGGGGATTTTTCACTTGATGACGCACGCTTTCTTCAAGGGCTTGCTCTTTCTTGCCGCGGGCAGCGTAATCCACGCTATGGGCGGCGAGCAGGACATGCGCAAGATGGGCGGCCTGCGCCAGAAAATTCCCGTCACGTTCTGGACGATGTTCATGGCCACGCTGGCAATCGCGGGCGCGCCGGGATTTTCCGGATTTTTCAGCAAGGACGAAATCCTGAACGAAGCGCAGCGCGTGAGTCCGGTGCTTTGGGGCCTCGGCGTTCTGACGGCAGGATTGACTGCGTTTTATATGTTCCGGCTGCTGTTCCTGACATTTTTCGGCAAGCAGAGGTACGACGAACATCACGTCCACGTGCATGAATCGCCGAAAAACATGACCGTGCCCCTCATCGTCCTGGCGATTCTCTCCGTTTGCGGAGGATGGATGGCCGCGCCGCAGCTCGTAGGCGGCATTAACCATTTCCAGCAATTCCTGGCGCCGGTTCTTTCCACCGGCACTGAACCCGCCACGACCGCGGCGGAATCCACCGGCGGCAACGAAATCCTGCAGGCGCTCACCGGCGCACCCGTGATCGCCGGACTGATCGGTTTTCTTCTGGCTTGGTGGCTCTATATCAAAAGTCCGGGCACGCCGAAGAAGATCGCGGCTTCGTTTTCCGCGTTGTACAAGCTTCTCTCCGGAAAATATTTTATCGACGAGTTGTATCTCGCGGTGATCGTGCGCCCGCTCGTCTGGATTTCGGACAAGATCCTGTGGCACGTAGTGGATGAAGGCGCGATTGACGGCGCCGTGAACGGCGTTGCCCACGTTTCGAGCGAGGCGGGCGACCGCCTGCGCCGCGCAAGCACGGGCAACATCCGCAGCTACGCCACTTGGATCGTGCTGGGCGTCGTAGTGTTTACTTCCCTGCTCTTATGGATGGTGGACTGACGTGCAGCAAAGCTACCTGCTCACGATCCTCACGTTTCTGCCCGCGGCGGGCACGCTCGCGCTTCTGCTTTTGCGCGGCGACGATCACGTTTGGATTCGCCGCCTGGCGATGACTACTGCAGTCGTCGAATTCGTCCTCTCGCTTCTGCTCCTTCGCGGATTCGATTCGCACGCCGCCGGTTATCAGTGGGAGGAATTTCACCCCTGGATTCCCCAGCCGCCCATTCACTATCACCTTGGCATCGACGGGATCAGCCTGTTTCTCGTTCTGCTCACCACGTTCCTCACGCCGATCTCCATCCTCGCTTCCTGGAAATCGATCGACCAGCGCGTGAAGGGCTTCTTCGTTTCGCTGCTGGTGCTCGAGACCGGCGTCGTCGGCGTCTTCGTATCGCTCGACCTGTTCCTGTTCTTTCTATTCTGGGAAGTGATGCTGATTCCGATGTACTTCCTGATTGGCATCTGGGGCCACGGACGCCGCATTTACGCCGCGCTGAAATTCGTGCTGTACACGATGTTCGGCTCGATCCTGATGCTCGTCGCGATCCTGTGGCTCTATCGCATCACCGCCGCGGCCGGCTCGCCCACGTTCGACGTCTCGCAAATTCAGGCGCTGCTTTCGAACGGCTCGATCGTGCTGCCGCTTCGAACGGAATACCTGCTCTTCGGCGCGTTCTTCCTGGCCTTCGCGATCAAGGTGCCGCTCTTCCCGCTGCACACGTGGCTACCGGACGCGCATACGGAGGCACCCACGGCCGGATCGGTGATGCTCGCGGGCGTCCTGCTGAAGATGGGCACGTACGGCATGCTGCGCTTCTGCCTGCCTTTCTTTCCCGAGGCCGCACGCCGCTTTGCGCCGTTCATCGCCGTGCTGGCCATCATCGGCATCGTATACGGCGCCCTCGTCGCCATGGTGCAGGTGGATTTGAAACGCTTGGTGGCGTATTCGTCGGTGAGTCACCTGGGATTTGTCGTGCTCGGAATTTTCGCGTTTCATATCATTTCGGTTCAGGGCGCTGTCTACCAGATGCTGAATCACGGCATCTCGACGGGTGCGCTGTTCCTTTGCGTCGGGATGCTCTACGACCGCCGGCACACGCACTTGATTTCGGAATTCGGCGGCCTCGCGACTCCCATGCCTGCGCTTGCGGCGCTCTATTTGTTTTCGTGCTTTGCGTCCGCGGGTTTGCCGATGCTGAACAACTTCGTTGGCGAGTTCTTGATTCTCGCGGGCACGTTTCAGAAGCATGCGGCCTGGGCTTCGTGGGCTTCGCTGGGCGTGATTTTCTCGTCGGTGTATCTCTTGTGGTCGTATCAGCGCGTCTTCTTTGGCAGCGTTACGCAGGATAAGAACGGCAAGCTCGCGGACCTGGATATGCGCGAGCGCGGAATCCTGGTCGTGATGGCCGTGATGATTCTGTGGATGGGTATCGGCTCGACGGACTTCACCCGGCGGACCGAGACCTCCTCTCAAAACGTTTTGCACTCGATGCAGAGGCCTGGAGGGTATAACGCCGGGAACGCGCCAAGGCCGGAGGGCCAAGAGAGCGTGGCTAGTGGCCGCGCCTCCGTCGCGCCGGGCGGCACGAGCGGCCCGGTACGCTACCGCGATTTCACATTTTCGGTGAATCCGAGATAAATGTTTCCACCAATTCAAGACCTGTACAGGATTGCGCCCGAAATCGTGCTTTGCGGCTTCGGGATCCTCGTTATGCTGCTGGCGCCGGTCGTGCCGAAGGCGCGGCACGGTGCGCTGGCGGGCGTTTCGCTGGTGGGAGCGGCGCTTGCGCTAGCAGCCACGTTCTATCCCGCGACGCGCCCGGGCCTGGCCTATTCGGGCCTCTTCCGCGCGGACGCGTTCAGTTTGTTTGTGCACTGGATCGTCTGCGGCGTGGCGTTTCTGGTGATTCTCGGATCGATCGGTTATCTGCGACGCGACGATCTGGACCCCGCTGAATTCTGTTCGCTGATTTTGTTCGCGACGGCTGGCATGGGCGTCATGGCCGGAGCGCACGAATTGCTCACCGCGTTTGTGGGCCTGGAGATGAGTTCGATTGCTTCCTACGTTCTGGCCAGCTACCGGCGCGACGCTCCGCGCTCGAACGAAGCGGCGATGAAATATTTTCTGCTGGGATCGTTCGCTACGGCGTTTTTCCTGTACGGGATCGCGCTGACGTTCGGCTCCACGGGCTCGACCCATCTCGACCAGATCACGCCGCTCGCCAACGATTCCGCGCATACGCTCTTGAAAATCGGCCTCGGATTTATTTTTGTGGGCCTCGCTTTCAAGGTCGCCGCCGCTCCCTTCCAGCTATGGACCCCGGATGTGTACGAAGGCTCTCCCGCTCCAGTCACTGCGCTGCTTTCGACGGGACCGAAAGCCGCCGCGTTCGCTCTCGCGATGCGCATCCTGGCAAGCGTGGATGCCGCGGCGCCGCTCTGGTTCTGGGCGCTATGGGTCGCGGCGGCGCTCAGCATGTTTGTGGGGAATCTGTCCGCCATCATGCAGACGAGCGTAAAGCGCATGCTGGCCTACAGCTCCATCGCTCATGCCGGATATATACTCGTCGCGCTCACCGCGGCGGCCGCAACGGATCATCCGGCGGAGGGCATCGCCGCGGCGCTCTTTTACCTGGTGAGCTACGCGATCGTGAAGCTGGGCGCGTTCCTCATCGTCGCGCAACTCGGCGGGCCGGGCGAGCGCCACGTCGAGATTGACGATCTGGCGGGGCTTGCGCGCCGCCAGCCTGCGATGGCTGCGTGCTTCTCGCTGCTTCTTCTTTCGCTTCTCGGATTGCCGATTACGGCGGGTTTCCTGGGAAAGTTTTATGTGTTCAATGCGGCGCTCGCATCCAACCTGATTTGGCTGGCGATCCTGTTGGCGATCAACAGCGTCATCGGCTCTTACTATTACCTGCGCGTGATCGTGGCCATGTACATGCGCGAGCCAGCCGCTGAAATTGCGGCTCAGCCCGTGCCGTGGACGCTTTCCGCCGTGTTGTGGATCACCGCCGCAGGCACGGTCTATGCCGGCCTCGCTCCCGCCCGCATCATCGATTTCGCCGCTAAAGCCGCGCTGAATATCCGGTAAGTAGGACAGGCTTACAGCCTGCCGGGTTTTGGGTCGGTAAGATTTCAGGAAGACAGCCCATAATCTGTCCTACCAAAAACAAAACGGCGCGCTCTCGTTATGTCGAGAGCGCGCCGCCGGAAAACGAACCTAAAACCCTTCCTTAGACCTTCACGATAATGATAACCAGCGTCAACAGCGCGAGCGTCTCGATGAACACGAGACCCAGAATCATCGCCGCGCGGATGGCTCCGGCTGCACCCGGATTGCGGGCCATGCCTTCGCATGCCGAAGATGCGACACGCGACTGAGCGATTGCGCCTCCGAATGCCGCCAGCGCCATACCGAACGCTGCTGAAATAGCCACCCAATTTGTGCCCATAGCCGGGGCAGCCGCGGTCTGCGCAAACACGGCAGGACTCGCGAGCAACGCCACTGCCAGTGTTCCAAACGTCGACAGAACTTTCCTCATCTTTCCTCCTATGAATTGCCGCCAAGAGGTGGTTCCCGGACAATCGCAATACATCCGGTCTCACTTTGGAACGGCTCTACAACCGTGATGCCAAATTAGTGTTCGTCCGCCGTCGCGATACCTATGTAGATAGCCGGCAAAAGCGCGAACACATACGTCTGAATAATTGCGACAAAAATATGAAGCAAGATAAAGGCAATTGGAATCAGTGCGGGAAATATGCCTATAACAACGCCCAGCGCGGGCGATTTCCCCCAACCCCATGCGGCTGGGCCGGCTAGCAGACCAAGGAAAATTACGTAGAGCAGGTCACTTGCAAAAATGTTGGCCCAAAGGCGGACCGTCAGGGACAGAAGACGCGCGGAAGTACTGATAATCTCAACCGGAAACATCAGAGGTGCCAGCCACCAAACGGGGCCTGCAAAGTGCTTAAGATATCCCCCCGGGCCGTGGTGCCGGATTCCCTGCCAGTTAAAATACAGAAATGTCACAATCGCGCAACCCAATGGCACTGGAACCGAGGCCGTGGGCGCGGAAAAAGCTGGAAAGATGCTCATCAGATTCGAGAGCAAAATAAACACGGCCACCGAGCCGACCATCGCGACATATTTGCCCTTTTTGTCGTGGGCGTTTTCCACCAGGACGTCGCGAATACCGAACCCGATAGGGTTTGTGATCAGCAATTCTGCGATCTGCTGGGCTCCCCCCGGGTTATCCACGGACAACCTCGGCCGCAGCCAGAGCGAGCCGAGCGCAGCAACTACGAACACAACCATGGACATCACTACATACTCGGGAATTGGCAGATCAGGATGTGATGGCTGAATATGAAGGGCATGAAGAAAAGCAAGCGTGACGTTGCCCAAATGCTCGTTCACAAACAGTGTTAACCATTTTGGTTGTTCGTGCATCTACTCGTCTCTCCGGTTACCGCGACTCGGAATCGGAACTGAAAACTTCCATCAACGTGGCCAAAATCGCCGCTGCGCCCAGCGCACACAATCCCACAACCATGCTCAAAACAGGAATCCGGAAGAATGAAAAAGTAACATACACAACCACGGCGATCAAGGCGTACCGCGCGAACAATCCGAAATAGCCGCTGATCGGGACATGCGCGTCCGGGGAATTCGTCTGCGCCGTGGAAGCCCGCGTAACTGCATCCATTGCCTGTTCTAGCCAGCGAAAATTGACCCAAGCGAGGATTGCGCCGATAAGAACACCTGAGCCGACCCGCCACGAATACAGAAAGCCCGTTCCGACGGACGCCGCTACACCCACGATTAATGTTAGCCGGGCGATGCGGCGTTCGGTCAACTCATATTGCGGCGCTCCGATCGTTTCCATTAGTCGCCCCGAGATACTCGCCGCAAGACGTCACGCAGGCCGGCGTAAAAGCCCACCCCGCCCAGTATCAACAGAAAAACGGGCTTCGTATGCAGCCAGCGGTCGAGCAAGTAGCCGAAGAGCCCGCCCACGACGATTGCGGACACGAGCACGAAAGGCAATTCCAGAGCCATCGCGAACTGACGCGGTACAGGATCGGGCCGCTTCCGCGGCGCAGGAGGAGAAGGCTGACCTGGGTCCTCAGTGGCCACTGAATCCTTGCGGGAAGAAGATTGAGTACGTTGCCAGGCGCACAAACGGTTCCGGGTAGATGCCCGTGGCGATCGTCATGAAGCAGAGCACGCCGAAAGCGATCCTCTGGCCGAGGGTTATGATCGGCGCGGGAGCGTTGCCCGGCTCGTAGAGATACGCATGCATCACCACCCGGAAATAATAATACAGCGCGGGGACGATGTAGAGCGCGCCAAACAGAGCGAGCTTGTTGTGGCCGGTTTGGATCAGCCCCTGCAGGATGAAATATTTCCCTACAAAGCCGCCGAGCGGAGGAATCCCGGCAAGCGAGAGCATGAAAATCAAGAGCACGAGCGCGGCGCCGGGGCTGCGCTTGTACAAGCCGTTCAAATCGTCCAGTTCGTCGCCGATGACTCCCTGCCGCTGCAGCACGATGAGCACGGCGAACGCGCCGATCGTCATGAACGCGTACACGAAGAGATAGAACGCCACGCCCTTCATGCCGGTCATGAAGCCGAGCGCGCTCGACGAGGCCGCCACGATTCCAAGCAGGATGTAGCCCACGTGCGAGATCGAGGAGTAAGCCAGCATGCGCTTGACGTTCGTCTGCGTGATGGCGGCTAGATTCCCCAGTGTGAGCGAGGCAATGGCCACCCCCGCGATCAGCATCTCCCAATCGACCCGCACCGGCCAGAAAACGGTCAGCAGGAGGCGCAGCAACAGTGCGAAGCTCGCCGTTTTCGAAGCAACGCTGATGTAGGCCGTAATTGGCGTGGGGGCGCCTTCGTAAACGTCCGGCGCCCACTGGTGAAACGGCACGGCAGCCACCTTGAAGAAAAGTCCGGCAGCCACCGTAGCGAGCGCCAGAAGCACGAAAAGATCGCTGTGGCCCCGAGCCTCTACCGCGACCGCAAGCACGTCCAGATTGGTCCTGGGAGGCAAAGACGCGCCAATTGCGCTGAGGTTTGCCATCGCCCCGATTCCGTAGAGTATCGAGAAGCCGTAGGCCAAAATTCCAGAGCTGAACGCGCCGAGCAGCAGATATTTCACGGCGCTTTCGTTCGAACGCTTGTCACGCCGCAGGAAGCCCGCGAGCACGTAAAAGCTGATGGCCATGGTTTCGAGGCCGATGAAAAGCACCACCAGATCGTAGCCCGAGGCCATAATCATCATGCCAACGGTGGCGAAAAGAATCAGGGCGTAGTATTCGCCGTGATTTTCATCCTCGATTTGCAGGTAGCGAACGGAAAGGATAATGACCAGCGCCGTGGCGATCAGGGAAATCGTGCCGAAAAACAGGAAGAACGGATCGACGATCAGCGAACTGCTGAAGCCCATCGGACTGCGATCGGCGACCCCGCGCAACTGCCACAGGGTGATGCCGCTGAACATCACCCCAAGCATGGCCATCAGCGCGTTGAAAAACTTGTCGCGCGCCTCGAGCAGATAATCGGTGAGCAGAATGCCCATTGCAAACAGGACGAGCATCATCTCCGGCAAGAGGAGGCCGCCACCGTCCTGCTGCATAAAAGTTTGGAACGCCTTAAACATTGGGCTCCTTGCTTCGCTTACTTATTCCCCGCGGCCGGCGCCGGTGAGGTTTCGCCGCCGGACATGGGCATGCTCATCCCCGGCATGCCCGGCATCGCCTGGCCCGCATCCGCGGGAGACGGAGCAACGGCGGGAGCAGCGGCTGCCGGCGCGCTCGCACGCTCCGCGCCGTAGTAGCCGGGATTCACCTGCTCCACGATCTGCTGCACGGGCCGCTCGAGCACTTGGAAGAGCGGCTTCGGATAAATGCCGATCCAGAACGCCAGAATCACCAGCGGAATCAGCGTGGCGTATTCGCGCGCGTTGAGGTCGGGCAAATGCTCGTTCGCGGGATTCGTGACCGGGCCGAACATCACGCGCTGATAGAGCCACAAAAGGTACGCCGCGCCGAGAACGATGCCGATCACCGCCCAGGCTACGTATCTTACGTTGACTTCGTACGTCCCCCGCAAAATGACGAACTCGCCGATAAATCCATTCAGCAAAGGCAGGCCCAGCGAACTGAGCGTCGCAATCATGTAGATGGCGGCGAAATTCGGCATGGGCGTCGAGAGCCCGCCGTACTCGGAAATGAGGCGCGTGTGCCTTCTTTCATACAGCACGCCGACGATCAAGAAGAGCGCGCCGGTGGAAATTCCGTGGTTGATTTGCTGGATCACGCTGCCGGAAAGACCGTTGGGAGTCAGGGCGAAAATTCCGAGCGTGCAGAACGCCAAGTGGCTGACCGAGCTGTAGGCGATCAGCTTCTTCATGTCCTTCTGCATCATGCAGACGAGCGCACCGTAAATAATTCCAATCACCGAGAGAACCAGCATGATGGTGATGATTTTGTGCCGCGCCGCAGGATCGGTTGGCAGCAGAGGCAGCGAGAAGCGAATGAATCCGTACGTCCCCATTTTCAGCAGAACGCCGGCCAGAATGACGGACCCAGCCGTAGGCGCTTCGGTGTGCGCGTCCGGCAGCCAGGTGTGGAACGGGAACATCGGCACCTTAATCGCAAACGCGAAGAAGAACGCCCAGAAGAGCAGCACCTGGGTGCGCGTATCGAGCTGCGCGGCGGAGGCGAGAAGAGTCGGGATGTCGAACGTGTTGGCGTTGGCCTTGAAATACAGCGCCAGGATTCCCAGCAGCATGATCACCGAGCCGACCAGGGTATATAAGAAGAACTTAATTGCGGCGTACAGGCGCCGATCGCTGCCCCACACGCCGATCAGGAAGTACATCGGAACGAGCATGACTTCCCAGAACATGTAGAAGAGGAAGAAATCGAGCGCCATGAAAACGCCAAGCATGCCGACCTGAAGGAGCAGGAAGAGAATGTAGTATTCCTTCGTGCGCATCTTGATCGCGCTCCACGAGGAAAGAATCGAAATCGCGCCAAGTAAAGTGGTCAGCATCACGAGCAGCAGGCTAATGCCGTCGAGTCCGAGCGTGTAGTGCGCGCCGATCGAAGGAATCCAGTCGGCGTTCTCCATGAACTGGTATCGCGGAGCGCTGGGGTCCAGGCTGAAGCGCCACATCAGGGGCAGCGAAACGACCAGCCCGATCAGTGCGAAAAGGTTGCCGATGATGCGGTGCCCGGTTTCATTCTCGCGCGGCACGAGCAGCAGCACGAGCGCCCCCACCAGCGGCGTGAAGAGCACCACCGTCAGGATGTGTGTATGGTAAAAGTCCATCTCCCCCGCCTCGCCTTCTTCTCCCGTATCTTGCCGTTGGAGGTCGGGACTTCAGTCCCGACGTTAGGCTGCATCTTCGTGGGCTTTAGCCCCTGAAGCTTCAGGGCCTAAAGGCCTGTCAATGTCGCCACTCTCGCCCGACCTGAAGGTCGGGCCTCCGAAAACCTTGGTTCCCAATCACAGGACAGCTTTAAAATGATCGTCGCGATCCCAGCCCGCCCAAAAAGAAACGCGGGCGCTACAGCTTTATCCCCGACGTCCAGATGTAATAGCCCAGGAAAATCAGCACGCCGAGCAGCATGAACAGCGCGTAGCGCGCCACGCGCCCCGTTTGCAGCATGCGCACAGGCCAGCTGAACAGCCAGACGATTCGCGCCGCCAGATTCACCAGGCCGTCGACAATCCAGGAATCCCAAATTGCGGAAATGCGCGAGGTGATGCGCGTCACCCATCCCGCGCCGTCCACGCCCAGGCCATTGATGAAAGTCAGATCGAACGCGCCCAGCGTCAGCGCCAGATCCTTCACGCGATTCACGAACATCGCGTCATAGATCTGGTCCACGTAATACTTGTTGTAGAGCAGCTTGTAAAGGAACGGGCTGGCCGCGGCAATTTTGTCCGGAACTTCCGGCCGTTGAATGTACCAGCGATAGGCGAGCCAAATGCCACCGCAAGCGATGAGCACGGAAAGAAGCATCAGCACATATTCCATCGAGGCCACGGAGGACGCCTGTGATGCCGCCTCCGCCCCCGCTTCCGCGTGCTTGGCCATCACAGGTTCGAGGAATTTTGCGAAGCGGTCGCTCCCGCCAAGCGATTCCGGCCATCCCACCCAGCCGCCTACGATTGAAAGGAACGCGAGGATCATCAGCGGCACCGTCATCGAGCCCGGCGATTCGTGGAGATGATGCTCGGCTTCATGATCCACGCGCGAGTTTCCGAAGAACGTCATATTCACAAGGCGGAACATGTAAAACGCCGTCATGCCCGCCGTGATGAAACCCAGGAGCCAGAGGAATTTGTTGTATTCGAACGCATGCCCCAGGATCGCGTCCTTGCTGAAAAAGCCCGCGAGCGGCGGGATTCCCGCGATGGCGATCGATCCAATAAGAAACGTGCGCGCGGTCTTGGGGATCTTGTTCCACAGCGCGCCCATCTTGCGCATGTCCTGCTCGCCGGACATCGCATGGATGACGCTGCCCGAACCGAGGAAGAGCAGGGCTTTGAAGAACGCGTGCGTCATCAGGTGGAAGACGCCCGCGGTGAATGCGCCCACGCCGCACGCGAGGAACATGTAGCCCAACTGCGATACGGTTGAGTAGGCGAGGACGCGCTTGATGTCGTTCTGCACCAGGCCCATGGTCGCCGCGAAAATCGACGTTACGCAGCCGACCGTGGCAACGACCGCGAGGGCTTTCGGGGCCATCGAGAAGACGGCATTCGTGCGCGCGATCATGTACACACCAGCGGTGACCATCGTGGCAGCGTGGATCAGCGCGCTGACCGGCGTCGGGCCTTCCATCGCGTCCGGGAGCCACACGTACAACGGGATCTGCGCTGACTTCCCTGTCGCGCCGACAAAGAGCAACAGCGCAATCGCCGTCAGCGTGGCGTCACCCATTTCAAAGTGCCCCGCGGCAATCGCGGACCCGATCTCCGTAAACTGAATCGTGCCCAGCGTGGCCAGCATCAGAAACAGCCCGAGAAGGAAGCCCGCGTCACCGATGCGGTTGACGATGAACGCCTTCTTCCCCGCATCCGACGCCGATTTCCGCAGAAAGTAAAAACCGATCAGGAGATAGCTGCACAGACCGACGCCTTCCCACCCGACGAAGAGAAGGAGCAAATTGTTCGCCGTGATGAGCGTGAGCATCGAGAACATGAAGAGGTTCAGGTAGCCGAAGAAGCGGTAGTAACCGCCCTCATGCGCCATGTATCCCGTTGAATACACGTGGATCAGGAACCCCACTCCGGTGACGACGAACAGCATCACCGCCGTCAGCGGGTCCATCATCACGCCCCACGGGACGTTGAAACGCATCACGTGCCCGGCTGAAGTGTGCATGACGCCGGCGGGCACCCAGTCAAACAGGTTGTAGCTGACCAGTCGCTCGGCGACGGGCCGCGAAATGAGCTGCCAAATCGCGCCGAACGCGTAGCACATGGCGAGAAACACGCTACCGACGCAGATGACGCTTACCGCCGCGTTCGGTAGGCGCTTGCCGATGAACAGCATGAGCGCCGCGCCCGCCAGCGGAAACAGCGGGATCAGCCAGATATGCGCAAGAAAATATTCAGCCGGCATCATGTCGTTAGCGTCTGCGTGGTTCCTTCCTTAGCACCTATACTTTTACTTTGTCATTCTGAGCGAAGCGAAGAATCTCTCTTGGTTTTTCGCCCCGACAGAAAGATTCTTCGCTTTGCTCAGAATGACAAAAATCAGTGGTCATCCAGACGCGACTCTCTACCACTTCAGCAAATCCATCTCATCGCCTAAGAGCGTCTCGCGATTGCGGAAGAACGCGATGATGATACCCAGTCCTACCGCGGCTTCCGCGGCTGCGTCCGTGATGATGAAAATGGCGAAGACGTGCCCTTCGGCGGAGCCAACAAGACGCGAGAACGCTACCAGATTAATGTTCACGGCGTTCAGCATCAACTCGATGGACATCAGGATAATGATCACGTTGCGCCGCGTCACCACGCCAATCACACCGATGGTGAACAGGACCATCCCGAGGAACAAATACTGACTGATCGGAATCATTTCTTTGCCCGCTCCCTCAAATTTTCTTCTTGGCCATCACTACCGCGCCGATCATGGCCACGAGCAACAGGATCGACGCGACTTCAAACGGCAGCATGTATTCGCTGAACAGAACTTTTCCCACAAGCTGCGTGCTCGGCTCGAGCGCGCTGGCCGGCGCCGGCTCGCCCAGGGCCAATTGCGAACGGCCCACCGCGATCGCCAGGGCCAGCTCCGCTCCAACCACCAGCGCCAGCAAGAATCCCAACCACCATTGCCGGTTGTACTGAATCTGGTGCAGCGAAACGTCCAGATTGATCAGCATGATGACGAACACGAACAGCACCATGATGCCGCCCGCGTACAGGATGACCTGAACGATAAACAGGAATTCCGCATGCGCCAGCAAAAAGATGCCCGCGGTGGCGAGTAGCGCGGTGATCAGGAAGATCGCGCTCTGTACCACGTTGCGCCGCGTCACCACCAGGATCGCGGAGACGATCGCCAGCGCCGCAAAAAAATGAAATAGGATTTGATCGAGCATCTTTTTGTCAGGCGAACGCTTACTCCGGTGAAAGCCGCGCTCCTCAATCGAAGCAGCCAGCGGCTAAAGCCGGTTGTCTACACACGTCTTTCGTCACGGCTGAAGCCGTGACCTACAAAGATCGCAGCAGCACCGAACCCGATAGCCCAGAAAAACCTGGCGCTAAGAGCGCCGCGTCGCTTCCTCGCGCACCCGCTCAGTAGGACAGGCTTTCAGCCTGTCGCTTTTTGTCCTTAGCAAGGTCCAAACCCGACAGGCTGTAAGCCTGTCCTACCTATAGCTCGCCCACGAATACTTGCCCGACGTCCTTCTTTTCGCCCGCCCAGCCGAGCCAGCCCGCGATGAGCAGCGTCGCCGCCGTAGTCAGCGGGAACGCGACCCAGTGGCTCCATCCCCAATGGCGATGCAGCACGAGGGCAATGCCAATCCCTAAAACGTTGACGATCGAAAGCGGAATCAAGAATTGCCAGCCCAGGCGCATCAACTGGTCAAAGCGATACCGCGGAAACGTGAACCGCAGCCACATGAACGTGTAGATGTACAGGCCCACTTTCAACAGAAACCAGAACGCGCCGTGCAGCCCCGCTTTCAAGCCCGGAACCATCTCGTTCACCGCGGGCACGAGCGGCAGCGCCAGAACGATCGCCACGACGATCAGAAGCAGGCCCACGGCCACCATGAACAGCTTCTGCACTTGCACTGGCTGCTTCGGCGCGCGAGAGAAGCAGTATCCGCCGACAAGCAGCATCAGCAGCGACGGCACGTAGTCCAGAAAATTAAATACCGGCGTTCCCGCAAACGGGCGCAGCCAGCCTCCGAGAAACAGCGTCGTAGCGATCGACGCGACGACGACCATGTTCGTGTACTCGGCAAGGAAATACAGGGCCCAGCGGAAGCCGCTGTACTCGGTCATGTAGCCGGCCACAAGTTCCGATTCGGCTTCCGGCAAGTCGAACGGTGCGCGATTTGTCTCCGCAATCGAGGCGACCAGATAAATGAAAAATCCCACCGGCGCCACGAATGCGAACCACCAGCCGTAATCACTTTGCGTCTCGACAATTTCGCGCGTGGAGAGCGTGCCCGCCAGCAGCAGTCCGCCAACAATCGCCATCCCGGCCGCGGTCTCGTAGCTCACGAGTTGCGCCGCGCTGCGCAGCGCCCCGAGCAACGAATAGTGGCTATTCGAGGACCATCCGCCCAGCACAATACCGAAAATTCCCAGCGCGCTGATCCCAACGATGAACAGCAAGCCCACGTTTAGGTCCGCGATCTGGAACCACGGCCCGATCGCCAGCGCGGACATCGCCAGCATTGCTGCCGTCACCGAAATGAGCGGCGCGAACCAAAAAATCATCTTGTCCGATTCCTCCGGAATGATGTCTTCTTTGATCAGCAGCTTCAGCGCGTCCGCGATGGGCTGCAGCAAACCGTGCGGCCCGACGCGCATGGGCCCGAGCCGCGCCTGCATGTCCGCCATGACCTTGCGTTCCATCAAAACGATGTAGCCGGCGACCAGAGGCAAAACCGCCACGATGGCGATCGCGCAAACGAGCGGCCGCCAAATCGAAATCAGGTACTGGATGAGGTTCATCAACATGGCGCTAGCGGTCGACTTCTCCCAGGACGATATCCAGCGTTCCAATGATGGCGACGACGTCCGCCACCAGGTGCCCGCGAATCATTTTGTCAAACGCTTCCAGATTGATCAGCGACGGCGGACGAATCCGCACGCGGTAGGGCTGCGTCGTGCCATCGCTGACGATGTAATAGCCCAGTTCGCCTTTGGGCGCTTCAATCGCATGGTAGACCTCGCCCGGTGGCGGCTTCAAAACCTTGCCCACTTTGCCCATGATCGGCCCGGTCGGGATATTTTCGATGGCCTGCAGGCAGATCATCCGCGACTGGCGCATCTCTTCCATGCGCACGATGTACCGGTCGTAGGTGTCGCCGTTCTTGCCGGTGGGAATTTCAAATTTGTACTGGTCGTAGGCAGCATACGGCATGGCCTTGCGAATGTCCCACTTCACCCCGCTCGCTCGAAGGACCGGCCCGGATGCGCCGTAGTCGATCGCTTCCTTGGCGGTGAGGATGCCGATGCCCTTCGTGCGCCCCACCCAAATGCGGTTTTCGGTCAACAGGGATTCGTATTCATCGACGCGCTTATCGAAGGGGGTGCAGAACCGCTCGACGTCTTTTTCCAGTTCGTCGTAGGCCTCATACTGCAGGCCGCCGATGCGAAACGCGTGGGTCGTGAGCCGCGCGCCGCAATATTTTTCGAAAATTTTCAGGATCTCTTCGCGCTCGCGCAGGCAGTAAAACAGCGGTGTGAGCGCGCCGATATCCAAAGCATGCGTCCCGAGCCAGAACAGGTGGCTCGCGATCCGCTGCATCTCGGTGAGAATCGTGCGAATGACCCGGGCGCGCGGCGGCGCCTCGGCGCCCAACAACTTCTCGACGGCCTCGCAGTATCCCAGCCCATTGGAAACCGCCGCCACATAATCCATGCGGTCCACGTACGGCGCGAACTGCTGGTAGGTGCGGTGCTCGGCGATTTTTTCGACGCCGCGATGCAGGTAGCCGATCACGCATTCCGAGCCGATCACCTTCTCGCCATCCAGGCGCAGCTTCACGCGAAGCACGCCGTGCGTGGACGGGTGCTGCGGGCCCATGTTGAGGATAATTTCGTCGGCCCCGAGCACGGTGTGATCGGCGTGCGTGGCAAACGGGATGCGTGGGTCGGCCATTCGTTACTGTCCGCTCTCGATACCCAGGTTCTCGCGAACCCAGGCGGTGTCCTGCGTCAGAATGTCGTAGTCCTTGCGCAACGGAAAGCCTTGCCATTCGTCGGGAAGCAGAATGCGCTTCAAGTCCGGATGGCCCTCAAAAATAATGCCAAACATGTCGTACGCTTCGCGCTCCATCCAATTCGCCGTGGTCCAGATCCCTTGCACGCTCGGAACGCGCTCGTCCGCGGCGGCATGCGCCTTCAGGCGCAGCCGCTCGTTCTTCTCGAACGAATACATGTTCAGGACGACGTCAAAGCGCTTCTCGCGCTTCGGCCAATCGACGGCGGTGAGGTCGCTCAGCCAGTCAAATTTCTCTCCATCGCGGCTATAGAGCGCGATTTCCGCGAGTAGCTCCCGGGCGACCACCAGAATGGCTTGCTTGCGGTCCGTCCAGGCTTCCAGGATGGCAGGACCAAATTTTTCCTTGTAGCGTTTTACCAGCTCGTTATCGAGGACGACCGGGCCTTCCTTGGGAGGCGCGGGAGGCCGGGGCGGCGCGGCAGCTGCGGGTGGTTTTGCCGCCGGAGCGGCTGGAGGAGCAGGCGGTTTGGGTGCAGGGGTTCCCGCTGCGGCCGGTGGTTTTGGCGCAGACGGTTCGGTCGGTGAACTCGCAGAAGGCTGCTTCTCTTCCGGATCGTTTGCCATGAATTAGAAGTAGTGCGACCGCACGAATACCGCGCAGCCAATATTAAGTTGTAGCTTTTAGCACACGGCGGAAAACAGAGTCAACCTGTTCCGCTAGATTTTACTGGGCTTGCCGGGACCTCTTCCACCGCAGGCCAAAAAAAATCCCGGCCCGATTGCAAGGCCGGGACTGCGCTCTCAACGAACAAACAAAACCGGGGCGCTAACTACACCCATTCGAGCGCGCCTTTGCGGTAAAGCCATACGTATCCAATGATCAGGATACCGAGAAAAACGAACATGCTCGCCAAGGCGTACACTTCCGGCAGGCGATAGCCGGGTTCGCGGGTCGAGAATAGAACTGCCCAGGGAAACAGGAACGTCGTCTCCACGTCGAAAATCACGAACAGAATCGCCACGATATAGAACCGGACGGAATACCGTCCGCGCGTGTCGCCCTCGGCTTCGACGCCGCACTCGTACGGCTTCAGTTTCGCTCCCACGATCGGGGGCGTAGGGCGAATGAAGCGGAAGACGACCAGCGTCACCGCCGGAAAAGCAGCCGCCAGCAGTGCGAAAATGAAAATCGGAATGTATTGTGTTGGCATACCCCGTGTCCGCGCAAATCCTAACACATCCGTCGAGCGGGAGCTACATCCGCTCGCCGTTCGTGGTTCGCAGAAAAGCGGAACGTAGCGCCAACGTCTCGCGGGCTCGGGGCACCTGAGCGGCTTCGCTCCGCCAATGGGCCGGCGAGACGCCGGCGCTACTGAAATTCGGCGATCGTCGCCAGAAAAACTACGCCGTCGTGGCGCGGCCGCCGACGAGCTTCGCGGTCAGCGTGATTTCCGCCGCCTTGAGCAGCCGGGAGATGGGGCAGCCCACTTTGGCATCCTGCGCCGCCTTGTCAAACGCGGCGGGATCGGCGCCGGGAATTCTTGCAGTCACGTCCAGATGAATTTTCGTGACGGTGAAGCCGGCGTCCGTTTTTTCCAGCGTTACGGCGGCGGTGGTCTCGATCGCTTCCGGTGTGATGCCCGCGTTGCCAAGCTGGGCGGAGAGCGCCATGCTGAAGCAGCCCGCGTGCGCCGCCGCGATCAGTTCTTCGGGGTTGGTGCCCATGCCGTTCTCGAAGCGCGTGGAAAAAGAATACTGCGCGTTCGAGAGCACTTTGCTGTCCGTGGAGATGGTTCCCTTTCCTTCCTTGAGCGAACCGTTCCAAACTGCTGAAGCTTTCCTGACCATTTTTCTTTCCTCCCTGTGCATTTAGTGGCACAGCGACTCTTCGCTGTGCGGTTTTTACGAATCGTAGTGTCGCCCCCAATTGCGAGATCCACAAAAGCGCACAGCGAAGAGTCGCTGTGCCACTCAAATCTCAGGATTCGAGGATCAACTCCTTGGCGCGCTGCGTGGCTTTCATCACTGCCTTGATGAGGGTCACGCGCAATTTGCCGTCCTCCAGTTCGAGGATGCCGTCCATCGTGGACCCCGCCGGAGTAGTCACGGCGTCTTTCAAGAGCGCGGGATGATCGCCGGTATCGAGAACCATGCGCGCCGCGCCCATCATCGTCTGCGCCGCGAGCAAAGTAGAAACATCGCGCGGAAGACCGACCTTTACGCCTCCCTCTGCGAGCGATTCGAGAATAATATAAATGAACGCGGTGCCGCTGGCGGAAAGCCCCGTGACGGCGTCAATCTGTTTTTCGTCCACATCGACCACGCGCCCCACCGCCTGAAACATGGCCTGCGCGATTTCCATGTGCTCTTTTCCCGCGTGAATTCCCTTCGCGAGACCCGTCATGCCGCAACCGATTGCGCAAGGAGTATTGGGCATAGCGCGGATGACGGGCAAATCCATTCCGAGATGCTTTTCGATGAGTTGCGTTGAAACCGACGCGACGACCGAGACGATCAGTTTTCCGGGCTTGATGTCAGGCTTGATTTCTTCGCAAATCTCCCGAACCGCCTGGGGTTTCACGGCGAGCAGGATAATGTCCGCATCGCGCACGGCTGCTCGATTGTCGGTGGACGCTTCGATGCCAAGCTGCTTCGCCAGCGACCGCGCCTTTTCCGCGTGGCGAACGGTCGCGTGGACGCGCTTCGGCTGCACTAGCTTCTGCTCGAGGAATGCGCGCAGCAAGATTCCGCCGATCTTCCCCGCGCCCAGCACTGCCAGGCGCTTGTCCGAAAGAGACGTTTTCATGGTGCCAGCATTGTTGACGAGGCGAAGCCGTCCGTCAACATTCTTCGTTTTGTTCTTGGGTTCGCCGGCGACTCGCCAGCGATCTTGCGATGTGCTGATGTAGAAAAATCTTGGCAGGACGCCTGCGCTACGTTGAGGCGAGAACCCCGAAGGATTCCACGGGAGTGGTCACCGTCCGCCGGCCGTTTGCGGTGATCTCCATGCGGAAGCCGGCATAAATTCCGCGCATTTTGCAGAAGCTGCCGCCGAGCGTCGCGCCCGCAAGGTGAGCCGGAGTCAACTCCGGAAAGAACCGGCCGCCCCGCACCAGGATTTCGCCGCTCGGACCATCAATGACGATGATCTCGTACAGGCTGTTCCGTGTCTGGATGACCAACTTTTCCATGTCTTCCATGAGGTCGACCTGAACGCCATTCGTCCACGGGTCCTCAGACCATTTGTCGAGCACCGCGCCCCCTGGGATGTAGTTTGACTCTTCCACTGCGCCTCGCTTTTGTTCCCCCTAGTTGGATGCAGCGGGAGCCATTTCCGTTCCTCGCTCTTATTCCGAGCATTCCGAACCGGACCGGATTCTTGTGAGTCTCGAACGCGTTTGTGGGAAAAGCGACTCGGCCAGCACATCTCATGCGGTCCGCTGAGTGATCTTGTTCATTTCGCGCCGGTAGGCACGCGGCGCTTCAATTCTTCGAACCAGTTCAGCACAACGTTGATTTGCGTTGGGGCCGCCTGCACCGTTGGTTTGAGCATCAGGAAGCGCTGGCCATCAGATGAAACGTCGTAGTTATCGCTT
>Ga0210394_10002064_pt1 | contig 28883 bp, 31 predicted proteins | sample IncBWC12MmetaG_FD_160121 | JGI IMG/M metagenome (GOLD analysis project Ga0210394, IMG submission 160121) | Forest soil microbial communities from Barre Woods Harvard Forest LTER site, Petersham, Massachusetts, United States - Inc-BW-C-12-M | ecosystem: Environmental > Terrestrial > Soil >...
GCGGCGGACGCATTGATACACCGTTCAAGGACTGGATCAACCTGGACGCCCTTAACGAGAAGTTTTACATCGATGGGCCCACCGGCAACCTCGGGTTCAATCCCAGACTGGACATAAATCCTCACTTCTTCACACATATTGGCCTCGGGGGCGACATGGCCGATTTCTCCACCGTCGGCGCTGACCCGATGTTCTATCTGCATCACGCTAACATCGACCGCCTCTGGGAAAGCTGGAACCGGCTCGGGAATGAGAATCCTACTGATCCCCGATACCTCAATCGCAAGTTTTCGTACGGAGACAGAAGCGGCAAGCGCGCGGATCTGCCGGTTAGCATGGCCGACCGTACTGCGCCGCTCGGCTACGAATATGACAGCTATGAAAAGCCGCCCCAGCCGCTGCACCTGACCACGCAGGAGGCCGCAGCCAGAGAGCGCACATACCAGACTCTCCACGACAAGGCCATGGGCGGTCCACATGGTGCCCAGCATGAGCACAGCATGGAAGCCTCGACCAAGCAGGACACACACTGAAGCGGGGGCGGCGACCGAGCCGCATAACGCTTTGAGGAATGCCCACTACGTTCGCAAATTGATCAACCTATAGAAGTGAAGGAGAAAAAACAATGAAGGTCGCCTTTGTCATCGCCCGCGTGTTGCTGGGCCTCGTTTTCACGGTCTTTGGCCTCAACGCGTTTCTACATTTCTTCCCGAGTCCGCCAGTGCCGGGCCTCGCGGGACAGTTCATGGGAGCTCTATTGGGCTCGAAGTACTACGTGATCGCGTTCGGAACGGAACTCATCGGCGGCGCGCTGCTGCTCAGCAACCGCTACGTCCCGCTCGCACTGACGCTGCTCGGACCGGTGATCGTGAACATTCTTAGCTTCCACATTTTTTTGGACGCAGAAAACATGGCGCCGGCCATTGTCGTCACGGTGCTATGGTTCGCCGTTTTCTCGCAGGTGCGCGGTTCTTTCGCGGGACTAGTGGCGAAAAAAGCCGGAGTGAAGTCCAGCAACCGCGCCGAAGCACTCGGCGTGGCATAGTTTGGGAAAACCGTTCGACCAACTGAACCAGGTCTGATCGAACGGCCAGAGGCACGATGCACATGCTCACGGCCGTCCGCATGGTGCCGTTACGCATATGGAATTGCAGCCTGGAGCAAGAACGGATGCAATTCCAGACGAGAGGAATGAACCGTACAACGCGGGCGGAGCTAGCCTGAAAACGGGCGGGCGATACCGGCCCGGGCGGAAAGGACTAAAGCAAATGATTATCACCTTTCTAATCGCAAAGATCATTTTAGGCGGCTATTGGCTGATGTTAGCTCCAGTTCTGTTCCTGCCATTGGGGATTGTTTCCCTCAGCTCGCAGGTGCGGCGCGGACTCTTTGGATATGTGGTGCTTCCGTTAGCAGTCGTATTTGCGGCGCTAGGGGCGATTTTTCTATTCACTCTGACCTTGCCTGACGCAGCCACAGTAGTTGCTGGAGTTCAGGCAATTTGGCTGCTCGCGGCTGCGATTACGCTTCTTAGTCGGAACAGAAAACAACGTGGCACCCAGGTTCAAGAACTTCGTACGGCAAAATCATCGATTGCGCGATAAAGGAGGAACACATGTCGGTGTATGTCATTGCAAGTCTTACGATCAAAGATGCGGTTCGGTTCGAGGATTACAGACGGATGCTGCTGCCAACAATGGCGAAATATGGCGCCCGATTGGTTGCGCGCGGCGGCCCCATTGTTCTCGAGGGAGAGTGGCCGCGCGAACGGCTAATCATTGCCGAGTTTCCCAGCATGGAACAGGCGCGAGAGTGGTGGGCTTCACCAGAATACGCCGAGCCAAAGGCCCTGCGCCAAGCCACGGCTGACTCGGAACTAGTAATTGTCCAGGGCGTGTAGTCGAAGGCGAAAGCAAAAAGGCAAAGCGCAAGAGGGCCGATCGATCATCGGGTGCATCACGGAAATGAGGGGAATCATGACGGTATGCGTTGTTCAACTCGCGCGGTTCATCATAAAGACCATTCTCGCCGTGGCACTCACCTTCGCCCGCCTGAACTCAGGTATCGCGCAAGCACAGGAATTGACCGCTCACGAGCCGTCGGTGGCTGAGAACGACTCCGCCGCCGACGCCAGCAAGCAGGCGGCTAATCCACTAGCCAACGCCTGGCTGATGCAGGTTCAGCAGAATACCAACTGGATAGGCATGCCCGCGAACAATGGAAACCGAGTCCAGAGCAATCTTCAGTTTCAGCCCCTAATGTCGGTGAAACTGAGTGATGACTGGAACCTGATTACGCGCCCGATAATACAGATGTTCAGCAGGACGCCATTCCTCGACCAAACCGGACAAGACAAACTTGTGACAGCGTTCGGCGATACAGTGCTCGCGCTTGCCCTATCGCCTGGCCCCAAGCTGGTAGGTAACTGGCTGCTTGCTGCCGGCCCGTCGTTTATCTTTCCGACTGCAACGAATTCTCTGATCGGCGAGAACAAATGGCAAGTCGGACCCGCCGCTGCGGTTGGGTATCAAGGCAAAAACTTTATAACTTACGTGTTTCCGCAACAGTGGTTCTCGGTCGGCGGTGACGGTCGAAAGACCAGCCATATGTTGTTGTACTACGCCTTTGTCCACGTGTACTCAAATGGATGGAGCGTGGGAACAAATCCCAGTATGTCTGTGGACTGGGAAGCGCCGAGAGGTAACAAACTGGCATTTCCGGTGGGCTTGCAAGTCGGAAAGCTGCGCAAACTCGGGCCCTTGCCGGTGAAGTTCGACGTGCAGGCCCAATATTACGCCGTGCGTCCACAGGGCTATGGCCCGAAATGGAATCTTCAGCTACAAATAACTCCGATTCTTCCGGCATTGATCGGACGCAAGTGATGCCGCGGAATACGGCCATGCTGAGCGCACGGCATCCACAGGCGGGGGGGAAGAAAGGAACGCGCAACCATGACAAAAGTTAGACATCTCGTTCTCATTCTGCTGTTCATTTCCCAAGCTCGCGCCGGGGATCAGCGTAGTGTCAACCAGCCGACCGAGCCGGGGACGTTCTTTCCGGAATTTGCCGGCCTAAGTGACGAGCAGATACAGGATGTCCGTTCGGGGAAAGCGATCGCAAAAGTGCTGGAGTCGCCGGTTCCGGATGAGGTCTTCGTCTTCGGCACGGTCTACATCAACTCCAGTCCTGAGCGTTACCTCAAGCTCGCGGCAGATATTGACGCGCTCCGGAAACTTCCCAGCTTTATTGCGCTCCAAAAATTCAGCGATCCGCCACAAATAGCCGACCTGGACGGGTTTGTTCTTGACGACAAGGACCTGAACGAGCTGCAGCACTGCAAACCGGGTCAATGCGAGGTGCAATTGCCTACCGAGGCAATGGAGGAGTTTCAGCGCTCCGTGAACTGGTCGGCGCCCGACCGTGCCGCACAAGCCAATCGCCTGGCGCAGCAAATGGCGCTTCAGGCGCTGCTGCGCTACGAGCAGGGCGGCAACACGGCGCTGGGCACGTATCGCGACAAGAGCCGTCCCACCGCCGTCGCGGAGACGTTTGCGTCACTGCTGGGTGAGATGAAAGCTCTGCCGGTATACCTGCCCGAATTGCAGCGTTACCTGCTCGAATATCCGAAGGCCGCATCGAACGAGATTCGATCGGACTTCTACTGGGAAAAAGTGAATTTTGGTCTCAAGCCGACGCTGCGAATCGTCCAGGCGATTGTCTACCAAAGTGCCTCTTCGGATAAGCCGGCCTACGCGGTGGCACTCAAACAGCTCTACGCCAGCCACTACTTCGAAACCACGCTCGACCTCACCGTGTGCGTCAGAGACTCGACCGACAGAGGGAACGGGTTTTATCTGATCACCATCAAGGGTTCGCAGCAGGCGGGTCTTACTGGATTCAAGGGCGGCATCGTGCGGAAGGTGGCGGTTGACAAGACACGCAGTTCGCTGCAGAAGGCTCTTGCTGTGTACAAGCAACAACTTGAAGCGGAAAGCGAATAGAAGCTCAAATATGGCATTCCCCGATCGAAAAACCGTAGACGTATTGCTGACAACACTGCTCTTTGCGGCTGTACTCGGCATCATCTACATGTCGCGTACGGTACTGATCGTCTTTTGCTTCTCCATCCTCTTTGCGTACCTGATCGATCCGGTCGTAAGTTTCCTTGACCGTTATTCATTCCTTCATAGAAAAACGCGAGGCTTTCATATTGCAGAGGTCTACCTCGGCCTGCTCATCTTCCTTGCTCTCACTGTTTATGTGCTGGTTCCACAAGCCAGCAGCCGGCCAGGTGCATTCTTGCGGAACATTGCCACGTTCGGTGACCGTTTGGGCAGCGGCGAGATCGCGACGCAGATGGGGCAGACGAATGGATGGAGCGAGGAGCGAACGTTGCGCGCAAAGCAGTTCCTTACATCACACCGTGAAACCATTCAGAAGGCTACGAACCAGGTCCAGAGTGTGGCCGCGACCGTTCTTGGGGCCGGCGCCGTCATACCGATTCTTGCGATCTTCTTTGTAGCTGATGGACGACGGATTGCCGACATGGCGATTGCTACATTCGCCAACAAACAGAATCTCGAGAGGCTGCAATCCTTGTCGCGCGAGCTCAACAGCGTGTTGCACCACTACATCCGGGCGAAGCTGACCCTGGTTGGCCTGTCCTTTACGTATGTTTCGGTCTCGCTATTCGTGTTGAGATACCCCCACACGCTAGCGTTGGGAATCCTCGCGGGCGTCCTGGAGTTCATTCCGATCGCGGGATGGATAACGACCGCAACCACCATCATCGGCTTCGGAATCCTCACCCATAGTCACTGGATATGGATGGCAGCGCTGCTGGGTATCTGGAGAGTTCTCATCGATTACTGGATCGCCCCGCGGGTTCTCGGACACGAGTTGGAGATCCACCCGCTTCTCGCGATATTCACGCTAATGGTCGGCGCTGCCGTTGGTAGCTTAGCCGGCGTATATCTCGCCTTACCCATCGCGGCAGTGATTCGAGTCATTTGGCTAAGGCTTGGCAGTTCGCGCAATGAAAACGGGCATGTGCGGCCTGCCGTGGCCACTGTTCAGGGACAAGCGGCGGCGTCTTGACGCGGCCCGCCGAAAGGGAGCATGCAAATTAACAGGGCCGCTTGCGACTCGGCAATTGTTCTCCAACGAGCATAGACGCCAGCGGCTTGGTAGCCGATGGAGAGGAGGAAGTGAGACTCGGACTGATGCGGCCGTGGGTTCGTCCCACACACTGCTGTGGTCGATTTTGTAGACGGTTCCGCGCTCTTCGCTGGGCAACAACTTCAGTATTTATGCAGGTCTGCGTGCTAGAGCACCTGGTGCAAATCCATGTGGGTCGGTTTTGCAGTCACGCCGCTGCTGTAAGTACTTGGAAACAATTGGTCGGGGAGAGAGGATTTGAACCTCCGACCCCCTGGTCCCGAACCAGATTCCAGAGCTTATTGAAATTTGTAGAATTCTGTTGTTTCCAAGTGATTGATGTTGAACGTGTTGCGCGAGGCTCTTGAATGCTGTTGAATTTTGTTGAACTCATGTGCTTTGACAGCTACGAAATCGTCTACAGGTAAATGGCGTTTGGCACGGCCCACGGCCTTTTATAGGGAGCATATCCAGCTGACAATTGCGGCAAGTTGATTTACTTCGGTGAGGTTGGCGGCGTTTTCAAGGAGCCCATCTTCGAGCATTGTCCAAATCTCGTCGGCCATTCTCGTCTCAATCGCAGCGCCGATGAAAAACGTGTGTGGCTTAAACTGTTTTTTCGCGAAAGCACCACGGATGCGGTCCAACGCGGCCTGCGCCGTCTTCCAATGCTCGTCAGCACCGGCCGGGTCGATGCCGCCTTTTAGCTCGCCCAGGGCGAGGTAGGCATTCGGATCCTCCATGGTTTGTTGTCTGGCCCCTTCAATCTTTACGTTGAGTAGCACCATGTCGATGTTATTGCGAACGACCGGAACTTTGACGTTGTAGAATAGCGTTCTGGCTTGATCGGCGTTTCGCCAGCTTAGCCCACGCAGCTTGAACTCGATACCTGCATCATCCTCTGGCATATCCGCCCAAACATTGCCGTCGCTATACAACCAACGATAGGGCTTTCCGGCTAATCGCAGCGCCGCAACAAGGGAGCGGGTTAAGCTGCATTGCGCGATAAACCCGCCGGCATTTCGCATCGAACCGTCCAGCGTGCCGCCACGAATCAATAAGAATCTAAATACCAATTCCTCAACAAACTTGCTGCCAGCCGGTTCCAGAAAATTCTCGATCAGACCCAGGACCGCTTTTTTCTTGTCGTCATCCTGTAGATGGTTTGACGCTTTGTCGGAAACCCCAGCAGCCGTAATCAAAGCTGATTGGATTTGCGGCAGATCAAGCAGCCCCATTGCCTTTTCTGCATGTGATGCGGCTTCCTGCAACGCCCTGGCCTGCGTAACAAATGGTGTTGCTCGTCGGTTCTTTTCCAGCGCCAACGCCACGAAACCGGCGCGAATCTGCTCGCGGGTTGTTTTAAGATCAGCGGCGTTCTTGAGGTGCGAGAGATATGCCTTGCTCATCTTTTACTTTTGCGCCAAACGTAAACGCATTTTCGGATTTCTTGGCGTCCGTGAAGGCCCATCTGTTGGCTGCTGTTGCCCTTGCCCCTCGGCAGGATCCAAATGGCCTCAACATCGTACCCCGCCTGCTCCGCGATATCTGAAAGAATTAGATCGACAGGTACATGCGCCCCTTGATATCGCACGTTATCGTTCACCATAACAAACGGTGCACCTGCTTTTAGAACCCTTGCGCTGGCAAAAATCAACATCGCAAGTTCAAAGAAATAGTTCTTCACCATCCGAACGATTCCGGGATTATTGATCGTCTTATCCGTTTTGCATTGATCCAAATATTCAAGAATAAGCCCAAGCATGCGCTGAGACTCAAACGCTTGGGACGCCGCTTGAAAGGTCGGTGAACCAAACTTTTTGACGAGATCTAACTTGTCCTTGTTTTCGACGGTACACGAGAGCATTGTTTGTCTGAGGTTCCGGATTCCGTCCTCACCTACCCCAAGCATCGCAAGCTCCAGGGCGTAGGTTCTCGTGTAATCGTACCTGTTGCAGTATGGCGGCGATGTAATCACCCCGGAGATCGAATTGGTCTTTAATTTCGGAAGAATGTCGAGACACGAACCGAGTTCGATGGCGATTTTCCCTAGCTTCAATGGCTTCGCTTCAAGCGGAAACAACGTTGGTTCGATTTCACGGCCCTCAAGATCATCCGCAATCTGTCCCAGTTTTTCGGTGATAGCTTCATCGAAGCTGTAGATTCGGCCCTTGTCGAACACTTTCTTGCCGAGGCAACGACCGGAACGTTGGTCCCATCGTAGGTACTGGCCATCCTTGCGGGTGAAACTGATTTGCTCCAGCACGCATAGGACAGAGAAGCGCAAGAGGCGGGACATGAGTTTGTCGCTCATCCGCGCAGCGTCGAAAAGAAATCGCTCTAGCTGGCCCTCGTTTTCCTCTGGGAACGCGCCCATAGTAATGCGCAGATGCGGAAACCGCTCTCGCTTGCCCGGACGGGTCCAATTCCGCCTGTTGATTACATCGCGAATCTGGTCGGCGATTTTCCCGCTATCAGATTTAAGCACCGCATGCCGAACTTCTACAATTTCCGTGCTGCTCGGCAGCACTTCAATCCCTACCGCATCCAACCCGTGTTCGGCAGCGACAAACAGCGCCGCCCCACTTCCCGCAAACGGGTCAAGGATTTTCCCCGTCCGCAGGTCAGTTTTTTCGAGAACATACCGGACAAGTTCCGCAGAGAATCCTTCCCGATACTTACACCAGCGGTGTCCCATTTCTTGTCGGTTCGCCTGGAAGCTGACAAGGGTGCGGTCAAGGTCGTGATTGACCTGCGCCTTCGCGGCGAATCTTCGCGTTAAGTCTTGGTCTGCCTCTTTGATCTGAGCCAGCATTTCGCGGTGCCGGACAGGTATTTCTTCAATCGGCATCATTGTTTCTTGGTTTCTTGCCGCCGCGCAACTCATTCCCAACTATGAGTCCATCAGTCGTGCTTCCATCCGTTTGCTGAGATCAACCCGTGGTCCTGATCGGTTTTGGAAGGACGTGCTGACGCCACCTTTTTTGACCCGACCCCGTCGAAAAGATTAGTGGGGAAGAAATTAAATTATCGCACAATTGGGCAGCGCAATTGCACGCAAATCAAGGTGCGTTTCCGGCCAGTTTATCGACGTGGGCATGTGGCCTTGCTGGGAGTGCTCCGCCTGCATGTGTTCCAGTTTTACGGAACGGCGTCGCGGCGGTACTCGTCAGATGGGCATAATCAGAAAACTTTAACCGACCTGCCTGATCCAGTCTCGAATATAGGTTCCTACTCTTTCGATGTCCTTTGGCTCCAGCTCGCCGCTGTGCATGATGATATTTCTCGACTTCTCGAGGGTCGTAATTATCTGCTTCGCCCAATCGATATTCCCGATGTGCACCTCGAAGAACTTCCAATTCTCTGGCTTGCCCATGATCGAGAGGAGATCACCGAACTCGGTATAGTAAATCATCGAATCGCCCCGCTGCGTGAGCCAGCGGACATCTTTTTCTGCCTTTTTCCGATCATCAGCCTTCTGTCGAATCTCTGACTTTACGCAAAGATCCCACCACTTCTCTCCTTTTTCTTCTAGCAATTTTTTTGCTATGAACTCTCTCACTGAGTTCTCAAAAGCGCAGATCGCCGTGTACACAACCGCCATCTTCCTGGATTTCTTGACCAATTCTTCGTCCAAGAGGGAAATTCCCAGCCGCCGCGCCGTTTCGGATTCCCAAACGTCAGAGAACATGCTTCGACGCTGACGACCGGCCTTGTCTAACGCCTCTTCTGTCAGAAGGCCCCGGAAAACAAAGGAATAGAGCGGATCAAAGTCCATGATTGTGCCACCTAAAAGAGATGCTTCTTTAGGCTTTTGAAAATTGCGTCGTACACCGCTTGATCTCGCGACTCAGGTAGATGAATTTGAATGTTGTAGTGAAGCTGTGTCTTCTGGAGCTTTATGGAAACATCTTCTTCTTCGTCTTCCTTCGGCTTCTCTTCTGTTGGCGGAGGGGCCACATCTTGGGGCTTCTTCGTGTCGCCCTCTTTCTTGTGTGCCTTCTTCTGAGCTTCAGGTGTCCATTCGGCGTAATCAACCAAGGCTTTGAATGTATTCGCCATCAGCGTGACCACGTTGACCGAATTCTTCCCCTGCGTTAACGTTTTCAATTTATTTTTTACTTCCGCGAGCGTCAACTCGTTGGCTTTGACATTGACTGCGAACAAATCGCTATATGCTTCCTGTATCGCTTCCGCTAACACTTTCTTCGATTGGGACTGATCGAGAAATTTGAAGTACCTGTCGGTAGGCGCACCGTTCGCGTCCAGAAATCCGAGACCTTTCAGAAGCCCAATGTAGAGACGATCATTCGTGCTCTTGAACTCTAGGTTTTCAAGGAATTTTTGGGTAAAGACATCGGGTGCCTTAGCAGTAATGAGACTGTTAAAGAAAGGCTCGAGATTCTTCGTGGTGACGAGATATGTCGAGATCAGTGCCATGCGTAAAGTATCGAGGTATTCGGAGAAAAGTCAAGATAAACGTGAGGCAAATCCCGGCCCGGTTGGTCGAGAGTTTTCCCCAGGTGGAGGGGCCCTGCGAGAATCTCCGCCTGCGTCGGTTCCGCTTTGTTACCGTCTGAAATATGGGGAACCGCAGCACTGCAAAGCGTATAGCCTTTCATGTTCGTCTCCACTGCCGCCAGGACGTCTGCTCAATATAGTCGAGAGCTCGGTGGTATAATCTGCGACCTTTATTCGGTTGAGCGGTGTACGTCACACTCCGCCGAATACGTAACCAGTTCTGCTCCGGCTGCTGCGAAGTAGATTTCCCAAAATTTTCGTATCGTGCCCCATGAACGTGGAGTGAGTCCGGCGGTCGATGCGCCGTAAACGTGTACTTTGTAGCGCGGCAGCGGCACCAAAAGGCCGTTCGCCCTGGCCCGTTCGAACATTCGTTCCGGCCCGATGTCGAGCAATTCAGGCATCGGAAATTCCCGCGTTTCATTCATCATGTCTGACAAAATCCAGAGCGTTCGAGTCGGCGGTTCGCCGCGCGAACTGGAACTCGGGAGTGATTCGAAGAGTGCTTTGAAATGCCATAGCGCACCGATAATGTCGGTGCCCTGTGCAGTCGGGGCTATGCCGGATGATTTTCCCTCGAACGCTACCGCGAGTTCGTGACGAGCACGATCTAGATCGTCCGTGAAAATTCCGTGCGATTCCGGTGTCCTACCCTTGAGAATCTCATGCACGCCGCCAAACGAATCGCTCGCAATGCTCGATACCCACACCCGGCTGTTGGGCGGCTCGGTGCCGAGGAGCTTCCTCACCGTACGCAAATATTCTTGAAAGAGGTCTCTCGTCCCGCCTTTCGAGATCGACATGCTTTCGTCAATGAGTGCCCCCTCTTCATGCGCGACGGTTTGCGCGTGTAATGTGCGCGTGCAAAAGAGGAGAAACACCACGAAGGCGACCAGCGCCTTGTGATAAGGGGTGCGCTTCTTTCTCATGTTCATGGCGCGGCGAATGCCCGCCATGCATTGCTTCTTGGCCCTCTTGATACACGAAAACAATTCGGCGATCTTTGCTTCGAGCCCCACTATCTTTTCCAGGGTATTTTTCAACTCTTTCCAGGCGGCGTAATCTTCGTCGGTGCGCAATTTGACGAAGAGTCCCACGAGGAATCCAAGCCCGAGCTCCGCAGCTATCGTGATGAGGAACGACGCGCCTCCGAGGGTGCCCTTGACCTTCACTTCACTGCCGTCGGGCGATGTCCCGGCGTCTTGAGGATCATTTGCGGTTCCGCCATCTACGTAAGAACTCGGCCCCGATTGTGCGGCGCTGGCTTTATCGATGACCGCTCGACGGGCCTGTCCCAGTTCATAGACGGCGGCCAAGCCAAGACCTGCGATCACGAGAATGACGATCACCTGCAGCATCTTGTTGTTCGCGACCAAGCGTTCATAAGCAAGATGCCCGAGCCCGAGCGGAAGTGCGGTCATAAACAACGCGGCGAAGAACGCAGCGAAGGGTGCCCATCCTAACAGCACGAAGGTCGTGAGGTTTCCGGCCAAGCAGGTACCGGCGGTGAGGAGGGAGAGGATGAGGACGGTGCGTACGCGCAGGCGGTGAGTCAGCATGGAAGCGTCGTTTACGGGAACTGGACGATCGTAGAGGTGATCCTGCAATGCACCGGCGCGGTTACGGAGAATCTTGATCGCGGAATCGAGGGTCGACGATTCCGGCTGCAACCCGTCTTCATATGACTGAAGGTGAAGGGCACACGTCTCTATCGCATCAGCCTGCTCGTGACACGAGATCATCGTTTGATAGCCAACGTGTTCCCAGTTTGTGCGTTCCGAACTTCTGAAAAGATTTCGCCATAGCTTATTCATGACTTCCTCCGCCTTCCTTAAATCCCAAGAATTTCTTGACCAGCGAAATAGCGTGCCCGAGGAGCAGCAATCCAAGTGCGAGAGCGACGATTGCCATCCAAGCCATGACGTGCTTGAGGAGTTCCGCGACGGCCCCGAACGCCATTCCGAGAATGCAAGACGCAAACCACGCGAAGACCATCACCCCGACTGCACGCCCAACCGCCTGCCCCGCCTGCTCACGGTCCACGGCCCCGGTCATGACGAGGAGGCCGAGAACGACGATCCCTAAAACGCAAAGCACTGAAATGCACTGAACCATCGCCATCTCCCCTCCAAAAAAAGAGTCCGCCGTGGGGCAGACTCTAAATGCAAAGAGCTAAGTGGCTTCGAGGACTTTGCGTGCCGCTTCGAGCTTTTCAAGTTGGCGCTTGGCCTGCTTGAATTCCTCTTCTTTTCTCGCGACGTCGTCCTTGAGCCGGTCGATCTGAGTGAGCACGACTTCGACTGCGGTTTTCTTTTTCCAGGGCTTCCGTTCCCTCGTACTCGTCGCGCTCGTAGTCGTGGCGGTTGAGGATCGGGATGCTGTCTGGTCCGTTGTTTTCGATGGTTTCACGGTTCACTCCTCCTTACGAACTTCGGTTGCGGCTCAAGATGAGCCGAGCGCGTCACGGTCTCGCGACATGCCCGGCACTCTTTCGCCTCTTCGGTCCGGTGTCGCCGAGTTTGGACGAGCACGATGAACGAGCAATCCGGGCGAAGATGGGGAGACCACTCGGCGACGAGACCGTCGGCCTCTTCAGGCGTTCGGTTGTGTGCCGAGATGGAATACTCGTTGCGGTTGCGGTCGTAGGCCACGACCAGTTTGAGTTGCGGTTTGTCAGTCACATCTGTTTCTCCTTTCGTCTTGGTGTTCTTGGTTCGTTCAAGACATCTTTCAGGGCTTCTTGCGACCCTCGATCCTCGGGATCAGCTTGAGGGCGATCGAGAGTTCGTGAACCTGCTCCTCGACTCCTGCGAGCGCTCCGACCGCTCCCAGATGATTGCCCTCGCGTAAGCATTCGACGGCCTCGCCAATACGCGTGTGCAGAGTCTCGGCTTGGTGCCAGCAATGCTCACGCATCGACTGCTGTAAGTCATCGGTCGTTGGCGGTTCTCGGTGTTCTCTCATGGTTGTTATTTCCTTCCCCTGTTTGTTTTCGTTGATCCGCGACCCAGGCTTCGAGTTTGCGGATTGCTTCGCGCTTGATCGGCAGTTCCACATGCGTGTACGTCGCTTGCGGATCGTCTCCGAGTGAATGCCCCATGAGACTCATGCGGACTTCACGAATGACCCCGGCATCCATCAACCGCGAGTTGAAGGTGTGCCTCAAATCGTGGAAGCGATACGGTCGAATGCCCGCCCGCGTGAGCGCGGTCTTCCACGCCGTCTTCACTGAATGGATGGCCTTGCCCTTGAACGTGAAGATGAGTCCTTCGTTCTCTCGGAAGTCCCAGAGCAAATCGAAGAGCCTGGTCGTCAACGGGACTTCACGACTTTCGCCCTCGGGAGTCTTGCTCCTGCTCACAAAGAGCAAACGTCGCGCGAAGTCGATGTCTTCCCAACGCTCGGTCAAGAGTTCGCCACGCCGCAGTCCAGAGTCGAGGGCCGCGACGATGATCGGACGGAGGTGAGGTTCTGCCGAACGAAGCAGCGAATCCTCTTCGTCCAAACTCATCACGGGTCGTTTCCGTTTCCGTTCCCGTTCGAGGCGCATTCGACTCAAGGGATTCGCGAGGAGCAATCCCTCATCGAAAGCCCAATAGAGAATGTGCCTGAGGCATTCCAAGTCGCGGTTTACGGTCGTTTCGGTGAGTCGCTTCTCGGCATGTCGCGAGCGGCGATATTCGCGGGTCAGGTTTTTCGTGATACGTCCGATTGAGGTGTCGCCCCAGAACGGCAGCAAGACTTTCAATCGGTCGCGGTGATACGGTTTTGGAACGCTTTCGGCAAGGAAGCGGGCGGCGAGTTCGGCGAACGTCATATCGGGCGCTGGCTGGCTCATTCCGTGTCGCTTGAGATTGGCTTCCTCCCGATATCGTTCGTCAATGCGTTCGGCGAGACGGCGGTTGCCGGTGCCGGTCGATTTCATGTGCCGGACCCCGTCAACCCATACGTAGGACCAGTACACGTTTCCACGCTTCCAGAGCGTCAATGGTATTCACCTCCTTTCCCTTTCTTGTTTGTCGAGAATCCACTGCATCACTTGCTTCCGGTAGAACAGGAGCTTCCCCTTCCTGCCGATTCGGAAGTGAGGCAGACCTGATCGCAGGTGCCTTTGCCGTACGGTCCAGGTCGAACATCGGAAGAGCCGCGCTACTTCACGGATCGTCATCGGTTCGCCAAGCGGGTCTTCGGCACATTCGTCATAGAAGTCACGTTTCGGGAAACGCGACAACTCTAAGGTTTCATTGGCCTTTTCCATCGACTGCCTAGCACCGGCCTGTGCTAGGGAGTGTGCTATGCGGAATTGGCTTCGTCCCTCATCCTCGGGAACGTTCAGGGCGCGCTCAATCTCGTTATTCACGTCTGCGACCTCTTTTCTTGAGCAACGCTTGAATCTGCTTTCTCAGCCACTCGGGGAGCATGATCCACAGGGCCCAGAGGACGGCGACGAGAAGGCCGAGCAGGATCATGGCGTTCTGTCCCGCCGGACTCTTGAGCAGCTCTATCGCAACCGACAACGAAAGCAGGACGAGGAGTATTCCCGAAACGAGTTGGAAGAGAAATCCCAAGCTCTTCCACCAGAAGGGAACCTTCGGCTGCGGCGTCGAGAGTTCACGGCTGCCGCATTGGGAACACACTTCCGCGTATCGCGGGTTGGGGTGACGGCGGGGACACAGCTTCACGTCGAAGCTGCGGCCGCAGGAATTGCAGAAGAGGGGTTCGCCCGTCGTCGCGTGTCCGCATTGGTAGCAGAATTTCATGCTTCCCCTGGTCCGCCGTCGATGAGCGCAGAGCGGGTGTCACCCGTCGGGCGGAGCCAAATACTCGCGAGTGGTCCCTGACTCCGAACGAGATCGAGCGTCGTGAACCGGAATATTTTTTCCGTGAGACCGGCGACGATCGCCCGGAGCGATTCGACTCTGCGCTCGGAAGTTGTGATCACGAGAACGTGGAAGCCCTTTTGTTCGAACCGGCGTTCATAGTCTCCGGACGTCGCCAGTCGCAGGTAGTTCCGCACCTTCCCGTGCCACACCCGTCCCCGCTCATGACCGAGATCGACCTCGAGAAAACACGGCTTCGTCCGGTCGGGAGTTTGCAGCGTGAAATATCCGTCTGGGATGAGGCGCTTTCCGGGAACGATCGGCTTATGGAACGTGCGCCATCTCCCAAGCACAACTCTGTTTCCTGGCAATCGGCCATATTTCAACGCGCAATAGAATTCGTTGATCGTAAGTTGGTGATTGACGTAGAAGTCGGCAACGAGCGCCTCGTCATTTCTGCGCTGGAGGCTTTGATAGGGCACGCCGACGACCGCCGCCCCCTGTTTTGAGAGCGAGTAGAGCGCTTTTTGTCCCCCCGCCGTCGTTCCGAGAAAGAATCGCTTGAGAAGTCCTGCCTGCGTAAGCTTGCGCAGCCTGCGGTTGGCACGAGAATCTGAACCGAAGCCGACGACGATTTTCGCTTGGGCACGATCGACGATTCGCATGATTTCAAGCTCGCGCAGCAAATGCCGCTCGCGCGACTGAAGCACGAAGCCGGCCCGGTTAGTCCCAGTCATGGAGCACCTCGTCAGTTTTTTGGGAAAGCGACTTCCGGCGTTCCGCGATGTCGCGCTCGATGTGAGCTCGCACGCGGCCACGCGTATATCGCGCACGGTTCAGAAGGTCCGTGTAATCGACCTTTGGGTCCGATATTGTGGGCACGGCAATTTCCACCCACCGGTCCGAACCGCTTTTCACAATGGCGTGCCGCTGCGGGAGATTCTTGAGCCGCTCCGCGAGAGCTTTTCCGCCATCGAGCGCCTGTGCGGCCTGCGCTGCATCCGCCGGAGAAAGCTGGAAGAAGATGTTCGTGCCGACCGAGAGGAGCGCGGCTCGCAGCTCCGTCGGCAGTTGTTCCAGAGTCTGGTTCGCGCTGGTTATCGGGGCCGAAAACTTGCGGGCTTCACTGAGAACCGTTTCGATGTCGCTTCCGATGAAGTTCTGGATCTCATCAACGTAGATCGTGAAGAGTGAACGCTTGTCCCGTGTGAAGAGGGCGTTCTTGATTGCCGTGAAGATGAGACTTCCGAGCGTGAGGGCCTGATTCCCTAGGCGACCCTTGGGGAGATCGATGAGAATCCAATACCCCTCATCCATCGCTTCCTTGATCGAGAACGTCGAATGCGCTTGCCCAAGGATGTGGCGAAAGTGCGGATCAGCGATGAAGGCACTGACTTTGTTCAACACGGGTTCCCGCACCGTCGCCTGCATCGCATCACTCATCTCGTCATAGCGGGATTCGAAATATTGGCGGACCTCGTCGTTCGGAACGAGTTTCATGCAGGCCGCACGGAATCCTGCATCGGTGAGGAGGAGGGGCAGTTCAATGAGCGTCAGCCCGTTTGCGGAAAGCGCGAAAAGCGCGTTCCGCAACGTTTCCTCGATGCGCACACCGAAATGATCGAGCCCGCATCGCCGACGGATAGCCTCGGCCACGTCTGCGATGTGAACGAAATCGGGTGTTTCTTGTTCCAACGGATTGAGTCCGACGGACATGATCGGGTCCGCGGGTTGGATGAGGATGAGTTTGTCGCTGAGGTGCCCCCGCTCCCGGCGCTCTCGTGCGTTGATCGTGCGAAGAAGGTACGGTATCGCGTCCCCGTGCGGGTCGAAGAAAGCAAACCCGCGATCCGCGTTGATATCCTGGGCGGCGAGGTACCGCAGAAGAGAACTTTTGCCGCTGCCGGTCTTTCCGAGTAACGCGACGTGCATCGTGCGACGCGTGTTACTCAGGCTGACCCGCCGCCGCGTGGTCGCTTCATCGACAACCCGGAATCCAAGATCGAGAGCTCCGCCCCCCTGCCATGCTCCGCGATGCCGTTTTCGCAAGCGGTTCCAGATCGCCGCCAGAAATTGTTCAGGAAAAGCAATCATCGTGAGGGTGATTGTGCAGGACGTGACAGCGGGAGGGAACTAAAAGAACACTAGTTGGACAGGGTGCACGTGGGAAATCGATCCGCTAGAGCCAAACACTGCCGTTGCTAACCTTCATGTACATCGCCCGTTGATGAAACCTTCGTTCAAGCATTTTCTTCCAGGCGCAGATCGATTCCCATAGCGAAGGGGTCGGAATAAAATCCACCTCGAACTGCAAATGTTCGTCCCGAACGTTGTCTTCGCGATTCCAACCTCTCGCGGGCCTCGCCGTGTAACCCGAGAACAGAAGGTGCATTTCTGCGAGCGTCAGCCGGAGTTTGTGCCACTCAATTTTCTTGCGACTCCCCGGTGCTTCAGGGTTGTAGTATCGAGGGATGAGTATGGTCAAGGTGCACACGCCGGGCCGGCGCTGGAATTGATCATCCACAATCTGCGGAAGACCGGATTTCTGGCTCATGCTTGACCTCGTCGCCGGGCAGCACCCGTTCCATCGCTCCTACGACCGCCAGTGTTGACGGCTCTCCCTCCCTGCGGTAGGGTGAGCATCAGTCCTCCACATACGCGCTCAGGATATCCATCAAAGTTCACCCCGCGGCCCGTAAGCCAAAATCGGGCTGTCAAACGGTCTCGGCAAGTCTGCGGGTAAAGAAAACCCGAGTTTCTTTTCCCATCGACGCAAATGGCCGAGATGGTACGCGCGGGGACTTTCTCTATATGCGGTCAGGTAGACGCCTTCGATCAGATCGACTGCACGGTCACGATCACAGTCCACGAAGAATTCGACTTTGGCCCTCATCGAGGTTGGTCGATAGAACGAGTTCGGAGATACCGTCGCGACCAACTCGTCAACCTTCGCCATCGCCTCTTGTGCTTCCTCGATCCAGCCCCGCGTCCGGTAGTAGCCAGCAAGTTCTTGCTCGGTTTGGAGCCACACAACCGGAGTACCGATTTTCGCGGACAGGTCGAGCAGTGCGTCGTGTTTTCGAAGCGCCTTCGCGTCGGCATATCCTTCCCCACACGAACGCAAATCCAGTACAAGGGTTTGATGCCGGATCAACAAAGCGTTGGGTGATAGCGAACTACGCTGCTCTTCGAGAACGTTGTAAGCCAATCGTGTCATCTTTCGTGCCTTGCGTTTATCCCCCAGCAGTTGGCAGACATTCGCAAACGACTCAAGGGCGCGGGTGAGACTCGGGAAGTCCTTGATCTTTCGGTAATAGCACACTGCTGCCCACGCTTGTGATCGACGGAGTAGGAGTTCTCCGGGGCTTTCGGAACAGATGTCCCGCAGAATCTCGAGTGCCCGCACGTACGCGCATATTTCGTCCCGGTTCGGATAGGTCCGCGTTTCGAGATACGCACGAATGCTATCTGCTCTTTGCTTGATTCCCTTCTGCAACGACGCGCCGCCTGGCCCGGTTACAGAAATGAAGTGATCGAGAAAGTCCAGTTCCTCTCGAATTTCGTTGATGTTCGCAGCATACGATCTGGAGGGAGTCTGGGTAACGAAGTCGAGCATCGCCCGAGGAACAAGGTCAATCGTTTCATCGCGTCCCAAGAGGTGGAGTACTTTCCGTGTGTCCCCGTTGAACCACCAGTTGCACTTGTTCGAGCAGAACACATTGCGATTCGGGCGGTGCTTGAAGGGCTTTCCACATGCACGGCACTCATGGAATTTGGGCGTCGATTGGCCAACGAGGCCAGACAGAAATACGTCGGGTGTCCGCATGCTATCTCCATGTGGCCACCCTCCCGTATTTTTGAAGGGAGGCCCGGGCAGGACGGGGGTCCTGCTCGGGCACTATTTTTTCGTATCGGACCCCACTAACGCCAGCAAAAGAACACTAGTTGGACATAACCTTCAATCAACCAGCCCAAGTATCCTGTTTTCAGTCTCATGCGGCAGCTGGGCACGGACATTAGATGCGAAAATTCGCGATCAGCAGCTCTTGGTAGCGACGACCGGCGGCTTTCTGCGACGTGTAATGCAGCTTTACGGCCTCGATCCGGAACCCCGCGAAGAGTTCTCGTACTTCGGGTACGTCATTCAGCGACAGGATGAACTTGCCGCTGATCTTTCGAAGCCGCTCTGCCAGCCTTCGAAAATCCGCTTCGTCGAAGTTGTACCTGTAGAGCTGCCTTCCGAAATAAGGCGGATCGAGGTAAAAGAGCGTCCTCGGTCGATCAAATCGCTTGAGGATTTCCTCGTATGGAAGACACTCAATCTGGACCCGCTCTAATCTTTTATGGGTGTTTTCAAGGAGCTCAGAGAGTTTTTCGAGATTGAATCCCGGTCGCTGGACCACATGCCAATGATAGTTGGGATGTCGCACGAGGCTCGCAAATGAATTCTTGAGGATATAGAAGTACCGAGCCGCACGTTGAATGTCCGTGAGAGTCGCCGGATCTGTTGCCTTCAATAGATCGAAGACCTTGCGACTCACGAGGGCGAAGCGGAGATACCGGACGAGTTCCTCGTGGTGCAGTTGGCACACGCGGAACAGGTTCACGATCTCCCCGTCCAAGTCGTTCAGCACTTCGACGGCAGAGGGTTCTTTGTGAAAGAGCACCTGTGCGCCGCCCGCGAACGCCTCAACGTACGTCGTATGCTTCGGAAATATCTCAATGATCGTCTTTGCAAGACGGTGTTTCCCTCCTATATATGAAAAAGGTCCAACCATCCCTGTTTGAAGTGAGCGGGCCCTGCACTTGTTTGAATACTTCGACTCAGGCCCATGCGAAGCATGGTATTCAGGTTATCGGATTGCGGGAAAAATAAAAGATGCCAAAAGTTGCACATCAGGACACCCCTACCGTTCGCTCGTCTTGCTTATGCCGTCGGAGCGGGTTTAGCGCCGTCAATTTCACGAGCCCGAATTGACGGAAAGTGCTGGTGTTGGGGTTTCCAAAGTGATTTACCAGAGATCGCAAAGTAGGTTCGAATGGCGTTCAGGCCCCGCAGCAGTGCAGGAATGTGTTTTGAAAAAGACGATGCAGCGCTTGTGATTCCTGGCATCTCTCTGGGTTCGAACGTGGAGATTATCTCGGGAGCGATTTTGATCATTTGTTCAATCTCGGGCAGCGGATATACGAAAGGAATGTTGATCTTCTTGTCTCTAAGCGTTAGGTTCGAACCAAAAGCGTTCAAAACCTCGCGCTTCTGCTCCGGAGTGCCTCCTTTCAGCCAGAGCCGGGCGTGGACTGCATAGTCGAGGGCGTCCGCAGTCTCATCAAGACCATCGCCAGCTTGCTGTCCCTCGCTGTGTCGTGGATCGAATTGCTTTGATTGCGCGAGTAATCTACGCTTTTCTGCTAAGGTTTCCTCCTTGCTCATGAGGGTCCACCCTACGGCATCCTGTTTGATGATGAAGCGGTTCAGTTCTGCAAGCTCTTCCTGGAGTTTGGTCTGCTCTCGTTTGAGGTTGCGCTCGATTTGAATCTCTGCAACGCGGTCGGTCTTTGCTTGGCATGCAAGCGTTTCGACGGCCCAGCGCGCATATTTTTCGGAAATGTTGAAGCCTGCGAGGGCGCGGTCAATCTGTGATTCGAGATTTTCTACCCTGACGCCTTTCTGTGAACAAGGGCCTTTGCGTTTCGTGCAACGATAGTAAACGTAGTGCAAAAGCGTTTTCTTCTCCATCCCCTCGATCTTGATTCCGCATCCAGGGCAGCTTGTCCTGTTCTGCGAAGCGAATTTTCTCTTGCAGGCTCCGCAAATGATCTGCCATTTCTCGTCGGCGGTGATGGCCGCTCCGCACTCGCCGCACGTCATGAGTGCCGTGTAGGCAAAAGTATGTCTCTTGTGCTGTGGGTTCGTTCCCTTTCCGAGAAGCGCCTGGATCTGCCAAAATTCGTCCTCGGTGATCATAGGAGGATGACTGCCCTGGTGTAATTCTTTCTCTTCCGTGTGTTCGTTGTTCCACCAAAACTTGCCGCAATAGAAGGGATCGGAGAGGAGGTAGTACACATTGGACAGAGAGAGGGGTTTGCCGCCCTGTCGCTTGGTCCGTCGCGTGCGGAGCAGAAGCCGCTCGCTCGCCAGCGCGTGGAGCTTACGCACCGAGTAATCGCCGGTGAGAAATAATTTGAGCAGGCGCTTGACCTTGTCGAAGCGTTCCGGGTCCGGCTGAATGTCCCGCTCTCCGTGCTCGCGGGACGTATTGTTGAGGTAGCCTATTTTCGCGATGCCCGGACGCCATCCCTTCCTCACCTTGCCCGCAAGCCCGCGTTTTACGTTTACTCCCTTGTTGTCATTTTCCAGTTTGGCGCGGGTACATTCCGATATGAGCATGTACTTCTCAAGCGGTGCATTTCCAAACATGTATTGGGGCGTGATGATGACCGCAAGCTTCTTGTCCTCCATAAGGCGGACCAGCGTATCTACGTCGCCCAAATTGCGCGAGAGCCGGTCAGGATGCCAGGTGAGGATCGCATTGGCTTCGCCGCGCTGAATCATCTCGACCATATTTTGAAATTCGAGACGGGTATGAGAGAGCTTGGCACTCCGCGATTCTCCAAAATCAGCCACGATCTGGGAGGGCTGCAACTGGAAGCGCGTCGCCACTTCGCCGAGGGCCGTCGCCTGATCGGCGAGCGAGGCTACCTGCCTGTCTTCATCCTCGCTCGACTTGCGGCGGTATGTGACAACTTTGAAGCTGGTGGGATCAAGGGGATACATCGATTGCGTGAGGAGGTTTTTGTTTCTTGCACGATGCTCGTCTCCATTCGGAGAGGTCCGTGAAATGCGTCGCGAGCCGGATGGCTTTCGTTTCCCCTTTGATTGTGTCAAACTGCGCCCTTTTGTCCAGGGGGACGATCGTGAGGACGGCTCTGACCCTGGAAACGAGCCACAGCCCTATCTCCAACGCCTCGGCGTTTGTGAGCGCAATGCCGTCCTCGGCAAACAGCTTCTTGAGTTCTTCTAGTCGGTTGGCTGGAATCATTGCCTTTCTTAGACCGCGATTCTGTCGTCGGTCATCCAAGAATAATAGTGCTGCAGCGGAATTCGAAAAGGAGCTCTTTGTTGCCTCGCACGCTCCTCCCAAGACTTCCACACGGTTTCAACCTCTTGTCCACAGCGTTTCCGTACCGACCCATATATTTCAAGGTTCCGAGGGCAACGGTTCAAAGGCTCCCGCATCACAAAACGCCCGCCAAGGGTACTTGCGGAGCAACTTTGGATACCGTGACAAGCGACCAGGCGGCGCTATTCTGAAAGAAAAGGTCGATTCCACATCCGCTCTTTGAGAAGGTTTGACACAGCCAATGCAAGGAAGTCTGAGCAATTACATCCGTACCCATCGAAGGCGAGCGGGCTTGAGTCAGCGGGAACTCGCGGGAATTCTCGCTTACGAGACGAAGGCCGCAGTCGCCCGCCATGAAAGAGTACTCGCGTTGCCGCCACTTCTCGCGGCTCTCGGCTACGAAGTCCTGTTCTCAGTTCCGGTGTCCGACTTGTTTGCTGGAATGCGCGAAGCGGTCGAACAAACAATCGAGGAACGTCTTACTGAATTTGAACAAGATTTGCGGCGCGAGCCGCGTGTCGAGCAAGCCCGAAGGCAGACTCTCGATTGGATCACATCTCGGCGTGCGTCTCTCCCCCCTTCGATCAGTTGAACGAGCCTCAATGAAAAGAATTCTCGCGGTCGACATCCGCTCTAGTCGCGTGGGCTTCGCAGTCGTCGAAACACCAATTCGGCTCTTGGATTGGGGCAAGAGAGCACTCACGGCCGATTCATGTTCCGCCTTGATTGGTTACCTGCTACGTAGATATGCAATTACGGTGTTGGTAGTCCGCGGAGTCGCCGCTGGCTCTCCTCGGGACACAGTTCGCGTGAGAAAAGGGTTGCGGGCCGTACGCCGGATAGCACATGGCCGCTCTGTTCACTTTGTCGCGGTGAGCGAGACAACTTTCAAGAATGTCTTTCGGCCGTATGAGCGGCGAACGAAGTTCGAGATCGCCGGCTTGATGACGGTCGTCTTTCCAGAGCTCTCTGGGTTATTGCCTCGCCCCAGGCGGTGCTACGATCCTGAAAACCGGAGGATGAGCGCGTTTGAGGCAATTGCGCTGGCCGTGGCATTTCTCGGACGTCAACCTAACAATGATCACGTGCACGAACGGTTGGCTTCTGCCGCAGGAGTTCTTTCAGCGGCCTCTCGATGACGAATAGACCAAATATGCGTCCGTCATTATTTTTTGAGGGGCCGCTGAAAGAACTCTGCGCCCACGGCGAGCCAACTCCGAAGCAGGAGGCATAAGCGGCGACTATAAGCATGAAACCGAGCAGATTATCATGGCTTTGCTTATGATCAGCCCTACCGGGTGCTGCCAAGTTTCGTTTTTTCCACCCGTGGGGCTCCGCCGAGGGGGAGAAGTCTTACTTCCTTCTAACAAACTTAATCGTAATTACTATCCATATGATAACGGCGGCGGCCCAAGATACCACGTTGATCGTGTCGCTAACAAATAATGCGGTTCCGGTTAAATGCCATGTGTACTTAACAAAGTCCTGCCCTGCGGCAAACAAGATCACAACTGCACAAAACACTAAATTGTAGAAAGAAAGCTTACTTCTTTCTCTTTGCCATATATAAAGGGACAGCACGATGGCTACAAAAAGGAAAATATAGAAAGACATCTTGAGGATGGGGTTGTTGGTTACTTTGAGTCCCTAACGGCGTTTCCTCATGTAATACCTAACCGTGAGGGATAGCCACACTACGGCCTCAGCAAGCCAAAACGCAAACAAGAAATAGTGATTGATCGACTGAAGAGGACCGGACAGACGCAAGAAGATATTAGCAACGTTCTGCCACGCAATTGCAAGCAGTCCCACGCCACAAATCCAAACATAGTATAGGTCGACACGATCTCGTTCTTTGTGCCAGGAATAATAGCTGATCATTAGCCCGATAAACAGCAGTGCCGTATAAAGTAACGAGTTGTCCAAGTTAATGATGTGATGAATTATTAACTGTGCTCTGTAGCGCCGACAACGCTTGGCTCAATTGCGAGAGCAACGAAGATAGTTGCGCAATCGTCGATTGATTCGAGAATCCGCCCGACTGGAAAGATCCCCCTTGAGAATTACCACTCGGAGGCCTTGGGCTTATATTGCTCTGCGGGGATACATTACCATAGTACAGATTGTTACCCTGGCTACCCGCATTCGCGGAACTGAAGAGTAAGTTTGGAGCGCTGGTCTCTAAAGGATCCAATATACCTTGGGATTCCTGATAAAGTATTCTGCCAATCGTGTAGCCGATGGTGATCTTACCCGCAGTTTTCAACCATTCCGGAGCTTTATTATTGGGTGGGGTAGGCGGCATCTCATAGCCAGTATTGGGGAGATACCAAGTATTGGGGGCTTGTCCGACGACATTCTGTAGGCCGGAATATGGTCCAACTGGAATTGTCGTTACATTTTCGAATGGAGAGTATGCGGCTAGATACGCAGCCCCGCCAACTGCCGCTGCTCCGCCAAGTACTGTAGCACCAGTCCCTAAAGTTGCCCAAGGTATCGTGATCGCACCGAAGGAGAATATCTGCGGGAAAGGATTGTCGAGGACTCCAATGCCAGCCTTACCATTCGGGTCGGAACGAGAAATCGGATTGTCTTCAGAATAAGAATACGAGTTGAGTGACTGTGGATCAGAGATGTTCTGTTGCGATGGGATTCCCAAAAATATTGGGTCCTGGCTGATAAACTGTCCTTGCGTTGGATTTTGATAACGGGCATTAAAATAATTTAAAGTCGTCGGGCTATCAAAAAGTTGTGATAAATATTTTCTGCTGACCCCGGCGAACGATCCGGCAGTGGTATCAACTCTCACGCTCCCGAACGGAAGAAAACTTAACGACTCGAGCAAAGTTCCCGATCCATTAGTCACCTCGCTTGTCCCGCCGAGCGGATCGCTTGAAATATAATCAACCGTTACCGACGAGGCGGCAGCAATTTCTATCTCATACTGCTGCCAGAACGTGGAACTGCTCAGGGCATACTTTTCGACGATCGCCCCGGTGCTCGTCGCGACAATATAGCCCGCCGCTCCCTCGCGGGCGTCTCCCGAGGTCGTGCTCGCGACGAGGAGCGTCTGCCCGGAAGTCGGAACGGGATCCGGGGCGACCGTATTCAGATCGTTCAAGAAATCAAGTACGATATTCCCTCTCGTACTTGAAACCGATAACGAGGTCGAGGTCCCTACGCTCAATTTAGTAGAAGTATTGCCCGTGCCTATGGCGTTCGCAAACGAAACCGCGACCGGGATGACGTTTGCGCTCGAATTCACCAACGTTATTGAAACGTTGTGGGTACCCGATGTCGGATTCTGGAGATACCACACCTGCATTTGCGTGTTGACGTTCCCGTTATTCAGAAGGAGCGACATTGCCGTTCCGTTATACGATGCCGCCGTCGAAGTGTTTGAAGCCGCCATCGCGGTAACGCCGACCAGGAGCACCCTGTTCTGTCCTGAGCCTACCGTAATCGGGAATGTTTGCGTGGTTGATGCGACCGTCGGGTTATAGCTCGAACTGGCGTCGAAGCTTGTCGTCGTGGCGTTTTGCACGGTGGCCACGAGAACCCCGTCCGCGAATATATTCTTATTCCGCGTCGTACCGTTCACGCTGTACGTCGTTTCCGGATAATAAGTTGTCGTGCCGCCGTTCGCCACGCTTACCCGTTCGCCGGTATAGTCATAGCCGTAGGTCGATGACGAATTGGACGATGAAGCGGTCAGCAGATGGTTGTTGTAGTCCCAGGTGTAGGCGAAACCGCTCGAGGCGTTCGTGAGGTTGCCGTTGTCATCGTAGGTGAAAGTGGTCGTCGATCCGTTCACGATGCTCGTCACCGCATCGGGATCATCGTAGCCCGTACCGGCATAGGCGTAGGTACTAGAGGGGCCGGTCAAAATATTACCGACCGGATCATAGGTAAACTTCTGGAGGTAATTTTGCCCGCTCGCAGCGTTCGACGATGAGGCAGAAATGAGGCGGTTCAAGCCGTCATAGGTATAGTTGACCGTTATCGCCGCATTCGTCGCCGAGTTATCGGTGACTTGCGTGACATTGCCATCATTATCATATTTATATGAAACGCATTGAATCGACGAAGTACCGCAATTCAGGGGTTCCGTCGTTGTAAGTTCGGTGAAGCTCACGGTTGTTGTCGCAACGGGCGTCGATCCACTTGAGAGTGTTCCCGTCGCGTTCATCGTAACCGGCGTACCGTCGTAGGTGTAGTCGCCGGAGAAAATCGTCTTCGGAATCATGGCACCGCTCAAAAGCGTCGATCCGCTTGCGTTGACCGTCGAGCTTTGCACTGGATCGCCCGTCGTGTCGTCCCACATGACTTGCAGATTGTAGCTTGCACTTGAGGTCACGTTTTGGGCCTGCATCTGCCAGTTCGAGAAATTCGCCGTGCTCGTCCCGCTCGCCGGGAAGGTGAAATTGATCGCGGGATAGGCGATGACGAAATCAGTCGACGTGGAATTCGGACCAAATGTCTGCCATGATGTTGCGTTGTTTACGGTATCGACGGCGCGATACTGCCAATGATAGCTGCCGTTGCCACCGGCGAAACTTGTCGTTGCAACGCCGCCTATGCCAACGAAGGAACTGGTGGCATTCGGGGTGCCCGTGAAGTTTGTTCCCGCAGGCTCGACTTCGACCTGCAATTCAACCTTGGGTGCGATATATGAATTCACCGTCGCGCCAAATACCACCGAATGTTGACTTGTAGAACTCCCTTCGTTGAGTGGGGTCGTGCCGTTCGAGAGATATTGATTTACCGAAGAAATCGTCGGCGTAGGATTTATCGTTTCAAGAATGGCCAACGAGCCGTTTCCGGAATTAATATTACTCGAAGTCGTCGTGCTGTTGAATGTCGTTGATATAAATGATGATCCACCACCACCTCCGCCACCACCGGTGGTTCCGTAGTGCGACTCTTCGTTTCCAGGATTGCCACAACTTCCGCCCGAAGAAGACGGTGCGCATCCACCAGCACCCTCAACAGTATTGCCGCCCTTTCCCCCGCCTCCGCCCCAATAACCACCTCCGCCACCTGCACCTCCGCCCTCTTCGCTGTTAATACCCGACGATCCGCCGCCACCTTGGCCGACAGCTCCAGGAGATCCACTTGTGCCACCGTAGCCATCGCTTCCACCGGTGCCGCCTGCCGTTCCAGGACTTCCTCCAGCGTAACCGCCTTGGCCTCCAAGAGCACCGTAAGCCGCGCCATATCCATTGCCACCGCTCGCGCCACCACCACCAGCGACAAGCATAACCGTCGTAGTGGAAAACGTCGTGCTTGTTGCCATCCACGTCATGCCGCCTCCCGAACCTCCGTTCGTACCGGTTCCCGAGGTACCGCCACTTCCACCGCCACCATAACCATTTTGGCCGCCGACTGAAATATAAAATGTCTGACTGGAACTCACAGGGAGTATCCCTGCGACTTCAGCTCCCAATCCTGCCACGCGTGGACCGCCTCCCGAACCACCCTGTGCGCCATAAGCGGTAACTGAAAGGGACGTTACATGAGGAGGCACCGTGAAGCTCGTCACTGCGCCGGTATAGGTTACGGTCGTCCCCGTTCCTAACGTGAAGTCGGTCGCATTAGGCATGAGGCCAAACAGTTGCCACGACGATGTATTGTTATGAGCATCCATCCATCGCGCCTGCCAATGATACGTGGCAGGTATGCTCGAAAAACTCGTGGTCGCAACACTTCCCGGCGAAACAAAGGCACTACTTGAAACATTAGGGGCGTTCGCAAAAGGAACGTATGCCGGTTCCACCTCGACTTGAAGCTGAAGCGTCGTAGTAGCGCTCGACGTGGAATTCAGCGTCGCTCCAAATACCACCGTTCCCTGAATCGTAGTACTGCCTTCACCGAGAGAAGTCACGCCATCCAAGAGATACTGATTCAGCGGGGCGAGAGACGAGGTTGGGTGTGTTTCTGCAATAGTGATATAACCGTTGCCGGAATTCGTTCCAGTCGTGGTGGTAGCACTCGTAAGAACGTTTGAAACATATCCGGATCCACCGCCGCCAGAGCTGCCATCACCACACGTGCCGTTCCCAGCGCCACCGCCATAATATCCCCCTCCACCTCCTCCACCGCCGTAACACTGGCCGCTATCGGTCGTGCTGCCACCTTGTCCCGCACTCCCATTTGAACCTGCGCCGCCCGCTCCCGCGCCACCCGCAGTTTGCGTGCCGCCATTCCCACCCGTTCCGCCAACGCCAGCCGTGCCTCCCCCTCCGCCTCCAGTTCCTGAATTTTCTACGGCACCGCCTCCTCCGCCTCCCGCCACAAGCAAGACGGTGGATGTGCTAAAAGACGTGCTGGTACTTACCCACGTCATACCACCGCCTCCCCCACCTTGATACGAATCATTACTGCCATTGCCGCCTCCCCCAAATCCGCCGTTAATGCCGCTGCCCGGCGCGCCGATTGCATAATAGAGAACCTGACCTGATGACGCATTCATAGTGACTTGGGTATAGCCACCCAATCCACCGCCGAGTGACGTACCTCCGCCCGATGCCGAAGCACCGCTTGCGCCAACAACGGTGATCGTGAGCTTCGTCACGTTGTTGGGTACGGTAAAGCTCGCCACGGAACCCGTGTACAGTTCGGTCACGGTCGTCGTGGGCGAGACGATGAAATCTGTCGAGGTCGAACTTGGACCGAAAAGCTGCCACGTCGATGTATTATTATCCGTATCGATCGCCCGAGCTTGCCAATGATAGCTACCAGGAACCCACATGAAGGTCGCCGTGGCAACGCTACCTGCTGACACGAAGGTACTCGTAACATTTGGGGTATTTACGAAACTCGTTCCTGCAGGCTCGACTTCGACTTGCAGTTGAAGCGTCGTCGATGCGCTATCGTTCATAGTCGCGCCGAAGATCACGCCTCCTTGCATGGTCGTACTCCCTTCGCCAAGCTGAGTCACGCCATCCAAAAGATATTGATTTGGCGAAGCGATGCTTAAGGCTCCAAGCGGCGTAATCGAAACATAACCGTCCCCAGAGTTGACCCCCGAAACGTTACTCGTGTTCGTAAGCGAACCGGTGCTCGCCACATACGAGGCTCCGCCTCCGCCACCTCCGCCGGTTCCTCCTTCTCCACCCCCACCAGCTCCGCCTCCGCCATAATAACCACCCCCACCACCGCCACCCGGACTGGCGTTATTCCATCCTCCACAACCACCGCCTCCCCCGTTTGCAAGGTAACCCGGAGAACCCCCGCAACTACCAGAACCAACCCCGTAACCCCC
>Ga0210394_10002065_pt1 | contig 28866 bp, 21 predicted proteins | sample IncBWC12MmetaG_FD_160121 | JGI IMG/M metagenome (GOLD analysis project Ga0210394, IMG submission 160121) | Forest soil microbial communities from Barre Woods Harvard Forest LTER site, Petersham, Massachusetts, United States - Inc-BW-C-12-M | ecosystem: Environmental > Terrestrial > Soil >...
CGTTTTATCCGTCGTTTTCTGCTGACGGACGGTGGGTCGCTTATGCATCGGTTGAATCCGGATTACCCCAGGTTTATGTTGTGCCGTTTGCAGGCGCGGGAGGCAAGTGGCAGATCTCGACGGACGGCGGCACCGAGCCGCGTTGGTCTGGGACCGGACACGAGCTGTTCTACACCCATAGCAACTCGCTGATTAGCGTCCCTTATTCGGTGGAGAAGAACTCGTTCCAGGCCGGAAAGCCGCAGACAGTTTTCGCGAACCGCCTGGAAATGCGCGCCCCATTCGCGTCCTACGACGTGGCGCCGGACGGGCAGCACTTTGTGATTTTCGAGCTTCCCGGCGGCGCAGCCGCTGCTACCTCCGAGCCTACCGTCGTGCTGAATTGGCTCGATCAAGCCCGCCAACTCGTAGTCGCCGGACAGAGCGGCGCACCCAAGTAAAGAACGCAGCCACAGCGCTGAACCACTTGAGCCCGCACCATGCGACACCCTAGGCTCCGCTACTCGGGCTTCTGGCCTTCCGGTTTGCCCTCTGCGGCCTTCTTTTTGGCTGCGGCTTCGGCAGCTACTGTCCAGGGCGGCGTCACGCCAACCGAACGCGCATAGGCAATTGACTGTCCGAGGTGCTCGTGCGCATGGGTGACGAGCAGGTATTCAACGTCGCCCTTGTTCGCATCGGGGCCGAGCTTTGGAAGCGGCGTAGCGATGTCGGTTGTGGGAACTTTGGTGACGACTGCGATGGCATTCGCGAATGATTGTTTGAGCTCAGCGACGATCGTGGCCTTATCCGTTGTGGACTTTTCCCAGTCCTTTGCTTTGTATTTCGCGGGAACTTCGCCGCCGATCAGCTCAGGAATGTTGTAGTTCGCTGCGGTGATGTGCAGAAATACCTCCGCGATGGAACGGGCGCCTTCCTCCGAACGCCAAGTATATTTATCCGCCGGTATGGCCTCGGCTAGAGGAACGAATTTCTGTTGCAACTGGTCAAGATCAAGCAATACCTGAGGCCGTATGTCGTAGCCATAGGTCACCGGCGGTTTCGACATGGGGATTTGTGGCGCCGCGGCGGCGTCTTGAGCCTGCGCTCGAGCCGCGCCGAAGCCAAAAGCTACGATTCCGAGAACGAGCGATAGGCATAGCTTCTTCATTTCAAAATTCTCCTTTTCACTTGGGGCGCCTTTGCCGGCCGCCTGCGACTTTCGATGAATGTTGGGTGGCCGCGCCCGGCCTTCCGAATCACGGTGATGCAATGCCCTGCTTAGACGGAGGAGCCGCAGAAACGCTTCGTCGAAATGTGTGCATTGCCCCGGGAGGTAAGGGAGCCGCCAGGGCATGCCGCAACAACGAAACCCTTGCTGAGCCCTAGGGCTTGTGCATTTTGGTGAGAGCCCCCACATTCATGCGGGGGGAGCGCTTGAGCCCTCAGCAACGATGACGGCAACTGTATCTCGCGCTTTAGCGCTGGGGTCTTCGAATCCCTGGCTAAAGCCGCGACTTCTCTCGATGCTTGTTCCGCTGGACTGAAGTCCAGCTCCCTCTGCTGAAGCAGAGGGCTCCCACCGGAACACCGGAGAGGATCTTCGCTATGGCTTGGACGTGGTGGCGTTCGCCACCAGGAGCCATTTCCCGTCGCGTTTCTCATAAGCGGACATCCATGCCATCACGGTGTCCTCTTTCGACGTGTGGCCCCCGGCGTCGGATTTCGTGTAGGCGATCCTCACTCGAACGATCATCCAGCCCATTTTCCCGTCGGGCGAGATTCGAATAATCGGAGGCTCCAGGTCGTCCCAGGCTGAAAACTCGGCGCCACGGAAATATTCCGTGAACTGCTTGCGGACATCCTCGCGCGACATCACCCGAATCATGCCCTCGTGAACCGTGGTGAATTCAGTCCCCATCCCGGCGACGATGAAATCAACATTGCGGTCGAAGTGGGCTCGCCGCGCTGCTTGATGGACTGCCAGCAGCTCTGCGCTTGCGGAGGCGGATTGGTCTGCGCCGCGATTTGCGACTGGAGAATCCACGGGCGCGCTGGAAAGGCAAAACAAGCCCGCGAGGAAAGCAGCGCCGAAAGAAAAGATCTTCACGAGAATCCTCCGTACGGCCAGGAATGCACATCGATAGGCGCTTGGACGAAAGAGGCCCGCGAGTGTAAGCGGAGGGCTAAGCGATGCAGATGCTAGTTAAAGGTTGTTTAAGAAAGCGGGCGGCGCCAGATTTGCTTCGATTGCACGATGCGGGTGCAGGCGATCCATTTGCCGTCTGGCGAGACGCGCGGGTGCATCAGGTTCCCGGCGTCGTGGGTTAGCCGAGTGGGAGCGCCGCCGGCCCGAGGGATTGAGAAGAGCTGCAGCTTGTCGGCGGCAAGGCCGCTATAGATGATCGCTTTCCCGTCCGGCGTCCAGTCAAGGCCGTCGTAGGTGGTGCCACGATAGTCGAGAAGCTTCTCACCGTGGGTGCCATCGACGCGGACCACCCACAGAGAGCGATTGCCGCCTTCGCGTTTGTCTTCGATCGCGATTTCCTTTCCATCCGGAGACCAGGCTGACCATGAAGCGCTGTGAATTCCGGCCGGCAGCGGCAGCTGCGTGGTATCGAGCACTTGCCCTGTGATCGGCTGAATGCCCAGCACCCAGAGCTTGTCGATTCCGGGAGTGCCGCCGCGCACCCAGGAGCTGAACAGAAGTTTGCGGCCATCGGGCGACCAAAACGCAGGCCCAGTTTCCCATCCGAAATCGGTCAAGCGGATTTCAGGGGCTTGCGGATCATCGGCAAGCCGCAAATAAATATCGTCGGTGCTCTCGGCGCTCTCGTAATCGGGCACCGGAATTTTCGAGCGATGAGAATGGAACGCGATCCATTTGCCGTCGGGCGACCAGGCCGCGGGAAAATCCTCGTGATACCCAGTGACAATAGGAAAGCGAGCGGAGGTTCGGTTTGCGTCCGCATCGACGAGCACGTATCCTGCATCCAGATCGAGCGCCCAATCGGCGAGGCGCCAGCCACCATATGTGAATGAGATTTTTTTTCCGTCGGGACTCCACATGGGTACTTCGGCACCGGCGATCACGTCTTTCGAATCGCCTCCGCCTATCGGAACTGCGGCCACCGAATCGCGAATCGCATTGCTCGCCCAGTAGAGACTTCCGCCGGCCAGCGCGGGATCGTTATTATCCGCGCTTGGACTTGAAACCACCGGCACCCGCGCTCCGGTCGTGAGGTCAACTTTATAAATTGCGAGCCAGCGATTCGCATCGGGGACGTGTCGTGCTGCATTGTCTGGCGCACCAGCACTTGCGAGCGCGATGAAGGCACTGCGCCCCTCGGGCGAAATTGCGATTGTATTCCAATTCGGAGCGGCGTCGAGATCATGCGCAATGGTTCTTGTGCGCAACTCGTGGACGGAGATGCGAACCAGCGAAGTCTCGCCCGAGGGCTGAAAGAGCATGACGTAAAGCATGCTGTTGTCGGGCGAAAATGCAGTCCCGGTGATGCGCCCGGTGACTCCAAATGTTTTGAACGGACCGCGCGGTGGACCGACGAACATTTGGCGGTCCGGGTTCTCCGGCGCGTAATAAACGATCTGGCTGCCGTCGGCCGAGCAGTTAACCACTGAATCCGGCGGTATCGAAGAAAGTTGTGGCGTTTCTACTGCGGGCAGAAATATGCCATGTTCGCTGCCGCGCTGGCCGAGCCGTACAAAGGCATTCGGTCCGCAGAATCCGGCGCGAAACACGCTGGTGAGGCCGCCGAGCAGAAAATCCTGATTCTGCTCACGGGTCTCAAGCGAATAGAGCGACATTGTGCGTCCGTGCGTAAGCAGCGCCCATTTCGCATCGGTCGAGATAGAGACCCGCTCGCCCGGGCCTTCAAACCACTGGTTGCTGGGCACACTGAGGGCCAGCGTGTCTGTCGTGTCGTGCGCCTGCGCAGCCGCAAATCGCAGCGCAAGCAGAACGAGAATCGCGGCGGCGCCAGGCAGCGCCATCCGACGCATCATGCGAGCCTCCGCACGCAGGTAGTTGGAAGGGGCAAGACCAGAGAAAAATTGTACTCTGAAATACGCGGGACTTTACAAGAACCGCGGCCGGCGTTTCGATGATGGCGTGAGGCCATGGTTGGAACGACAGCACCGAAAAACCGGCCGTGTAATACCCGACGCTCGTCCCTCAGCCCAGAAAAGCGAGCGTCGGGGTGGTGAAGTTCGAGAGGTTCGGAAATATCGCCGGCAAATCGCTGTCGGCAACTCCGAACCATTTCGCAAGTGTCGCGCCGTACTGGTCCACCGACGTCGTGGGAATCCAGCGCCCGTTGCTTCCGGCATCGTCCGGCCCGCCCAGCGCGAGCTGCGGAAACTGGCCATACACATCAGTGCCGGCCACGGCGCCACCCATTACAAGATGGTTGCCGCCCCAGGCGTGATCCGTTCCACCGTTCGTGCCCGGCTGGAAAGTACGGCTGAAATCGGACAGGGTGAACGCCGTTACTTGCGGCGCGATGCCCAGCTCAACTGTCGAATTGTAAAACGCGGACATTGCGGGATCGAGTTGCGAGTAAAGATTTACCTGGCTGTTCAGTTGGTCGCTGTGCGTATCGAATCCGCCGAGCGAACAGAAGAAAATCTGGCGTTGCAGGCCGAGCGACGAGCGCACTTGCATGATCTGCGCCACTTGCTTCAGTTGGTTTCCGATATTCGTGGTTGGGAATTGCGTTTGAAGCGGCGAAAGGCTCTGAAGCGACGAGGCTAGAATTTTGCTCTGCTCGAGTGATTGGTTCATCACGGCGCTTGTGTCCTGGACCAGGGAAATTCCCGAATCCATCGTGAGAAGTTGTTGAAAAGAGACAAGCCGGGCGTTCGATGCGGCTGAAGTGCCAAAGCCGCGCAACCCGGGCGTCGAACCCGGCGTTAAAGCATAAGGATGTGTCTGCTCGCCTGTGCAGAGAATCGCGCCGCCCGCCACCGAAGTGATGGGCGGAAACTGAGCGCCGGCATTCATGGACTGAAGTTTGTCCGCGGTGCGTCCGGCCCAGCCGGTAGTTCCGAATCCGGTGAAGTCAGCCGTCTGCCATTGGCCCTGCTGATCGGAATGCGAATAGAGATTTACCGGAAGCGTGGCACCGCCGTGCTGGTACTGAGCGCGCGTGGTGGGTTGCGCGAGGGTTCCCACGTTTGCCACGATGGCAAGCTGTCCGCCGCCGAATAGAGCTTGCAGGCCTGGGAGCTGCGGATGAAGGCCGTACGGGACGTTGCCCGTCTTCGCGACGATAGGAAGCAGCGTGTTCTGCGGCAGCGCGAGATTCGAGCGGATGCTGGCGTAGTTGGCATAGCCCGCAGTGTCGTTGGGGATGATCATGTTGTTGCTGTCGTTGCCGCCAAAAAGAAAGACGCAGACCAGGGCGCGGTAACCGGTGGCGGCAGGGGCGGCGAGTGCGTGGATCAGGTTCAGGCGCCCGATGGCGGCCGTCATGCCGAATGATGCTGCCGTGCAGCAGCTGATGCGCACGAAATCTCTGCGGCTGAATTTGTCTTTGCCTCGCATTTTCATTCACCTTTCCCGCGCCGCTAGGCGCTGCTGTGCTTCTCTGCTGCTACCTGGCCAGCGATCAGTGCTGCACCTGATATTGCGATGATGTGCCAATCAGATAGATTGCCGTCTGCGCCTGCTGAAGAGCCTGGTTCGTTCCCGCCGGCACCGCTTGCATCGCGGTGAGCACGCTGGTCTTCATGTCCGCGGTCATCGTGCCGTGAAGCATCAAGGTATTGAGTGAATCGAGAAGCGCGCCGGGATTCGAAGCCTGCGACGCGTAGTTGCCAAAGTTCACTGTGGTGGTGGAACCAAGCGAGCCGAAAACGAATGTGTTTACGAAATTCGCGCGATTCAGCGTGGTAGCCGTGGTGAGAATCTGGAATTCGGGGCCGTAGAGACTGGTTCCCGGAATCACGAAGTTCGGCGAAAAGAAATTAAACACGCTGCCCGGGAAGAGCGCGTTCTGTCCCATGCCACCACCCTGACCCGAAAGATTTGCTCCGTCACTGGCCGCTCCGAATGCGCGCAGCAAGCCAGTGATGTAGAGGATGGGCTCCTGGAGATGGCCATCACCTGCGTTCGCGGTGGTGGAATCGTCGCCCCGGCGCGCTTCGGGATCGAGCAGGATGGCGGTGATCACCGCCTTCATGTCGCCGCGCACGCTCGCGCCATTGTTTTTAAAAACTTCAGAGACGCGCTGGATGTAGGCGGGAGTCGGATTGCTGGTTACGAGATGCTGAATCAACTCGCGCGAAACGAACGGCGGAAGATTCGGATGATTAAAGATGTTGTCGATCGCGCCATCGAGATCCTGCGCAGCCGACTGGCCGCCGGGCAATAATCCGCCCGATGCAGCGTTCGTGTACTGCAGCAGTTGCTTCGAAGTTGTGTCGTGATTGGAATCCGTAGCGACCATCGCGCCGGTCCAATACGCCGGGTTGTGTTTCTGTTGCGTCGCGCCCGGCATCGTCGGATACGTCCAACCAGTGTAAGCGAGAGCGAACTCCTGCACTTGAGCCTGGGTGTAAGTAGGAATTGGATTGTTGCTCGAATCGAGCTGCAACGAACCGTCTTCGTTGAGCAGTGCGGTGCCGATTGTGAAAAGCTGCATCAGCTCGCGCGCGTAATTTTCATTGGCGTGCTGGCCTGTGGCGGGCTTGTCGTTGTTCACCATGTCGAGGTAGTGGCCCATGGCGGGCGAGAGCGTCACGTCCTTCATGATCTGGCGGTAGTTCGTGAACGCGTCGTTCTCGAGCAGGCGAAGATAATTGGTGAAGGCAGTCGGATCGGAGATTTTGTCGCCTGCAATCACGAAAATCTGGCTCAGCGCAAACGCCACGCGTTGGCGCAATTGGTCCTGCGCCGTGAGAGTCTGCACAAAGAAGCGCTGCTGCAACGGGGCCAGGCTCGTTTCAGTCATTGCGGGATCTGCATAGGGCGTGGCAGCCATCGCAAATTGATTCGTGAGGAACGCCTGCAGGCCGCTCTGCTGCACCTGGGCGACCAGAGCAGGAGTCGGACCGAAAGTCGTCTGCTCCAGGAAACGATCCGCAACGTTCGGCGATATCGCCTGCACTACTTGCGCCGTTAGTGTTCCGGATGTGGCCGAACCTGGATCGGGATTTGTGACTGTGAACTGCACGCTCGGAGTTTGCGAAGTGACGCTACCGGTTGCTGTGAGCTTGGTGCTCGATACAAACGTAGTGCTGAGCGCCGTGGAACCCATATTGACAACCGCGCCGATTACAAAATTGGTTCCGTTCAAGGTGATGGTGAAATTGCCGGAATCAATCTGCGGCGGCGTAGCGGAGGAAAGCTGTGGAACTGGATTCAATAAGGTTGTTACGGTTGAGGCAGTCAGACCTTTGTGATTCGGAACTGCGGCTGCGATCGTGACCGCGTTGGGAGACGGTAGTGATGCCGGCGCGGTGTAGGTTGCCGTCAACGGTCCGGTGCTTGTGATTGTTCCCACCATCGCGTTGCCGTTTGCGATGTCATTCACAGTCCAGGTGACGGTTGGGTTCGTTTCCTTTGCAACTGTCGCGGCAAAGGCTTGCGTGCCGTTGGCTCGAACCGAGGGCGCCGAAGGCGTAATGGCGACTCGATCGGTTCCCGTGGATGAGCTGCCGTTAAGACCGGCGCAACTCGCGGTAAGTCCGGCAATGACGCAAACTAGAAATGTCCCCAAACGGCGCACGGCAGCCTCCCGAGTTCGCGATTGAGAATTCAGTTGGAAAACCTTGTTAACCCCGAGCGCGTCGAAAAGTTCTGGCAATTTCTGAACGCGTATCGAATCGCTGTTGCAGGGCGGGATGGCAGGGTAGCAATGCAGAGATATGTATCAAACTGGCACAAAGGCCTGATTGCGTCGCCTGCTCGCGGGTACTACAAATGAGTTTTGGACGTTCGCCGAAGAACGTGCGAAGACCATCCTTAAAGTATTTACGATTCGCTGGCGTCAGGGCACGGCTTCAGCCGTGCCGAAAGGAACCTGATTTCAGGGGTTTCAACCCCTGAGGCGTGAACGACTCATCGGAAAATCTGCCGGAAATCGAATCAGGAGTACTTGAAGAAACCGCGGCCGGATTTGCGTCCGAGCCAGCCTGCGGCCACATATTTGCGAAGCAGCGGGCAAGCGCGATATTTCGGATCGCCGAATCCTTTATAGAGGACTTCGAGAATATCCACGCACACATCGAGGCCGATAAAATCCGCCAGCTCGAGCGGACCCATGGGATGATTCATTCCCATTTTCATTACGGCATCGACGGCTTCCGGCGTCGCGACGCCTTCCATCACGCAGAACGCGGCTTCGTTAATCAGCGGCATCAGAACGCGGTTGGAGACGAAACCCGGCGCGTCATTCACCGCGACCGGTTTCTTTTCCAGGTTTTCGCAGAGCGCCATCGTCATTTCAAACGTCTCGTCGCTGGTCGCCAGGCCGCGAATCACTTCGACAAGCTGCATCACCGGCACGGGATTCATGAAGTGCATGCCGATGAAACGCTCCGGGCGGCTTGTCTGCGCCGCGAGTTGCGTGATGGAAATGGACGAGGTGTTGCTGGCCAGGATGGCGCTGCGTTTGAGCGCAGCGTCGACATCTTTTAGCACGCGTAGCTTAAGGTCGAGCTGTTCGGGCACGGCTTCGACGACGAAGTCCGCATCCGCGAGCGCGGACGCGTCCGTGACAGGCTTGATGCGCGCGATGACCAACGGCTTTTCTTCCTCTGCGAGCTTCCCTTTTTTCACTTCGCGGTCGAGATTCTTGGCAATGGTTTCAAGGCCGCGATCGAGAAAACGCTTCTCGACATCGCGCAAAATCACGGGATAACCGCGGCGCGCGAAAACGTGAGCGATACCATTCCCCATGGTTCCGGCGCCGAGCACCCCTACTGTTTTGATCGTTTCGATAGTCATGGCGGCGTTGATGATAATCGAAGAGAACCTACGAAAGAAATGAAGTTCGGCCGGTTATTTGGCGCGAAGCAACTCGGAGATGCGAGCGAGATGATGGTCGTCGTGCTCCGCTACGAAGTAGAGCAGGTCTGTGACGCGCATCGGCGTATTCAGCCGCGGGTGGAGCGCTGTGCGGCGAAAATATTCGGGCGGCTGCGACTCCAACCGCGCAACGAGCGCGAGGCGCCCGCGCCGGAATTCGCGCAGGATTTCTTCCGCCGGCCGGCTGTTGTGTTGAGCCTGATGCGTTTTCTGATTTGTCAGGTCCGCGGCTCGTAGCCGTTCCAAGCCGCGCTCGTAATCTTCGAAGCGACCCGCGAAAAGCTCATCGAGATCGAGCAGGTGCCCGATATTTTCCTGAATTGACCACTTGTCGCCGTCGCGCCGCGTAAGCAGAGCAGGCGGCACATCCCTCACTCGCTCTTCGATTCGCGCGGGCGTGCCGCGCAGCCGCTCGATAATCTCCGGATACAATTCGACGGGAAAGCTGAAATCGAATTTGCGCTCGAACCAAAGCGTCCGGGCCATCATGCGCTCCTCGTCTCCGTCGATTCAGATGCGTCGAGGTAGTATGCGGATTCGGCAATCACAGCCCACATTCATTGCGGAGGAGTCTGTTCGATAATCTCGCGAATAATTTCCTTGGCCCGAGACTCGGCCGCGGGGAGGACGAGGACGCGTTGCCTGCCGTCGTCTAGGGTGAGAACACAGTTGATCCCGACTTCGCGAAGGCAAACTTTGAATGTCTCTGCCATTTTCCTGTCATCGCCGGACCAGATTTCGGATGTGGCATCTTTCGGATTGATTTCGGAGGCGATGTCGTCAGGAACGGGCGTATCCGCGGAGTCGATCGCGTTTGTCAGCTCGGCGGCGCCTTCTCCTTCGACTTCCTCCGGCTGCATCCTTCCCGTCCAGATATCTCGTGCATTGGCCCAGGCCGCCCGCTCCCCGAAGGGTGCGACCATTTCCAGCGCGGCCTTCAAGTCCATCTTGCGCACGAGGATTTCGTATTGCGGCTTCGGAATGGCGAGACCCCAAGCGACTTGACTGTGATTGGCAATCTCCTGGGTGGGTATTTCGGCATCCTGCAGAGCCGCCAAAGCGGCACTATAGGCGCTCGGGTCGCTTCCGCGCCACGCCACAGCCAGGTCAGACGACCCGGAACCCCCAGAATCGTCGGGAAGATGTTCGACGAGATCCACGTCGCAATCGGAGCACTTCGTGAAGCCTTCGCGATATTCGGATTTGCAGACGGGACAGAACATCTATCGGGCCTCCCTCACTGTTAATGTAGGTGATGGCGATAAACGCGACGGCGATGGGCGTGACGATGCGGCGAGCCATGCGACGAGCGACGCGAGTTTTTCGTCCTGGGACCAGGGTGGCCCTAGTGGGCGGCCGAGATCAGAGATGCGCTGCGCGAGGTCTGCAGGCTTACGGCGAAGAACGCGCGAAGCAGAGTCGGTAAGTTCACGCTCTCGAATCGTCACGGGCTTGAGTCCGGTGCGCGCGGCGGCGTGCAGAAGGGCTTCGCGAAATAGCTCGCCGTCAGCAGTGTGAATCAAGGAATGCGCGGCGAGAATTTTTGCGAAAGCTGGGAGCGGCCTTCCCGAAGCGAGAAGGAGGCCGAAACCTGTGAGCGAATATCCCTGGTCGCGAAGTTCAGTTTTCAGCTCACGGATTGCGCGGACGGCGAGCCGTCGCGCCTCCGATCGGACGCGCGCGACGAAAGCGCGGCTTTCCGCAAGCGGCAACTTTTCTGCTGTGTGGTACGGCTGGCGAAATTCGTAGGTGAACGTTCGGACGAGATTGACGCGGCGGCGTACGAGCACGGCAGGCGAACCTTTCGCAATGGCGAGAGCGACCATCGCGGTCCATCCGGAGTGGACGCGAAAGCCGACCGCGGCGTGTTTCATATTTTTTCGGTGTCTCGTTCGCTGTGTGATGTCCGGAGCTAGAAGCGTTCGACCGCGAGAGCTACGGCGTTGCCGCCGCCGAGGCAGAGAGCGGCGATGCCGCGTTTCAGGTTGCGGCGCTGCAATTCGTAGAGCAGCGTGACGAGAACGCGGGCGCCTGATGCGCCGATAGGATGGCCGAGTGCGACCGCGCCGCCATTCACGTTTACTTTTTCCGGATTGAGGCAAAGCTGGCGCGTGACGGCGATGGCCGCGACGGAAAAGGCTTCGTTGAGCTCGACCAGGTCGACGTCCTTGTCGCGATCCCAGCCCGTTTTTGCTAGGAGCTTTTCAACGGCTTCTACCGGCGCCATCATTACCCATTTTGGTTCGACGCCGCTTACGGCTTGCGCGACGATGCGCGCCATCGGAACCTTGCCGAGACGTGCGGCATTTTTTTCGCTGGTGACTACGACGGCCGCTGCACCGTCATTCGTGCCGGGTGCGTTCCCTGCCGTGACCGTGCCGTCTTTTTTGAATGCGGGCTTCAGCTTTGCCAGCGCTTCGAGCGTGGTGTCTTCGCGTGGCGATTCGTCGGTCTTGATGATGACGGGATCGCCTTTCTTCTGCGGGATTTCAACCGGCACGATCTGCTCGCCGAAGAAGCACGACTTGATGGCGCGGACGGCTTTCTTGTGGCTCTCGTAGGCGAACTGATCCTGCTCCTGGCGCGAGATGTTGTACTTTTCGGCGACGAGTTCGCCGGTGACGCCCATGTGGAAGTTTTCGTACACGTCCCAGAGGCCGTCGTTGATCATGGAATCGACGAGATCCTGATTGCCGAGGCGGAATCCGGTGCGCGCGCCTTTCAGGAGATACGGGCAATTCGACATGGACTCCATGCCGCCGGCGACGACGATCTCGGATTCGCCGAGAATGACGCCTTGCGCTGCGAGCGCGACGGCTTTAAGTCCTGAGCCGCAGACTTTATTGATGGTCATGGCCGCGACGCGCGAATCGAGACCTCCGCGCAGCGCTGCCTGGCGCGCGGGATTTTGTCCGAGGCCGGCTTGCACCACATTGCCCATAATCGCTTCATCCACTTGCTTCGGGTCGATACCAGCGCGGCGTACCGATTCAGCGACAACTTTTGCGCCCAGCTCGGTGGCGGAGAGAGGCGAGAGTCCGCCCATGAATTTTCCGATGGGTGTGCGGACGGCGCTTAGTATGACGGGATTTTCCATGACGGTTTCTCCTTCGGCAGGATACAAGTATAGGCGTGAGGTGGGGTGCGGTCAATTTGCGGGCGGGAGCCGAGTTGAAGATTGCGACCCGGCGTGGGAGACGCAAAAACCACCGTTTTGTCTCGATTAGAAATTTGGAACTCGCGGAGGTGATGGGAGTTAGGGGGAATTCTAATCGCGGTGTCTCGATTAGAATTGCAGCTGGGAGCGAATTGTAACGAGTGACAAGCATGCTTCGGACGTGGCAGCCAAGTGCGATTCAAAATCGCAAAATATTTGCGATTAGAAATTCTTAGTGGGCTGAGTTTTCTGTAACTTAGTTCAAATTCTAATTCCAGATTTGCGGTTAGAAAACTGGTCGCAGGTGACAGGGCGCAAAATCTCCTATCGCCTGTAGACTGCGGCCTAGCCGCCCATTGTGCCGTCTTCGTCGTCATATAAAAACGGGCCATGGTAGCGCAGACTCGGTTGGGTGTATATCCGTAGAACTACGCAGGGCTGTTGAAAACCATCGTCCGATTGAGAATTCAGGAAAATGAGGGGTGACATGATGACGCCCGATGAAAGCCTAGAATCAATGGCATATCGCAAGGTTGACGTTCGGCTGCTTCCGTTCCTCTTCCTGTGCTACATCCTGGCGTATCTTGACCGGGTCAATGTTGGTTTTGCGAAGCTGCAGATGCTCAAGGAACTTTCCATGAGTGATGCGGCGTTCGCGACTGGTGCGGGCATTTTCTTCATCGGTTATTTCTTCTTTGAAGTTCCCAGCAATGTGCTCCTAAAAAAGTTTGGGGCGCGCATGTGGATTGCGAGAATCATGATCTCGTGGGGCGTGATATCCGCGTGCATGATTTTTGTAAAAGGCGAGTGGTCCTTCTACGGCATGCGTTTTCTTCTCGGCCTGGCGGAAGCCGGCTTTTTCCCAGGTGTGATTTTCTATCTGACCTTGTGGTATCCCTCGAAGCTCCGCGCATCGCGAACTGCATGGTTTGTAGCAGCGATTGCCGTCTCCGGCGTCGTCGGCAATCCCGTTTCCGGATGGATCATGGACAAGCTGAGCGGCGCGATGAACCTGGCGGGATGGCAGTGGCTGTTTCTTTCGGAGGGGATTCCCTCGGTGATTGTGGGGATCTGGGTGATCTTCTATTTGGACAGCAGCATTGAAGAGGCGAAATGGCTTACCGCTGAAGACAAAGCGCTGCTCGCGACCAACCTGATAGCCGAAGATAAGCAAAAGACGGAGCACAAAATGGCGGACGCATTCAAGAGCGGAAAAGTTTGGGTGCTGTGCGCGATCTATTTCACATTGATGATCGGCTTGTATGGAATTGCCTTCTGGTTGCCAACGATTGTGAAGGCGTTTGGTATCAAGGGGTATCTCGGAGTTGGTTTGATCACGGCTATACCTTACGGCGTGGCTGTGATCGGGATGATTCTCCTCAGCGTGCATTCAGATAAAACGGGAGAGCGGCGGCTGCACTATGTGTTCAATGTTACCGCCGGAGCGATAGGTCTCGTGTTGAGCGGGGTTTTCGCCTCGAATCCTGTTTTGGCAATCGTTTTTCTGTCGATCGGAACCCTGGGCGTGATTGGCTCGATGCCGTTGTTCTGGCCGTTGCCATCTGCGTTTTTGGCGGGGACGGCTGCCGCAGCCGGGATTGGAATCGTGAACTCGGTGGGAAATTTGGGCGGCTATTTTGGTCCCAATATCCCGATATGGGCGAAACTTATTTCCTCCGACCGGTCTGCTGCCTTGTACATCATTGCGGGAATTTTGATGATCGGCGCTTTCTTGGCCTTTTTCTTCGTACCTAAGAATCTTCGCGTCAGCGTGGGCTCTCCGACCTAGCTCGTTCTTTCGAAAATGGACCATTTAGTTCAACCCGCCCCTAATTAGGCGGGTCTTGCTTCCACCACATGGACCATCGTTGTGGTGGGTGTGATGGTCTTCATTTCGAAACCGGAAGCTTTGAGGAGCGAGCGGAACTGGGCTTCGGTGCGTTCCTGGCCGCCGGGGAAGGTGAGCATGACCATGTCCATGTCTTTCGAGGGGCACGGCGCGTTGCCGGCGGGAACCACGCAGTCCACGATCAGCAGCTTGCCATTTGCGGGAATCGCTTTGCGGCAATGGCCGAGGATCTGCCTGCACTGTTCGTCTGTCCAATCGTGAATGATGTGGCGGAAGAGGTAGGCGTCAGCGCCGGCGGGAATGCTTTCGAAAAAGCTGCCTTCTATGACGGTGCAACGGTCGGCCAAGCCTGCGGCTTTTAATTTCTCTTTGGCGCGGCCCACGACGTGACCGAGGTCGAACAAGATGCCTTTCATCTTGGGATAGCGTGCCAGCACGGCGGAAATGAGCGAGCCATTGCCTCCGCCGATATCGGCGAGGACATTTATGCCAGTGAAATCGTAGGCGTCCAACATAGCGAGGGTTTCATAACAATTGAAGGAGGTCATTCCAGCGTCGAAGATAGGGCCCATTTCCGGGTGCGCCTGGATGTAGTCGAAGATGGGCGCGCCAAAAACTTTGTTGAAACCTGGCTCGCCCGTTTGAATGGAGTGATGCAAGCCATCCCAACCAGCAAAGATGTGGTGGAACATTTGCGCGCCTGCACGGAAGGAACCCGGAGCGTCAGTGCGCAAGGCGGCCGAAAGCGGCGTGTGGTCGAAGTGGCGATTCTCGGTTTCGCGAAAAAGGCCATGGCTGGCTAGGAAGCGGAGAATTCGGTACAGCGACGGCTCGTGAGTTTTGCTGGCTTTGGCTAGATGTTCGATGGGCTGCGGCTTGCCACTTTGAACGAGGTCGGCAATGCCGAGTTCGGCGATGGTGCTAACCGCGCTGCTGAGGGCGGCGCCGTTGAGAATGCGAGTGAGCTGTTCAGTTTCTTGCTGGGCCATGATTTTCGCCTGGAATGCTGGCGGGACGCTATCACGCGCTGAGACCGAATCGCAAGAGTTAGCTTCATGACAAAAACCACGTCAGCGTGATGATTTTATCGTCTCGATCAGACTAGCGGCTTCTTGGTGCTTCCCCAGAGCAAACCGAGTACACCGCGCACGATCGAGAATATCGCTGCGGCGACCGCCCATGCATTCGCGTTGCTGTTGCCTAAGATGCGCTGAAAGATTCTAATGTCTATGGGCGATTGTTTCCGAGCGACATACGATCTTGATACAAATCTGGCGGGAGCAGCGACGATGAATGAACATTGGCCGAAGGAACAACGGACGCAACAACAAAGGACAAACGAACAACGCGCAAAGGAGAGTTGGGCCATGGACCGCGACGATTTTTTGCATCACTTCGAGCAGGTGCGCGAGCGGACGATGCGGGTGGTGAGCGCGATTCCGGAGGACAAGGTGGAGTGGACGTGCCGGCCCGGCGAGTGGTCGTTTGGGGATCTGGCGCGGCATATCGCTGCGACGGAGCGATATGTGTTTGCGGAGTGCGCCTTCGGGCGGCCGAGTCGTTACAAAGGGTGCGGACGGGAGTTGGGCGCAGGGCGCGACGGGGTGATTGCGTTTATGGAGCGGATGCATGCGGAGTCGATGGAAATTTTTCGCGGGATGACGGATGAGGATTGGGTGAGGAAAGGCACGTCGCCGGAAGGCAAGCCTGTGACGGCGTGGAGAATGCTGCGCGCGATGCTCGAGCATGAGGCGCATCATCGCGGGCAGATGTATGTGTATCTGGGGATCCTGGGCGTGTCGGCGCACCCGTTGTACACGCTGAACGAGCCGCAGCTGCGAGCGCTTTCTGTGTGATCCATCCGGTCCCTTCCTACGGGCTTCGCCTTATATTCGCCTCAATACGAATCTGGTATGATGCGAACGCATCCGTCAAATTATGTCCTCTCCTGGCTCGCTGAAAATTATGCCCACAAAAGCCTACGGCGCGACGTTTGCGTTGAACGAAGAACAACGCGCGGCTGTGGAGCATGGGGAGGGGCCGCTGCTGGTGATCGCGGGTGCGGGAACAGGCAAGACGCGCGTGATCACGGAGCGGATTCGCAACCTACTCGAATCCGACGCCGAGCTTGCCGGGGAGAATATTCTCGGGCTGACGTTTACGGACAAGGCCGCGGGCGAGATGAAGCACCGCGTGCGGAAGTCCGTGGGCGAGCGGGCGGAGGGAGTGTGGCTGGGCACGTTTCACGGATTCTGCCTGGAGAAAATTCTGTGTGCAGCAGATTCGAAGGTACGGGCGATTGACGATGTGGACCACTGGATTCTGTTGCGCAGGAATATCGGTGAGCTGCAGCTCGAACAATTCCGAAGGCTGGCAGAGCCGGGCGAATTCTTGAGCGACTTCGTGGCTTTTTTCTCGCGCTGCCAGGACGAACTGGTCAGCTGCGAGGATTATCAGCGTTACGTGGACGGACTGCGCCGAAGCTATGAAGCGCGGAAGAAACAGCTGGAGCCGGATGCGCAGCTGCTTGAGGAAGATGAACTGGCGCGGCAGGAAGAGCTGGCGCGCGCGTATCGCGTGAGTGAACGGTTATTGCGCGAGAACAACCTCATCACGTTCGGCGCGCAATTGATGCAGGCCGTGGAGCTGTTGCGTTCGGATGCGGCGCTGCTCGAACAACTGCGCGAGCAATATCGCTACATTTTGGTGGACGAATTTCAGGACACGAACATCGCGCAGCTGGAGCTTCTTTATTTATTGGCTGGCGATCGACGGAATATTGTCGCGGTGGGAGATGATGATCAGGCGATTTACCGGTTCCGCGGCGCGTCGTTCGGCAGCTTCACGATTTTTCTAAAACGATTCTGCGGCGTGGACGACCGTAAGCTGGCGGCGGGCAGGAACAAGCATCTTGTTTCGCTGACGCAGAACTACCGGTCAACGCAACGAATTCTTCGAGTAGCCGGCGAAGTGATTTCCGCCAATGAGAAATCTCCGCTGCTGCCCCCCAAAAGGCTAAAAACGGATAACCCCGATGGCGAAAGAATTCGCGTGGCCGAATTTGGGAAACCGGAGGAAGAAGCACACTGGGTTGCGTCGGAAATCGAGCGGCTGCACGGCCCGGGGAATCCTTGGCGCAATTTTGCAGTGCTGTATCGCAAGCACACGCATCGCGACAAATTGCTCGAGGCGCTGCAGCGACGCGGTATTCCGTTCGTCATAAGAAAATTCTCGATACTTTCGAGCACGATTGTGCGCGATTTGTTGGCGTACCTGCGGCTGATCGCGATCCCTTCGGACAACGTAGCGTGCGCGCGAGTACTCGCAGCGCCTTACTGGGGGCTTGAGCCGCGCGATCTGGTGCGATTGGCAGAACGCGCGGAGAAAAATCATCGCCGGCCGCTTTCCGAGGAACTCGATGCCGTGCAAGGCGAGCTACCATTCGCGCGGGTGGGCACACGTTTGCCGGAACTGGTGAGCATGCTGAAGCGCCTGCGGCAGACGGCGCGTCGCGTGACGACGAGCGAACTGCTCGACGATTTGATTCGGAGCCTTGAAGTGGCGCCATTGCCTTCGGACGCGGACCATTTTTATCTGGAGCGCCTGGCGGTATTCGTGAAGGCATGGGAGCAGCGAAGCGAAGGAACGAAGCTGCGCGACTTTATCGAGTACCTCGAATTTTTCGAGGAAGCCAACGGCGATATCTGCCTCGAGGACGAACCGTCGAACGATGCGGTACAGCTGATGACGGTGCATGCGGCCAAGGGACTCGAATTTCCGCATGTTTTCATCCTGCACCTGAATAAGCGGGATTTTCCTTCCGGCACTCGTCCTGTGATGTTTGAATTTCCCGCCGAGCTGATGAAAGAAGAAAAACCGGAAGGCGATTTTCAGATTCAGGAGGAGCGGCGGCTTTTTTATGTGGCGCTGACGCGGGCGCGACAACGGCTGACGCTTTCGACGATCATCAACAAGCACAAGAAACCCTCGCTCTTCCTCGACGACTTTCTGATGAATCCGCAGATTCAGAAATTCGACGCGGTGCAGTCGTCGCCGAAGGTGGTGCTACCACCGGAAGAAGAGGTGGCGGCGCCCGCTCCGGATTTGAGCGCTTCCCTTCCCTTGTTTGCCGGGCTCAGCATTATCGAGCCGCGAGCTTATTCGCGCGTGGCGTTGTGGGCGAAGTCATATCACCCGCCATTGGCGGAGCCGCTGCAATTGAGCGCGTCGGCGATCGAGTGCTACCAGAAATGTCCGATGCAATATCTGCTCGAGCGGGCGTGGCGGATTCGCGGCGGGCCGAGCGCGGCGATGACGTTTGGCAACGCGATGCACACGACGATCAAGGAATTTGTTTCCGACTTGCGGAAGAAGCGAAAAGTTTCGCTCGATGACCTCGTCACGGTGTATGAACGCGAATGGTCGTCGGCCGGATATTCCGATGATTATCACGAAGAGGAATACCGCAAAGAAGGCAGGAAGGAACTGGAGAATTTCTGGCACACGTACTCGGCGAATCCGCCCGAGGTCATGTTTCAGGAAAAGGCATTCGAACTGGCGTGCGCACACGACGTGATCGTGAAAGGGCGCATCGACCAGGTAAATTACGTGGGGCCCGAGCAAAGGGACGTCGAGATCGTCGATTACAAGACAGGAAAACCGAAAGACTTGAAGAAGGCCGATAGCAGCTTGCAGCTGAGCGTTTACGCGATTGCCGCCGAGGAAGTGCTGGAATTGAAGCCGGCGCGCCTGGTTTTTTACAATCTGACGACGAATGAAGCCGTGGCCACGACGAGAGATGCGAAAGCGCTCGCGAAGACGAAGCAGATCATAGCTGAAGTGGCGGACAGGATTCGCGCGCAGGATTTTGCCGCGAGGCCCGGATTCCATTGCAGGTACTGCGACTTCGAACCGCTTTGCCCCGCGCACGAGCAGTTGATCTCAATTCGACCCGCGGAGCACTGAGTGGCGGCGGATTCTCGAGCGCACCAAATAAAAACGGGGCGCCTTGTGAGCGCCCCGGTTTCGGATTGGTTCCGCGCATAACTGCTGGAACTTTCTCCCCGCGAGTTCTTCGCGTCTTCGTTTCCGAATCGCGCCGTTCCCGCCTCGTTCATCTATACGGGCGTGACAGAATGAAGTCAAGCAGAAAAACTTTTCAGGCGATTGCAATCGTGGAACATTCTGCTGCGGCCAGCGACGGACATCTCACGCGTAACGCGCCGCGCCGGCGAAAATTTACTGGCTGGGTTTGTTCACAGCGCTCGAATAGTAGCCCTCGCGTGCGGAGACATCGAGATCGGGCCGCCGGACGCGCACCTCGATGGTGTGATAGTCCTTGGTGCGATCGGCTTCTTCGGGGGTGAACGCGAGGATGTATTGATTGCGAGCCTGTTCGGTGACTTTCGAGTACAACCGTTCGAGGTCAGCAGCGTTACCGGCGAAGAATGCGTCGCCTCCGGTATTCTGAGCATATTTTTCCAGCCGCGCAGTCTCGTGTTGCAGCAGCGCATGGCCCACAGAAATCGAATACACGGAGACATCGGCGGTGAGCAAGAGCTGAATGGTCTGATTGAAGGTGTGCTCGTTCTGGCGCGAATTATTTCCGTCAGAAATCAGGAAAACGGTTTTGCGGCGGTCGCGGCCACGGCCTTTCAGCATTTCGGCGGCAGCGTAGACGGCATCGTCGAGACATTTCGTCTGTGGCGGAATCCTTGCACCGAGTGGAGTAGGCGCGCCATTTTCCAGCGAATGCCCGTTGGCGGTAGGTCCGGCGGTAAGCGGGCCGCCGTCAAAACCGGCCCCAGGAAAATGCGCACCGAGATCGAGGCGCTTGAGCGTGGTAAAGAGTTGGTCGTTGTTGAACGAGAAATCGGAGACGGTTTTCGGAAACTGATCGTAGGTTACAACCGCAACTTCATCGGCAGGCCCAAACCCGGCAGCGATCGCGATCAGGCTCTTCTGCACCTGCGCCGATTGTTTCTGCGAAAGATTGTTATCAATCACGACGACGGAAGAAAGCGGATACGGATCGGACGTAAAACGTATAATCTTCTGCTCGATGCCGTCCTGCAGGACCCGGAATTCATCGCGGCGGAGGTCGCCGACAAGCTGGCCGTCATGATTCTTAACGGTGACGGGAACAACGACGATTTCGGTGTGGGTGCGGATGTAGGCGCGCGTGTCGCTATCCCCGGATTTTCCGCGCTGCGAGGCGGTAGACGCTGGATTCTGAGCGCGCTGTCCAGGCTGCTGGTTCTGCGGAGCCTCGCTCGGCGGAACAGTGGGCGATGCGGCGGGAGGCTGCAGAGATGGCGGGGGTGGCGCTTGCTGCTGGCCTCCCTGCTGTTGAGATTGGGCGCGAGCCGAAATGCCCAGGGCGCACAGAATGGCGAGGAACGATGCAATTCGGAGCAACTGAAGATTTCGCGTCATCGGATGTCTCTCTTATCGCCTATGGACGACGCCCGTCAAAGTTCGGTTTCATTTGCGTCTATCGAATACGGGCCGAACATCCGGTGGCGCGTGCTATGCATCGTATCAGTCTGAATCGGCCAACTGAATTGGTTCTCAGGGAGAGTATACAACAATGCGTCTGACCACCTTCGCGGCGAGTATTGCCACTGCCGGGCTCGCCTTCGGCCTCACGCTCGGCGGCACGGGATTTCCGGCCGCGAGCGCCGCCGCGCAAACCGTAGGGAATGCCCAGAACCCGAGCAATCAGCCGGCACAGCAAGGTCAATCGGGGCAACCGCAGGATCAGCAGAAACAACCCGCGCAATCGCAGCAGCCGCTGCGCGTGCAGGTAAACCTCGTCAACGTGTTCGCCACGGTGCGCGACAAGCACAAAGGCATCGTCTCGAATCTGAAGGAATCAGATTTCAAAATCCTCGAGGACGGAGTCGAGCAGAAAGTCGCCTACTTCTCGAAGGACGTTGACCTGCCGATCACGTTGGGACTCCTGATCGATACGAGCGGAAGCATGGATCGCGTGCTGCCGGCCGAACAGGATGCAGCGTCGCGATTCTTACGCCAGGTGATGCGGCCCAAGGATTTGACGATGGTAATCAACTTCGACCTGGACGCAAATTTGATCGCCGATTTCACGCAGGATGTGTCGGTGCTCGAGCGCGCGATCCGCAGCACGGTGATGAATGCTCCCGCTGCTGGAATCGGCGGAACAGCCGGCACGATCCCGAATAGCGGAGGCGGAACGGTTCTGTACGATGCGATTTACCTGGCTTGCCACGACGAACTTTCGACAGAAGCAGGGCGCAAAGCGGTGATTGTGCTGACGGACGCCGTGGATGAAGGCAGCCGACTCCGCGTGCAAGACGCGATTGAGGCCGCGCAACGCGCCGATGCGGTGATTCACGTGCTTCTTATTTCAGATCCCGGCGTCTACGGCTTCGGTGGATTTGGCAATCCGGGGCCGAGCGTCGCGAAGAAGATGGCGGACGATACGGGCGGGCGCGTAATCGATGTACACAATTCGAAGTCACTCGAAAAAGCGTTCGATGAAATTTCTGAAGAGCTTCGCTCGCAGTACGTGCTTGGCTATTACCCCACCAACACGAAGCGCGATGGCACTTTCCGCAAGATTCAAGTGGAAGTAAACGAGCCGGACACCAAGGTCCTGGCCCGAAAGGGATATTACGCTCCCGGGCATTCACGCGATCAGTAGCAAAAGTGATCCGCTCAGGGCACTATTTGGATGCGGGCGGAGAAGGCGATTGCGGGTTCGCGTAGTAGCCTTTGCGCGTGCGAACGGTGAGATTCTTCCGATCCGTCTCCACGTTAATTTTCCGGTACTGCCCATTTGCGAGCGGATTGGTGGGCGAGTACGCGATGAAGTATTGGCTCCGCAACTCGGCGCCGATGTCCACGAACGATTGCTCGAGATCATCAACGCGGTACGGGAAGAAAACGCGGCCTCCGCTTTGCACGGCGAACTGCTGAAGGACTTTGTCGCCAGGATCCAGATGCAGTTTCCGCTGGAGTGCCTCATCGTTTCCATCAGACTGCGCTTTCTTCGAACCATCTCTTTCGGAAATCGAAATCCAGTCTGTATTCGTACTGATCGCATAGATGGACGCTTCGGCGCGAATCGCCGCTTCGATGGCTTCGCTCAAAGCGCGGTCGCTTAGGTTATCGTCGCCATCGCTGATCACCACGAGCACACGCCGGACTTCCGGGTTTCCCGTTGGCGGCAGCGGCGGGTTCGATAATTTCTCCGTGGCTTTGTATATCGCGTCATTCAGGGCTGTTCCGCCACCGGCCCGCTGCCTGCGAATCGCTTTCGTCAGGAGGGCCAAATCACCGGTGAAGTCCTGAATCACTTCAGGCTCGTTGTCGAAGATCATCAGGAACGCCATATCTTTATTGCGTCGAATCACACTGTTCAGAAAATCGATTGCCGCGTCCTGCTCGAATTCAAGGCGCGGCCGGATGCTATTCGAAGTATCGAGAAGCAATCCGATGCGAAGAGGAAGATCGGTTTCGCGCCCGAAGAATCGGATCTCCTGCGGCGCGCCATTTTCGAAAACCTTGAAATCGGATTGGTCGAGCGTGGTGACGAAATTATGCCGGCGATCGGTAACCGTAGCGACGAGATGGACGAGGCCGGTAGTTACTTGGATTGGGGGCACCGGCTTCTGATTTTGAAGTGTGCCTTGCTGAGAGGGAGGGTTCTGGGCGGGAGCGGAAGCATCGACGGGTGGCGGCGCAGCGGGCGGAGGAGGTTGCTGCTGCGCAGTGGCGCTGGGTGCGATCATCGCAAAAGCAATCACAGCCCCAAAAACCAGCAAGCGAATTATCGCCAGCGTCTTCACGTGGGGAATTATAGGAACTCCTTCAGCGCAGCGTCAATCGAAGCTGGATCCACTTTTGTTGATTGTCCAAGAGCTTTCAGGTATGCGTCAAGCTCCGGCGCAATGGGAGCGCGGAATTGCATTGGCTGACCTGTGCGCGGGTGGGCAAAAGCGATTCGCGCCGCGTGCAGGAAATTTCTGCCAAGCGGCGAAAGTAAAGTGGCGCCAACTCTTTCCTGGCGCGGCGCGCCGTAAAGAGTGTCGCCCACAACAGGAGCACCGAGCGCCGCAAAATGGACGCGAATCTGATGGGTGCGACCGGTATGGAGGTCCGCCTCGATCAGCGTGAAGCCATCGAGATGCAAGCGTGCTTTCCAATCGGTGCGCGCTTCGCGGCCTTCGCGTCTTCGCGCCGTCATGCGCGCCCGGCGGTGAAGATCGCGCGCGACGGGCAAATCCACGGTTCCTTTTTCGCCTTTGAGTTTTCCGTGCAGCAGCGCCACATAAGTTTTCTCGACGAGCCGTGACTGAAAATCTTTGACGAGCTTGCGATGGGCTGCGTCATTTCGTGCAATCACGATCGCGCCCGACGTGTCCTTATCGAGGCGATGGACGATTCCGGAGCGCAGCGGCCCGCCGATCGTCGAGAGCCCGCTGACGCCGCCAAACCGATGTAGCAGCGCCGCAACCAGAGTGCCGGTATCGGCGCCCGCCCCTGGATGAACAATTATTCCCGCCGCCTTATTGATGACGGCGATGTCCTCATCTTCGTAAATGAGATCGAGCGGAATATTTTCAGCCTCGACGCCTGCTGAAAGAGTGGGCGGAATATCTATGACAACCGTCGCACCCTGCTCCACCTTGTGCGAGGGCTTCATCGCGGCGCCGTCAACGAGCACGCGTCCTTCGTCCATAAGTTCTTGGATGCGGGTGCGACTGATCTCGGCGAGCTCCAGGGCGAGAAAACGATCGAGGCGGACACCGGACTGCTCGGCCGGGACGACGAGCTCGATCCGTTCGGACACCAAGCTGTGAGATGGTTGTTGGTCAGTCATGAGTGTTACTGGGTCCCAGTGCGAGAACGCGGACAAGGCACAGCATTTTCAGCACGCACTCTACTGCCCGGCCGCAGTGGGAGCAACCGTAGACATGGGCGCCATCGGAGCCGAACCGCGCAAACCGCGCCACCAGAGGAATACGCCGGTAAGAATCAGCGCGACGCTCGTGAGCTGCATCAGGGAGACGCTATTGTGAAACATCAGCGTGCGGCCCGGGTCACCGCGGAAAAATTCGATGGTGCCGCGTTCAAAGCCATAGAGAAGAAAATAGGTGCCGACGAGCTGTCCCGTAAATCGCTGGCGGCGCGCCAGCCACACAATAATCAGAAAATTCAGAAACTCCGCACCGGACTCGTAAATCTGCGTGGGATGCAGTGGCATATTGAGCGGCGTCCCGGCGATCTTTTCGGCCAATTCGTTCTTGAAGGTAATAGCCCAGGGCACCGACGTAGGCTTGCCATAGCAGCAGCCGGCCAGCAGGCACCCAAGTCGTCCAATTGAATGACCGAGCGGAACGGCGAACGCGAACGTGTCGAGGAGCGGCAGAATCGGAATCTTTTTCGCATAAGTGTAAATGATAATCGTGGCCATCGCCCCGACCACGCCGCCATAGAACGTGCCGCCTGATTGAATCACGGTCATGCTGAAAATTTCGCGCGGGTTGGCTCGGTAATAATCCCACGCGGAGAGGACGAGCCAGATTTTCGCCATGATCAGCGCAACCAGGACCATGTAGATGCCGAGATTCCACACATCATCGGGATGGAGCCCGTGCTTCGGGGCTTGAAGCCGCGCGTACCAAAGACCCAACAGTACGCCACCTGCGACGAGCACGCCGTACGAATAGACCGGCATCGAACCGATGTGAAAGAGAACTGGCAGCATCAGGAAGCTCGCTCGTGAGTAGGATGCCGCCAGTCGTGAAAGAGTTCGAGGACGACGAGTCCTGCACCGATGACGATCGCAGAGTCAGCCACGTTGAAGGTGTACCAGTGATAGTTGCCGATGTGGAAGTCGATAAAATCGGTGACACTGTGGCGCAACGCGCGATCGAGGACGTTGCCGGCGGCGCCGCCGAGAATCAACGAGAGACCGGTCTGACCGAGCCTTCCGCCAGCTCGACCTGTGGCCAGAAGCCAGAGCAGCAACGCGATCACAGCCGTAGAAAAACCGATCAGGACAGTCGCGAGCCACGGTGAAGAGGAATCAGCGAGAAGCCCGAACGCGACGCCGGGGTTGCTGGTATGAACCAGATTGATCAGCCCCGGGATTACGACGCGCAGTGAACCGGCCTGCGTGAATTTCTGAACCGCGAACTTCGATGCCTGGTCCGCAACGAGCACGATAAGCGCGAGAAAGGCGAGCCCGTACCAACCCGAGCGCGATGAACCGTTCGACATTAGGATCCCGCGCTTCCTGCAGCGCTCTGCCCTTCAATTTCGTTGAGGGCGGCCACGCAGCGTTCGCAGATTCGGGGATCGGCAGCGTACTCACCAACGTGCGTTGAATAGTTCCAACAGCGTTCACACTTTGAGCCGAGCGCCCGTTCCACTCGAATCATCAGGCCCTCGAGGCCAGACGCCATGGCACCGCCATTGACGCTTCCCTCGTCCGCAACTTCCACTTGCGAAACTATGAAGAACCCCGGAAGGCTCGCCGCATGTTTTCTGAGCAGCGCCGCGAGATCGCTCTTCGCGATCAGGGTAACGCGCGCCTCAAGACCACTCGAAATCAACTTTCCCGCCCGCGCCGGCTCGAGCGCCTTCAGTACTTCTTCGCGCACGGTAAGTATGCGATCCCAATCGGCGCTCCCTTTCTCGTCGAGCGCGCCAGTCAATTCCTGCGCGGCGGGAAACAGGCTCATATGCACGCTTTCGGGCGCGTTCGCGCTCTTGGGCAGATGCTTCCAGACTTCCTCAGACGTGAAAACCAGCGTGGGCGCAATCAAGTGCAGCAATGCGTTGGCGATTCGATAGACCGCGGTTTGCGCCGAGCGGCGGCCGCGATTTTTGGGCGCGAAGGTGTAGAGGCGGTCCTTCAAAACATCGAAATAGAGGGCGCTCAAATCCACGGTGCAAAAATCGTGCAGGCGGTGATAGACGCGGTGGAATTCAAACGCGTCGTACCATTCCCGGCATTCGCGAACGAGTTCGCCCGTGCGGCGAAGCATCCAGGCGTCCATCTCCCACAAATCCGCATCCGGCACTAGATCCTTCGACGGATCGAAATCAAACAAATTCGAAAGCGCGAAGCGGAACGTATTGCGGATTTTGCGATAGGCCTCGGAAAGCTGCGTCATCATCGCGACAGACATGCGCATATCCGCTGCGGAATCCTGCGAGACGACCCAGATGCGCAGCAAATCGGCGCCCCACTTCTCGGAAATTTCGGTGGGATAGATCGCGTTGCCGAGCGACTTCGACATCGGTCGGCCTTTTTCGTCGAGCGCCCATCCGTACGTCATCACTTCTCGGTAGGGCGCGCGCTCGCGGATGCCGACCGCAATCAGCAGCGAACTTTGAAACCAGCCTCGAAATTGATCCGGGCCTTCGAGGTACACATCGGCAGGCCAGGTGCCGTCTTTTTCGCTCAGAACTGAAAGATTCGTGCAGCCCGAATCGAACCAGACGTCGAGGATGTCCGATTCTTTCCGCCATTTCACTTCGCCGCAGCCGGGACACTTCGTGCCAGGCGGCAGCAGTTCCTCGGCCGAATGCGTGAACCACGCATCGGCGCCCTCGCGTTCAAAAAACGGAAGCACGTGGCGAAGCGCCTTGAAATCCTCGAGCCGCTTGCCACAAGCGTCGCAATAGAAAACGATCAGAGGCACGCCCCAGAAACGCTGCCTCGAAATGCACCAGTCAGGGCGCTCGGCCACCATTTCGTGCAAACGGTTTTCGCCCCATTGCGGCTTCCATTTCACTTTCTTGATTTCGGCGAGCGACTTCTCGCGAAGGTTGTCGCGATCGAGTCCGATGAACCATTGCTCGGTGGCGCGAAAGATCACAGGATTGTGGCAGCGCCAGCAGTGCGGATAGCTGTGAGTAAATTTCTTTTCGCCGACGAGCGTACCGCGCTTCTTCAGAAGCTCGACGATCGGAGCATTCGCCTCGAAGACTGTCTTGCCTTTGTACTCAGGCAAGCCTTCGGTGAAGCGGCCTTCGTCGTCCTGAGGTGCGTAGGCTTCGAGATTATATTTTTGGCCCGTGTAAAAGTCTTCGGCGCCATGGCCCGGTGCCGTGTGAACTATTCCGCTGCCTTGATCAAGCGTCACGTAGTCGGCGAGAACAGCCGGGCCGGAGCGATCGAGAAACGGATGCCGGAATAAAATACCTTCGAGCTCACTTCCCTTCCATCCGCCGCTCTCGCTCGTAGCCTCGAGGCCGAGCTCCGCAAGCGCAGCACTCACTCGATCCTTGGCAAGCAGAAGCTTGCCCGCGGCCGTACCCACCACCACATATTCGTAATCGGGGTGAAACGCGAGCGCGCGATTCGCGGGGAGCGTCCAGGGAGTCGTCGTCCAGGCCAGCGCGCTTACATCAGCGCCGAGTTTTTGCGACTTCGCATCGCTCACAACCGGAAACTTCACCCAGACAGACGGGCTCGTGTGGTCTTCATATTCCACTTCCGCCTCGGCCAGCGCCGTGCGGTCGTAGATGCACCAGTAAACCGGCTTCAGCCCGCGGTAGACATTTCCCTTTTCGAGAAAGGTGAGGAATGCGCCGGCGATGGCCGCTTCGTTCTCCGGATTCATCGTCAGGTAGGGGCGGTCCCACTGGCCGAAAACGCCGAGCCGCTTGAAATCCCGCTTGTGTGCTTCGATGAAGCCTGACGCAAACTCCCTGCACATCTTTCGAAATTCGCCGGCGCTCACTTTGCCTTTGCCGCCAAGCTTCTTCTCCACCTGCGTCTCGATGGGCAGACCGTGGCAATCCCATCCGGGGATGTAAGGCGAACGAAAACCGGCCATGGTCTTCGATTTCACAACCATATCTTTCAGAATCTTGTTCAAGCCCGTACCGAGGTGGATCTCACCGGTTGGGTACGGCGGGCCATCGTGGAGCACGTATAAAGGCGCGTCCTTGCGCGATTCGAGGATGCGGTAATAGAGTCCCATCTGCTCCCAGGCGGCCAGCTGTTCAGGCTCGCGCTCCGGCAATTTCGCCTTCATCGGGAAATCAGTTTTGGGGAGGTTGAGGGTACTCTTCAGGTCGGGAAATTTGGCCATCTCGTGGGACTTGTAAGCCCTTTCTTGAGCCGTGCGGCACTGCATGCAGAGGAAACCAGCGGCGCGTTACGGACATCGTATGTTACAATGATTTTCAAAGCATGTCAGCCGGACTTGGCACAGGGGTTCGTTCCGTTCACGGCTCAGACATCCTTTTTGCACCCTGAGCGTCTAAGTTGTAGAGATAGAATCTCCGGCGCCGGGAGCTTGGGCAGCGCATATGTCTGACGTGAGTCTCAAACTCGACCGAACTCCGAAGAAGCCCGCTGAGCCCGTGGGCGCGATGGACCACCACATCGGCCGCTTCGCTTCGCCGGTCCGTGAATCTCTCTTCAAGAATTTCATCGCCAACTTAAAGGATTTCCTCACTGAGCGCCCTGTGAAGGTGCGCGGCGGTGGGCTCGCCGCTTTCTCCGAGCCTGAATTCGGCGCCGGCTTCAGCGATAACGTTAAAGAGTTCTTCAAGCCCAATCCGCGCGGCCGCGTGAATTCCGATCTGCTCGTCAATTGGAACGCGGGTTTTGGCGGCTTCTGGCAGAACTTGCGCGACATGATTTCGCCGCCGAAGCTGCCGCCATTGCAGGTATCGAGCCAGCCGGTAGCGGTGAAAGATATCTGGTCGAAGAACACTCAGTTCACGCGCGTTCAGATGCTCTCGATCGCTTTCCACGTCGTGATTCTGGTGCTGATCATCGTTCCGCTATTGCCGGAATTGATGTCGCCTCCCACAACGCAAGCA
>Ga0210394_10002066_pt1 | contig 28855 bp, 28 predicted proteins | sample IncBWC12MmetaG_FD_160121 | JGI IMG/M metagenome (GOLD analysis project Ga0210394, IMG submission 160121) | Forest soil microbial communities from Barre Woods Harvard Forest LTER site, Petersham, Massachusetts, United States - Inc-BW-C-12-M | ecosystem: Environmental > Terrestrial > Soil >...
TCATCGAGCATAGCGGTGAACACTACGGCCAGCTCGTTGTGTACTACCGCCTCGCAGGCCTTGTGCCGCCGGAGTCGCGGCCCAAGAAGTAAAGCTCAAAGAGACCAGGTACCCCGTCCTTCGCGTAGGCGCGAAGGGCGGGTACGACGACGGCATCCACAACGGGCGGTGTAGAACGGACAAGAGTTGGCGGGTGGCCACCCGCCGACCCTTGGGATTGACTTCATCGTACAATGTCCGGCTGGAACGTCAATGGAGGCGCCCTTGAACGATAAGAGCAGAGGACGGCAGATCTATGGGAGCCCTTCAGCACTCAAAAAGGCCAAAGCAGATAAGAAATTCGCGTACGTTGTGGCCTTGGCGAGGGCGATAAATGCGCTCAACTCCGCTCATTCGCTCATGATGAGCACTGCCAACCGAAATACTCCTGAGGCCATGCGTGACCGGATGAATGGCAACTTCTTCGTGTCTGGAATCCTCTATGAGACGCTGAAGCTGATACGCGCGATGAGTGGCGTTTTCAGGGATGACAAAAGCTTTGAGACGAGCTTTCGACTTGTACTCAAGGACACGTCCGCGCTGGCGCTGGAAAGGATGCATCTAAAATCGGCGAGACACGGCGGCGTATTTCATTTTGCGCCTGACAGATTTGCCAAGGCGATCGCGAAGACGCCGATGACGGAATGCGTATTTACGTCTTCAGGGCCTGGAGAGAAACGAGGGAGCGTTCACTACGAGCTTGCCGATCTCATCACGGCGGAAATGATGGTGGGCAAGCGGATCGATGACGAGGCATTGGTGAACGAGATGTTCGTGAAGATGCTCGATCTCGTACAGAAGATCACTGAACACTCAGAGAACTTTATTGCTGACCAGTTGAACGTATGGGGTTTTGAGGTGCGTGCTTCGCAATCGGTTTCCGATCATGCCTGACACGTTCTGCCTCTTCCTGTGTAGCCTGTTGATTCGCGCTGGAAGGACCACGAGATGCGAAAAGGGTTTACGGGGGGGAAACCTGGGGACAGACGGGACGTACCCCAGTTTTTCTCCCAATGCGGGAATGTACCCGCCTGGTGCCCCAGGTTCCGCGTAGCCGAAGGCGAGCTAACCTGGGATTGCCGAGCAATTCAAGATTTTCGGATGGTTTAAGGCCCCCCCAGGTTAGCGCCCCAAAACCAGAGAACTGAAAGCCGCCGACGTTATATGATGGGGCGCGAACCTGGGGCACCGGGCTGTAAGGTCTCAAACATTTTGCCACCTCCTCGCCGCACATCTTCCGCGTCGTTGGTAACGCGTTAACTTATCGCGTCTTCAAAAGATAGATCAAGAAAATCCCGGCTAAAAGTGCGCTGATGACAATTGGGTGCTCTTTGCAGAAGCGAATCCGGCGAGCCGAGAACCAAGTCATCATATTCTATCTCCCTAAGACGGCATAAGCTGGCTGAACATAGTTTTCTACAATCCACCCAGTGTTGTCATAGTTTTGCGCAATCTCATGAGGGCGCATGTCTCTGGTGTTCAAACACCATTGACCAAAAAAGTCGGCATCGCTTGAGTCCGTGGTCGCAATCATCCAATATTTTGTTCCCGCCATCACGGCTACTCCAACATGATCCGCGACTGCCACGCGGCAGCAAGTCTCATTCCCAGGAAGATTCGCCACAGGGAACGAAGCAATAATCGTGCCTGGCGAGTCGTTGGAGTCCTGGGCCAGACTCAAAACAACCTCGTTTTTTCCCTGGCCCCATTGCACGGCAGCTAGTAGCGCGTCAATTGTAACGTTGGCCCGAGGCGTAAACGCCACGGCGACCTCCGCAGAGTCCGGGAACACTGAGTTCGGTCCGCTAACGGCCAGACCGGAGAGCGGAAAATATCTGGCGAAAGGGTCTTCACTCAGGTTGCCGGAGATCAGTTTGAGTCCATGACTCCCGGCATCGTCAAACCAAGAGGAGGCGTTGTTAACCGCAGACTTCGGATCATCTACCTGTCCGAACACCACACCGCAAACTGCAATGACGACAAGCATAGACATCAACACCTTCTGCATACGAACCTCCGATAAAAAACCGGCTGTGATGGTATCACGCTTTGGCCCGTGCGGCGGGTTCTCGGACGACAAGCTAGTGCGCATAGCGCACTGTGTTACGCCACTCATGGTGTGATCTCAAAGACTACGCCATACCCCTCTCCTTGGTTTCCGCCATTCCCGGTTGTGCCGTAGAGATTTCCCAACTTGTCTTCAACGAGACCTCCAGGGACATCGCCATCCGTGCAGTCAGATTGTTGGCAAAAGGTATACAGCACGCTTTCTTGGTCGGACGTATCAATCTGGAAAACGTTTCCAGGGCCAAATAGACTAGAGTCGGTTGTACCGTACAAAACACCACGCGAGGTATCGACAACTACCCCTGAAGACGGACCTCTCCCGTCAGTTCCATTGAACCTAAAGAGCTCGATGGAACCATTGGTATTTAGTCTAGCGACTACCCCGTTGCTGTAATTGGTAAAGAAACTTGTCAGCGTTGTGTACAGTCTGCCATGGGGATCAATGGTGACCGGCCCCGGATCGTTACGCCAGTTTTTCCTAACTGGGAAGTTGTAAAGCACTGTTTCTGTCCAGCCGCCAGAAGAAGGAGTAAGTTTATAGAGAACTCCGGCCAAGAAAGCATTACCTCCGCCCGCAGTAGTGCCATACAAATTACCGGACCTGTCGAACGTAACTCCCCGTTCTGGTCCGTTTCCATCTGAGCAAATATCTCCTCCACCGGGGCAAAAACTGTACAGCACAGTCTCGGCCCATCCATTTGCGCTCGGCGACAGCTCGAAAACCGTACCGGCGTCGTTGTTGCCGCCGTTTTCCGTTGTGCCATATAGGTTCCCGGATTTGTCAAAGGTGAGCGGACCGAGTGGGTAGGCTCCGTCTTCGCAGGCACCGACCGTGCAAAGCGTATACAGGACCGTATGCGCTATCCCACTGCCGATACCGTCAACCGTCGCGTCGCCGAGAACAAACGCCTAACCCAAAAGGCTCGCCTCGCTGCGCTAGCCGCGATCCGCACGCTGTCCATGAGTATGCTGGTCCGCCTGCTGCGAAATCCAGAAACTCCGTCGCGATTGAAAACGTTGGATGCGCGGCTCTTCGAAAAAGAGATCGTCCGGCGCGAAGTTGATCGCGTCCTGAAATCTCAGGTGAATAATGACCAAGCTTGAAGTCTGCCAAGACGTTTTGAACGCCGGGTGCCCCACACATCGCGCACTGCGATGTGTGGGTGCTGTCACTATCACCAGGACCGAAATGCGCGAAATACAGGGAAATACAGGGACAGACGGAACTGACCCCAGTTAGCGCACCTGTTGGAAAACAATATGGGGACACTTCCGTCTGTCCCCGCAGTATTCCCGAGAGATATAATTCCCGCGTGCGACCACCTATGCGGCATGTAATGGCGCTTCGCGTTTCCAAAGCGGTTCTGGTTCTTGCAATCGCACTTTTCTACACGATTCTGGTCCTAAACAACATCACGGATTACGGCCCCAACTACGAGTTTGTCCGCCACGTCCTGATGATGGACTCAACCTTCCCGGGGAACCACCTCACCTGGCGCGCCGTCAATTCGCCGCTAGTACATACAGTCTTCTACATCGGCATCATCGCCTGGGAATCAGTCACTATGCTTCTATGCTGGTGGGCTGGTGTTCGGTTGCTGAAATCGTATGGTGCGGACAGGGCGCAATTCGCCGCTGCGCTGAACGTCGCCGTGATCGCGCTGACGACGAGCCTGCTGATGTGGTTGGTGGCATTCCTCGATGTCGGGGGCGAATGGTTTCTGATGTGGCAGTCGAAAATGTGGAATGGGCAGGAGGAGGCGTTCCGAATGTTTACCATTGTCGGCGTGGTGTTTTTGGTCGTGGCGCAACGCGAGCCAACTCCCGACTAGTCGGCAATCCACTGGATTCGCCCTGGAGAGACCACGAGATGCGAAAAGGGTTTACGAGAAAACCACAACCGGACGAGCCGACGACGCTGGTCAAGAACTACATCACGCCGAGCGGGCTGGAGCGCCTGAAAGACGAGCACCGGTTTCTGCTCACCAGGGAACGCCCGGCCGTGACGGAGGTGGTGGCGTGGGCTGCCGGCAATGGCGATCGCAGTGAAAACGCCGACTATCAGTACGGCAAGCGGCGGCTGCGGCAGATCGATGGCCGGATTCGCTTTCTCACCAAGCGAATCGAAGCCGCTGAAGTGGTGGACCCGGAAGCGCCGAGAGCGGGGCAGGCCAATTCAAAAGAAAAGACGCGGGCATTCTTCGGAGCGACCGTGCGCTATGCCAATGCCGCGGGAGTATCGCGAGTGGTGAGCATCGTTGGCATCGACGAGATCGATCTCAACCGCAACCACATCAGCTGGGTGTCACCTCTGGGGCGCGCGTTGATGAAGTCGGCAGCGGGGGACAGCGTAGTCCTTCAATTGCCGGGCGGTACGGAAAACCTGACCGTGCTGGAAGTGCGTTACGAGGACATCGCTGCGGAACCGTTCCGTGAACCACCTGGATCCGAGGCCTCGGTAAAGAGGCGTTGATCCGTGAAAATCCGTGGCCGCTCTCACGCCACCACGACCGTCGCTGCCTGGACCGGAGCTGCTTCCACCACCGGCTCCGCCATCTGCTTCACATAGAACGCCACCGCTGAAGCACGTTCCCAGAAGCGCATTCCGAGCAATAAGAGCATCATGAGTTGGCTCACCAGGAAAGCCCCGAAAACACTGCTCGAGGGTACGATCATGTTCCACAGCACAATTCCAGCCACTAACATCGCCACTGCAACCAGGGTGATCGCCACGTACGTCCCCAACAAACGCACAACATTCTTTCGCAGGCTGCGGAATCCAACCGCTACCGACTTGCGCACCGCGGGTTGGTCGCGCAACACAACATCGGTCTGGGCCAGGTCGAACCAGATTCGAACGATGGTCAGAACCAGAATCATGACCACCCAAATCGCCACTTCGCTGAAGAAGGGCAGTCTTTCATAGTTGGTTGTTTCCGCGGCTTTGGAGATCGGATCCATGGCAGCCATCAGGCCGCCCGACACAATTCCCGCCACTATGCCTCCCATCACGAACAAGCGGACAAACCGCCACAAATTCCGCCCGCAGGCGCGGAAGAACTCGTCCCGTGAAATGCGATGGTCCGAGGAATAACCCAGCAGCACGCCGGGCATAAAGATAAGGCTTGTCAACAGGAACAGAACTCCGAACAGCATCGCGGGAGCCGTGGAACTCTTGGTCGGGCCGAATTCGGGGCGGCTGGTCAATTCGATTAACGCTGCCAGATGGAAACCGTGGAGCAGTTGGTCGGAGTACACGCTGTGGTCCATGATGTCATGCGCGTGCGTGCTCAAGCCCGACGCTCCGAACCACGCGAACAGCAGGTTCAGCAGATAGAACCAGATAATGTAACGCAGGTTGCCCCGGGCAATGCCGGCTCCCGCGGACAACAGACTTTTCTTGTCATTCATGAAAGCTCTCTCCTAGACCAGAAACCAGGTCACAACTTGGGTGACAAACTGGCTGATAAACTCCCAGTAGTGCACGAGTTTGTTCGCCGGCTTCGGGTTCGCGTCCACAATAAAGCTGTTGTCGAAATTATTGCGATCGAACATGATCTTGTGGTCGGGGTCGATCTCCACCGATTCGATCTTGGCTTTTTTCCGGTACTCATATCTCACCCAGCGGTCCTGCGCGTCCCAATGTTCACGGACCCGCTCGCCGTTGTCGAACTTGATCTCTACATCCACCGGGATCACAAAATCTCCCTTGCGACGGATCCATGTGTCCGACAAATAAAGCGTCTCGCCCTTCTTCTCTTTGAGATCGTCTTTGTACCACTCCACCGGCACCGAACTTACTTTGTAAACCTGGAAGTCCAGCACCTGCGTGCCATAAACCGCCTGATTGAAATACCACCGCAGGTCTTTGCCCGACACTTCCTCGATGGTTTTCAAGAAGTCTTCCGCCACCGGATGAGTAAAGCGGTAGCGCATGAAATAAGTGTGCATGGCCTGACGCATGGTGTCTTCGCCGATGATGCCCTCCAGCGTAAGCAGCACCACCGCGGTCTTGCCATAAGTGATCCCGCCGTAAGAGTTCGAGTTTGCAAACTGCCAACCCTTGCGCGTCATAGGATCAAGATCCGCCACGCCCATCATGAAAACCCGATCACCCTCGTCCTCTCCCACATCCACCCCCCAAAGATGGTTGAAGATGGAAGTTGACCTGGTGTAAATCGAATCCATCACTTTAGCTTCGGTGTACTGATTGATGCCTTCATCGATCCAAGCATCCTCAAATTCGTTGGTAGCGACCATGCCATACCAATACTGATGGCCGAACTCATGCTCCACAACCCCCTCCGGCTCCGTAACCGAAGCCTCCGGATCAAACCAACCAGCCCCCCCAGTAATAAAAGTCGGATACTCCATCCCGAAGGCTTGGGAGCCTGGTTCGGTGTCTACTACGGTTAGGGTTTTGTAGGGGTAGGGGCCGTACCATTGGTCGAAACGCTTCATGGTCTCTTGCACGATACGGGTGTGGCGTTCGGCGAGGAAGACGTGTCCGGGTTGGAGCATTACGCGGACTTTCACGGGGCCCATGCTGCCGTTGAAAGTGTCGTCGACGATTTTGTAGTGGGGGCTGGCGGTCCAGGCGAAGTCGTGGATGTCGTCACCGTGGTAGGTGACGGTCTTGGTGCCATCGGGATTGTCCACGTTACTGACTTCAATGCCACTGGCGCCGACGATTTCGTTTTGCGGGACGGTCAGTTTGATGTCGTAGACACCGAAGTCGGCGAAGAATTCGGTGTAGGCGTGGAACTGGTGGCAGTTCCATGCGCCGCGTATCCACACGCCGACTTTCGGGAACCACTGGCCGGCGAGGATCGAATCGCGGTCCCAGCCGGTGCGCTCGATGGTTTTTGGAAATTGATCGTGAAACTTGATTTTGAATTGAACGTAGCCGTCGGGCGGGATCGGCTTGGGTAGATGTACCTGGACCACGGTGTGATCGTCTTTGTTGTCGTCGTCGGGATGAATGAATTGCAATTGGGAAGTGAGGTCGCCCTGGCCGATCACTTCGATGGACTTGATTTCACTGGAGCCGTAGCTCTTGGGATCCCATTTGTCGAAATCCTGGTTACGAGTGCCTTCGCGCTTGCCCTCGCGCAGGAAAGTGGAGGTCGGTTGGAAGGCATTCAGATAAAGGTGGAAGGGAAAAGTGTCCTGGGGCTGGCCGGTAAGATTGTGATAGGTCAGCGTCTCGTTGGCGTCCACGGTATGGGCTTTGGCGTCGTACTTGGCGTCAATCTCGTAATGCACGACCCGCTGCGACATGGGAGTAGCGGAGTTGACGGCCGAAGTTGTGTTGGGAATCGAGAGCCCGGCGGGAGTTTGCGCCAGGGTGGGGATGGCTCCCAGGAACACACAAAACCACATTAAACGTTTGCAGGTGAAAGACATGCTCGCGACCTCGCTGTGCTTGAGACTGAGTAGCTGAACGCAGCCCGCAAATCATATCAGTTCACAGGGCGGCTGTGCTGCATCGCTACGTATGGTACGGAGCGGAGGGCAGGGAAGTTCCACGCCAGCGCCACTGACGTGAATCTTCTCTTCGCCACGAAAGCTGTGGCGGTTGACCGCACCCTGCCCTTGCAAAAAGCGCAAGCTTACCTCGACAGCATTTAACTTCCTCCCGGCCATGTGGATATCGCTAAAGTGACGGACCAACGAACAAACGGTTTGAAGTGATCTGGTTTCAGGTACCACATAAGTAAGGATACCTCGTGGGATTCCTGAGGCAGCGGTGTGCCCCCCACATTCGCGTTCTTTCGAAATGAGTTGGTGCTGCGTGCCACTTCACGTGGGGATTTAGGATAGTATCTCTCGGGCCAATAGTCCGTGTACCAAGCTGCGTGTGCGAGTGTGATCCGACGCATTCCGGTCGCGTCGGAGCCCACACACCGCAAAGTGCGCGATATGTGGGGCACCCGGTAGCTAGCAGAACTCGGTGCGCTCGTGTAGTCTCCTCTGTTCAAGACTAAACGCGATGGGCGACTTCGTTTCTATTGCCGCGATCGTGGCGCTTGTGCTGCTTGGTCCCTGGGTGCTCGTCTGGCGGGTTTACTCCAGGCGCAAGCGCGAACGTGCCGAAGATCAAGACCAATGGCGGGAATTGACCTCCCGGACTTATGCACTTGAACAAGCAGTGCGGGCACTTCAAGTACAACGCTCAAGTCCTGCTGCGGAACAAGCCAAGTCGAAGACATCCGAGAGCCAGGGCGCGACTACTTGCGCGTCGCCATTACCCTCACCAAGTACTGTTTCACCGCCGCCTGCACCGTCAGCGGTTGAGCCCAGCCTTTCTGTACGAGTCGCCGAGAGATGGGTGACCCAAAAGACGATCGAACCTGCGACCCCATATTCGTCAACCACTGATCAATCGACTTCGCCTGCCGCGGCACCGGTCGGGCGACTGCGTCCGCCAAGTTTCGCCACAGTAGAGTCTGCGCCATCGCTGGCGGACCGGTTCAAATCATCACTCGACGTCGAAGAGATGCTGGGCACGAACTGGCTGAACAAGCTGGGTATTGTCATCCTGGTGCTCGGCGTCGCTTTCTTTCTCGCCTACCAACTCAAGGCGCTCCGTCCCGCAGGCAAGGTTCTGGTGGGATTCGTAACCGCTGCCGTGATGCTGGGTGCGGGGATCTGGTTTGATCGCCGGGAGCGTTACCGGATACTAGCGCGCGCCGGCATCGGAGGCGGTTGGGCACTGGCATTTTTCACCACCTACGCGATGTACCACGTTCCGGCGGCGCAGGTGCTTTCGTCGCAAGCGACCGACCTAGTGCTCATGCTGGCGGTGGCGGCGACGATGGTTGTGCACACTCTCCGCTATCGCTCGCAGGTAGTGACTGGCCTCGCATTTCTGCTTGCCTTCTTGACGGTTGCGATCAGCCACTCGAACGTGTACAGCCTGTCCGCAGGCGCGGTCCTGGCAGCGGGGATGGTGGTGGTGGTCGGGCGCATGCAGTGGTTCGAGCTGGAAGTATTCGGCATCCTGGCCAGCTATCTGAATCATTATCTGTGGCTGCGGCCGATTATCGAGCCGATGCAGGGTAAACGGCATCCGTTTCCAGAATTTACCGTAAGCGCGGGAATCCTGGTGTTGTACTGGCTCATCTTCCGCGTGTCGTATGTGTTCCGGCGGCCGAGCGACGAACGCCAGGAGCATATTTCCACCGTGGCGGCGTTACTGAATACCGCTCTGCTGCTGGCGCTATTCAAGTACCAGTCGACGCACCCGGAGTGGGCGTTCTCGGCGTTGCTGGCAATCGGAGGAATCGAAACGCTGTTGGGACAGTTGCCGATTGCTCGACGGCGGCGTAGCGCAGTAATCGTGTTATCCACGCTGGGCGTGATTCTGCTGATTGCCGCATTTCCCTTCCGCTACTCCGGTGCACGTTTGTCGGTGCTCTGGCTGCTCGAAGCGGAAGTGTTGCTACTGATCGGAGTGTGGACAAAGGAAATTGTCTTCCGTCGCCTCGGAATGCTGGCAACGCTGCTGGTCTCAGGCCAGATGATCAGCGTGGAGGCGGCACGCATTTTCGGCAGACGTATGGACGGGGCGGATTTGCGCCCTGACTTTAGTCTGGCGATTGTTTTCGTCGTTGCAGCTGCGGTGTTTTATGCCAACGCGCACTGGGTGTTGCGCCGGTGGACCGTTCTGTTTGCGAAAGAGATTGACCGGCGTGTGATGCAGCGCCTGTCGTACGCCGCGTGCGTGATGATCTTGATAGCCGCGTGGGTCGCGTTCCCCGAAGCATGGACGGCAGTCGCATGGAGCGTGCTCGGACTGGGATTGGCACTGGCAGCGCGCCGTATTGACTTCCCAGAGACTGGACTCCCCGAACTTCGATACCAAGCGAACCTCCTGGCGTTGGTGTCTGTGCTTCGCATACTAGCCATCAACTTAGGAGCTACTGATAAGTATCAAGGTTTAACCTTGCGGCTGCTGACGATCACCTTTGTTTCCGTCTTGCTGTACATCACGTCATGGTGGGGCGGTGATTCTGATCGAAGTCGTGGCATCCCGGCCGGCAAGCGGGTTTCTTTTTCCGGGCAATGGGCATCCGCGGCCTATACCTGGTCAGCGTCGTCTTTGCTCGCGTTAGTTGCCTGGTACGAGTTCCGCCCAGTCAGCGTGGTGGATACCTGGCTGTCGGGTGGGTTGGTTTTGTTTGAACTCGGGCTAGTGCGGAAAAAGCTGAGCCTGCGATTGCAAGGTTATGCTGCATTTGCGGCCAGCTTTCTGCGAATCTTCTTTGTGAATCTGAATGCTGCGGGGAATCCCGGCGAGATCAGCCCGCGCTTCTACACGGTGGTTCCGCTAGCTCTCGGCTTCTTCTACGCGTATTGGAGGCTGCAAGAGTGCAGCCCTAATTTAGATGAGCCGGAGCACAAGTTCAGAGTAGCGGACGCCTGCTGCTGGTTGGGTACGATCACCTTTGCAGCGCTCATGCGTTTTGAACTGGAAGCAGACTGGGTGGCGGGCGCATGGGCTGCGCTTGCCTTTGCGTTGTTTGTGATCGCATGGCGGAGCGAGCGCAGAGTTTTCCTGTACCAGGGGTTGATGGTTACATTCGGAGTGCTTTCCCGCACTGTGCTGCACAATTTCTACGAGCGCACCTACTTTCCAGCTTCAGGGTGGGAAAGCCGCTGGGTCACGGTAGGAACAGCCGTCGCACTACTTTTGCTGGCCTTGCCTTTCGGGTTTCAACTTCGCAAAAGGAATGAGCCGAGCGAAGAAACCGGTCTTGTCCGCCTGTTGCAGTCAGTAGTCCGCCGTCCCGAGCAACTCTTGTTTTTTTTCGCCGTTGGGCTGCTGACCGTGTTGCTGACGATTGAGATGCGACACGGCATGGTCACGCTTTCCTGGGGCGTGGAGGGCGTTGCGGTTTTCGTGCTGGCTCTGTGGCTGGGCGAGCGCAGCTTCCGGCTTACCGGATTGGGACTGCTGCTGCTGTGTGTGGGGAAGATTTTGCTCGTGGATGTGTGGAGATTGGACCCGCGCGACCGGTACCTGACCTTTATCGTGCTGGGTGCGGCGCTGCTGCTGGTGTCGTTCCTCTATACACGGAATCGCGAGGCGCTGCGCCAATACTTATGAAGCGCTGGATCACATTCGCGGGTATTGTGTTGTTGGGCGTTGCGTCCGTGGTGGTGAGTGAGAGGCGGAAAGTGGATGTGCCCGCCAGTCCCGCCGCATTCTTGTATCTGGTCGCCGACACCGAGCAGGAACTGACGCGAATGCCGGTAAGGTTCACACGCATGTCGGATGCGGATGAGATCCGCATGGGAAACGAACTGGCGCGGTTCTATGCCAACGAGGAAGAACGGAAAAACACGCCGGAAGTGGCCATCGTACAGCACTACGTGTCCCGCGTGGGAGAGCAAGTCGCCCGTGACGCGCATCGCAAGCTGCCCTACACCTTTCACTACCTTCCGAATAGTTATCTCATCAACGCGTTTGCTCTGCCTGGCGGGCATGTTTACGTGGGTGGCGGGCTGATGGAGTTAATGGACAGCGAAGATGAACTGGCCGCAGTGATCGGACACGAGATCGAGCACATTGACCACTACCATTGTGCGGAACGCATGCAGAGGGAGCAGGCGTTGCGCAAGATCCCGCTGGGAGGATTGGTGGCCTTGCCCATCGAAGTGTTCGAGGCAGGATATAGCAAAGACCAAGAACTGGAGGCGGACCGCGAGGGCACACGGCTGGCAGTGGAAGCGGGATACTCGGCCAGTGGGGCGATCCGCATGTTCGAAATCTTCGGGCGTTTATACGAAGAGTACCAAGCCAAGGCGAAGACGCCACAGGAGGAACTATCGCGGGTAGCGCAGCAGACACTGGAGGGATATTTCCGCTCCCATCCGCTGCCCTCGGAGCGCACTGCCCAAGTGCAGAGGTTGATCGCGAGTGAAGGTTGGACCCCACGGCCCGAGCGCGATCTCGCGGTAGCTTACATTTTCTGGACAGCCCGAGCGCGCAGTTCGCTGGATGCGAGGAAGTATCCGCAGGCCGAGCAACTGGCAAATCAATCTCTGCGATTGCGGCCCGATCAGCCGAAAGCCTACCAGGTGCTGGCACTTGCACGGTTCGCGCAAGCAAACTTTTCTGGAGCGGCGGAAGCCTACCGCAAGATTCTTGAGATAGAAAAAACCTCGCCTCCGGAAATTATCGCTGCCTATGCGTGGGCTCTGGCCGCGGCGGAAGGCAAGAACGCAGTAGGTGAGTTCCGACAGTGGGCCGAGAACATAAAGGCCGAGAAGCCCGTCGAAATCGACGTAGCAGCGGCTGGGCTTGCGCTGCTAGCCGGAGACCCAGAGCCTGCCCGTAAGCTGGAGGTCGCACTAAGGCAAAGCGGCGACGGCCGGGCTCCGATGTGGATTGGTGAGCTCGGCTGGTGGCACTATCGCGATGGGAATTATCAGAGAGCGGTCGAGTTATTGACCGACGCATCCCAGCGACGCCCCAGCGATACCGAGTTAGGGCTGCGACTGGCATGGGCGCAGATAGAAATCCGCCGATACGGCGACGCTCTGCGGATGATGCAGGACACCGGCTACGCAGCGGGGATCGAGCCCGAAAAGGCGATGGTGCGAGCCGTGGCGCACTGGCAGGCGCAGGAACAGGACCAAGCATTAGTTGATTTCAACGTAGCGCTGGTCGGGGAGCCAGAGTGGGGAAATTCGAGTTGGGTCAAGGCGCTTTACTCGCCTCTGGTCGCACAAAGTATTCAGGGGATGCGGGACGAGCGTGAGCGGCGGAAACAGAAGACGAAAATCGCCTCTGTTCGCTTGGAGCGTTTGGAACTACGCGCGAATCTGCTCCCGGCCAGGTCGCCCTGATAACCCGCCGCATGAAAGCTTTTCTCTTACGTGAGCCTAACGGTCGGGTTTGCTGTTCCGATACTGAGAATCCGAGGATGGTTTACTAGTCTCCGGCCATTTCATGCGAGGGGTCGGCTTTGCCGTCCACGGGCGCGGCGTCGAGTTCTGTTGCGAGCTGGGACTTTATGCCGCGCGCCGCATTCTCGAGTTCAGCCTTGGCGCGCGCGACGTGTCCCAGCATGGCGTGCAGCCGTTTTGGGCCCAGCACCACGAGACCGAGCAGAAGCATGAACAGGAGTTCGGTGCCGAAACCCATGACTCACCCCTTGGTCAGGCCCTGGTCGGTGGAAGTCGCGACGGCCTGCTTCTCTTCCTCTTTCATCGCCGCCTTGAAGCCGCGGATGCCTTCACCGATTCCTTTGCCCAGTTCGGGCAGCTTCTTGGGGCCGAACACCAGCAAAGCAATTCCGAAAATCACCAGCAAATGCATAGGCTGAAACAATCCTTCAAACATAGGAACTCCTTTGGATCAAGTTTGAACATCCTGTTAGTAAAAATGCGGGCGCTGCAACCGCTTGGCTGGTACAGCGCCCGTACAAAAAAGGAGGAGAGACCATGCAACGATTAGAAGCCGCGTCGAACTGAATCAGCCTCGACAGCCAGCCGGTTCACCAGGCTAAAGAACGCCTGCGATTGACCCAGGAACAGGAGGTCATCGGTGAAGGCCTTGATGGTGGCAACTGCTCCACCATTCTGTGTCAAAGTTGGCCGAATGACGGAGCACGGAGGCAGACTCTTGCTGATGAACTCGCACGGCTCAGGGAGGATCAGGTTGGTCTGATCGAGCTCTGAGTTACGGGCGTTGAGGTCAGGGAATGTCAAACCAGTTTCCGGATCAGTCACACCGGCCAAAGGCTGGGCCACGGCGTTGCCCGACTTGTCGTGCCAGAGCCCGAAGTGGTCGATCTCGACTCCGCCGATGCTCACCAGGATGCGGAGCACTTCAGGGTCGGTCGCCTTGAAGGCCAGCGTCGGATAGAGGCTTGCCCCACCTTGCTCGATGAAGGCAAAGTGAAAACCCGCGGTGTTCGCGATCGCTTGCATGCGGGCCTCTTGCGGGGTCGCGGGAGGAACTGGTTGCGGCTGGTTGGGAGGTGTGTCGGTGTCGTTGAGCGGAATGGCGGGCTGGTTCGAAATGGTAAATGGCCCTTTGAACTTAACCCCGAAGTCAGGGTTCTGGGTGCTGCGGTAGCGTGTGTACCAGCTCAGGTCCACGTTGAGCTTCAACAGGTTAGTCAACCTTCCGAGATCCTTGGCGCCGCTTGCCTGACTGCTGGGTAGGTTTCGGAAGGCGTCGAGATCAACTGGTTCTTCTCCTTTGGAGATCAAGTAGGCATTGAGGAAAGCGGCGTGGCTCAATTCATCGTCGGTGTTATCTGCGATGTATTGCGGCATGTCGCCATCAAGATTGCTGAGCGCGGCGATGTAAGCCGGGTTGCCTCCCTGGACTCCTCCCAGTTCGTTGTACTGCTGCCACAGGTCAGCCTCGATGAGTTCTGCTGCCGCCGCGAACTTCAGGAGCGCGACATCGCCTTTGGAAAGCTTGCCGCTGCTGCGCGCGTTCTGTGCGTTGCCCTCAGCCACCAGTAAGGAGCCGGCTGACAGGGTTGCACCGGCAATCCCCAGGCCCTTGAGGAACGAACGTCTCTTGACTACGCCCTGCCAGTGACGTTGAACATCTTCTCCGGTCGAAGAATGAGTTGTTTCCGATGAGTTCGATTCCAATACCACAGCCGATTGAGAATTCTCTTCTTTCATGCTTTGCTCCACTTCCTTTTCCTTATGATTTTTGCCCCAGTGGTGTGTATAACTCCGCTGGCCGATCTGTATTCCCCAATTTCGGAAATATTTCTTCCCGGCGAAACAGCCGTTTGACGGTGCGGCGTCGAGCAGTTGAACCTTGGGGAACTTCGGTATTGGATTCAGGAATTGAGCTACGGGCTTGCGCCAGTTGTCATTTTATTGTCAATTAAGGCGGGTGCTGAATCTCACAGGCATGCCGATGCACGAATGCTCGCGGTCCGGCTACGGCAGCGGTGGCCGCTACTGCGAGACTAGCGTGCAGCCGTCCTGCGCGAGCGCGCCGAACCTACCAGCCAGGCGACCCCGATACTGAGAACGTAAAGCCCGATCATCGGGGTAGCAAAAAGACACATGTTCAAGATGTCGGTGGTCGGTGTGACCATTGCCGCGACCACAAAAATCACGAGTATGGAATAGCGGAAATTGCGCCACATCCAGCGCGCTGTAAGCACACGCATCAGGGCGAGAAAGAACACCAGAATTGGCATTTCGAAAATCAGCCCAAGGCCGACGATAATGGTCACGAAAAGCTTCGTGTATTCTCCGATCGTAATCATGGGTTGAAAGCGATCGCCGTAGCCGATTAAGAAATCCAGAGACGCCGGGTAAACCATCTTGTAGCCGAAAAGGCCTCCAGCCGCGAACAGGACGACGGTGCTGATTACGAAGGGCAGGACGTAACGCTTCTCATGGCGATACAACGCGGGAGCGATGAACAACCACAATTGATAGAACACGAATGGAGAGGCCGCAAATAGTCCAGCGACGAACCCAACCTCCAAATAGAGGTTGAACGGCTCAGTTGGGTTCAAATACACCAATCCGCCGGTGAGCCCGTGGTGGCGTAACGCCTGAATGAGGGGCTGCTGTACCAAGTTGAAGATACGGTCCGCGTACGACCAGCAGGCGAAGAACCCAACCACTACTCCTACTGCCGAAAAGACGATTCGTTTCCTCAACTCCTCCAGGTGGGCCATGAGCGGCATGGAGCGGGTTTGTTCTGCCAGCAGAAAAGGAATCGCATCAGCCACGTAGAGCCTCCACTTGCCCGTCATCGCTACGGACCTCTCGGACCGCCGGCAATTCATCGGAGCATGCAAAATAGAACGCAATAACCAGCATTGCAGCCAGCCCTACAAGTCCGCACACGGTTAGTTCCAGCATCCTTACCTTCCGTTGTACCCTGCGCGCAAAACTACTGGCGGAATGGCACTACGTACCAAGCGCAGTACGTTCCCATGCCACTGAGCAGAACAATCACCCAAAGCGCAAGTTCGGTGCGCATCCACCACTTCCAGTGTTTGAACCGCAGCCACTGTGGCAGAATGTACCTGCCACGGTGACGATATAAAGTCCCAGAACCTCAGCTGTTATCCCTAGAATCGCGTGTATCGCCGCCGCTTCGTAATACCACTTGTGAAAAACCTTCGACAGCGCCGGCTTCACCTGATGTTGGAACGACGGTCCCATCACCAGTCCGATCATTAACAAGTTCAAGAGAAGCACCGTCGTCTGGCAAATGCCGTGAGCTCGGTAGCGTTTTCGCTTCGCGAGAAAGGCCCCCGCGATCAGGGCTGCTCCCATGATCAACTGGACTACGAGATTGAGATCTGCCCCGAAAGTAGCGCCGGTACCGAGAAAGCCCTTCATTGGGAGAAAAGACACCTTGATCACCCGCGCCGCGCCAACTCCTGATGCTCAGTAGCCAGGAACTTCTTCCGTGGTAGGGTAGCCAAGCATGGCGATCTTTCTTTTGCTTGCTGACTATCGCTCCGGAGATGACTAAGCCATCTCCCTCGTCACATCTGATAACGACCCGGACCGTCTTTTATTCCCCGAATCCCACAAATTGTGGGAAGTGGCCAAATGCTTTCTACGATGTAGCTGGGTTAGACGTGGCGCCGAGCGGCGGGATGCGGAGGGAATGTCATTTGATTGTCAAATCCGCGCCGGGGAGGAAAGGGAGCCGGGTGCTTCTCGAGAAGAACGAGGGCACTGTCAAGGCAAAGTTGTCCCGGGATAATATCTTTCGGGCAAATAACCCGAGTACCAACCCGCGCAGTGCGAGTGTGATCTCCGCGCGAGTGTGGTCTCCACGCATTGCCGCTCGCGTCGAAGCCCACGCATCGCAAAGGGCGCGATGTGTGGGGAATCCAGCGACTCTAAGGCGTAATGTGAAACACCGTCCCGAAGCCAGAGAAGCCGCCCATCATCATGCTGCCATAGACATCGTCCGCCGAGCCTAACACTATGCCCATCGGGAAGAATCCATCTTCGTTGAACCCGGCGACTTGCTCCTGAAAATCGAACAGGTCGGCATAGTTTCCTTGGGTATCAATTCTGAACAAACATCCCGTATTGTTGGCACCGCCGAATTGGTCGGCGCCATACAAGTTGCCTCGCGAGTCTCTCGCCAGGAGGTTGGCAAAGTATGCGCCAGAACCGAGGAGGTTCGGGGGACGAGTAAACACCACGCTGAAGACGCCGGTCTTGGTGTCCAGCTTGAAAATCGTCCCGTAGCCATATGGGTTGCCTTCGTGATTTCCACCCCCTGTTGCGACGCCATAAAGGTTGTCTTCCGAGTCGATGATCAAACCCAGAGGGCCCGCGCCGTCTTCGTGATTGCTGAACGTATGCAGTACGGTGTACTTGCCGTGAACGTCGACCTTGAAGATAGTTCCGCAGCCGGGGGAATTATCACGACCGTTGCCGACGGCCCGGCACGAGCGGATGCCGCCAAAGACAGCAGCCCCGTACAGGTTGCCCTTGGTGTCCCGCACCAGGCCACTCTCAGGAAACATTCCGTCGGTTCCAGTAAAGTTGTGGATTATGGTGAACTTGACGTTCGGCCTCATCACAAAGAGAGCCCCACAGCCCAAGTCATGAAACTCCCAACCGCAATTGGGAGTCCCTCCGTAAGGCTCCATGCCGTAGAGGTTGCCCTTCGCGTCCACGGTGACGGGAGAATCCAAGGAACCGATCGACGGGGGAAGGTTGAAGGACGTCTCCTGCCCCTCCGGAGTAAGCCTGAATATCACCGATAAGTTAAAGCTGCCGTTGCCTTGAGTCGTTCCATAGAGGTTGCCACTCTCGTCCCGTGCCAAGGCCGCAATTGGATAGGCGCCGTTGTTGCCGCCGGCGAAGTCGTAGAGCACGGTCTGGTTTCCGGCGGCGTCGATCTTGTACACCATTCCACAGCCGAAAACGCAGTTGTTGTCGCTGCCACCGGCTTGAGCGGTGCCGTACAAATTGCCTTCCGCGTCCCGGATCAGCGGGCTGGGATTCGTGCCATCTGGTGAACCCGTGAACGTATGCAGGACAGTGTAGACCTGCGCCTTCGCGAGCGGCGTGGCATTCGCAAACAGCGCGACTGCGAGTAAGGTGCTAACCAGCATGTGTGGCTTTTTCATGGTTCGCCTCCGTCGATTGCGGCCACTCGGAATGACAAGGTGGCTAATTGGCAGCAGACACTAACACTGCGGCACAGTCAGTTTGTCAACAAGGTGTAAAAATAATGTCGGAAAACTAGCTAACTGTCGGTGGGGCGCGCGTGGTCCATGGTGCACGTCGGAGTGCCGGGTGCCCCACAAACGCCCCTTTCAAAACTGGCAAGGAGCGGGGCGCCGAGTCTTAGTTTGTACCTGTGTCGTTCCCGTGGCAAAGGGGGCGGGCGCACCCGCCATAGTTGGCCTGGGCGCTAAGGCCCGGGGCTCCGGCTTACCTTGACATTCTACTGGAGCGAACGCTATGCTTACCTAGAATGTCTACTAAAGAACAGAAGAAACGGATCGAACTGTTGCAGGGCACTCTCGACCTGCTGATTCTGCGGACGCTGCGGCTGGGGCCGGCGCACGGGCACGCGGTCGCCAAGGCGATCGAATTCAACTCCGACGAGGTATTGCAGGTTGAACAGGGCTCGCTCTATCCGGCGCTGCACCGGCTGATCAAGCGGGGATGGATTTCAGTCGAAGGGGGCACTTCGGAAAACAATCGCCGTGCCAAGTTCTATCGCCTGACGACCAAGGGACGCCGGCAACTGGCGGTCGAGACCGGCAAGTGGGAAAAGCTGGCGGGAGCGATCGCACGGATTCTCCGGCCGGCCGCACACGAAGGGAAATCATGACGCGCCGTAAGCGCATGCTGGAGGATCTCAATCAGGACATCCGCGACCACATCGAGACGGAGACGCAGGAGAATGTCGAGCGTGGATTGTCGCCGGAGGAAGCCCATTGTGCGGCGATGCGCAAGTTCGGAAACGTGACCAGGGTTGCGGAAGAGACGCGAGCAGTGTGGAGTTCCATTTGGATTGAGCAACTGCTCCAGGACGTGTCCTATGGCGTGCGCGCGCTGCGGAAGAATCCCGGATTTGCGATGGTCATCGTACTAACTCTGGCCCTTGGCATCGGCGCCAACACTGCCATCTTTAGTGTGGTGCGCGGAGTGGTTCTGGCACCTTTGCCGTATCCCCAACCGGATCGCCTGGTCATGGTGTGGGAGAACCGTCCGAACGTAAAGACTTTGAGTACTTCATACCCAGACTTTCTGGATTGGCAACGCAATGCTCGCTCGTTCGGGCAGATGGCCGCGCTCACATCGCGCAGCTATGACCTGACCAGCCCGGGAACGCCGCAACACCTGGATGGCATGGAAATCTCTTCCGGCTTTCTCGCAACCCTGGGCGTAAAGCCCGCTATGGGTCATGATTTCACTCCAGCAGAAGATCTGCCGCACGGGACACCGGCCGTCCTCATCAGCGATCGGTTGTGGAGAGATCGATTCGCATCGAGCCCGCAGGCTCTTGGCCAGTCCATACTTCTGGACGGGGCGGAATACACGGTCCTCGGAGTTCTCCCTCCGGGATTTCGTTTCCTCGCCGACGCAGATGTGTATACGCCCCTGGCGCAGGGCGAGCCGCTGCTTTACGGCGATCGCACTATCCATGCGATTGTCGGTATTGCGCGCCTGAAACCTGGGGTGAGTATCGGTGAGGCCGCGGGCGAGATGAGCGCCGTCCAGGAGAATCTGGACCGTCTTTATCCGGCCGCGGATAGAAATTTGGGAACCAATATCGTACCGCTGAAGCAGGAGATTGTCGGCGATGTGGGGGGAACGCTCCGTTTGCTATTGGGAGCGGTGGGGATCGTTCTACTGATCGCCTGCGCCAATGTTGCGAATCTCTTGCTGGTGCGGTCGGCCGCGCGCACTCGCGAGTTTGCCATTCGCACGGCGTTGGGGGCGAGCCGCGGGCGTATGGTGCGGCAATTATTGACGGAGAGCGTGCTGCTCGCCATGACGGGTGGAGTTCTCGGCTTGATGGTGGCAAAATTGGGAGTGAGCCTGATGTTTGCGGAGTTCCCGCAAAGCCTGCCACGGGCTGAGAGCATCGGTGTGAATCTTCCGGTCCTCTTTTTTGCCTTTGGCATTTCGCTGGTGGTCGGGATTGCATTCGGCCTGGTACCCGCACTCAAGAGTTCGCACGCCGATGTGCAAGCCTCGCTCAAGTCGGGGGACCGCGGCACTACGCGTGCCCATCCTCGCAGTCAAAGCGCTCTGGTGATCGTTCAGATGGCGCTCACGCTGGTGTTGCTGGCGGGCGCCGGCCTGCTCCTGCGCACCATCGGGGATTTGCGGAAGGTCGATCCGGGGTTCAATACGCGGCATGTCATTACATTCAAGGTGGGACTTTCGCCTTCGCTGACGAAGACGGCATCGAGCATTAGAATTGCGTATCAGCAGTTACTCGACCGCATTCGTCAGGTTCCCGGCGTACAGGCTGCGGATTTTACCAATATCGTTCCGCTGAGCGAGGAAGACAATGGGGGCCCCTTCTGGGTTGGCTCGCAACAGTCCACCTCCATGCAGGAGGCGCCCCACGCGCTCTACTTTGAGACCGGTCCGGATTACCTTCAGACCATGGAAATTCCTCTGCTGCGAGGCCGCTTTTTCACCCCGGCGGATACCCCCGACTCCGAGCCGGTGGTCGTTATCAACAGTGTGCTTGCGCGCACGTATTTCCGCGACCAGGATCCGGTGGGCCAGACGATAACCGTCGCACATTGGCACACTGCCCGGGTTATCGGCGTGGTGGGCAATGTCAAGCACTGGGGGCTGGGCGACCCGGGCACCTACAATCCAAACCAGATATACATTTCGTTTTATCAGCTTTCCGACGAGTGGATACCGGCGTTCGCCAGGGCTTTGTCAGTGGCTGTTCGCACTCCGCTGGATGTGGCGACCATCATGCCTGCGGTCAAGAATGTGGTTTACGGGGCCGGCAAGGACCAGCCGGTCTATAACGTTCGAACGATGCAGGAGATTGTTTCGGAGTCGATGTCGACGCAGCGCCTTCCAATGGTTCTGCTCGCGGTGTTTGCTGCGCTGGCGTTGCTGCTGGCTTCCGTCGGAATCTACGGTGTGATTTCTTATTCTGTGACTCAGCGTTTACGCGAGATTGCGGTGCGGATGGCGCTCGGGGCAGAGAAGCGGCAGGTTTTTCAGATGGTGATTGGGCAGGGTCTCCGAATGGCCGTTGTGGGCCTCGTGCTGGGGGCAGCGGCCGCGCTAATTCTCACGCGCTTGCTCACGAGCTTTTCGCACTTGCTCTACGGAGTTGGGGCGAGCGATCCCGTAACCTTCGCTTCTATATCGCTGATGTTGACTGTGGTGGCGGTGGTGGCTTGCTATATTCCCGCGCGCCGAGCGGCAAGAGTTGACCCCATGGTTGCATTGAGATACGAATAGCGGTTCGCGAGCTCCGATCACGGGCCACCCGGGGCAACCAAATAGGGCTTTCCGCGCAACTAAATAATTAGTTGACGTTCGGCGCGGGCCCGCGTCTAATAGTTTGAGTAGGGAGGGAAGGCATTGCCGCCGAGGAAATCCGTAACCTTGACCGAGGCTGAGCTGCGGCTGATGGACGTGGTCTGGCAGCGGGGTGAGTCGACCGTGCAGCAGGTCCTGGAGGCGCTGCCGAAGCGGCCGGCGCTGGCGTACAACTCCGTGCTGACGACGATTCGGGTGCTCGAAAACAAAGGCTATCTGAAACATGTGAAAGACGGGCGGGCACACGTGTACATGGCGCTAATTGAGCGCGAGGACGCTACCCGGTCGGAGATCAGCCATCTGGTGAACCGCTTTTTTAAGAATTCGCATGAGCAGCTGGTGTTGAACATTCTTGAAGATGAAAGCATTGACGCGACCGAGTTGAAGCGTTTGCGAAAGTTGTTGGCAGAGAACTCGCGGGAGGCACGATGACGGCCTGGCATGAGCTGGCGCGGATTTCCGCCGAGAGAATGCTGAATGGGGTGGCCGAAGGCGTGGTGATTGCTATGTTCGCGGGGTTGCTGCTGCACATGGTGGGCCGGCGGAACTCTGGTACGCGATTTGCGATATTGCTGGCGGCGTTGTTGTCGATTGCCGCGCTTCCGGTGTTGACGGTGGTGAGGGCGAATGCCGGGGCGGTGCATGGTGGAGGAGCGGTCTGGGCGGTTACGGTGCCGAGCTTGTGGGCAACGTACTTTGTTTTGGCGTGGGCAGCGATTGCGATGGTCGGGCTGGTGCGCGTGGGGCTGGGGCTTTGGCAACTGCGGAAGGTGCGTGCGGGAAGCGAAGTGATCGATCTGGCAGTCCTTGATCCTCTTTTACAAAGGACCCTTGGGGAGTTTCTGCTGTCACGCAAAGTGGCGATTGCTACTTCACGGAAGGTAATGGTGCCGGCTGCGATTGGGTTCTTTCATCCCATGATCGTGCTCCCTTCGTGGGCGTTGCGCGAGCTGTCGACGGCCGAACTGAATTCGATCCTGATTCACGAATTGGCCCATCTGCAGCGCCGCGACGATTGGACGAACCTGGCGCAGAAGGTGTTGCGGGCGGTGCTGTTTTTCCATCCAGCGGTGTGGTGGGTGGAGCGGCAGCTTTCGCTGGAGCGAGAGATGGCGTGCGACGACGTGGTGCTGGCGCGCACAGCCAATGCGCGGGCGTACGCCGAGTGTCTGGTGACGGTGGCGGAGCGCAGCTTTATGCGGCGTGGTCTGGCGCTGGCGCAGGCAGCGGTGAGCAAGATGCGGCAAACGACGCTGCGCGTGTCGCAGATATTGGATGGCAGCCGACCGACGGTGACGCGTGGGTGGAAACCGGCGCTGGGCCTGGTGACCGTGGCTTCGGGAATCCTCGTCGTGGGATTGGCGCGGGCTCCGGAATTGGTGGCGTTTCGTGAGAGCGCACCTGCGGTTTCTGCGAGCCTGGCCTCGGTTGCGGTCCCGGCTTCGGTGGCGAGAGATGGTGCGGTGCCGATGGCGGCGCAAGCCGTGATGACATCGTTCCGGCCTAAAAGGACTGGGCGATCCCGAAGCGTCGTCGCCAGTCCGCTGGACGCAAAGTTGATACCAGCGCAGCAGGGGATGGACTCGTCGGCGAAAACGACGCTAGCTGCGGCAAAACAAGATGAAGCTCCGGCGCAAACTTTGCTGGTAGTGATGCGGACGGAAGAATTCGGGCCAGCGGGGGCAAGCTGGACGGTCCGGGTGTGGCGGTTCACCATGTTGAAGGCCGAGGAAGTTCCCGTCGGGTTGAAGAATCCTGCGAAATCACTTTAAGGAGTTGCTGGCGTCGCGCTAGAGTTATGGCAATACGAACTAAATAATTAGTTGTACCAAGGAGAGATGGAAACAATGAGAACCCTGATGGCAAGAGTTGGAAGAACTATTGGACGTCATGCGGCAGTGGCGGTGCTGGCACTGGCGGCGCTGGCGTCGGTGACTGCTTACGAGTTGGTCAAGCCCATGTCGGCGGGCGCGGCAGTAGCTCCGGCGGCGGCTCCGCTCGACGACAACAGCGTCAGCCCTCTGTTGTCACTGGACCGGGCCATGGAAACTTTGGCAGCGCGTGTGACTCCGGCGATCGTGAACGTTGCAGTGACTTCGCGGGGCAGGAGCGAGGGCTCGCAATCTGAGATTCCCGACGACCTGCAACGCTTCTTCGGTCCCTTTGGACCGCAGGGTCCGCAGGGACGCGGAATGCCGAGGGAGCCGCAGATCGAACGCGGCATTGGCAGCGGCGTCATTATTTCGCCGGACGGATACATCGTCACCAACAATCACGTGATCGACGGCGCGGTGGACATTCGCGTCACCATGAGCAATCGAAAGATACTGGTCGCCAAGCTGATCGGCGCCGATCCGTTGACCGACCTGGCGGTGATCAAGATCGACGGTAGCAATCTGCCCAGCGTTCCCTGGGGTGATTCCACGGTGTTGCATCCGGGACAGACGGTGCTGGCGTTCGGCAATCCGTTCGGGTTCCGCTTCACGGTGACGCGAGGAATTGTCAGCGCGCTGAATCGTCCCAATCCATTCTCCGGAGACCGCCGCAAACCGGGTAACTTCATTCAGACGGATGCCGCCATCAACCCGGGCAATTCGGGCGGGCCGCTGGTTGATGCACGCGGCGAAGTGATCGGCATCAACACGTTCCTGGTTTCGGCCTCGGGATCATTCTCTGGGATGGGGTTTGCGATTCCGGTGCAGATTGTCCGGCCGACGGTTGAGACGTTGATTCGCGACGGCAAAATCAGCCACGGCTATATGGGGATCGGCATCAGCGACGTGACCCCGGAAAACTCCAAGTTCTTCAACTTGACCGACGCGGAGGGAGCGTTGGTGACGCAGGTGGAAGCGGATTCGCCGGCGGCGAAGGGCGGAGTGAAAGTGGGAGACGTCATCCGCGAACTGGATGGGCGGAAGATGCCGGATGCCGGCGAGTTGCAAGTGGAAGTCGGCCAGAAGCGTCCGGGGACGACCATCAAGCTGGGGATTCTGCGCGATGGCAAGAGTGTGACGGTACCGGTTGCGCTCGAAGCCATGGGCGCTCGCGACAAGACGGACAACGAAGTCAGCGACGCGGGCAAAGGCAAGCCGCGCTGGGGGCTGGGATTGTCCGACCTGGACGACAACGTGCGTGGGCAGATTCGAGTGCCGACGGATGTCCACGGCGCGGTTGTGGATCAGGTGCAGCCGGGGAGTTCGGCTGACGACGCCGGGCTTCAACGCGGAGACGTGATCGTGCAGGTGAATCGCAAAGACGTGCAAAGCGCGGCCGACGTGCGCGAGGCCCTGGGGAATGTCCCTAAAGGGCAAGATGCACTGTTGCTGGTTTGGTCGGGCGGTGGTAACACGTACAGAGTGTTGCATGCGCCGGATGGGATGTAGCTTCCGGGCTATTTTGGGGCAGGTGCAAAGCACCTGCCCCTTTTGTTTTTCCGACGCCTCCTAGAAGGCTGAGCCCGATCCCAGCAAGCTGTAGAGCAGAATGATCAGCACGATGCCGGTGAAGATCATGTACAGGCGGTCGTGTTCGGCGGCGAAGCCCCAGATGGAGAGAGCGACGCGGGCGACAGGCGTGGCGATCAGACAGAGCAATCCCAACTGGATGACGCCGCGGCTGCGGAGTTGCCTCGCGCTGTGGATGATTCCGTGAAGGTTTCTCAGGTCGGTGGGTTCACCGTTAAAGACACCATAGTTGGCGGGGGTGTGTCCATATCGAGCCAAATAGAAGCACGCGCCCACGAAGACGACGAGCGCCGAGATGGCCACGCCCGCGCGGAGCAAGTCGGCTACGATTTCTTCAATCTTGCGGTCGGTCCAGGTTTGCATCCCGGCCATATCAGATTTTCCCTGCGATTCCCTGATAGATCATTTGCGCTCCCAGCAGGACCAGCACCAAGCTGAAGACCAAGCGCAGAATCCGGGTCTCGGCTTTCATCAGAATTCGAACACCCAACAACGAGCCGGCAAGAACGCCCAGCATGACCGGCATGGAGAGTCCGGGGTCGATGTAGCCACGATTAAGGTAAACCCCGGCGCTGGCCGCGGCGGTCACCCCGATCATGAAATTGCTGGTGGTAGTGGAAACCTTGAAAGGGATTTTCATGGCCTGGTCCATGGCCAGAACTTTGACGGCGCCCGATCCGATGCCGAGAAGCCCAGAGAGAGCGCCCGCACCGAACATCAGACCGAAGCCGGCGGGCACGTGTTGCACGTTGTAATTGCGGACGCCTTCTTCGGAAGGGAAGCTGCCGTTCATGCGGAGGCGGGTGGCTAGGCTGTCGGGCGGAAGATTGCGCTCTTGCGGCGTACGCGGCTTACGGGAAAGATAGGCGGAATATAGAAGCATCACTCCAAAAATGATGGCCAGCGCGCGCGTGGAAACAAATGCGGCCAGGAAAGCTCCACCGAGCGCGCCGAGGGTGGTGGCGATTTCCAGAAACATGCCAATTCGAATATTGGAGAATCCCTGTTTGACGTAGTAGGCGGCAGCGCCGGAAGAAGTCGCGATCACGGAAACCAGAGAGGCGCCGATGGCGTAGCGGATGTCCACCTTGAAGAAGATGGTGAGCAGGGGCACGAGCACGACTCCGCCGCCAAGTCCGGTAAGGGAGCCGAGCAGGCCGGCTAGGAAGGATCCCATGGCCAGCAGCAGCGTGAATTCCAGAATGTTCATTTCAGCCTGAAGTAAAGAGTTTGCCATATCTGTCCGGGAAAAAACGGCGAGAGGGTTAGGTTCGAGGTTCTTGCGCAGCTCTGCGGGTGGTCATTGACAAAGCATGCGAAACCCGGTCAATGAGTGTAATGGCGATGTTACATCAACTACGAAGTTGTCTCCTATTCGTACTCCTCGTCGAGTCGTGCTCGAGATTGAATAGCGTGCGAGGAACGAACTGTACCTACCCCGTATAGGAGAGGCCGAGCAATTAACTTTCCCCTACGCTAGATCGGGGCTTCGATCGGGGCGTCGCCGTACGAGCAGGTGAAGGTATCGCGCTCGATCAGTTGCGGGTTGACGATTTTTTTCAGCGGACGCATTAGATACTTGCGAGGGAGGCCGTCCTTGATTCCGATCCAGATGTCGAGGATAGAGTCGCGGGTGAATCTTCCGCTTGGATGGACCAGCACCTCATATTTGAACGTGGGCGATCCGTCAATGACGTCGCGGCGGATCAGCTTCAGACCTTTGTTTAGCGACTCTAGCCAGAACCCCATGGATATTTGGTTTATCAGGACCACATAATGGGTCCCGTCCTCCGTGTCCTTCTGCCATGGGCCATCCGAGTCGCGGTGATATTGGTCTGTCCCGACAACGATGACCTCATTTGACTGCGGCGGGTTTCCACTCTCCACGGATCTTGACCAGTGCACGCGCTCGGGTCGTCCGGCGACCGCCATCAAGGTCTCGGTACGATAGCTGGGATCGATGCCTTCCCACACACAGCTGTGCGCGGTATCGGCAACTAAAGACCACGCAGCCTTGTTAACAACGTCGTCGGGATTGTCCTTTACCGAAACGGCAACTGGGCCACTATCCCCATCCATCAGGACCTGAGGCGTATCCAGCGCTTCTGTCGTTTCAACGCGAGAGGACCAGCCGCGCGGCTCAACCGAAAGTAATCTCCTCACGCGATCCTGAGCATACCAGTGCACTGCGTGGACCAGCAGCGCGATCAGCAGCGCGATCAGGATCACCCAGGCTGAGGTTTTGAATTTCATTGGTTTGGATTCAGCATAGTGCTTTGGCCGAATCGACTTCGAACGAAATCCCACGAATTTCGTTACCCTAGTACTGAAGCGACGCTGCGTCGCGCTCGCTATATGAGCAATTTCGCGAAGTGTTCGCCAATTACGACACAGATACAGTCTGATTCCTCGTACAATGCAGTGGGATGCTCGAACACTTGGGTCCGTTTGTTGTCCAGCACACATGCCGCTGATCTCTTGCACACGAAGAGCTTTCATATGAAGGCTACAATGATGTTTAAGACCAGTACGATTCTTTTCGCCCTCGTCGGTGCCTTCGGCATCTCGGCCTCGGCTGTGTATTCCCAGGAAATAAAAAGTCGTCGTGACGCCGTTGGACCGGCGATCGCCACATTGACTGAAACCTTGCTTCATCGCCTTTTCCCCGGCGCCAAGGTGCAATGGGATCCGGTTCTGACGATCCGCGAAGGAAGCGGTCCTAGCGAACCCGTCGATCTCGGGGATTTCACCGCACACCGACTGGACGATGGATCTACCGGCGGCGTAGCGATGCTCGAAGTTGGATCGGCGAAGGCAGAGCACATCCAGAAGCTTAGAAAGTTTCAGTCGGCCGACGGCGCCCACTTTGAAACCACGATTGTCGCCTTTCGAATCCCACCCTCCGGATCGGGCATGGAGATCAAGAAAATTCCGCTTGACCCATACGATCGGCTTACCAAAATCGACTGGTTTGAAGTACAGAAGTGGCTGCCGGGCGGATGGCCCGTCCTGCACCTTCGATACGAGTCTTACTCAACCGCTGGCGATTCTGTCACGATTCTCGCATGGGATTCCCTGGTCAACATGGCCACAGGCTCATTCGCGGGACGAATACCAGAAGGCATGTCCGTTCTTCACAAGGACGGAGAAGAGACACAGGAAATTTTCTCGGTGCACCGCACCAACGCAACTCAAATTGCAATTTATGACAACGGCACTGGGAAGACCATAGATTACCCTTGCAGCGACCCCTGCGTGGTGGACGGTCGCACATTTCTAGGGCAACTTTCTGGACAACGATAGGGCTCTCCGGTAGGTTTCTCTTCCAACGTAACCTTTCGCGCTCCTCATGTAGCTCATGGCGACGAATTCCACCATCTGCGGCGTGTCCAACTCGGTTGACGAAAACAGGCGATTTCACTCAGAACCCCGGTTCGGAGGGTCAATGAGTGTAATTGGTTTCACCAACGCGATTCGAGAGCGAATAACGCTCGAGGGATGAACGGTACCCAGAAAACGAGCAAGTCAAACGCCCCTTAAGTTAAATCGGGGGTTCGATATCGGGAATGTTGCTGTATGAGCAGGTGAAGGTATCGCGCTCGATCCGTGTGAAGATTTTTTCCAGCGGACGCATTAGATACTTGCGGGGAAGACCGTCCTTGATTCCGATCCAGATGTCGAGGATGGTGTCGCGGGTGATGACCCCAGCGGGATGGAGCAGAACCTCATACTTGAAGGTGGGCGAACCGCCGATGTCGTCG
>Ga0210394_10002067_pt1 | contig 28849 bp, 26 predicted proteins | sample IncBWC12MmetaG_FD_160121 | JGI IMG/M metagenome (GOLD analysis project Ga0210394, IMG submission 160121) | Forest soil microbial communities from Barre Woods Harvard Forest LTER site, Petersham, Massachusetts, United States - Inc-BW-C-12-M | ecosystem: Environmental > Terrestrial > Soil >...
GAATATTTCGATCATCGGCTCGGCCGGCTGCGAAGCCGCAGGTTCGGTCAGGACGCCTTCGGCTGGAAAAGACCGGCAGTCGGTTGGCCGCAAAACGGACAATAGCGAACGGCGTTTTGCAAGTCGGCCTCGCCGCCGCCCTGAACGGGCGTCCTGGCCACAAGAAGCTGCAGCTTGCCATCTTCGAAGAAGAAATGCCGGCCTGCCGGAAACGACAAAGCGGTGCCCAAATCCTTGCAGCACAGCGTGATCAAGGGGACTTCCTGCGCCATCTTCGCACCAACTTCTTCCATGCCGCCGCTACGGCTTCGGTGCCAGCAGACACTCTGCCACGACCAACTCTCTCGCCGCCGCACTCGACAGCCGTCGCCTGGAGACGTCCACGGTCTCATAGCCGTCTTTCGCGCAGGAAATCGTGACGCTGTCGGCTGTGACGTCGAGGCCGAAATTCGCAATCAGCTTGTAGACGCCCTGGCTGTTGGTGCGAACCAGCAGCTTCCGGTTGCCCATCTCGGCTTTGACCTGGACATCGGGAATGGGCGCCAGCGTTCCGGTCGCTCTGGCCGAGCCGACGAATGCCAGACCGACATCTTCATCGCGCTCGGAATCGAGTTCTCCCGAATAAGACGGCCGGAACGAAAACAACACCGCTGTAAAAGCAGCGGCGCCCGCCAGCACCATGAGAGAGGAAGGCCCACTAAAGCGGCGTCGCGGTTTTGTCGTCACTTTTCTACCTTGCGGTGATCGCTCGTGGTTTCGGATTTCAGCGCAGAAAGAAACCCCGGAAGAAGTAACCGATGCTGATCATGACCAGAAGCGGAACCGTCCACCCGAGCCAATATTGCGTCGGCCGGTTTCTCAACAACGGCCACGTTATCACGCTGACCGCAGCCGCACCAAACACCGAGGTCACAAGCCAGCCATACCAATACATCGGCGTGCCGTCTCTGGAGGGCTCGACGAGCCAACCCCATTGTCCGGTTTTCGGATGATAGGTGAACAGCGCCCAATTCAGCTGGACCGAAAATATGTAGATCACGGCAAACGCCGCCGAGAAAACCGGGACAAGCTTTTCGATGTTGTTGTTATTCATAGTCCGAACAGACCCCGGATGTTGTTGAGGACGTGGCCGACGATGAAGGCGAACCAGACAATGAAGCAAAGCATCAAGGTCACCGCCATGCGTGCGGACTTTCCCGCGGCGTCCGGGCGACGCCACAACAGCCAGTAGAACGGCAGCAGGCCGAGGCCGATCGAAATGAACTGCTCCTTGACCTCGAACGAGCCAACGGACGAATACAGGCGCGCGCTTTCCAGATAGGTCCGCACCCAAACCCGGTAGGTCGGATAGATAACCCCGCCAAGGATCACCACCGCAATGAACAATATGATGGTGGCGTTGACGTAGACCGGACTTGAGACCGCGCGATAGGCGTTTGCGAATCCGACTTTGCTTCGTGAAGGCCACGCGACCGCCACCGCCTGATGCGTGACACTGCCGAGCAATGCGACGGCCAGAAGACCGTGCAGGATAACCAGAAACGTCGCCATACTCCTCCCTCGCGGCCGCGATCAACGGCATGCCGCAGATCGCGCTTTAAGGACCTTTGATATCAAGGTCTCTTGATGCAATAGCCGCCACTCTAGGCACGATCATCGCGGGATGGAACGCGGTCGGGAATTAATTTTGTTCTAATTCTATCCGGCGACAACGGCACTTTATCGATGCACGAATTCAAGGCCGGAAAAGGGGCCTGACGCATGGACGATCTGGCCGCCGACCATCGTCAACAGCGATCTGATTTTCGCAATGTCGGAAACCGGCACGGTGAAATAATCGTCGCTGAGAACCGCGAGGTCGGCCAGCATTCCCGGCATCAGCCGGCCGCGGCGATTTTCATCATGCGCAAACCAGGCGCTACCTTCCGTGTAGATGCGAAGCGCCTCCTCGCGGCTCGGGATTTCCGCCGCGGCGCGGGTTTCAACACGATCGACGGTCAGGCCATCGAGCATCCAGCGCAGCGAAACGAACGGGTTTTCGATCATCACGCGATTGGCGTCGGTGCCGCCGCCGACGGCAAGACCGAGCCTGCGCGCCGTGACGATCTGCGGCGTGCGCTGCATCTGCGCCTCTCCCCGTTCTGCGATGTAAGAGGGTGCCGCGAAATAAAGTCCATCCTGCACCAGCCAACCGACGCCAAGCGCCTTCATGCGTTGCAGCGAGGCATTGGATGCATCGTGCAGATGCGCGATCGACCAGCGCAATGACGCGATCGGTGTTTCGCGGTTCACGCGTTCGAGGACATCGAGCAGATGATGTACGGAACGATCGTTGTTCCAGTGGACCGTCAACGTCATGCCTTGATCGGCGGCCCAGCGCGCCACCCGATAAAACGCCTCCTTGTCAGGCTCAGTTGGCGTATCGTTGTTGTACATGCCCCAGGTGACGCATTCGCCGATGCCGTTGAAGCGCAGCCAGTCGTCGCCGGTGCCCATCGGCAGGAATCGCGTGGTGGCCTGAAAGTCTTCCAGCTCCTTTCCCGGGCGCGGCGCGAAGATGCTGTAGACCAAGCGCAGCCGCAGTTCGTGCCCGCGCCACAGCCGGAGCAACGCCGCGTAATCTTCCGGTGCGAGATTGTGGCCGCCCGGATCGATCACGCCGGTGAGGCCGAAGCCGCTCAACTCGCGCAGGAATTGACGCGTGCCGCTGAGCGCCTCCTCGATTGGCGGCTTGGGCAGGCGCGAATAGAGCGAAACGATCGCTGCACCGTTGCCGACGATCCAGCCGGTGGCGTTTTTCACAGCGTCGCGCTCGAACTTCGCTCCATCAGGCAAATCTTCGTCGGATTTGATATCCAGCCGCGCGCGGCCCGCCGCATTGATCAGGACATATCCATAGAAAAGCTGGATGTAGACGGGATGGTCCGGCGCGACAGCGGCAATCTCGGCTTCGGTCGGCCGCCGGGATTCGGCAAATTGCCGCGGCGTCCATCCGCCGGCGACGATCAGCCACGCACCCGGCCTGGCGCGAGCCGCCGCAGCGCGAAGCCGCTCCAGCGCCTCGGCAAGATTTGTCGCGCCCTCCCAATTCACTTCGCCCGCGTAACGAAATCCGGCGCGGATCGCATGAATATGGGAATCGATGAGGCCGGGGATCACCGTACGCCCGCCGAGATCGATGACCTTGGTGGCCGGCCCTGCAAGCTTGCGCAGCTCTTCGCTGCTGCCGGTAGCCGCAACGCGGCCATTCTCGACGGCGAGCGCCTCGGCGACCTGCGAGGCCGCATCGAGCGTGACGATCTTGCCATTGACCAGCAGCAGGTCGGCGGGATCGGCCGATGCCGGCACGGCGCCACCGATGCCAAACATCCAAACCACGAAAACGCGGAGCAAGCGGCCTGACGATGAGATGAACGACATCCTTGATTTGCTTTGCGCGGCGCTACTGCGCGGAAGGGTAAAACAACGAGCCGCCAGCGGATTCAAACCGACAGCAGCACCGGCGGCAAGGCGAAAGGCACGCTATCCTACAACTCCAGCGTGCCCGTACTTCGGCATCGGCGTATCGCAGGCCGCTACTGCAGACCGTGGATAGGAAGGCCCGTCCCTGCAAGCAATTCCAACCATGCGACGAAGCGCCGCGGGCTAGGGTTTTGTCCGCCAAAACCGAACTGTCCGGCCCTCCCTCCGGTATCTCACCCGTCGCCGCGAAGCCGCAAATGTGCCATTTGTGCACCACCGTTTGGAAATCTTTGGAAACAGATCAAGGGTCGCTTGATTGGCTGCAGACAAGCAAATTGCGGCCCAATATTCTTAAGCGGGAGCGGTTTTATGCGTTGATTTTTTCGAACTGGCCGAGCGGGCGTGCGGCCCGGTCAGCCAAGTTGTTTTTTGAGATTTGGAGAAAACCATGAAGTCCCGTTTAGCCGCAGCCGCCGTTGGCCTCGCGCTTTCATGGGTCGTTGCCGCGCCTGCGAACTCCCAGGAGGTGGAGCAACGAATCCTCGCCAATATCATTCAAAATACGCTGCAGGAAATCCGCGATCCGATTCAGAGCGGAAGGATCATTGCGCCCGCGCCGGGAAGATCGCGTTTCAGCGCGGAAGAGGCGGAATTCGACAACCGCAATCCCTTTGCGGCGCAAAGCGCCGACGATCCCTTCGCCGCACTGGCCTATACAAAAGCCCTGACCAAGGCACCGCCTGCGCCGCCAACCCCGGTTTGGCTGTATGGCGTAAACGGCATCGTCAGCTATGACCGCACCACTTCGATTGGCAGCCTCGCGACGACCACGACAGGGGTCGTCGCGGCGGACATCACCAAAATCGGAATCTTCACCGCGTCAGACGCGTTGACGTTCCTGGCGACGGGAAGCGACTCCTGGTCTCACATTCCGACCAGTTTCCAAAATTCAACCATGCCGAGCGGCTCGGGAACGTTGGCCTACTTGAACGGAGGATTCTCGACCGATTTCACGACGACGGCGAGCTGGACGAGCAACAGCTCGACGCTGCTTGGAATTGCGGCCCCCGCAAACAGCAGCCTGATCAGCTATACGGGCAACGCTCAGTACAAATTTGACATCGGCCATTCCTGGTTCGTCGAGCCGACGGCCGGTGCGATCTACACGGATTTCTACACGGCGAATTTCGGCAACTCGATCGGCGGCAGCACGGAGATCCACGGCGGCGGACGCATCGGTGGCGAGATCATGGCGGGCGGACTAAAGCTGCAGCCATCGTTCAGTGCCGCGGCCTTTCAGATCATCAGCGTATCGGGCGCCGGTGGCGTTGCTGCCGCGGGATTGCCGAACGTCGCGGCACAGCTCAATCAGCTCGGCGCGCGTGGTAATTCGAAGCTCGACTTCATCTGGACCAGCAACTTCACATCCTACATCGAAGGCCACCTTTCGAGCGTTGCCGGCACCCACACGGCAGGCGTCTCGGGCGGAGTACGGTATACCTTCTAGAATTTCGTAAAATATCTCGGGGAATGCGCGATAATCCCCGAGCAGAAACTGGCTATATTTTTGGTGATCGCGGAGATCCCTTCGTCCCGACAGGGCGAGGCATAGCCGCCTGGTGTTGCCGATCCGAAATGTTTGCCGGATTTTTCCATGTTGAACGCGCAATCAGTCAGGATTCTGATCGTTTTGCTGATGGTCGCGGGTTGCGGCATCCTCAGTTCGACGGCGCCTTCGCGCGCGCAAATGGTCGAGCAGGCAATCAGGGGCGGCATCGTCCAGCAAACGATCCAGTCTATAGAAGACAAAAAGCGGAGGGCTTCCAGTTCGCAAACCGACGATGCCAAAGGTACTCGCCCGGCGGCAAAGCGGATCCAGGCGGCGAAAAAGGAAGGCAAGGAGGACAAGAAGCCGAAGGCCGCAGGCCAGCAGCAGCAAGCGGCGCGCAATCCCAGTGGCGTTCCGCCCGCCGGCGAACAGCGCTACGTACCCGACGAGATCGTGGTCGAAGTCGCCAGTTCCACGAGCCCGCAACAGATCAACGCGCTGACGCAGCGCTTTCGGCTTGCCACCCTGGAGACGGTCGACTTCCGGCTCGGCAGCTCCATCCTGTTGCGCTTGCGGATTCCCGATCGGCGCTCCGTGCCCGCGGTGGTGCGCGCGCTTGAGACCGACGGCGGCGTGCTTTTCGCGCAGCCGAATTATCTGTTTGCCCTTCTGGAGGATAATCCACCTGCACCTGTAGCTGCCGCGACGCCGCGCGACGCCGATCCAGCGCAATACGTGCTGAAAAAGATCAATCTGCCGGAGGCTCACCAACTGGCGCGCGGCGCCAAGGTTCTGGTCGCCGTGATCGATTCAGGCGTGGACGTTGCCCATCCGGATCTCGCCGGCGACATTGCCGACACCTTCGACGCGATCGGCGTGGGCGTTCCGGTTCATGCCCATGGCACCGCGATCGCGGGCGGAATCGCCGCGCATGGCCGGCTGACGGGCGCGGCGCCGGCCGCCCAGATCCTTGCGGTGCGGGCCTTCAGCGGCAACGGCCGGCCTGAGGACGGCACCAGCTTTGCGATCATGAAGGGACTGGATTGGGCCGTTTTGCATGGCGCGCGTGCCGTCAACATGAGTTTTGCCGGTCCGCTGGATCCGGGCATCACGCGCGGCATTGCCGCCGCCCACAACAAGGGCGTGGTTCTGATCGCGGCCGCCGGAAATAAAGGCGCGAGTTCGCCACCGCTGTTTCCGGCCGCCGACCGCAATGTCATTGCGGTGACGTCGACCGACCAGAACGACCAACTGCCGGCATTCGCCAACCGAGGCCCCTATGTTGCGGTCGCAGCGCCCGGTGTCGATCTGATGCTGCTTGCGCCCAACGACCAGTTGCAACGAATGTCCGGGACCTCGTTTTCGGCGGCTTATGTCACCGGAATCGTGGCGCTGATGCTTGAACGCCAGCCCGATCTCGCGCCGGATGCGTTGCGCCGGGCGCTGATGGCAAGCGCGCATCGTCTTGGCGGCTCGCCCGCCGATGGCCAGTCCGGCGCCGGTCTGGTCGACGCCTATCAGGCGGTCCTGTCGGTAGCGCCGGCCGCGGGCACCGAAACCAATCTGACGCCGGCCACTAGCCGTTGAGAATGTCTTCGCGATTTATTTTTTTGTAGCGTCGCGGCCAGGCGTCGAGCGATCGCAAGGATCGATCGTGACGTCCTTCGAGGTATCCTTGGACTTCGACTTGTCGGCCTTCGCTATATCTTTTGACTCGTCCGCTTTCGACTTGTCCTCCTTGGCCTTGTCCTCGCAGGCCTTGTCCTTCTGCGACGTATCTTTCACCGGCTCTTCGACCCCGGACAGCTCCGGCTGGCCGCCGCCGGACGGACCCCTGATCGACAGGCCAACGGGCACCGCCACGATCAAAGCGAGCGCGGCCACCATGGCCAAAGCGAGCCGCCGCCTTGGGGCAAGAATGCCCGACAAGAAAGCCGCCAAATCCCATTGCGAGGCTGTGTTCGGCGGCTGCGGTGCCGGGGCAAACTGCGCGCTCGCTTGGGCGAGCAGATGCTTCGGCACCTGCATTTGGTTGTCCTCGGTCGCGCGAACCAGCGCGGCGGCAGATTCCAGATCGGCGCGAAAGTTCTGGTGCTGCGCGAGATCGGCGACGAATTTGTCGCGCTCGGCGCCGGTGAGCTGGCCATCGATAAAGGCCGCCACGGCAGCAAGATCGCGGCCGGCGGCCTGTGACGAGGAAACCGACGCATCGCCAAGCCCTTCCGACAGGGTGGCGGCAAGCCTGGAACGCAGCCGCTCCGACCCCTGCTCCGTTGCGGCCGGATCGCCGGGCTCGTCGAGCAGTCGTTCGATTTCGCGTTTGATGCTGTCGGTCATGGCTTCATTCCAGTCTTGTGGCCTTCAAGGTTCAGACGGACAGCTTTCGGTTTTTTCCAACAGACAAAACTAATTTTTTTCGAGGCGGGTAGCGAGGTTAGCGAGCCAGCGTTGGGTCCGCTGTTTCAAGCGGTAAACCTCCTCTACCGGGAGTTGCATCGAGCGGGCGATTTCGCGCGCCGGTAGGGGGTCGGAAGCCGAGCAGACGATCTGGAGGTAAAGACGTTCGTCCGCCGGAAGTTCGCCCGCCGCGGCCTTGACGGCCTCGAGCAGCTCGTTGCGGGTCCGCTCCTCCTCTGCCTCCAAGAGCTGCTCCTCCGGGGTGGCGCCATGATCCGGAACAGCGAGCGCGTCGTCGCCGTCTCCCGAACCGTCCAGCGAAACCATCCGGCTTCGCGCCGACGCGCCTGCCGGGACCAGTGGTCCCAGTTGGGCAAGGCGCTCCACGGCCTGGCGGATTTCCGCCGCATCGGGGTCCTTTTCAAAGCGGCCGCGCATCGTCATCGCGAGCCGGTCCGCGTCGGCCGGGTGTGCGTTCCAGATGATCGCCGCATAGATATCCTGATCGAGTTGGGAAAGCCGGGCGACCGCCGCCGGCAGGCGCCGGCGCGGCGCGTCGCGCCGCAACAGATCGATCAGGATGCGTTCGGCGACGGTCAGTATGTATCCGGTGAAGCTGCCAAGCCCGTCATAGGCGCGGATCCGCCGATAATCGTCCTCGATGAATTTGAGGCAAACCTCCTGATAGGCATCATCGCGGTGGCCCGAATTGGCCTCGCGGGGAAATCGCTGCGCCACCCGGCGGCGAATATCGGCACCGAAAAACCGCTCGAAGCGCGCCCAGCTTTGGCGCGGCGCCTCGACAAAGCCGCGGGCCAGCCTGTCCGCGAGAATGTCGCGCGCCGCGACGGCAAGATAAGTGGCGAGACGGCCGCGGCCATCGAATGCCTTGAGGCGCGCATAGCCGTTCGCCTTCAGGGCTTCGATAATGCCGAGGAAAGCGGTTTCGCCGTCAACGCCGTCGCCTTCAAGGGTGACGACGGCCGACCATAAGGTGCCGGAGACGGCATCGAGAAATTGTTGCGCCGCGGCGGGATCACCGGCCACGACCGCTTTGACAAGCGCCAGCTCAGACCGTGGATTTGCTTGAAGCATGGGGCCCATTCGCAGGGACTGACAAAATCAATATTCCAAAATTCCGCACGGTTACCGACCGGGATCTAACACCTAGTACAAGAATGAAGCCCGCGGCGTTTCGCCCCTCGATCATAGGACGAATTGGCAGGCCGGCACAGCCGTCTTCGTAGTGCCGCACCGCAAGCCGCCCCGCGGGATTTTCGAGACCGATGATCGGACGAAATCCCGCTTCGGCTAGATTGGCGGATCACTTCATCATCCGCCAAAGATACAGATTGACCATGCCTTCCAGCCGATCCGCGGCGGTGAAGGCGGCTTCGAGGGCAGACTTCGCGGAGGTAAAGTAGCCAGACATGGGATTTCTCCATCCATTTTGGGGCCAGCTCATCCGGCGCCTCAATTCCCTGGACGGACACGCTTAGGTCTTTCTGCACGAGGCAGGGTCAAACCGCCGCACCGCCTCGTTTGAGGCGATGCGGCGGGCGTGGCGGGAGCTCTAAAGCGCGATGATTTTTGGTTGAATCGCTTTACCAGCGGACTCCGCTTTACCTCTCCCCGTTTTCGGGAAAAAATCCGGCAGCGAGCTCTGTGGAAAAAATGCCGGCGCGTCCGTCTCCGAGATCAGAGGCGCGGGCCGGATTGGCCGACCCGGCCACATCCAGGAGCGACACTCATGACCAAATCTCTCACCGCCGTAGCGACGGCGATTGCGGCTTTCCTTATCCTCGGATCAGTTGCGAAGGCTGATGTCGTGGTTTGCAACGATATTGATGCGCAGATCCATGTGGCGTTTGCCTATCAGACTCAGGATGGCTTCACGGCGTCGGGGTGGTGGAACGTCGAGGCGAACGAATGCCGCCCGGTCGATTTTCTGTTCGACGGCAGCACGCTTTACTACTCGGCAGATTCAGATCGTTACCGGGAAGGACGCATGATCAACCGTGACCATTGGGGAAACAAGCGGGAATTGTTCGTGACACGGGCAAAATTCGATTTCGAAAACGCCGATCGCAGCCGCCGCGGCACCCGGCCCGAGTTGTTCAGCGCGTATGACGTCCCGCAGGCATTCCAGGGGAAAGCGACCACCATCACGTTCCGCTTCGTTCATGGCAGCACGACGATCAACATCAAGGGGAAGCAAAGCGAAGGCGGGCGCTAAAAGCACTATGTACGTTCAAGCCTGCCGCCTCGGTCGAGAGGCGGCAGGTGTGCTTGCCATTCGCCGCTTGCCGCAGTATCGCTGGCAGCTATCGGCTCCGGATCAACTTTTCTTCTTTTTCCGCGCGGCGTAACGCGCGTCGCGTGCAGCTTTCTGCTCGGCTTCGAGCGCTATCTTCCGTGCGACGGTCTCTTCCTTTTTGCGCAGGAGGAGGGCTGAGGCCGCGGCGGCCGCCTCTGCCTCGAGGCGCTTCCGCTCGGCCTTGGCGGCCTCTCGCGTCAAGTTGGCCTTGGCCTGCTTGGCGGCCAGCACTTCGCGCTCGGCCTGCCGCGCCTTGACCGCGGGATCGTCGGGTCCGGGCTGGCTGCGAAACTTGTTCAGCATGTTTTGCCTCGCTTCCTGCGCCGCCTTCTGCCGGTCCGCGAAGCTGGGTTCCTTGAATCCGCTCATTGATAAGGCCTTGTTGTTTTCTTGTTCGTGATGAGGCCAACGGCTTTACGCCGACCTGCCGGCCGGGACAACCCCGCCCCGTTCAACCTGTCCCTCATACCAATGCTGATTGAAGCAGGCTGAAGCTGCACTATCGTCGCGCATCTCGCAGACATGAGAGTTTCGATAGTTCTGAACCTCAGCTGTAATTGCTTCTTTTCGCTCAGGGGTCAGAGCTACCAGTACAGGGGATGTCGGCCGCGCTTTGTATGTTTGGAAAACAAATGGAGCCGCCAAGGCTCCGACCATCGCAAGTGAAAGTGCAATCTTTCTCTCAGCTACTTCCCGCCTTCGGTATCCTGGTTCAATTGCCGCACTCCTCTTCCCCTTCAGCTGGGCTGTCTCTTGGGGCTGGGAACTCGTAGGTCAATTTGTGGGAATTGTCTTTGTCCGGCTTTTCTTTTTCCGATTGCAGCGTTGTGCAAACCGGGCGGCCGTAATCGTCCGCCATCATTGAGAGCGCCTCTGGAATGACCTGCCAAGATTGTCCAGCTCCGAAGTACCGTCCGAAGATAGCAATCAAGTGTCGAAAGTACTTGTTGCTTTTCGCCATGTACACACATGTCGACGTGGCCAAGATTTCCCGGTCTCCCAGCTTGTGGACATAAGGAAACGCAACTGTCTCTACCTGATTCAGATGCTTCCTTGCCAAGTCCCATCGGTGGTATTTTGCTGGGTCTGCCTTCGGATCTAGTGCAATCTTAAAGAACTTTTCTGCTTGCTCCTTTGCGAGGCAGAACCTAACCTCCCTTTGCCAACGCCCGGGAAACTGAGCGATAATTTCCATGCGCTCATGCTCATCCACATATTTTTCCGCATCCGTCATAAAGTGGTGCGTACGCTCCAGGCGCGCCGACCGCTCTTGATCCCGGTACGCGCATGCCGCAACCAGCAGAGAACCAGCGGTAAAGACCGTAGCACCGGCCGTTATGCTACTCGTCCAATTTTCGAAAGTCATACGCCTGAAAAAGTTGCGCAGCTTTCCGGCAACCCGACGGTGAGCCATCCGCTTCGCCCCGTTATTCAGGCAAAGGATATCCGATACATCCCATCTTGTCCGTATTCACAACGAACGGTCGCCCATTGATTAGGCCGGGCCAAGAAGACATAAAAATTCATTGATCATACGTTCCGCTTGGTTGCTCGCGGTCTGTTACCGGACCCCGATAGCCTCGGCTTAGATGGGGGAGGTCAGTGCAACATGTTAATTTTTTAGCGCACAACTCGATCCGGCTTCCCCGCTACAAAAAGAAGCGCCTCAAGAGCAATTTGCGATCGGATTAGAAACTACAAATCAACCGCTTAGTGGTGCCGCAAACAGGACTCGAACCTGTGACCCCGTCATTACGAATGACGTGCTCTACCAACTGAGCTATTGCGGCGAACCATCAGTCCCGCTTCGAAGTGCGTCTTCTTGGGCCGAGAGGACAGATATCCTTGGGCCTATCCTTGGGCCGACGGGTTCGCTTGAAGGCGCCCGCACCTGATATCGGGCAGCGCCCCGCTTGGCAAGAAAAACGCATCGCGTCGGCCTATGTCCCTGAGAGGCGGTCCGGGGCGATCTCATCTCCTTGTTTGCCGTGACCTTTTCGGAAAAAGCCGCGGTCAGGCGAGGCGATCGGGCGCCTCAGGCGCAGATCAATGCCGGATCAAGCCGAGGACGCATCGAATCAACCGCGCATGCGGGAGATAAAGCCGCGCCACCCTCCGGCCTGGCCCTGTGCCGGCGGCCTTGGCTCGGCGAATTCGTCGATTTCAGCTTCCTCATCGACGCCGGGATCGTCGGGCGGACGCAGAATCGGAATGACCGGCGGGATAGCCGGCGCCGCCTTGGCCGTGGGAATATCGGTGCGCGCACGGAACAAGGGTGGCGCGGCGGGTGCTACGGCTTCCGCGGCCGGCGGCGGCGCGGGCGCCAGATCGACCGGCTGCTTTGCCGGCGCATTGTCCTGCTCTACCACCAGCGGCGACGACGACGCGGCATCGCCCGCCGTCTCGGCTGGATGCGCGGCTGGCGCAAGCATCGCCTGCTCGAACGGCGAGGTTTCGACCGTGCCGCCGGCGGATGGCAGCGCCGACAGCGGCATCTGCCAGCGGAACGCATCGAGCCGGCCCGAGACCGGCGACACCGGCCGCCACCGGTCGGAGACATAACCGTCCGCCGTCCAGACCGGATCGTGCAGCGCGCGCACCGCGCGCAGCGTCCAGGCCCGCGCCTTGCCGCTGTCGCCGTGCTCGGTGCGCTCGATCTCCGCCATCAGCATCGCCACGCGCTGGGTCGGCGCGTCGATGAAGGGCGAGAGCGCATCGCGGGCCTTGGCAAACTCGCTGGCATCGATCGCCGCACGCGCGATCGCCAGCGCGCTTTCCAGATGAAGCGGCGCCTTGGCGGCCAGCGTCTCGATCCGCACCAGCCGCTGCCGCGCGGAATCCCCTAGCTTCACATGGGCATAGGCGTCCGCCAAATCGGGATGCGGATGGGCCAGCCATGCGACTTCCACGATCCGCATCGCGCGGCGGATCTGATGCGCCTCGCTTTGATATTTGGCAGCGAGGACCGCGGCGGGCACCAGCGTCGGTGCGAGCTTGACCGCTTCCATCACGACGTCGCGCGACAGATCGCGATCGGTCGTCTCGAGCTCCAGCGCGCGCGCCGTGAGCAGCACGCCGCGCTGGCGCCGATAGGCGACCTTGTCGACAAGGCCCGAGGCGAGATTGTTGTCGAGGATGGCGAGCGCGCCCATCCAGTCGCCCCGCGCGCAGCGAAACCCGAGCACGGCCTGCGAGGCCCAGGTCGATGACGGCGAGGCCTTCAACGCCTCTTCGGCAATCGCGACCGCGGCCACGACATCGTCGGCGCGCTGCGCCTCGATGAACAGGCCGCGCAGACCCAATAATCTCGTGTCCTCGCGGCCGGCCATGGTGCGGAACGCCTCGCGCGCGGCGGCGCGGTTGCCGTCGAGCTGCGCCGACTGGGCGTGCAACAGCAACGTCAAGGGATCGCCGGCGGCATGGCGGCGCGCCGCATCCGCGTGCGACCGCGCCGCCGCGGAATCGCCGTGGCCGATCGCGAGCAGACCTTGCGTGATGGCGTGCCGGCCGCGCGCATGACGCCGTTCGCGGCGAGCCTTTCGGATTTTCTCCGGCAGCCGCCACAGAAAGCGCAGGATGCTCCAGCAGGCCATCGCTGCTACGACCGCAGCGCCAAATCCAACCGCAAATTCCAGCGGAGTGACATGCGCCAGCCCGCCGTTCCATTGAAACAGCACTTCGCCCGGCTGATCGGCAAGCCAGGCCGCGCCCCACGCCGTGAGCGCGATCAGCACCAGGAACAGAATGATCCGATACATCGTGCCTCTAGAGCTCCCGCTACGGCGCAGGTTTGGCGAGCGCCGCCATGGCCTCGGCCGCGAAACGGTGCGAGGCGGCCAGCGCCGCGTCGCGCACGCCGGCCTTGTCGAGCCACGCTTGCGCCGGAGCACGATCGGCCGGCGCGAGCGAATTCAGTTCGCGCCGCGCCTCCACCACATCGTTGCGCAGCGCCGCCGCGGTGACCCGCGCGGCGATGGCGCCGCGGTCGTTGCCGACGACGTCGGTGCGCTCGATGCGAACCAGTTTCGCAGCTCCGCTCTTGAGGCGATCGACGATGCCGGTACCGGTGGTGGAATTCTCCGGCGCGGGCGGCGAGAGTTTCGGCACCAAGGTCAGCAATTCGCGGGAAAGCGCCGCCGGGTTCGGTACGCCATGGGCAGCGAAATCCTCCAGCGGCTTGAGGACTAGCGGATCGGAAGCCAGCGCTTTCGCAGCAGTCAACGCTTCCGCAAACGGCTCGCCCTGGCGCACCGAGATATCGAGCATCGATGCCACGACCAGGCGCCGGAGCGCGGTATCGTCCGCCGGCTTGGTCGCGGCCTGCGCGGCCTTCTCGCTCTCGGCGCGGGTCGCGCGTTCGACCTGGGCGAGGCGCTGCTCGATCGCGGCCAGATCAGGCGCATCGGTTGAGGTGGGAGGCGATCGCGGCGCCGATTTCACGGCGTCGAGATCGGATGCAAGTTTATCCGATCGCGCGCGGCTGCCTGCGACTTCGCTCCGCAACACCGCAAGCGCTTTTTCCAGCGCGTCGAGCCTGGCCGATTGCGCCGGATCAGATGCCGGAGAAGGAGACTTCGTCGCGCGGCCCTCGAGTTCATTGATCCGCGACGACAGTTGCGCGATCGCGGCCGCGTTGAGCCCCGCGTTCGCGGCCGGCTGGGCGCTCTCGCCCGGCCACCCGATCGCCGAGGCGAGAGCGATCACCAGCGCTGCCGTGACTGCGCCGGTGACGGCCGGGATCAGATGCGGGGAAATCGCCGCCGTCGAAAGCCAGGCGAAGCGCCGCTTGGGATCGTGGCGCGGCCCGGGATCTTGGCGCGAGCTGGGATCGTGATCGGCTTGGCTGGTGCCGCCGGCGCCTTCGGACATCTGCGTTACCGCGGAAGCCTCGAGGTCGATGGTCGGCGGCGCGCGGCGAGGCCGGCCCGCATCTGGCGAGAGCGCGGGATCGTCGGGCCTGTCTTCCATAGGGGCGATTCCTTTTGAGATTCGACTTGTAGCGCGATCGGAAATGCAAAGCAGCTTCGAATCCACGGTTCGTTAGCAAGTCACTGATTTCAATGCCACAAATAAGGCACCCTCATCCGGCGAGGACGCCACGGCGACCTGGCTCGCCCCGGCATCGCGAAGGACGGTTGCGATGCCCGCCGAAAGACAGCATTGCGGCAGCGAAAGCGCCGATATTTCGACGCCCGCCCCACGCACCGCCTCGATGAAGGCCCGCGCGCTGCGCCTTGAGTAATGCAGCACCGCCTCGATTCCGTTTGCGGCAAAAGCCGCCCGCGTTTCGTCGGGCAAGCTGGACAACGCGACCATCCGATAGGTCGTCTGCGTGACGACGGTAAAGCCGCGCTCGCCGAGTTCGCCCGGAAGATCGCGGGCGAGATCAGCGCCGGCGAGAAAAAGCAGCGGGCTTGTCTTCTTCAACGCCTTCGCCTTGACGCTCGCCAAAATCCGCTCGCGCAGGCCCGCGGCATCGCTGGCGGCCGAGATCACCTTGGCAAATCCGGCGGTGCGGGCGGCGTCTGCGGTATGCTCCCCGACCGCAAACAGCGGCAGCTTGAGCAGGTGGCTGCCTTCGAGTTTCGCTTCGATGGCGCGCAGCGCATTGGCGCTGGTGACGACGACCGCGCCATAGTGCGCGTCCGGATCGTCATGGAAGGCGACCGGCTCGAAGCGCAGCATCGGCGCCAGCAAGACCTCGAACCCCAGGGCCCGCAAGCGGGCGGCGGTGGCCTCACCATCCGGACGCGGGCGGGTGACGAGAATGGCCATGGTTAAACTCTCGGGGCGAGCCTTCGGGTCGAGTTCTGAAAGTCAGAATTCCGGCGCACCGGACGATTGCACCTTATAAGTCCGGAATGCTACCGAATAGGTAAGGGAAAGCCGGATTAGCTGAAAGTACAGAGCCTATTGGCCGACGACGTCAGAACATTGGTGCTGGGTATCGAAACCACCTGCGACGAAACCGCAGCCGCGGTGGTCGAGCGCTCAAGCGACGGTACGGCAAAAATCCTGTCGAACATCGTGCGCTCGCAGACCGAGGAGCATGCGATCTATGGCGGCGTGGTGCCGGAGATCGCCGCCCGCGCCCATGTCGATCTGCTCGACGGCATTGTCGACACCGCGATGAAGGATGCCGGCATCGGTTTTGCGCAGCTGTCGGCGGTCGCGGCCGCCGCCGGACCCGGCCTGATCGGTGGCGTGATCGTCGGGCTGACCACGGCGAAAGCGATCGCGATGGTGCATGACACGCCGCTGATTGCGGTGAACCATCTGGAGGCCCACGCGCTGACGCCGCGGCTGACCTGTGCGCTGGCCTTTCCCTATTGCCTGTTCCTCGCCTCCGGCGGCCATACCCAGATCGTCGCGGTGATCGGCGTCGGCCAGTATGTGCGGCTCGGCACCACGGTCGATGACGCCATTGGCGAAGCCTTCGATAAAGTCGCAAAAATGCTCGGCCTGCCCTATCCCGGCGGCCCGGAGGTCGAGCGCGCCGCACACCATGGCGACGCCAGGCGCTTCGCGCTGCCGCGGCCGATGCTCGGCCGTGACGACGCCAATTTCTCGTTGTCGGGATTGAAGACGGCGGTGCGCAACGAAGCCGCCCGGCTCATGCCGGTGGAACCGCAGGACATCGCCGATCTCTGCGCGAGTTTTCAGGCCGCCGTGCTGGAATCGACCGCGGACCGGCTCAGTGTAGGTTTACGTCTGTTCCACGAACGGTTCGGGCCGCCCCGCGCGCTGGTCGCCGCCGGCGGGGTTGCCGCCAACCAGGCGATCCGCGGCGCATTGCAGGACGTCGCCGCGAAGGCCGAAACCACGCTGATCATTCCGCCGCCCGCGCTGTGCACCGATAATGGCGCGATGATAGCCTGGGCGGGCGCCGAACGGCTGGCGCTCGGCTTGACCGATACGATGGATGCGGCGCCGCGCGCGCGCTGGCTGCTCGATAGCAACGCCGCCGCGCCGGCCGGTTACAACAATACGCGCGCGGGGTTTTGAGGGGCAATTCGATGACCGCATTCAATTCAGTCGCCGTGGTTGGCGCGGGCGCATGGGGAACGGCGTTGGCCGGCGTTGCGGCACGCGCCGGACGCGCGGTCGTTCTTTGTGTGCGCGACGCCAAGAACGCCGCCGCTATCGGCGCTACGCGCAGCAATCCCAAACTGCCCGGCATTACCCTGCACGCCGGCATCGAGGTGACCGGCGATTTGAAGCGCGCGGCTGCCGCAGACATCATCCTGATCGCAACGCCCGCGCAGAATCTGCGCGCTGCCGCGACGGCGCTTGGCCCCCATCTGGCCGCGGGAACGCCGCTGGTCGCCTGCGCCAAGGGCATCGAGCGCGGCACGCACAAATTCATGACCGAAGTGATCGCGGAAGCCGCAGCCAAGGCGCGCCCGGCGATCCTGTCGGGGCCCGGCTTTGCCGAGGAAGTCGCGCGCGGCCTTCCGACCGCGGTGACGCTCGCGGCCGCCGACGAAAGCCTCGCCAGCGATCTGGTGCAAGCGTTGGGATCGGCGACGTTTCGGCCCTATCACACGACCGACGTTCGCGGGGTCGAGATCGGCGGCGCGGCGAAGAATGTGCTGGCGATCGCGGCTGGTATAGCGGTCGGCAAAAATCTGGGCGCCTCGGCGCAGGCCGCGCTCATCACCCGGGGCTTTTCCGAACTGGCCCGCTTTGGCCGCGCGTTTGGCGCGCGCAGCGAAACGCTGATCGGCCTTTCAGGCCTCGGCGATCTGATCCTGACCTGCTCGACGCCGCAGTCGCGCAATTTTGCGCTCGGGCTGGCGCTCGGGCGCGGCGAGCCGGCGCCATCCGGCAAGCTGGCCGAAGGCGCCTCCACCGCGCCGGTGCTGGTGGAACTCGCGGTAGCCGAAGGCGTCGACATGCCGGTCTCGAACGCGGTCGCCGACATCCTGCGCGGCGCGACCACGATCGATGAAGCCGTCGAGGGCCTCTTGACCCGCCCGTTCAGGGCGGAAGGGTAGTCCCGCAACGCCAAGATTCATACGATCTCGAAGAGGGAGTAGGACTTTGAAGCAGCCACCCGGTCATCATCTCGCACAACTGAATATCGGCCGCATTCGATACCAGCTCGACGATCCGCGCATGGCGGATTTCACCAACAATCTGGCATTGATCAACGGCATCGCCGAACGCAGCGCCGGATTCATCTGGCGCTATGTCGACGACAGCGGCAACGCCACCGAGACGCGGCCTTACGCAGAGGCGCGGATCATCGTCAATTTTTCGGTGTGGGAAAGCGTTGCTGCGCTCGAGCACTTTGTCTGGCAGACGGTCCACAAGCACTTCTATGGCCGCCGCGCCGATTGGTTCGAACACTTTGAAGGGCCGGCCGTCGCGCTGTGGTGGGTGCCGGTCGGGCATCGGCCGAGCGTCGAAGAGGCCGTCGCGCGCATGGAGCATCTGAAGCAGCATGGCCCGAGCGATTACGCGTTCGACTGGCAGATGGCATCCGCACAGCTTTGGAAGACGGCGCGCTGCGGGCCCTCAGGCCAGGTGGCGTGACGCCGTAAGCCGATCGTCCCGAAGCGAGCAGCGGCGGGTCGTCGCTGACGCGCCCTTTCAAGGCGGAGGGGTAGGTCTCACCCCGTCATGCCCGCGCATAGCCGTTCGAAGAACGGCGTCGCTTCCGCTCGCCTATGTCGCGGGCATCCACGTCTTAGGTAATGCGAAGAAGTAAGACGTGGATGGCCGGGTCAAGCCCGGCCATGACGAGTGAAGAGAGTCCTCATGAATAGGATTTCTACCGCTCCGCATTCACCAGTTGATAGGCGCCGCGCTCGAACGTGTCATAGACGGCGAGCGCCTTGGCGTCGGCGAACGGCAAATACTGCATCATGATCGTGCCGCCAATGCCGCGCGCGGGATCGATCCAGAAATACGTATTGTTGATGCCGCCCCAACTGAGACTGCCGGGAGAGCGCTTGCCGGGGACCTGATCGACCGTAATGAGGAAGCCAAGCCCCCACTTGTCGCGCCCGTCCGCGATGAAGGTGAAGTCGGCGCTGCGCGGCAGCGCGGTCTTGAGCGCGGGCACGGAGACCGCGCCGATCTGGTTCTGGCTCATCAGTTCGACCGTCTCGGCCTTGAGCACGCGCACCCCGTCAAGCGCGCCGCCATTGAGGAACATCCGCATGAAGCGCCCGTAGTCCTCGGCGGTCGAGGCCAGCCCGCCGCCGCCGATCGGGTTCGAGATCGTGAGGCCGACAAGCGGCGGGATTTGCAGGACGACCGCGCCGTCCATCTTGGCGCCGTCGCGCTGCTGTTGCGCGGCAAGCCGCGGCCCCTTGGCTTCCGGCACATTGTAGGACGTGTCGCTCATCTTGAGCGGGATGAAGATGTGCTCGCGGAAATAGTCCTCGAGCTTTTGGCCCGAGACCACCTCGACCAGCCTGCCGGTGACATCGGTGCTCGTGCTGTAGTTCCAGCGTTCGCCCGGATCGAACAGCATTGGTCCGCCGAACGCATAGGTTTCGCCGGCGCGCGGTTTGAAATCGCGCCAGATCGCGCTGGTGAACGGATAGGCGAGGCCGGAGGTGTGCGTCAGCATATGCCTGACGGTCGCAGGCTTGGATGCCGGGCGGAGCTTGTAATCACCGGTCGCGGCATTGAAGGATTCGATGACCTGGGGGTTCTTGAGCTCCGGAAGGTATTTTTCGGCCGGATCGTCGAGAGCAATCTTTCCCTGCTCGACCAGCTGCATCAAGGCCACCGACGTGATCGGCTTGGTCATCGAGGCGATCCGAAACAGCGTATCTCGCGCAAGCGGGCGCCCGGTCGCGACGTCGGCCACGCCGAATGCGCTCTCGTAAAGCACGCCCTTGCGATCGGTGATCAGCGCCACCACGCCCGGCACGTCCTTGCGTTCGACCGCGCCGCGCAGGCTGGCGTCGAGTGCCGCACTCGCCGGCGAATTTTGCGCACTCGCGCTGCCCGCGAACGCGGCAACCGCAACCCCTACCGTCATGACAAATTCCGCAGCCTTTCGATTCATAAAAGCCTCCCTGTGACGCACTGTCCGGATGGCCGCTTGCTGCCTCCGAACTTTTTATCCAACGCGGGCTCGTTACCGGCACCGCATCGGCTGACGTGGATACATAGCACCGCCGACGCGAAGAGTCCGCGTTTTACAGGGGAAATTGACTGTCCACCCGAAAGCTGGGCTCCCACTCCGACCATGCAGGGCGCCTTGAGTGCGAAAAGTGGGCAGCCCTACCCCAACACAAGTCTTATCCCGTCATTGCGAGCCAACGGGTCGCGCGAATGCGCGCCCGATAACAGGCTCCGCGAAGCAATCCAGTATCATAGAAAAAGAGCTGGATTGCTTCCGCCTACGCGTAAGGACGCTTCGGCGGACTCCAAGCGCGCCATAGCTCGCGCAGCAAGCGACGGCGGGTCGTCGCTTACGCTCCTCGCAATGACGAGTCATCCCAGCACGAACTTCACGAGATCGGCCAAGCCCGAACCCACGCCGTCCGGTACCACGCCCAATTCCTCGCTCCGAGCGTTCGCCCGATTGACCCAGAAGGTCGGATAACCGAACCATTTCGCGCCCGCCGCATCCCAGCCGGCGAATGCGGCAAAGACGATTTCCTCTTTCGCCAGCTTGAATACATCAGGCCCCATCTGGTAGGCCCGCGGATCAGGCTTGAAGGCTTTCACCCGGTCGGTCGACAGATGCGGTTCGAGGAAACCTTCGAGGCTCGAATTCTTCACCACGGCATCGAGCATCCTCTCGGTGAGATTGGTGAGAAAGGCCATGCGGATGCCGGCGGCCTTCAACTCTTTAAGCGCAGGCGCGACATCCGGCCAAGCCTTGAGCGCGAGCCAGGTCTGCATCAAGGCGTCGCGCCGATCGGCAGCAAGATCTATTCCCGATGCCTTGGCGGCGAAAATCAGTGATTGCTCGGTCACATGCCAGAAATCCACGTAATGCCCGCCCAGCGTTCGCAGCCACGTATATTCGAACAGCCGCGTGCGCCAGGCTTCGCTCAACGCGGCACCCTTGCCCGGAAACAGCTCTTCCACTTTCGCAAAGACCGAGCGGGAATCGATGATCGGAAAACCGTCGAAGGCGATCGCCTTGAACGGGCGCGTTGCCGCAAAAGCACCTGGCGCTGCGACGGCTGTCGCCGCCAGCGTTACAAATTCCCGACGATTAACGAACATTCTCGGCTACCCCGCATGTGAGGCCGTGCGGCCTTGGGCGCGCTTATAGCTGTGTCATGGCTACATAAGGCGTCAAATGCGCGAGATCAGACCCCATCGTCATGGCCGGGCTTGACCCGGCCATCCACGTCTTGCTTTCTTCTGCGGGAGACAAAGACGTGGATGCCCGGCACAAGGCCGGGCATGACGAGTGGAGAACGTTGTCCATGAATTACTGGCTGGTGAAATCCGAACCTTCCTCCTGGTCGTGGGATCAGCAGGTCGAAAAAGGCGCCAAGGGCGAAGCCTGGACCGGCGTGCGCAATTTCACCGCGCGGCAAAACCTCATGAACATGAAGAAGGGCGATAGAGCGTTCTTCTATCACTCCAACGAGGGCAAGGAGATCGTCGGCATCGCGGAAGTAATCAAGGAGGCCTATCCCGATCCCACCGACAAGACCGGCAAGTTCGTCTGCGTGGATATCAAGGCGGACAAACCCCTGAAGACGCCGGTGACGATGGCCGCGATCAAGGCCGACAAGAAACTCGCCGCGATGGCGCTGGTGAAATATTCCCGGCTGTCGGTGCAGCCGGTGACGGCGGAGGAATGGAAATACGTCTGCAAGATGGGCGGGGTGTAAAGCCGTTATGCGCGGGATTGGCCCGCGCATCCAAGGTCGTCATTCCGGGATGCGCCGCCAGGCGCAGGCCCGGAATCCATTTCGCCACCAATCGTCTTGACAAACGGATTCCGGACAGCCGCTACGCGGCTTCCGGAATGACACCTGATTTGCCCGTCGTGCCAATCTGTCGCAGGCATTTTTGCTTGCGACGTCGGGCAAATCACCGGCAGTTTTCCGCGCGTCCCGCGCCCGCATGAGGGGCGTTTCACGATCGTCACAAAACGTTGGGTGCGGGATGCGGTGGACGCTTGTGGTGCGGCAGACGAATGCACGGATAAGCGGACGGCGAAGTCGTGTGGTCCTGATATCCCGACGCTGATATCAAGCCTGTGAGGTGATGATTTTGCAGGTGATGGTGACAACAAGCCCGGCTCACCAGGGAGAGCACGAAGGAAACCGTTAAAACCATTCGCGCGGGGAATGCCGGAACGTATCTGGCGAACCTGCGGTGACTTTGCTTGTGTGCTTTTTCATTTTGCACACAAGGCTGTGGGCGAGCAGTACGCCCGGCATTCCCTGCGCCCTCTGATCGAAAGAGGGACAATGCCTTGGGATCACTCGGGCGGAATTCCGTCGCGGGAAGGAGGGAGTGTGTCTGCAACTACCACCGTCATTCCGGGATGGTCCGAAGGACCAGACCCGGAATCTCGAGATTCCGGGTTCGATGCTTCGCATCGCCCCGGAATGACCACGCGGCTGCTGTTTGAAATTCGAATCGGAGGTATTCGCTACGTTCGTCATTGCGAGCGAAGCGAAGCAATCCAGCGCCACCAAGAAAGCAAGCGACTGGATTGCTTCGTCGCAAGTGGCTCCTCGCAATGACGATTGATGGGGAAGTGCAGGTTAGCCTTACGCCGCGGCGGCCAGCACCACCTGGGCCAGAAGCTGCTCGCGCTTCTTCTGGGTGCGGTAGCCCTTCATGGTCGCGGCAAAACGCTCGAGGATGCCGTCCTGGAACGCGGTGACGATGGTGTCGTGGACGTAGCTCTTGCGGCAGATCGCCGGCGTATTGGAAAGCTGGTCGGCGGCAGCGCGGATCGCATCCCCCACCTGGCGCTTGCGGCCGCGCTCGCTTGCCGCCGGCGAAACCCGCGACAGCGATTCCAGAACCACGGCGGATGCCATCAGCGTGCGGAAGTCCTTCAGCGAGATCTTGATGCCGGATATTTCGCGCAGGAACGTGTTCACGGTCGCGGTCGAAACGGTGCGCACCGTGCCGGAAGCGTCGCGATACTGGAACAGGCGCTTGCCGGGCAGCTCCTGCAAGATAGCGATCGCGCGCACGAGCTTGGCCGCGTTGCATTCCTTGCGCACCGCCTTGCCGCCCTTGGCCTTGAACGAGAGCACGACGCTGTCGCCGTCCAGCGTGACGTTGGATTTGAGCAGCGTGGTGGCGCCACGGGTGCCGTTCATCCGCGCATAGGATTCGTTGCCTGGCCGGATCGCGGTTCGCGCGATCAGTTCGATCACGGCGGAGAGCGCGAATTCGCGCGTCGGCTCATGGCCCGCCAGATGCATCGAGACGTGGCGGCGGATTTTCGGCAGCGCGCCGACAAGCTTGGCCAGGCGATGCGCCTTGCGGTGTTCGCGGACCTTTTCCCAGTCGGCGTGATAGCGATATTGCAGCCGGCCCGCCGCATCGCGGCCCACGGCCTGCAAATGCGAATTCGGATCGGGCGAATAGCGCACGTACCGATAGGCCGGTGGCACCGCCATCTTGTGCAGGCGGCGGATCGTTCCGGCATCGCGGATATGCGAGCCGTTGGCGCGAACGAAGGCATAGCTCTTGCCGCGCTTGATGCGGCGGATGGTGAGCTGGTTCTGCTCGCCGAGCTTCAGGCCGTGTTCACTTGCGAGTGATTCGACCGACGGCGGCGGTGTCTTCGCGGCGCTTTTGGCCGGCAGCGCAGGCGGCTTGGCCTGCTCAGGCTTTGGCCATTGCCCCAAGACCTTCGCCAAAGCCACCTCTGGATCGGCTACGCCCGGCTGCGTCTCCGTCAAACTCTGTTGATCCATCATGGCCTTAGGTGCCTTGCTCCAGCGCTAGCCTGCTAATGTCAGTCATTTTGCTTTTGTTCCGGCGGGAGACTCGAGCCGCCTTCCACCCCCGGCCGGGCCATTTAGGGGGGATTGGCCGCCAGCGCCAGCCCCCACCTTCGGCGGGAGAGGTTCCTAATTACCGTCAGTGCGAGATGCAGCCCTGCCCTGCGGCCGAAAAGCAGCCGCCAGATCAGCTCAGTGGAAGCCGGTTGCCGATGAGAACGAAGGACCTGTTCGGCGATCGATTCTGAACAAGAACAAAGCCCCGCCGAAGGTCGTAGTTGTTCCGCTTGTCGGCGCGAGCCGCGCCAGCGCATAATTGTTTCAACGATGAAGACGACGGTCCTTCGCGTTTACGCAGGACCGCGTGGGTGGAGGGATCAAATGTCCGAGAAAATCTACGATGTCCCGGCCGACTGGGCCAAGCGCGCCTGGATCGACGATGCCAAATACCGCGAAATGTATGCGCGCTCGATCAGCGACCCCAACGGCTTCTGGGCCGAACAGGGAAAGCGCATCGGCTGGATGAAGCCCTTCACCAAGGTCGAGAATTCCTCATTCGCGCCCGGTCACATCTCGATCAAATGGTTCGAGGATGGCGTGCTCAACGTCGCCTGGAACTGCATCGACCGGCATCTGGAGAAGCGCGCCAACCAGACGGCGATCATCTGGGAGGGCGACGATCCGTCCGAATCCAGGCACATCACTTACAAGCAGCTCCACGACGAGGTGTGCAAATTCGCCAATATCCTGCGCACCCGCAATGTGAAGAAAGGCGACCGCGTCACGATCTACCTGCCGATGATTCCGGAAGCCGCCTACGCGATGCTCGCCTGCGCGCGGATCGGGGCCATTCACTCGGTGGTGTTTGCGGGCTTCTCACCCGACAGCCTCGCCCAGCGCATCAATGACTGTCAGTCCAAGATCGTGATCACCGCCGATGAGGGCTTGCGCGGCGGCAAGAAGGTGGCGCTGAAGGCCAATGTCGATGCGGCGCTGGCCAAAACCACCGACGTCGACTGGGTCGTCGTGGTCAAGCGCACCGGCGCCAAGGTCGACATGAATCCGTCGCGCGATTTTTGGTACCACGAGGCGGCCGCGATGGTGACCACGGAGTGCCCGTGCGAGCACATGCACGCCGAGGACCCGCTGTTCATCCTCTATACGTCGGGTTCGACCGGCCAGCCCAAGGGCGTGCTGCATACCTCGGGCGGCTACCTCGTCTTCGCCGCGATGACGCATCAATACGTGTTCGACTATCACGACGGCGACGTCTACTGGTGCACGGCCGACGTCGGCTGGGTCACCGGCCACAGCTACATTCTCTATGGGCCGCTCGCAAACGGCGCGACCACGCTGATGTTCGAGGGCGTGCCGAATTACCCCGATAATTCGCGGTTTTGGAACGTCATCGACAAACACAAGGTCAATATTTTCTACACCGCGCCGACCGCGATCCGCGCGTTGATGCAGGCGGGCGACGGGCCGGTGACCAAGACCTCGCGCGCCTCGCTGCGGCTGTTGGGTTCGGTCGGCGAGCCGATCAATCCGGAAGCCTGGGAATGGTATCACCGCGTCATCGGCGACAACCGCTGCCCGATCGTCGATACCTGGTGGCAGACCGAGACCGGCGGCATCTTGATCACGCCGCTGCCCGGCGCCACCAAGCTCAAGCCCGGCTCGGCCACGCGGCCGTTCTTCGGCGTGGCGCCCCAGATCGTCGATAGCGAAGGCAAAGTGCTCGACGGCGAATGCACGGGCAATCTCTGCATCGCCAAGTCCTGGCCGGGCCAGATGCGCACCGTCTATGGCGATCACGCGCGCTTCGAGCAGACTTATTTCTCGACCTACAAGGGCAAATATTTCACCGGCGACGGATGCCGCCGCGATGCCGACGGTTTTTACTGGATCACCGGCCGCGTCGACGACGTCATCAACGTCTCCGGCCACCGCATGGGTACGGCCGAGGTCGAAAGCTCGCTGGTCGCGCACGCCAAGGTGTCGGAGGCCGCCGTGGTCGGCTATCCGCACGACATCAAGGGACAGGGCATCTACGCCTATGTCACGCTGATGGCCGGCACCGAGCCGAGCGACGATCTGCGTAAAGAACTGGTGGCGTGGGTGCGCAAGGATATCGGCCCGATTGCGTCCCCCGACCAGATCCAGTTCGCGCCGGGTCTGCCCAAAACCCGCTCCGGCAAGATCATGCGCCGTATCCTGCGCAAGATCGCCGAGGACGAGCCGGGAAGCCTGGGCGATACCTCGACGCTCGCCGACCCCGCGGTCGTTGACGATCTGGTCCAGCACCGCCAGAACCGGAAGGACTCGGCGGCTTAAAGCGAGAGCCGCGTCCTTCGGCGAGACTCTGCGCGGCGCGCCGTTCGCGGGCCGCGCGCCGTTGACTTGACGCTAGACTCACACTCATGGTCGCGGCCGATCGAAATTTCGTCAGCCAAGACCTTTCGTGGCGACAGGGAAAAACGGAGAGGGCGTGCCCGCTTGTCATGCGCGGGGCACGGATCGCGAACGCCTCCCTCTCACGCCATTGTCATTCACAGAAGTGCCTTGGCGGAGGTTTCCCAAGGAGTGTGGTTTTCCGGTCATTTACTTTGTTTCGAACAAATCCTTTCCTGCTCCTTCGAAAAGCCCGTCCCGCCCGCTCGTGGAAAGCGCCCGGTTAACGGACGCGGTTAATATTTGATGGGAGGCCTCGCGGACACTGCGGGCCTCAAGATTGGAATGGATCGCGACCAGTGGCGATCTGGGGAAGTATTGGAGAGATCAATGGTTTTGAGGACTGCGGTGGCGGCGGCCACCATCAGCATCACGCTTCTGGCAGCCAATTCGGCACAGGCGCGGCCTGAGATGGTCGGCGTGCGCGGCGAATATTCGGCGGGGACGATCGTTATTAAGACCAACGAACGCCGCCTCTATCTCATCCTCGATACCGGCCGCGCGGTGCGTTATCCCGTCGGCGTCGGCAGATCCGGCAAGCAATGGGCCGGCACCACGCGGATCAGCGGCAAATACCGCAACCCGGCCTGGTCGCCGCCAGCCGAAGTGAAGCGCGACAAGCCCAATATGCCCGACGTCATCCCCGGCGGTTCGCCGCGCAACCCGATGGGGGTTGCCGCGATGACGCTGGCGGGCGGCGAATACGCCATCCACGGCACCAACATGCCTGGCTCGGTCGGCGGCTTCGTATCCTACGGTTGCATCCGCATGCTCAACCCCGACATCACCGACCTGTATGAGCGTGTTTCGATCGGCACCACGGTGGTGGTGACGCGCTGATTGAGGGAATTGCGCAAAACGCGGGGGGCCTCTAGCTCAAAAATCCGAGGCGATGCCCTTTTTCTCCCAGTCGCCGTATCGTGTCGGCTCGGGGCCCTTCGGGCCCTGAAACTCCTTCGGCAGGGATTTGGCGTCAGCCGCCGCGGCCAACCGTCGCGCTTCGGCCTCAGTGAGCGCGCGTTGGGCCGCGGGCGAAAGGACTTTGCGTCCCGCTGAAGCTGCGGCGGCTATGGGCCGTGAAGGATCGTCCGTCATCGCTCCTCGCCTGTGGTCACTACTTGCGGTCGAAGTCACACGACCGATTCTTACATTTGGCATATTCTGATGCCAAAGCGATTCTCGCCGCTAAGCTGAAATGCGAATTGCTGCGCCAAAAGACAAGATGTACCCGCTCCATGCCCCAGCAACGATTCGCTTTGCCGTCTGAGGCGCCTGGTCTGGCGGCGCGGCGAATTGCAGCCGACATTCTTGACGGCGTCCTGCACAAGCATCGCACGCTCGACGAACAGCTTGATGGTCCCACGGCCCATCCCGGATTAAAGAGCCTTTCCGATCGCGACCGGGCCCTGATGCGGCGGCTGGTTGCGACCATCCTGCGGCGATTGGGAACGCTTGGCCATGTTTTGTCGCGGCTTCTCGATCGCGGCGTTCCGACCGATGCGCCCCGCGCACAAAGCGCGCTTTTGATTGGCGCGGCGCAGATTCTCTGGATGGATGTTCCCGACCATGCCGCGGTCGATCTATCGGTGCGTTTGGTGCAGTCGGACCGGCGCGCCGCCAAATATGCCGGCCTCGTCAACGCCGTGCTGCGCCGTTGCGCCCGCGAGGGACAGCCGTTGATCGACGAGGTGAAATCGAAAAACCTCGACGTCGCGCCGTGGCTGTTGGCGCGCTGGTCGGTGCATTACGGCGAGGCGATCGCGCGCGACATCGCCAACGCGATTGGACAGGAGCCATCGCTCGACATCACAGTGAAGTCCGATTCCGAGCAATGGGCGACGCGATTGCACGGCGAGACACTCCCCACCGGATCCGTCCGCACGCTGCTGCAGGGTTCGGTAACGATGCTGCCGGGTTTTTCCGATGGCCAGTGGTGGGTGCAGGACGCCGCGGCTGCATTGCCGGCGGGTCTGTTCGGCGACATCGCCGGCAAAAAAATAGTCGATCTCTGCGCGGCGCCCGGCGGCAAGACCGCCCAACTGGTCCATGGCGGAGCGCAGGTGATTGCCATCGATCGCTCACCCGCCCGCATGGCGCGGCTGCGCGATAATCTGGCGCGGCTGTCGCTGGAGGCCGAACTGGTGGTCGCCGACGGCGGCGAATGGCTCGGCCAGAATCATTCCCGAAGTTTCGACGGTATCCTGATCGATGCACCCTGCACCTCGACCGGCACGATTCGGCGTCACCCCGATATCGGCTGGCTGCGCCAGGAATCCGATATTGCGCCGCTGGCGGCTGCTCAGAAGCGGCTGCTGCAAAATTCGGCTGCCGCGCTAAAGTCGGGCGGAATGCTTGTCTATTGCACCTGTTCGCTGGAGCCCGAAGAGGGTGAGCAGGTCATCGCCGAACTTCTGAAGTCCGAAACGTCTCTCCAGCGACTGCCGATCGGGGCCGGCGAAGTCGCAGGCTTGAGCGAAATCGTGACCGCGGAGGGCGATCTGCGCACCCTGCCCTGCCATCTGCCTCATCAAGACCCGAGGCTTGGCGGCCTTGACGGCTTTTACGCCGCGCGGCTGGTGCGGCGGGATTGACCGTCAGCCCCGGCTAAATCCTGATTTTGCACCAGTTTTCGGGTATTGGGCGCTGATTCGTCCGGTTTCAAGGTGGTGTCTTGGCAGCTTTTCCGGATTAAAAGGATTCGGCAGGAATCCTCCCAACCAAGGCAGGGCGTGTCGGTCGCTCAACGCAGACGCATCTCGACGCTGG
>Ga0210394_10002068_pt1 | contig 28838 bp, 21 predicted proteins | sample IncBWC12MmetaG_FD_160121 | JGI IMG/M metagenome (GOLD analysis project Ga0210394, IMG submission 160121) | Forest soil microbial communities from Barre Woods Harvard Forest LTER site, Petersham, Massachusetts, United States - Inc-BW-C-12-M | ecosystem: Environmental > Terrestrial > Soil >...
ATATTCGTTTCCAGCGTCCGGCCTTGGCTCGCTTTCACCAAATAATCCAGCAGATACGGTGTAACGGCCTTGCCGCGAATTCCCGCGCTGGCAGCCGACTGCAACGCCTGCGCGATCCACGCGTCCACTTCCTGCTTGCGCAGGGCGCTGCCTGACGGCGGCGGATTGCAGAACACCATCCCCGACGCTAATCCCATCTCCCAGTGAGTCTGCATCAAGCGAGCCGCTTCCGCAGGCGTATCCACGCGCGACTGCAACGGAAGGCCGCTGTCCTCCACGTAAAAAGCCGGAAACTTGTTCGTGCGATAACCCGCGACGGGCACTCCCAGCGTCTCCAGCACCTCCAGTGTGCGCGGAAGATCGAGAATCGCCTTCGCCCCGGCGCAAACCACAGCCACAGGAGTTCGCGCAATCTCCGGCAAATCCGCCGAAATGTCGAAGCTCAGTTCCGCACTGCGGTGAACGCCGCCAATCCCGCCAGTCGCGAACACGCGAATTCCGGCGCGCGCGGCGATCAGCATCGACGCGGCGACTGTCGTGGCTCCGGTTTGCCGCGCGGCCAGCACCGCGGCAAGGTCCGCGCGACTGACCTTGGCGATTCCATCGCTTACCGCAAAAGTTGCGAGCTGCCCGGAGGAAAGCCCCGCCACCATCCGTCCATCCAGAATGGCAATCGTTGCGGGCAGGGCCCCTTCCTCTCGAACCGCCGCTTCCATCACCTGCGCCGTCTGCAGATTTTGCGGCCGCGGCAGGCCGTGCGCGATCACCGTGGATTCCAGCGCCACGACCGGGCGGCCCGCCTGCAACGCGGCAGCAACGTCTTCGCGAACCACAAGCGAGTTGTCCAAGAAAACCTCCGAGCTCCTTTCGGTCTTATCACAAATCGCGGCAGAGCGCGAAGTTCGCGCGAAGAACTTCCGCCGCCGTGCTAGGATTTCGGCTCCATGGCAGGCAGAGCAATCCGCCAGCCCAGCATCCTCGTGCTGGGTGATATCAACGTGGACATCATGGGGCGCGTAAAGCGCTGGCCGGAGCCCGGAGAAGATTGCCTCGCGCAGAAGCTGGAAATTCGCTGCGGCGGAGTGGGCGCCAATTGCGCCCTGGCATTGGCCCGCTGGGGCACATCGCCGTGGCTGCTGGGCTGCGTCGGGCAAGATATTTTCAGTGCTTACGTCCTCAAAGTGCTTGAGGAAAATAAGGTAGACGTTCGCTGCGTCCGACGAACCGGCGCCGCCATGACCGGAATGTTTTACATCAACGTGACGCCCGACGGCGAGCGCACGTTTTTCGGCGGCCGCGGCGCAAATGCGCTGCTGCGATTGCCGCCCGGCGGTTCCCCGTGGAACACGCGAGCAGCCGCAGCCCATATCGCAGGTCATAGCTTTCTCGATCCCGGCCCGGAACAAGCCGCTAAACGATTGATCAAGGGCATCCACGCGCGCGGAGGCTGGGTCTCGCTGGACGTCGGCATGGAGCCGAGCAAAGCCATCCCGCAGAAAATTTTGCAAATGGCCCGCGGCGTGGATATTCTGCTGGTCAGCCTCGACGAAGCCGCTGCGCTCACGGGCACGCGCGATCCTGTTCGAGCGTTCGCAAGCCTGCGCAAAGCCTGCGCGCGCGAAATCGTGCTGAAAGTTGGCCGCCGCGGTTGCTGGATCGGTGAAGCAGGTCGGCCCGTGCTGGTTCCCTCTTTCTCTGTGCGCACCGTGGATTCCACGGGCGCCGGAGACGCATTCGTCGCTGCCTTTCTGCAAGCGCGACTGCGCGGCTGGCCCACGATCGAAGGGGCCATCGTGGCAAACGCCGCGGGCGCGCTGGCAACCACGGTCGTCGGCGCCGGGCAGAATCTGCCGGGCCAGCGCGCCGTCGCGACGCTGCTGAAGGCGCAACGACTCAAAGGGAAGTGGGACGAAGCACGCAAGCGCGTTCTGGCGCGCCTGAGGCACGACCGCTTGCTTCGACGAAGGAGCTTAGGATGACGCGAGTACCCGAGAACACGCCACTACCGGAATGGAAAAAAGAAATGGATCGGCAGAGAATGCGCTCGCTTGCGGATCTTTTTCCCGCTCCCAAGCCGGTGATCGGCATGGTCCATCTCTGGCCGCTTCCTGGCGCGCCCGGTTACAACGGATACGGAATGCAGGTAATCATTGACCACGCCTTGCGCGACGCCGAAGCGCTGCTCCACGGCGGTGTGGACGGCTTGATGGTCGAAAACATGTGGGACCTGCCGTACTACGTCGGCAACGAAGTAAAGCCCGAGGCAATGACCGCGCACGCCGTGGCCGCCGCGGAAGTGGTGAAAAATTCCCCCGTTCCGGTCGGCATCAACGTGATTCACAACGGCGGAGTGGTCTGCCTGGCGATCGCTCTGGCGGCCAGGGCACGCTTCCTACGCGTCTGCATCTTCACTGGTGCGCGCGTGTGGGATACCGGTGAATTCGATCACGGCTGCGCCGCCGCGCTGCTGCGCAAACGAAAAGAACTCGCCGCCGGCGACATTCCTATTTTCGCCGACGTGGACAAGAAACACTCCGTCCCGTTTCCCGGCATCGATTTGGCCACGCACATTCAATGGACCGAGTTCTACGGAGCGGATGCGCTGATCGTTTCCGGAAAGTTCACCGGCAATGCTCCGGACGTCGCAAAAGTCCGCGAAGCGAAAGGCCTCGCGACGCGCCCCATCCTCGTCGGCAGCGGCAGCAGCGCCGAAAACGCAGCGGCATTGCTCGAGCATGCTGACGGAATGATCGTCGGAACGAGTCTGAAGAAAGATGGCGTCATGGAAAATCCCGTGGACGTACATCGCGTGAAGGCGCTGATGGACCGTGTGCAAGCAGTGCGCGAGCGCGCCGCCGCGCCGGCGTCCTGAAACTCCAGCGCAGGCCAATGCAATATTCTCTGCAAATGGATTGTATGGATTGACGCAGCGCTCCTGTCGCACCATCCCCATCGCCTTCCTCCTTCACGCGGCGAAGGCGGTGCGCCAAAAGTGTGCTAATTCAAAATCGGAGGAAAAGTGCCAGTGCCAGGAACCAGGAGTTACAAGATTGCAGTGATCCCGGGCGACGGAATCGGAACGGAAGTTGTCCCGCAGGGAATCCGCGTCCTCGAAGCCGCCGGCAAGCGCTTTGGATTTTCCTGTACGTGGCAGAATTTCGATTGGAGCTGCGAAATCTATCGCCGCACGGGCCGCATGATGCCGGATGACGGCCTCGATCAGCTCCGCCCCTTCGACTCAATTTTTCTCGGTGCTGTCGGTCATCCCGATGTACCGGACCACATCTCGCTGTGGGGCCTGCTGATTCCCATTCGCCGCCGTTTTCGCCAATATGTAAATTTGCGCCCCGTGCTCCTCCTGGAGGGTTTGGATTCCCCGCTGAAAAATATCCGGCCGGGCCAGATTGATATGGTGATCGTCCGCGAAAACAACGAAGGCGAATATTCGGAAATCGGCGGCAGGCTATACGCGGGCACCGATGACGAACTCGCGATGCAACAGTCCATTTTCACTCGCCGCGGCGTGGACCGCATCCTGCGCTATGCCTTTCACTTGGCCAGAACCCGGCGATCGCACGTAACTTCCGCCACGAAATCGAACGGCATCATTCACACCATGCCCTACTGGGACGAGCGCTTTCACGTCATCGCGCAGGAATTTCCCGACGTGCGCACCGACCAATATCACATAGACATTCTGACGGCGCACTTCGTGCGCCATCCGGAATGGTTTGACGTCGTGGTCGGCTCGAATCTGTTCGGCGATATTCTTTCCGACCTCGGCCCGGCGGTCGTGGGTTCGATCGGCATCGCGCCCTCGGCGAATCTGAATCCCGAGCGCGAATTTCCATCCATGTTCGAGCCGGTGCACGGTTCCGCCCCCGATATCGCGGGCCAGGGAATCGCCGATCCCATCGGCCAAATTTGGTCCGGCGCGATGATGTTGCGTCACCTCGGCGAAAAGGATGCGGCGAATGCTGTCGAGCACGCTATTGCCAAGGTCCTGGCAAGCTTGAAGGTCCGCACGCCCGATATCGGCGGCAAATCAACCACCCGCGAAATGGGTGAAGCGATCGAGCGCGAAGTCCTGGCAGCGCCCAAACAAAACGCCTGACGATTTAAGAACAGCATTCGCCGTGTTAAAATCCGTCCGTGGGGCTGTAGCTCAGTTGGATAGAGCGACGCACTCCTAACGCGTAGGTCGTCGGTTCAATTCCGACCAGCCCCACCATTTTGCGCCGGTCGCCGCCTCACACACCTGCCACAGGAGTTTTCAGCTCGGCGGGATTCATCGTTACGAAAGTCGCGCCTTCCTGTCTTTCGACGCACGCTGCAAATCTTCGACAGAAGGAAACGAGGTAGGGGCCGTCAGCGCCAATTCCGGCGGATTTTTGCCTTGCTGCATCGCGGCCACCAGCATCTCCAGCGCCAGCTTCGTATTCGGCGGCACCACCACCGTCGCCGCAAGCAGCCCGCTGCGTACATACTGTTGTCCGGTAGCGATCAACCCGTCGCAACCGGTGAACGGAACGCCCAGCCACTTTCCGCGCGCCGCTTCGTCGGCGCTTTCCTGCATCGCCTTGCGCGCGCCCATGGCCATCGAATCGTCCTGCGCGCCCACCAGGTCCACAAATTGCTTCAGGGACGCGGACAAACGCATCCACGAACTCACCGCTTTGTAAGCGCTTTCCTCCGTCCACTGGCCCTTCAAGGTATTGATTTTGATGTTGGCAGGCTTGGTCTGCTGCATTCCCGTGGTGCGTTCTTTAGCGGCGGAATTTTCGGAAGGTCCTTGAATGTAGAGAACCGATCCTCCGTTCGGAAGCAGCGCAGCAAATTGCTGGCCCTGAATCCGCCCGATCTCCAGGTGATCGGAACTCACCGCGAAAGCCGGAGCGCGCCCGGAACGGCGCAGTTCGGGTAAATATTCGGCATTGCGATTCAGAACGACCCAACCGATTCCAGCACCCGACGCCGCGCGAGCCACCTGAGGCAGAGCTGTCGCACCCAGCGGCTCGAAGAGTATGGCACCAGGCCGCGCGCCTGCCGGCGACTGAATCGCTTTCAAGATTTGATCGCTCTGCTGGATCGCGTCGTTATCCGCATACACTACTCGCAGGTCAAAACCCAGCCGAGTCGCCGTTTCCTTCGCGGCAGCAGCTTGTTCCTGCTGATAATCGTTGTCGTCAGTGGGCAGAGAAAGCAGGTAGGTCAGCTTGGCCATGGGTCGATTGGGTCTTAGATTTTTCCGTCCCCGAAAGAGTACATGGAAAACAGCAGAGGGTGTTCGCGGAAGTCGCAGCGCAGTGCCGTGTCGTGACATGCCCGCAAGACGGCCGCGGGACGGAGGAATCGCGCGTCGTGCGCCTGCAGGGGCCTAATTGAATCGCACGTATTCGAAATTCAATGGCTGACGATTCACGCCGCGAATTGGCGGCGCGATCCAATTGGCGAATTTTCCGGGTTCAATCACGCGCCCGGTCATCAGCGATTGCACGAACTTTTGATCTGCCGCGCTGGGCATCCACCTGTCTCGATTATTTTCCCACGCTTCCTTGGTCAGCACTTCGCCTTCGGGGCTGATAAAGTGCCCGGCGAAATTGCCAATCGCGCGGTGGAATCCCTTGTGCGGCAGCGTCAGACGGAACGAAATACCAGCCTGTTCGATGATTTTGTTCCAGCGGTCCACACCGCCCTGAATTTCCGTGATGTAGTCGTCGCGCAGCCGTTCATTCAGCGCGGTCAACGCGGAAACGTGCCGCGTGATAACCTTACTGCCAGAAACTTCCAGCACCGGATATTCCGCGTTTTGCAACACGTGGTCGTCTTCGATTTTCGTTTCCTCGTAGCGCCCTTTCAGGCCGGTCGTGTAGTAGCTCGCGGCATTTGAGGAAGCATCCGAGCCAAAAAGATCAATCGTGACGCTGAAATGGAAATTCAAATATTTTTGCATCGTTGGCAGGTCAATTACGCCAAGCGCGCGCACGTCGCTGGCATTTTCCACTTTGTGTTCCTTCATCACCTCGCAAGTGCGCTGCAAAATGCGGCTGATGCCCGTCTCGCCGACGAACATGTGATGCGCTTCCTCGGTGAGCATGAACCGGCAAGTCCGCGCCAGTGGATCGAAGCCGGATTCAGCCAGCGCGCACAGCTGGAATTTTCCGTCGCGGTCGGTGAAAAAAGTGAACATGTAAAACGCCAGCCAATCCGGCGTCGGCTCGTTGAACGCGCCCAGGATGCGCGGATTGTCGGCATCGCCCGAGCGCCGTTCCAGCAGCGCTTCGGCTTCTTCGCGGCCATCGCGGCCAAAATAGCGGTGCAACAAATAGACCATGGCCCAGAGATGCCTCCCCTCTTCCACGTTCACCTGAAAGATATTTCGCAGATCATATAAAGAGGGGCAACACATTCCCAGCAGCCGCTGCTGTTCGACGGAGGCCGGCTCCGTATCGCCCTGCGTGACGATCACGCGCCGCAACGTCGAGCGGTATTCGCCGGGAACTTCCTGCCACGCCGGCTGCCCTTGGTGCACGCCGAAATTTACCCGGCGAGTGGCGTCGCGCGGCTGCAGAAAAATTCCCCAGCGATATTCCGGCATACGCACGTAACCAAACTGCGCCCAGCCGTCAGGCTCAACGCTCGTGGCGGTGCGCAGATACACCTCGAGCGCGTGGCTTTCGCTGGGGCCCATGTCGTACCACCAGTTCATGTAAGCCGGTTGCCAGTGTTCCAGCGCGCGCTGCAGCACACGATCCCTGCCCAGGTCCACGTTATTCGGGATTTTTTCCGTGTAATCGATCATGACGATCTCCTAAAGACGTAAAATGGCCAAAACTCTCACCGCGCGGTAGTCGCGTCAAACTCTTTCCCAGTTAAATTTCACGGGCGCGCCCGTACCGTAAATCTTCAGCGCGCCGCTTTCACCGACGGCGTTCGGGCGGATGAAAATCCAATTTTGCCAGGCGGAAAGCCTGCCAAAAATCCGCGTCTCCGTCGTTTCCGTCGCGCCAAACCGCAGATTCGCTTCCAGACCTGTCAGCGCATCCGGCGAAAGCGCGATTCTGGATTCGATCGCCTGCCGCACTTCATCCTGCCAATCAAGATCATCGGGTGCGGCCGTCACCAGGCCCAGCTCCACGGCATCTTGTACCTGCAGCACCCGCCCCATCTGTTTATGCAGCGTTGCCATGTGCGTTGCGTCCTGGTAAAAGCGCGCCGCCAAGCGTGACAGGTGATTCACCATCGGCAGCGCGCCGAAATTCATTTCCGATAACAACATCGTCGCCCGCGCGTCACCTTCCTGGGTGTCCAGCATGTAAACACGATCTGCCGCGAGCGCCAGCTCCAGCAAGGTCCCCGCAAAACAGGCATGAGGCTCGACCAGCGCATAGATGGAACGCGAGGAAACATCCAGCCGCGCGAAGGTGCGCCGCATCATGCCCAGAACCTCGCGCACAAACCAGTCGTTTTGATTCGTCAAAATGAAATTATCGAGCGCCACGACAGCATTCGGGTTTCCAGTGGTTTTCACAATCCACAGACCCAGTTCAGGCTCGCTCGTGCGCAGGCCCAGGATCGCGTCGTCGAGTTCACGAGCCATTTGCAGCGGCCACCAGCGAGCCCCGGCCGCTAGCGCATCGGGCAGCGTTGGCGTGACGTTCGAATCCGGCGCGCGCAACGTCAAAGTCACAGTTCGCGCCTCGCGATTCACGTGCGCATCAACAAATTCGTAATGCCGCCCGGCGTCGTCAATGGTTCGTTGCAATGGCGTGAGCGCCACGCCCTCGGCATTGGCCGGACGATCGCTTCGTTTCGCCAGATCCAGCGCGCGCTGCTTCACGCGCTCCGCAAATTGCTGCGTTTTCACTACGTCATCCACCAGCCCCCAGTCTTTCGCGCGCTGGCCCTTCACTCCATCCGCCGTGGTGCAGAAAATATCAGCATGGTCCCGGCGCACTTTTCTTTTATCAGTAACGCGCGTCAGGCCGCCGGTGCCAGGGAGAACGCCCAGCAGCGGAACTTCCGGGAGGCTCACCGCGGAAGAGCGATCGTCCACCAAAATGATTTCGTCGCAAGCCAGAGCCAGCTCGTAGCCGCCTCCCGCCGTGGTTCCATTCAACGCGGCAAGAAATTTCAGCCCCGAATGCGCGCTGGAATCTTCCATTCCATTGCGTGTTTCGTTGGTGAACTTGCAGAAATTCACTTTCCACGCGTGCGAGGAAAGGCCCAGCATGTAAATGTTGGCTCCCGAACAGAACACGCGGTTCTTCGCGCTGCTGAGCATCACGCAGTGAATTTCCGGATGCTCGAAGCGGATTCTCTGCAGCACGTCGTGGAGTTCGATGTCCACTCCCAGATCGTAGGAATTCAGTTTGAGCTTGTAGCCCGGACGCAAACCGCCATCCTCGTTCACGTCCATCGTAAGCGTGGCCACGGGCCCGTCGTAGGCCACGCGCCAATGTTTGTATTTCGCCGGCTCGGTCTGATAATCCACCGGCGCGGTTTTGATTTGCGAATCTTTTGTTGCGGTCACGTCCACGCGCGCCTCCTACCCGATTTCGGATTGCAGTGCTTGCTTGAGTTTCAGAAAACTTTGCTCCACCGATTCGCCGGATGTGTCCAGGTGCAAATCCGCTTTGCGGTAAAAAGGTTCTCGCGCCTCCAGAATCCGGCGCAGGTCCTCCATCGCTTCATCGTTTTCGGCCATGGCGCGAAAGTCGCCCTGCGCCATCACCCGCGCCATGTGGTCTTCCGGATTCGCTTTCACCCAGACCGTAAAACAGCTCCCGAGCAGCCGGTCGTAGGTTACTTTTTCGGAGACCACGCCCCCGCCAACTGAGAGCACGGCGCGGGGGTATTCCCGCAGGATGCGCTCGAGCACTCGCTGCTCAATCCGGCGATACCCGCTCTGCCCGTAAAGCGAGAAAATCCCCGACAAGTCCATGCCGGCTTCCTTGGCGATCTCCCGGTCCAGTTCGATGAAGGGCGCTTTCACTGCGTGCGCCAGCTTTCCTCCGAGAGTTGATTTCCCGGCGCCGCGCAGACCGATCAACGCAATACGCGCTTGCCGGTCCTTGGGCGCCGCGCCGAATTCCTGCACGAGGCGCTCCACAACCGCACTGAGTTGCTGCGCAGGAAGACGATCCAGTAGCTTCCGCATCGAGCGCTTCGCGTCGGAATCAGGCGTTTCGGCAGAAAACAGGTCCGCCAATGACACGTTCAGAGCCGTCGCAATGCGCCGCAGCAGCACGATCGAGACGTTGCCATCACCCAGCTCCAGTTGCGCCAGATGCCGCTCGGACACGTCCGATTCCCGCGCCACCATTTTCCGCGTCATGCCCCGCCGGCTGCGAAGCTCGCGCACCCTCATCCCAAGAACGCGCAGGAAATCCTCGTCGCTCGGCTGAGCGAGCGGAGCGGGCAAGAGAGTGCCAGATTGCATTTCTGGAGTCATGTTTATCAGTTCTTGCGACATGCATTATAGTACATGTCTAGGAGGCAAAGTCAACTAGTGAGCTCGAAGTGCGATTAATTGGCAAGATTCACGTGCTGCGGCGAGAATGCTAGTTACCAACACATATTAAAGCACTTACAAGATGCAGAGCCTCCTTCTGCGCGAGCATGGCTGTGTTTCAGTGTGCAACATACTACCAATCGAAGCGTGGGCGTCATAGGCAGGCGAGCGCCTGTCCGGGCAAGGCAATTGACGGAAAAATGGTACGAACGGACCATCGCGGCCTGCTATACCCATAGTGCTAAAGTACGTCATGCGCGTCCGATGCCTCCATTGCGCCGCCCAGATAGAACTCGACGACCGGCGGGTCAAGGGCCGCAAAATGGCTCAGATCCGCTGCTGGATGTGCGCGCAGAGTTCCGTTGTGGACCTGCTCCCACCGGACGTGAAATCTTCGACGATTGCCACCGATGCACTCACGCCCCAGGACCGGCCTTTTGGCGCTGCGCGGCTCGAGCAATCGGCAAACGCCGAGGTCGCGACGCTCGATCTCCCTGCAGGAAAATCAATCGCGATTTCGGTAGTTACAGGCTCTTCGCAAGGCCTGGAGCGAGGCCTGACCATGCCGCTGGTAACGATTGGACGGCTGCGTGGTGGCGCTGATTTTGAAATCGACGACCCCATGATTTCCCGACTGCACTGCGCCGTAGAGGTAAAGAACAACGCGGTTTACCTGCGCGATTTGCGCTCGACGAACGGCACTTTCGTAGCCGACAGGCGCGTGCTGGCAACCCAGATAGACGACGCCACCGAGTTCCGAATTGGAACGTCCACCCTGCGCGTAAGCATCCGCTCCCACCAATAGTCCGCACAGTTGAAAGTTTAATCCTGCGCCGCGCTCCCCACTGCGGTATGCTCTTTCCCTATAAATCTAAAGCCGGTTAGAGCCGCCTCGGCTCGTTTTCCGGTGGTCAAATCCGCGGGGGAGCAGGTGAGCGGTGAAAAGCGCGACCGAAAAATCGGCATGGGCAGCAACATCACCAGACGCGATTTCCTCAACGGCTTCGGCGTCGCAGTAGGCGGATCCTTAATACTTCCAGACACCAAGTGGTTCGAACGCTTTGGCCTCCCGCAGTCGCCCCTTTCTCCTGATCAATCCTCCGCCTACTATCCTCCCGCGCTCTCAGGCATGCGCGGCACCACGGACGCCGTAATGGAAGTTGGCCACGCCCTGCGCGACGGGAATACCTGGAACAGTCCGACTCCCGATGCCGAGTCCTACGACCTGATTGTAGTAGGCGGCGGCATCAGCGGCCTTTCGGCTGCGTATTTCTATCGCAAGATGGCTGGACCGCAGGCCAAGATTCTGCTGCTCGAAAATCACGATGATTTCGGCGGACATGCTCGGCGTAACGAATTTCAGACCAGCCAGCGAATGATTCTCGGTTACGGTGGCACGCAATCCATCGCCGGCCCGAAAATTTACAGCAAACAATCCAAGCAGCTCTTCGCGGAACTGGGTATAGATGTCCAGCGGTTCTACAAATATTACGACGGGAATTTCGAAAAATCCCACGGCCTGAAGCGCGGCACTTTTTTCGACAAGAAAACATTCGGCGAGGACAAGCTGGTCGCTGGTACGGGCCAGCCGACCTGGCCGGCGTTTTTCGCCCAGACGCCGCTTTCGCCGCCCGTGCAGAGAGATCTCGCGCGCCTGCACACGGAAAAAGTTGACTATCTGCCCGGCCTGTCTTCGTGGGACAAAAAAGTCCTCCTCGCCAGGACCAGCTACAAAGATTATCTGTTGCAGTACGTCAAGCTCAGTCCCGACGCAATTCCGTTCCTGCAGACCGAGACCTACGGCCTCTACGGCGTCGGCATTGACGCGGTTCCTGCCGGCGATCTCGCCGGCCTCGGCTACCCGGGATTTGCAGGTATGGATCTTTCCGGCCCTCCCGGACCAGGCCTTGGCGTGGAAATCACCAAGCAAGAAGAAGACGAGCCGTACATTTTTCATTTTCCCGATGGCAACGCTTCCATCGCACGCCTGCTGGTCCGCTCGCTGGTCCCCGCTTCCGCGCCGGGCCATAGTATGGAAGACATCGTCACCGCCAAGCTCGATTACGCCACCCTGGACGATCCCGGCTCTCCCGTGCGCCTCCGTTTGAACAGCACGGTAATCCTCGCGCGCAATATCGGCGACTCCAGCGCAGCGAAGGAAGTCGAGATCACTTATGTTAAAGAAGGTCGCGCCCGCAGCGTGCGTGGCGCCACCTGCGTCCTGGCGTGCTGGAACATGGTGATCCCCTACCTCTGCCCTGATCTACCGGACAAGCAGAAGGACGCACTCGCCTACGGTGTGAAAGTTCCGCTGGTATATACCAACGTCCTGATCCGCAATTGGCAATCGTTCAAGAAACTGGGAGTGAGCGCCGTACGCTGCCCCGGAAGTTATTTCGAAACCGTCACACTGGATTTCCCGGTCAGCATGGGCGATTACAAATACCCGGCGAATCCCGCCGAGCCTTGCGTCCTGCACCTGGAACGAGTCCCGTGCAAAGCGGGTCTGCCCGCGCGTGAACAGCAAAAGGCCGGCCGCCGCGAACTTCTCAACACCAGCTTCGCAACTTTCGAGCGCAATATCCGCGAGCAGCTCGACACCATGCTTTCTCCCGGTGGATTCGATCCCGCTGCGGATATTCAAGCCATCACTGTAAATCGCTGGCCGCACGGCTACGCCTACGAATACAATTCCTTGTACGATCCCGATTGGCCCGAGGATCAACAGCCCTGTGTCATCGGCCGCCAGCCCCTGGGGCGCATCTCGATTGCAAATTCCGATGCGGAAGCATTCGCCTACACCAATGCGGCGATTGATCAAGCCTACCGCGCCGCAGACGAGGTCTCGCGATTCCAGCGCGTCGTTGGTACGTAAAGACGGTGGCGCGTAAACCAGCCGCCAGTAAAGTGATATATTGCATTGGAAATAAATCGCCGCGCGCACTCGTGATGCGGCACGACGCCGGGATTTGGACCACTTGAGCGAAAAACAAACAGCTCGCCTGCTCGATCCCCTGTTCACCACCGATTCCATGCGGGAAGTTTTTTCCGATCGTCGCAGGCTGCAGGGCCTGCTCGATTTTGAAGCTGCCCTGGCGCGAGCGCTTGCGCGCGCGGGCGTCGCACCGGACGCTTGCGTCGCGCCCATCGTCGCGCAATGCGCCGCGGACAAGTTTGCGATGGACGTCCTGGCGCGCGAGGCGAGTCTCGCCGGAAATTTGGCAATTCCGTTGGTGAAAGCTCTCACCGCGGCCGTCGCGAAATCCGATGCGAAAGCCGCCGGCTTCGTTCACTGGGGCGCCACGAGCCAGGACGCGATGGACACCGGCCTTGTCCTACAATTGCGCGACGCTCTCGATTTGCTGCAGTGCGAACTTGCGCAATTTTCCAGCGCGCTTGGGCGTGTCACCGAGAAGCATCACTCCACTCTGCTCGCCGGCCGCACCTGGCTGCAGCAAGCCAGCCCCGTAACGCTGGGTCTGAAAGTTGCCGGATGGCTCGATGCCATGCACCGCCAGCAGGCGCGATTCGCAAATGTGCGCAAAGAAGTTTCGACGCTGCAGTTTGGCGGAGCGGTGGGCACACTCGCCGCGCTCGGAGAAAAAGGCCCGGCGGTGGCCGCGGCTTTGGCCTCCGAACTGAAATTGGAGCTGCCCAGCATTCCCTGGCACACGCATCGCGACCGCTTCGCGCAGGTGGCCACGACGCTCGGACTGCTGGTGGGTACGCTGGGAAAAATTGCGCGCGATATTTCTCTGCTCGCGCAAACCGAAGTCGGCGAAGTTCTCGAGCCTGCGGAATCCGGCCGAGGCGGTTCTTCCACTCTGCCGCACAAACGCAATCCGGTGGGTTCGGCGGTCGTACTGGCTGCCGCGATTCGCGTTCCGGCGCTGGTTTCCGTGATGCTCACGGCGATGGTGCAGGAACACGAGCGCGGCCTGGGCGGCTGGCACGCCGAATGGGAGACGCTGCCCGAGATTTTCTTGCTCGCCGCCGGCGCGCTGGCCCACTTGACGCGCGTGGTGGACGGATTGGATGTTAATGAAGAACACATGACACACAATCTTGCGGCCACGCACGGCCTCATCCTCAGCGAAGCGGTGGCCATTGCGCTGGCCAAGCACATCGGGCGCTCGCCCGCGCATCAGCTCGTCGAACACGCTTCGCACCGCGCACTCGAATCCGGCCGGCCGTTGCGCGATCTGCTGCTCGAAGATCAGGAAGTGCGCGCGCATCTTTCTTCCGCGGAAATCGATGGATTGCTGGATCCCCGGAACTACACCGGCTCGGCCGCGTCCATGATCCAGCGAGTACTGGCTGACGAAAAAAAGAAGAGCCCGTAAATCATAGTTCACAAAATGTCCGATATGACTTATAGCGAAATTAACGGCGCGCGTTTTCACTACTGGCTGGACGGCCCGGTCGGTCGTCCCGTCGTGGTGCTCTCCAACTCGCTCGGCACGAACTTTGCAATGTGGGACGCGCAGGTCCGCGCGCTCGCGCAAAAGTTTCGCGTGCTCCGCTACGATTCCCGCGGACACGGACTCTCGGATGTCACGCCAGGGCCGTACACGATCGAAGGACTAGGCCGCGACGTGATTGGCTTGCTCGATGCGCTAGAAATTGCCACCGCGCATTATTGCGGCCTCTCGGTCGGTGGACTGATCGGCCAGTGGTTGGGCATCCACGCCTCAGAACGTTTCCAGAGCTTAACGCTGTGCAACACCGCCGCGCGCATCGGCTCGACGGACGGCTGGAACTCGCGCATCGCGGCCGTGCGCGAAGGCGGCATGGCTGCGATTGCAAATGGAGTGGTCGCCCGTTGGTTCAGCGAGGATTTCGCGAAGCGCGAGTCCGAGACGGTGGAAGCCACACGCCAAATGTTGCTGCACTCACGACCCGGCGGATACGTCGCCACCTGCGCCGCGCTCCGGGACGAGGATTTACGCGAAGCGATTGCGCGCGTGACGATGCCGACGCTGGTAATTTCCGGCGCGAAAGATACAGCGACAACAGCAGCCGACGGCCGCTATCTGGCGGAGAAAATCTCCGGCGCGCAGTACGTGGAACTAAACGCCGCGCACCTTTCGAATATCGAAGCGGCCGCACCTTTCACTGCGGCACTGCTCGAATTCCTCGAGCCACAGGAGGCGAAGTAATGGACGAGCGTGAGCGCCATGCCACGGGAATGAAAGTCCGTCGCGCCGTTCTCGGCGACGCGCACGTGGACAAGGCCGAAGCAACGAAGGGCTCCTTCAGCGAGCCGTTTCAGGATTTGATCACGCGCTATGCGTGGGGCGAAATCTGGTCTCGCCCCGGCCTGTCGCGCCACACGCGCAGCCTGCTGACGCTCTCTATGATGATCGCCCTCAATCGCGGCGACGAATTTCGCATGCACGTGCGCGCCGCGCTGAATAATAAAGTCACGCGCGAGGAAATTCAGGAAGTGCTGCTGCAGAGCGCGATCTACTGCGGGGTGCCGGCGGCGAACGCCGCATTTCATCTCGCGCAAGAAGTTTTCGCCGAGGTTGACGCAGGGCGTTGACGCCGCCCGGCGCCGGTACCCTTACTTATTCAGCGTCCGTTTTCCGGCAGCGCGTCCACGTTGCTGCAGCGAAGCCAATTTCAGGAGGAATCATCAATGCCGATCGAAAAAGTTGCAGTCGTAGGGTGCGGCCTGATGGGCTCAGGAATCGCGCAAGTAGCCGCTCAGTCAGGCTGCCAGGTGGCGGTCCGCGAGGTCTCCCAGCAGTTGCTTGATAAAGGACTGCAATCCATCGAAAAAAATCTGCAGCGTCTGGTGGACAAGGCTGCGCTCTCTGCCGCCGACCGAGACCAGGTTCGCGCGCGCCTGCGGGGCACCACCAATCTCGAAGACCTGAAAGATTCAGATCTGGTCATCGAAGCGATCATCGAACAGCTGCCCGCAAAACGCGAACTCTGGACCGCGCTCGACAAAATCTGCCCCAAGCACACCATTTTCGCCAGCAACACTTCGTCGCTTTCCATCACGGAAATGGCCATGTTCACGCAGCGGCCCGACCGTTTCCTGGGCCTGCACTTTTTCAATCCCGTCCCTGTAATGAAATTGGTGGAAGTAATCCGCACCATCGCCACCGACCCCCAAGTGGACGAAGCAGCCGTCGCGCTCGCCGGCCGCTTCGGCAAGACGCCGGTGCGCACCACCGATCGCACCGGCTTCATCGTCAATCGCTTGCTCGTCCCGTATCTGCTCGATGCCGTGCGCGCGCTGGAAGAAGGCGTCGGCTCCATCGAGGACATCGACAACTCCATGAAGCTCGGCTGCGGCCATCCCATGGGTCCGCTCACGCTGCTCGATTTCGTCGGACACGACACCACCTATTACATCGCAAATATCATGTTCGATGAATTCAAGCAAGAACGCTTTGCGCCTCCGCCGCTGCTGAAGCGCATGGTGCTGATGGGATGGAATGGCCGCAAAGCCGGCCGCGGATTTTACGATTACAGCGATCCCGCAAAACCGAAGCCGCTGCAATTTACCTAGAAACGGTTCGGCTCGCCGCACCGACTCAGGTGTCGCACCTGCGGCGCTCGGAAGTATTTTCGCGCTGCCTCCCGGTCCTGGCGGACGGGGCTAACTTGTGGCGCGCCTATGGCGCTTGGTTCTTGCAGAGTTTCGTTTTGCGATCTAGGGGGCGGCCTGGGAAAGCCGCTCGATCACTTCCGCGGGCAGCGGACGCGATTTCATGCGCTCGGGGTTCGCAGGATCCGTGCCGGCCCACACGCGCGTTTCAAATCCTTCGACGGCCAGCACGCCTGCCTTGAAGAATTGATGCCCGATGGTAAAACTGCTCCGGCGAAACTCGGTCACCGCGGATTCTGCCAGCAGTTCGTCGCCGAATGTAGAAGGTAGCAGAAACCGTACGCGCACATCCACCAGGGGAACTCCCAAAATCGCGTGCGCCCGGAACAAAGCGCGCGTAGGCATGCCTGCATTGCTAAAAAGCGCGGTCGTGCAAGCGTCAAACCACGCCAGATACTGCGGATAAAATACGATCCCCGCAGGATCGCAGTGCCCCCATTCCACCAGCAGATGTTTCTTGCTGACAAACATAATCTACCGCCCCCGGAACAGACGCTCCGCCGCGCGCGGAAAAATCAATCCAACAAAAATCAGCCGAATGCAACGCGCATGGTAACACCCACTTCTGCGACCCTCCAACTATTTGGCTCATCGCACGATATCGTTCCGCGCCGCGCACCCCTTCTGCTATCGTTGCACCGCACGAGTTCGAGGTCGCACCCCATGCGCACGCAGGTTGGCATTATCGGAGCTGGGCCCGCAGGGCTGGTTCTTTCCCATCTACTTCATCTTTGCGGCGTCGAATCCGTCGTCCTGGAAAATCGCAGCCGCCAGTACGTGCAAGAGCGCGTGCGCGCCGGTGTTCTCGAACAAGGCACGGTAGACCTGCTGAAGGAAACCGGCGTAGGCGAACGACTGCAGCGCGAAGGCCTGGTGCACTACGGAGTAAATCTACGTTTTGGCCGCCGCACCCATCGCATCGATTTCGCAGACTTGACGGGCGGAAAAGCAGTCACCATCTACGCGCAGCACGAAGTCGTGAAAGATTTAACCGACGCAAGGCTCGCCGCCGGCGGCCAACTTCACTTTGAAGTAGCAGACACCAGCATCCACAATTTCGATTCCTCGCAAAATTCCACCAAGCCCACAATCCGCTTTCGCAAAGACGGCGAGCCGCGCGAACTGGTCTGCGATTTCATCGCCGGCTGCGACGGCTATCACGGCATCTGCCGCCCGTCGGTGCCGGAAGGCGTTCTCACCATTTTCGATCGTGTATATCCGTTCGCCTGGCTGGGCATTCTCGCCGAAGCCCCGCCGTCATCGGAAGAACTTATCTACGCCTACCATGAACGCGGCTTCGCCCTGCTCAGCATGCGCTCGCCGCGCATCGGCCGTCTCTATCTCCAGTGCCGCCCCGATGAAGACCTCCTGAATTGGCCGGACGACAAAATCTGGCAGGAGCTGCAAGTCAGGCTAGCAGGCGAAGAGAATTGGAAGCTGGTGGAAGGCCCCGTGCTGCAAAAAGGCGTCACCGGCATGCGCAGTTTCGTCGTCGAGCCGATGCAGCATGGCAACCTCTTCCTCGCCGGAGACGCCGCCCACATCGTGCCGCCCACCGGAGCCAAAGGCCTGAATCTTGCCGTCGCCGACGTGCGCATCCTCGCCCGCGCCCTGGCGGACTTTTACTCCACCGGCCGCCGCGACCTGCTCCATGCCTATTCCGAGACCTGCCTGCGCCGCGTCTGGAAAGTGCAGCGCTTCTCCTGGTGGATGACTTCCATGCTTCATCGCTTCGAAAACGAGAACGCCTTCGACCAACGCCGCCAGCTCGCTGAGCTGGATTACGTCACCAGCTCGCGCGCCGCCTCTCAATCGCTTGCAGAAAACTACGTCGGACTGGCGCTGGAATAAATCCCATTCCGCCTGGAGTGCCGCGTTTCACTTCGGCACATCCCCTCCGTACTGACCTTGGTACTAGCCAATTGAGAGTACCGGTCCATCGTCACCATCCACCCCGAACGCTATCCTGTCTAGGTTCGAGGCAAGCAAACGCAACTTCGGTCCCGCCGCAGCGGGGCAGGTCAAACGGGGGTTTAGATGCAAGCTGGGGGATTCCGCAACATCATCCGTGGTCTGATCGTAGCCGGCACCGTTCTCGTCGCCAGTCAAGCTATTCTAGCGCAGCAACCCTTTTATTTACAGATACATATGGGAGAAAACGGCCAGGATCCGATCGCTTTTATGGGTCCTCATTACTTCATTCACCAGGCCACGGGCGCAAGCCTCAGCACGCCGCCGACGACGGCCTTCACCCCGTCGCAGATTCGCCATGCCTACGGTTTTGATCTAATCACCAACCAGGGCGCCGGTCAGACGATCGCGCTCGTGGATGCCTATGACGATGCCAACGCCGCGAACGACCTCAGCGTTTTCAGCAAGCAGTTCAACCTGCCGGCCTGCAGCACAGCCAACGGTTGCTTCCGCCAGCTCTATTCCAGCGGACGCAAGCCCGCGGCCAATGCGAACTGGGCCGTGGAAATTGCGCTGGATATCGAATGGGCGCATGCCATCGCGCCGCAAGCCAAGATCATGCTGGTCGAAGCGCCTTCGAACAATCTGAGCGACTTGCTCTCCGCCGTGGATTTCGCTGTGCGCAACGGCGCGTCGGTCGTTTCCATGAGCTGGACGTCCGCGGAATTGTCCACTGAGCGCAATCTGGACAATCACTTTGTTTCGACTGGCGTCACCTTCCTTGCGGCTTCCGGCGATAGCGGCAGCGGCGTCAACTATCCGGCGGCATCTCCGGACGTGATCGCCGTCGGCGGCACTTCGCTGACCCTCGACAAGTCCGGAAATTACAGCAGTGAATCGGCGTGGAGCGGCAGTGGCGGCGGCCTCAGCAAGTACGAATATGAACCAGTCTCCCAGGCGCAGTTTCCGATCGCGGACGACATACACGGCACGCGCGGCGTGCCGGACGTTTCCTACAACGCCAATCCCGGAACCGGATACGCCATCTACGATTCCATCGGACTCAGCGGCTACAGCGGTTGGTTCCAGGTAGGCGGCACCAGCGCCGCGACGCCGCAGTGGGCCGCGCTGATCGCCATCACCAATTCGCAGCGCGTCGCAGCCCGCAAAGCCAACCTGAGCGCGACCGGCACCTCCGTGTACGCGGTTGGAAAATCGGGCCTCACCTCCAATTTTCACACCGTCACCACTGGCAGCAATGGTTCCTGCGGCACAATATGCGATGCCCGCGCCGGATACGATTACCTAACCGGTCTGGGCACGCCGCAATCCAGGGTTTTGATCCCGGCCTTGGCCGCCCGACCGTAATCACTCCGCCTTACTCTCGGATGCGAGCCGCCTCGCTCCCTTCTCGGCGGCTCGCTTTTCGATCTCCGCGCACTTCCTCCGCACCACGGAACAATGATCCCGCCCGACTCCGCGGCTCTTTTTCCTTGCGAAACACTCGCGCTTCGCCGTCCTCTCAGAATCCGCCGCGGTAGTGTATAGTTTTTTCAGGCGCGGGCATTCCGAAAGCCAGATTTGCTACAGGCCGTATCGATTCGCCACGCCACAGGTCTACCCCAAATGAAGCCCCATTTGCAGGTCATGAAATTCGGCGGCACATCCGTCGGCGACGCATCCTGCATCGCGCGCGTCGCCGAAATTGTGGCCAAAGCCTCGCGCCTCGGCCCACTGGTAGTGGTTGTTTCAGCAATGAGCGGCGTCACCAATCGCCTGATCGAAGCCGCCACCTGTTCGGAGACCGGCGATCGTGAGCGCGCCGCCGAGCTTCTAGAGGTACTGCGCGAACAGCATCTGGAAGCCCTGAAAATCCTGATTCGAAATCCGGAAACAAGAAATTTGATCGCCCTGGGCATCGAAGAACTTCTCCGCGAAGCGCAGCGCCTCTGTGAAGGCACCGCGCTCATCCACGAGCTCACCGTGCGCACGCTCGACTCTGTTTCCAGCCTGGGTGAACGCCTCTCGGCGCCCCTGGTTGCAGGCGCTCTAAGCGAACGCGGCGTCCACAGCGAGGCCATTGAAGCCACCGGATTGATCGTCACCGACTCCTATCACGGCGCCGCCGAACCTTTAATGGAGCCGACTCAAATCCGTTGCGAAGCGTGCCTGCGCCCGTTGCTGCAGCAAGGAATCGTTCCGGTCGTCACCGGATTTATCGGCGCGACGGCCGAAGGTGTGCTCACAACGCTCGGCCGCGGCGGCTCGGACTATTCCGCCACCATTCTCGGCGGCGCGCTCGGAGCGGATGAAGTAATCATCTGGACCGACGTGAGCGGTGTGCTGACGGCTGATCCGCGCTTGGTCCCCGGCGCGCGCACCATTCCCGAGATTTCCTATCGCGAAGCCGCGGAGCTCGCCCACTTCGGCGCCAAGGTCCTGCATCCCAAGACGCTGCGCGCCGTCACGCAATCCGGTATCCCCGTCTGGATTCGCAATACCTTCGAGCCCGAGCATCCCGGCACAAAAATCACCCCGCAGGGCCGCAGTTCCAGCGCTGGCGTAAAAGCGCTCACCGCCATTCGCGATGTTTCGCTCATCGCCGTCGGAGGCCCCGGAATTGTCGGTCTGCCCGATGTAGTCGGCCGCACATTTTCCACCACCTCCAATGTTCGCGCGAACGTGCTGCTCATCTCGCAGTCCTCTTCGCAGAACGATATTTGCTTTATCGTCTTCTCTTCCGACGCCAAACGTACCGTGGACGCGCTGCGCCAACAATTTGCTCAGGACCTGATGCATCAGAAAGTCGAGCACATCACCCTGGACCCCAATATCGCCATCGTCGCCGTCGTCGGCGAAAATATGCGCGGCACCGTGGGCATGGCCGGCCGCACCTTCAGCGTGCTGGGCCGCGAAAATATAAATATAATTGCGATTGCCCAGGGCTCTTCGGAAACCAATATTTCGTTTGTAGTGTCCAGCCAGGACATGAAAAAAGCGCTGCTGGCCGTACACCAGGAATTTTCCCTGGATACGCGCAGTTCGCAGGAAACATCACCCGCCGCAAAATGAGCGATGCCATCGCAAAAACCGCGCCGCAGGCCGGCACCGCAGCCGTGCAGCGTTGCATTCTGCCTGGTTGCGCCGCGGTGTTCGGCATTCGTGAACAGATTTACGTGTGCCCACGTTGCCGCGGCCCGCTGGAAATCGAAATCGCGCTCGAACCGCTGAAAGCGGTGCCGGATCTTTGTGAGCGCTGGCACGCGCGCGCCGCCTCGCACGATTCGCGCGACCGCAGCGGCGTGTGGCGTTTCCGCGAATTACTTCCATTCGATGACGACGCGCCGGTCGTCACGCTCTGCGAAGGCAATACGCCGCTGTACGATGCCCCGCGCTCGGCGAATTACGCAGGCCTCACCGCGCTGCGCCTGAAACACCAGGGCTGCAATCCCACTGCATCCTTCAAAGACACAGGCATGACGACGGCCGTCACGCAGGCGAAACTACTCGGCGCACGCACCGTAGTCTGCGCCAGCACCGGGAACACTGCGGCGAGCCTCGCTGCCTACGCCGCACGCGCGGAACTGCAATGCGCGATTCTGTTGCCGCAAGGCCAGATCAGCCCCGCGAAGCTCGCGCAGAGCATGGATTACGGCGCGATCATTTGCGAGATCGCCGGAAATTTCGACGATTGCATGCGCCTGATTGCCGAGCTGGCCGATGTGCCTTCGATTTACATCGCGAATTCCGTCAACCCTTTTCGTATCGAAGGGCAAAAAACCGTGGCCTTCGAGCTTCTTGAGCAGTGCAGCTGGCGCGTGCCGGATCACGTGGTTGTCCCCGGCGGAAATATGGGCAATAGCTCGGCGCTCGGAAAAGGATTCGACGAAATGCTGCGCCTCGGATGGATCGATCGCTTGCCAAAGATCAGCATCATGCAAGCCGAAGGCTCCGCGCCTCTGGCGCACTTGTTCGCCGCGCTCCCGGCAGCGTCCAGCAACGCGGACGCCGCGCTTCCGGACGAGATCGCGCCTATTGCGAATCCTCGCACTCTGGCGACCGCCATAAAAATTGGCGCTCCCGTTTCCTGGAAAAAGGCGCTGCGCGCCGTGCTGCGCACGCACGGGAACATTATTACCGTCAGCGAACAGGAAATCGCCGACGCCAAAGCTATCATCGGGCGCGACGGCATCGGCTGCGAGCCGGCCTCCGCAACCACGGTTGCAGGCATCCGCAAACTGGTAGGGGCTGGAAAAATTCACGCGGGCGAATCCGTGGTCGCGGTATTGACCGGACACGTTCTGAAAGATCCGGACTACGTCGGCCACTATCATCGCGGCACTCTTTCATTGGAATCCGTCACCGCTGCAGGAACAGCAATGCCCGTGCCAATTGTCGGCGCATTTCGCAACGCGCCGGAAAAAGTTGCCGCAAACAAGGAAGCCATTCTGAAAAGTTTGCAGAGTCGCCGCTAAAGCAGGGAATTCCGGAAGGAAGTAAGAACAACGATTTGAGATTTCCCGGACGATCGCACAAGCACCCATGAAAAAATCCCGGCCCCGCTCCTACGAAGTGCGAGTCCCCGCATCCAGCGCCAATCTCGGCGCCGGCTTCGATTGCTTCGGACTCGCACTGGAACTATTTCTTACGGTACGTGCCACGGTGCAGTCCGGCCCGGGCGCCCGCAGCGAAGCCCGCACGAGCGGCGTCGCCGGCAGCGAAGCCCTGCCGAGCGCTCCGGAAGAAAATCTGATCCTGCGCGCCATGCAGCACGCGGTGGAGCGCCACGGCCTACGTCTGCCGCCGGTTCATCTGGCCGTGCGGAATCAAATTCCGCTCGCGGGAGGCCTGGGCAGCAGCGCCGCGGCGATCGTCGCCGGCACCGCGCTGGGCTTGGCGGTCTGCGGAAAAAAAATGGCAGAAGAAAATGCTCTGCGCCTCGCCGCCGATATGGAACTGCACACGGACAACCTGGGAGCCGCGCTGCTCGGCGGCCTGGTTGTTTCATTCGTGGGCGCAGATGGCCGCGTTATCGCGCTGCGTAAAGACTGGCCGAAGCAAATTCGCGTCGTCACCGTCACACCTAAAATGACTTTGCAGACAGCCGCATCCCGCGCGGCCCTGCCGCAGACGGTCGAACACGCCGCCGCCGTGCACAATCTCCAACGCTCCGCGCTATTTCTCGCGGCGCTGGATGATCGGCGCTACGACCTTCTCTGGGACGCCATGCAAGATCGCCTGCATCAATCCTATCGCCAGGCGCTGGTTCCGGGCCTCGCGGAAGTCCTGGCAATGCCCCGCATGCCCGGCCTTCTGGGAGTAGCATTGAGCGGCGCCGGGCCGACGGTGAGCGCACTGGCCACCAAGAATTTCGCGCAAATCGGAAAAGCGATCGCGGGCCACTTCGAACGTCGCGGACTATCCGCGACCGTCCGCAATCTAGCTGTGGCGCAACAGGGAATACGCGTGGCTGGAAAACCGCTCGCGAAAAAATAGCTGCGCCGGATTGCCGTGCAGCCCGGCGCAGAGCAGAATCACTTTACAAACGTCAGACCGTGCGGCACAAAATGCGGGAACACGTACGCGTACAGCATCACTATCACGCCCACGATCGAACCCAGCGCAATCGAATGCCAGAAAACAAATCGAAAAATAATCCCCTCGTTGCCCACCTGCTCGGTCGCTGACGTGGCAATCGTGATGGACTGCGCGTCCACCATTTTCCCCATCACGCCGCCCGCGCTATTCGCCGCGCACATCAGAATCGGATCAATTCCCAATTGCTGTGCCGTAATCCGCTGCAAACTGCCGAACAGCGCGTTCGAGGAAGTATCGCTTCCCGTCAAAGCCACTCCCAGCCACCCCAGAAACGTTCCGAAAAAGGGATACAGCCACCCGGTGCGCGTGAACGCGAGCCCTAACACGGCATCCAGCCCCGCGTAGCGCGTCACGTATCCCAGACCCAGCATGAACGAAATCGCGATCATCGCCAGACGCATGCGCACCAGCGTGCGCCAGAATATTTTCATCAATCGCCAGGGGCCCACACCCAACAACAACCCGGCGACAATCGCAGCCAGGAAGCAGCCGCTGCCCGTCGCCGACAGCCAATTGAAATCGTAACGTGCGGCTTCCGGACTCGGTTTGCTCACCACGGGCGCCGCGCGCGAGATGGCGTTGTGCAGATACGGCCAATTCCATCCGGGATTTCCGGGGCGCACCTTGCCGTCTGCTTGCACCACGATAAAAGCGGGCGTCGTGGCTTTGTTGATAGCCAGCTTTACCGAGGGCAGCCCCCACGCCAGCACGAATACCGACAACACCGCAAACGGCATCCATGCCTTGGCCACCGTAGCGAAAGGATATTTGCGCGGCGCCACATATCCATCGAATTCCTTCGCGCTCCACTCGCCGCCCATGTCGTCGGCAACTTTTCCAGCTACCGCCGCTGGCTTCGCGCCCTCCTGGTCGTAATCGAATCGCCAGATTTTCTTCGGTTTCCAGAAATGCAGAAACAGCACGGTGCACAGGATGGACACCACGCCCGCCGCGATGTCCACCAGGTTGCTGTCACGATAGTTTGACCATAGAAACTGCGTGCCCGCGAAAGAAATCCCGACCACCAGAATCGCCGGGAGCACTTCGAAAGTATCCGACCAGCCCACCATCGTGCGCACCAGCCAGAACGGCACGATCACCGCCGTAAATGGCAGGATGCGCCCGATCATGGCGCTCAGATCCGATTCCGGCAAACCCGTAACCGCCGCCAGCGCGTGCACCGGAGTTCCGATGGCGCCCCAGGCGACCGGCGCGGTGTTCGCAATCAAGTTCAACGCTGCGGCGTGAAACGGCCGGAATCCCAGCCCGATCATGAAAGCACCCGCGATCGCCACCGGCGCGCCGAAACCCGCCGCTCCTTCGATGAATGAGCCAAAGCAAAATGCCACCAGCAGAACCTGCAGCCTGCGGTCCGGCGTGATTCCCGCGATCGATTCCTTCATGATCTCGAACTGCCCGGTCTCCACCGAAATGTCGTAGAGATACACCGCCGCCAGCACAATCCAGGCGATTTTCAGAATCCCGTACGCCACGCCGTACGCAAAGGCCGATGCCGCCAGCAGCGCCGGCATTTTGAAAACCAAAGTCGCCAGCATCACGGCCGTAAACGCGCCGGCAATCGCGCACCAATGCGGCTTTACTTTCAGCCCGGCCAGCAGGGTGAACAGAACCAGGATCGGAAGCGCCGCGATCAGCGTCGAGACCCACCAGATCCCGGCCGGATCATATACTTGCGTCCAACTCATACCAGCCCCCTTGGAGCAGCATCGGTTTGTTGCTAGAGCCGACTTTGTGGACGTTCCATATCCCGAGCCTGAAACTTTGTCAAGAAATGGAATCGCGAAATCGATAGAGATAAGACCTGCGAGGCAAATGGTACGGAAAACTACGCGCGAGCTATTCTTCGCAACAGCAAAACGCACGCACAACCTGCCAGGAGCATCAGAGGACCGGAAGGTTCCGGAGTGCTGATCGGCGGAGGTGGCGGCGGTGGAACGAGCGGAGACGGCGGTGACGGTGGGCCCGAAGGTATTCCCGGAGATGATGGCATCCCGCCAATTGGAAAAAGCGGCGGAATGATCGGGATGAAGATGGATCCAGCAGGCTGCTCGGGCACCGTAATCGTGGACGTGGGCGGCGGGCCGATCGGCAATTCAGAAGCAGACTCCACAGCTGCCAAGAGCCCGCCATCGGCAGGAATTTCCATTGCTTCCGGCGAAGGCTCATTGTTCAGCACCGGCCCCACGGGAGCTTCCGATATCCGGTTTCCGCAGCGGGTTCGGGCCATGTGCTCGCCATCGGTCACCACCGTCTCCCCCGCAGGCAGATTCAGCCTGTTCTTCGTCCAGAAAATTCGGCTGCCAACGCGAAAGGAGACGAACACCGCGCGCGCTTCTTTCAATCGCGCCACATGCACCCGACGCAGATCAAAATCGGAATAGTGCCGCGCCACCACTTCGTCGTGCGCCACAGCGTTCCGCAATTCGGCTGAATTCCTGACTCCGCCCGGAATCACGGAGTACGGATAAAGGGTGCGGTCCGTCTTGGCCAATTCCGGAGCCCGCGCGAACCAATCGCGGTCGGTGCGGTCCTGTTGCAACCCTGCGGAGACATCTCCGTCGGTAGAGGTGCGATGTGCGTAGCCGTAGTTGCACGAAAGTACGACCGATACGAGTAGGCTTTCCAGAAGCAGAACCGCCAACGCTCCCAAGCGACGGCGATCAAGTTTTGCGGCGAATTTCGCCGCGATCGTCCAACACTTCCCCATTTCCCCTTTTTGCAGTCCGGCAGTCCCCATTGCCGAAGGTCTTACCCGCAGTAGCAGTACGCAATCCTCCGGCCAATTAGGCCGCCGCGATACGTACCAGGCAGCCTGATCCGCGGCCGCGAACTCCGTGTAAACAAAGGGCGAGCGTTCCAATCGGTGCAGAGATCTTCCAAGGAGGCAGGGCCGTCGTGGAATTTAGAGAAGTAACTTTCCCGTTAATGGTACTAACGTTCTAAAGAGAGTCTGTGGGCCGGAGCCGGTTTTGTCCCCGGATTTTCAATATCGCGGCATTATTGGCGCACTACCCAGCAGGAACTTCCGACGCTCAGCCATCCGATTTGGACCGGTGTTCCGGCGAGCCTGCCGCTGCTCCCAGCGCAACTTCATCCTTCGCGTGCTTCCACACTGCAAATCCCAGTCCCAAAAAGGGTCCCAGCAGCACGACTAAAAAGGCCAATAAGAACAGCACCAGAAACATAAGAACAATCACGATCGCTGGCATTGCTTCTCCTCGCTCCCACCCTGGAGCCGAGTTCTCTTCGCCCGCGACCTGACAAGTCGCTTGACAAAGCGCGAACTCACCTCTTTAGATGTTATGAACAACCCCGCGGGGTACAGAAAGTTACTGCCGCTTCCAATATTTTTTCCATATACGCGGCGTCCCAGCTTTCGCGCACGCTGCCACACAATTCTCGATGATGCGACGTGCCAAATTGGCTTCCGACTCCCGCTGTGCCGCCAGCCAGAAATCCAGGACGCCGCGCTCGCCCACCGCACGCAACATCCGTGAAATCAATTTCTTCCATCGGCGTAACCAGATTGCCAACCGATCCGTCCAAGATTAGGTCTGCCAATTCGTCTTGAATCTCTTTGGCTTCGCCGCGAATCTCTTAATATATGGGGTAGTCCTCGGCGTTCGGCTATGGGTTCGGGCGTGCGATACTGAACCTCCCCCACGCGGGTTCGCAAATCTCCGTACTGCGGAGGTGCCGTACTTGCTGGGCATTCTGGGAGCCATCTATCGATGTGGATTGTTCGACTTGCGTTACGACGTCCTTATACGTTCGTCGTAACTTCCATCCTGCTGCTGATTCTCGGACCCGTAGCAATTCTGCGCACTCCCACGGATATTTTCCCGAACATTGACATCCCGGTCGTCAGCGTTCTCTGGAACTACACCGGTCTTTCGCCCGAGGAAATGTCCAACCGCATCGTCTTTCAGTACGAGCGCGTGCTGACCACTACCGTCAACAACATCGAGCACATCGAATCGCAGTCCCTGAATGGAATTGGCGTCGTCAAAATCTTTTTTCATCCCGGCGTGAATATTGGCAACGCCGTCGCGCAGGTGACCGCGGTTTCCCAGACCTTGTTACGTACACTCCCTCCCGGGACCACTCCTCCGCTCGTCATTCAATACAACGCCTCCAGCGTTCCCATTCTGCAACTCGCGCTGGCCGGACAAGGGCTCTCGGAGCAGCAACTTGGTGACATTGGGCTTAATTTCGTGCGCACCGGATTGGTCAGCGTGCCCGGGGCGGCCATCCCGTATCCTTACGGGGGCAAGCAGCGCCAAATTCAAGTCGACCTCAACACCACGGCGTTGCAATCGAAAGGCCTTTCGCCCAACGACATCGTCAACGCCATCAACAATCAAAACCTGATACTTCCCGCCGGAACGGCAAAAATCGGCACTTTTGAATACGAAGTGGATATGAACGGCGCGCCGCAAACCGTGCCCGAATTGAATGACCTCCCCGTCAAAACCGTGGGGACCACCACCATATACATCCATGACGTGGCCAATGTCCGCGATGGCTTTCCTCCGCAAACGAATATCGTCCGCGTCAATGGCCAGCGCTCCGCTCTGATGACCATCTTGAAATCCGGAGACGCCTCCACGCTGGATATCATCTCGAGCGTCAAAGCACTGCTTCCAACCATTAAAGCGTCGCTGCCGCCAGCCCTGATCATCAATCCGCTTTCCGATCAGTCCATCTTCGTGAAGGCCTCCATCGTCGGCGTGGTTCGCGAAGCGATCATCGCCGCTTGCCTCACCGGCTTCATGATTCTGGTCTTTCTGGGAAGCTGGCGCAGCACACTGATCATTGCCGTCTCGATCCCACTTTCGATCCTCACCTCGCTGATCGTTCTCAGCGCGCTCGGCGAGACCATCAATATCATGACGCTCGGCGGGCTGGCCCTGGCGGTCGGCATCCTGGTGGACGATGCCACCGTGGAAATCGAAAACATCAATCGCAACATTGATCAGGGCAAGGAAATCGTGCAGGCCATTCTGGACGGCGCTTCGCAAATCGCCGTGCCCGCCCTGGTCTCGACGCTCGCCATCTGCATCGTGTTCGTGCCCATGTTTTTTCTTTCCGGCGTCGCACGCTATCTTTTCGTTCCGCTCGCCGAAGCGGTTTGTTTCGCCATGCTGGCCTCTTACTTGCTCTCCCGGA
>Ga0210394_10002069_pt1 | contig 28813 bp, 25 predicted proteins | sample IncBWC12MmetaG_FD_160121 | JGI IMG/M metagenome (GOLD analysis project Ga0210394, IMG submission 160121) | Forest soil microbial communities from Barre Woods Harvard Forest LTER site, Petersham, Massachusetts, United States - Inc-BW-C-12-M | ecosystem: Environmental > Terrestrial > Soil >...
AAAATCGCCGTTTGCCACAATCGGCATCACGGGTACGTGATGCTGCTTCGCGGTTTCGAGAACAAGCGGATTCGGTCCTCCGGAAAGAAGCCCATCCGCATCCACGCCGTACCAAGCGGGAACCAGCAGGTCGATTTTGTCCGCATGCGCCAAAAACGAGCGCACCGACTTCGGCTCACGCGTCATATAAAAAAGTGACTTGGGCTGCTGCCCGCGCCCAACAGGCGCAAGGAAAGCAAATGCCGCAACCAAAATAAGTGAAGGGAGTAAGCGTTTCATGATGGCCGAAGTTTAGCTGTGCGCGATGCCTAAACGCAACGCGTCTCTCATAAAGCGCACTGGCGTCGCTCTATACAGTCCCGCCAATATTCCTGCTAGGCGATGCAGTAAACATGTCCGCGATACTCTTCTGATCGTTCAACTCCGTCTCGATTTTTCCGAGGATATCTTCGATGACGCCTACCGGCGCGCATTCCGCTTCCGGATTCAGCACTGCTCCGCCCGAATATAAGGACATCAAGTACAAATAGCTCGACAGAATGTGCCAGCACAATGGATTCGGCTGCAGCCGCACCCTCGGCGGAATCAATGTCAACGAATCCAGCAAAATCGCATCCGTGACGTGCCGGTAAGGAAAAATTCCCGGCAACTTTGGTACCAGATCCACGGTGTCTACGAATCGGTAGGTCGTCGAGACCGTCTGGTGATACTTCACCGCAAAATCGTGGTTTCCCGTCCGCGGGCTAGCATAGGTATAGACGGTAGGATTGTTGAACGGGGCCGCCGTGTTCGCCGCCACATCCAGCGCCACCAAAGTCGCAATCGCTCCCCCGAGACTGTGCCCGCAGATCGTCAGTGAACTCACAGCCCGTTTCCACGCAAAGGCCCCGAGAAATTTCACAACGGTCGGCGCGCCCGCTCCTTCCTCCACGGTCATCGATCTGTACATGTCCGTGAATCCGTCTTCCGAGCGCCCCGCTCCTGCCACAAACGTGAACTCTTCATCCAAAAATTGCGCGTCTTGCACCCATTCCTTGATCCCCTCCGTTCCGCGGATCGCCACGACCGCTTCGCCGCTGTCCGGCGCCTGCAGGATCAATCCCATCTTCACTCGCGTATTGCCCCGCTCCGGATTCAAGTCCGTCGCCAAATCGTTGGCATAAATTGTAGCAACCACATCATAACCGGGCGTAACAGGTACTTTTCCCGCGAACACGTCATACGCCGCGTTCACCACCTGCGCATACTGGATGGCCTTATTCCAGTCCATGTTCTAATTCCTTTCTGGCAGGCTAGCGTATTCCGTTGTAGGGGTACATCATCGCTGTGCCCCTGTTACCGAGGCGCCAGCCACGCCGTCGAACCGCCGCCTATCTCCATCTCTTCACCTGCGGCCAAATCTTTTCCAATGACCCAAACTTCGCGCCCCGGCAAATATAAACCGGAATCAACTTCTCCAACGCATACGGATTGTCCGCCGATGTTCCCACATACTCCACATGCTCAAACAACTCCTCAAGCCGTTCCCGCTTGTCGTCCAGCACCACCAGACAATTCCCAGAATAACCCCGCGGTCCCCAAAGATAATAGGTCTGGTGCCCGCTAAGCGCCGGGGGCAATCCATACCTCGGACCAAAAAAATCAATCGCCCCAGCCTGTCCATAATCCTGCGCAAATATCCCGCAACCCGGCCGCTCGGCCGGCGTGAGCTGGCTATAAGCTTTCGCCGTCTCCGCCACAATCTCTTCCCAGCCAAACTGATCTGCGTACCACTGCGGCAAAGGCGCCCGTTCGTGGCCATGCTCCATCACCGGAGGTTTCATCGGCAAATACTTCATGTAAGCAAGGAGCTTGTCTGGCGAAAGAATTGGCACGACCAGCGGAGCGAGGTGCGCGCCGCTGGCCAGCAAGAGAATAATAATGATGGGCTTCAGCCAAAGCAGCCGGTTCGGGCCGATGGGGAGACTCTTCACCTCAGCGCTTGCAATTTTTCTGCGCTCGATCAACGCCTCGATCGTCACCGCTCCGGCGGCTAGCAACATCGGATAAATCGGAGACAAATAATAATTCTTACCATGTAGAACAAAGAAAACCGTAAAGGAGACCAGATAGGCCCATCCAAGCACGCGGTACGGTTTCAGCCCTGGCGAGAAGAAGATCGCAATCAATCCCCTGATCCAGATCGGAGCGGTAATAGGGTCAATCAGCAGCATCTGCTGCAAGAAAAATTGCGGCAAAGGCAGCACCACATCGCGCCCATCTGCGCGAATGTTGTGCATCAACTGGACAAATGGCCACTGATTGTGAATATTCCAGAGCAGGTTCGGCAGGAAAATCAGGAACGCTGAGAGGCCGCCGAGCCAAATCCACGGATTCAGAAACACCCGCCGCTGCGGCGTCAAGAGAAGGCCGACGACCATGCCGAATCCGAAGACAGCGATGGAATACTTCTCCTGCAAGCCGATTCCCGCGACCACCCCGAACCAGAGCCAGTAACGAGGATCGTCTCGCTTGATGGCGAGAATCGCGAAATAGGCGCATCCCATCCACAAATTGGGTTCCAGGCAGTTGGTCCCAAGCAGGCTTCCGTTGGAGAGATACTGCGGCGCGATGACGGCAGCGATGGCGCTCAATAGCATAGCGTAGCGGCGACCACCGAATTCGCGCGCAAGGACGGCTGTCTGCACGATTAGCAGGGAAGAAGCCACCGCCGGGATAAAGCGAATGCTCCGCAGCGAGTCTCCCAAAATCGCGCGGCAGATATGAATCAAAAAGGGAATCAGCGGCGGCTGATCGACATATCCCCAAGCCAGATGATTCCCACAAGCCATGTAATCGAATTCATCGCGGAAATATCCGTACTGGTTGTTAAAGTAGCAATGAAAAACAAATTTTGCGAAAGCTATGGCAATAACAATCAGCATGCCATTCGCCAAGAATGACCTATCTCTGGATCCAGTCGTGGGCTGCTGAAGAGAAGCCTTGGTCATCGGCGTTTTGCCAAAAGCATCACAGTCACCTCGTGTATCTGTATTCCCGTGCTTTTACGGCAGCGTGAAGGCCACGAGCGAATCACCAAGAGTAGTGCCTAACTTTCCATGCCCGCCAGCCGCAATAACTACGTACTGCCTTCCGTTCTGCTGGTACGTCATGGGAGTTGCCTGACCTCCCGCTGGCAACTGTTCCTTCCAAAGTTCCTCCCCACTGTCCACATCGAATGCACGAATGTAATCATCCATCGCCGCGCCGATGAAGATGAGTCCTCCAGCCGTGAGGATCGGCCCTCCCAGATTCGGAGTGCCCGCAACCGGGATTGTCTTCCCCCCCAATTTAACAGCCGCTCCCAGCGGAACTCGCCATCGGATCGTCCCATTGGCAAGATCGACCGCAACGAGTTCGCCCCACGGCGGCCGAAGGCAAGGAAAGCCACCAGGGGACCGAAATGACTGCCGGCTCATTCCGTAAGGGGTACCGTGCTGGGGAGAGACGTCCCCGCGGAATTTGCCAGCTTCCGCTGCCTGCTCTTGTGGAAGGTATTGGTCACGTGGAATTAAGTGAACTTCCATAGCGAGATTGTTGACATTCGTCACGAAAAGCTGACGCTGCGGGTCGAACGCTCCGCCGCTCCAATTCATGCCACCAAGATTGCCGGGGAAGGCGACAATACCGTCAACGCTTGGCGGAGTGAACATTCCGTCCGATCGCAAATGCGCGAAACGCTCCCCGCACGCGGTTCGCTCGGCATCCGAGGTGCCCCAGATATCTTTGTCGGAGATCTGTTGACGCGCCAGTGGTGGTGGAGCAATCGGGAAAGGTTGCGTAGGAGAGGTCGTTTCCTCGTCAGCGCCGCTCTGAGGAACCGCCCTTTCCTCCACCTTGAACACGGGAATACCAGTTTCACGCTGCAGAACAAAAAGATTGCCGGTCTTATTCCCTTGAATCACCACCGGCACGTCTGATCCGTTTCTATGTAAAGTAGCCAGCAGCGGCTGCGAGGCGGTGTCGTAATCCCAAAGATCGTGATGCACTAGTTGGAATCCCCAGACGAAGCTGCCATCTTTACCGCGCAGCGCCACCACCGAATTTGCCCACTTATCGTCGCCAGGACGCTTCGCGCCATGGTAGTCCGGGCTCGGAGCGCCAGTCGGCACAAAGACAAGATCTCGCGCTTCATCAACGGAGATGACGGACCACGCGTTGCCCGCTCCCGTCGGAGCCAGGCTCGCTGGTATCGGATCCCATTTCCAACTCAGCTTGCCAGTTCGCGCGTCGAAGGCGCGAACCACTCCGCTCGGACTATCTACGCGATCATTGTCCGCAATAGAGGACCCGACCACGACCAGATCATCCACAATGGCAGGTGGAGAGGTTTCCTCATACTCTCCCTGGCGAATGATATGGGTGATCCCGCTCGTCAAATTAACTTCACCTTTATCACCGAAGTCACTGCACGGTTTGCCAGAAACGGCGTCAAGGCTGATTAAACGAGCGTCGATGGTGGCGAGAAAGATTCTCCTCCGGCATTCGGCGCCCGGTTTTCGCTGGCTGTCTAGCCATGTGGAAACCCCCCGATTCATCAATCCTTCGGAATACTTCCCACTTAGGTTGATCTTCGGATCGAAAGCCCAGCGCTCTCTGCCGCTTGTGGGATCGAGAGCGACAACACGGTTAAAAGCTGTTGTCAGGTAAAGAGTCCCATCGACAAGAATCGGTGTCGATTCAAATTCGCTCTTGCGTGGGTACACAGTCCCGTCTGAAGTGTCGCCGGTGTGATACATCCATGCGATTTTCAGCTTGGCCACGTTGCTGCGATTGATCTGCGAAAGCTTCGAGTAGCGCATTCCGCCAGAGTCGTGGCCATAGTAAGGCCAGTCTTCGTCAGCGGTGTGTTGGGCCGAGATAATCGTACATGCGAGCAGGAAGACAGCTGCCAGGGAGAGAGGCTTCCCGCTGGCAAACCGAGTTCTATTTCTCATCGTTTGCGGGCCTTGTGTTGGCTTGTGCTTGCACAAGAGCCTCATTCAGTTCCGCATTCGCGTAGCCGCTGACCTCGCACGCCAGCGATATCTCAACGAACTCCGGTTTTTCCCATTCCATCGAGATTCTCCTTGTAGATATAAAATCTCCAACTTCCTTCCATCGCTTTCGCGTGCTCAAGGCAAGCTGAACGCCAAGACATAATCGCCCTGCTTCGTTCCAAGCTTGCCGTGTCCACCAGCCGCAATCACTATATATTGCTTCCCGCCGATGCTATACGTCATCGGAGTAGCCTGCCCGCCAGCCGGAAGCTGATATTTCCAAATTTCCTTCCCGGTCTCCGAATCAAAAGCACGCAGGAAGTCGTCCATCGCTGCAGACGTAAATACAATGCCTCCCGCCGTAGCCATCGGTCCGCCCAAAGTAATCGTTCCGGTATTCATGCCCGGAATAAAACTCCCCAGCGGCACATCCCAAACTTTTTTCCCTTCAAACAAATCGACCGCCGCCACGGTTCCCCACGGCGGCGTATTGCAGGGCAGCCCGCTCGGCGAAAGCAAAGGTGTGCGAAACATTGCATACGGCGCCCCAGTCTGCCGCGCGAACTCGCCGTGCAACCTATCCGAATCGGTAGCGTTTTTCCGCGCTGCATCGAAATCCGCCCGCGGAATCATCCTCACCAAAATCGGCAACCGGTTCGTATCCACAAACAGCAAATGCCGTTGCGGATCGTAAGCCGCGCTGCCCCAATTCACTCCGCCCACGTTGCTGGGGAACACCAGCGTCCCTTGCACACTAGGTGGCGTGAAAATATCTCCTGAGCGTGCAGCTTTAATTTGCTCCGCGCACCACTGCTTCTCCTTGTCGTCCTTGCCCCAAGCATCGTCGACCGACAACTTCTCTGGCACGAGCGAAATGGTCGACACAGGCTGCGTCGGCCACGACTCTTCTCCGGGAATGTCGCTCTTGAGAACCGCCCGTTCTTCAACGGGTAGAAGTGGCGCGCCAGTCAACCGGTTCAACACAAAAACGCGCCCCATCTTGGTAGTAATCGCGATGGCTGGCGTCCCATCCTTCCACGTAAACAAGGTCGGCTGCGACGCCACGTCATAGTCCCAAAGATCGTGGTGCACCACCTGAAATCCCCACACAAACTCGCCCGTCGAAGCCCGCAGCGCCACCACTGAGTTGGCCCACTTGTTGTCGCCCTTGCGAAATCCGCCATAATAATCCGGACTGGCGCTGCCGGTTGGGATGAACGCAAGGTCTTGCTGAGCATCCACAGAAATCGTCGACCACGCATTGCCCGCGCCAGTCCGCGGCGAAGTCTGGTAAGCCCATGGCGCAATGGGATCCCAAGTCCAGCGAAGCTCTCCCGTTCGAACATCAAATGCCCTTATGATCCCGCGCTCCAAAGTCACCGCGCGATTGTCTCCCTCCGACGAACCCGTAATCACCAAATCCTTATAGATCGCGGGAGCAGACGTCACTTGATAATCGCCCGGGTCACGCAGCTTAACTTCGTTCGTTAGATCCACTTCGCCATTTGTTCCGAAATCAACGCACGGCTTGCCGGTTTCACCATCCATTGCGATCAACCGCGCGTCCAGCGTGCCGATGATGATCCGCAACGCACAAGCCTTACCCGCCTTTGCCGCCGAATCGCGCCAAGCCGAAACGCCACGCGACGTCACTTCGGAAAATCCGTAAGGATGTTCCAGCTTCGGATCAAACTCCCAAATCTTCGTGCCGCTCACCGCGTTCAAAGCAATCACATGATCGTAAGGCGTGCTCAAGAAAAGTTTTCCCTCCACCAAAATAGGCGTAGCTTCAAATGCCGCCTTCTTGTCGAGATCCTCATCGAACGGCAAAGCCCCCGTACGAAAAGTCCACGCCACACGCAACTGCGCCACGTTTCCGCGGTCAATCTGCCGAGCAGGCGAGTAGCGCGTCCCGCCCGCATCGTTTCCGTAGTTCGGCCAACCAGCGTCCGGCGCCGTCTGCGCCGCCATTAAGGTCGGAAGCAAAAGCAAAATGGAGACCAGGCTAGCCCATCTGGCAACCGCTCGCGTCCAAACATCCCGTAGGGGCACGGCACGCCGTGCCCGTCCCAGTTTCGCGGATGACCCAAATCTATTTGTGAATCTCATAATGAAAACGATTATCGCGAGAACTCCGCAATCACCAAACCACTTGGGACGACCGGGCCTAACTCAGGGATAAGTGGGCCAATCACTCTCAATTTCGTCTTGTCTTAGCTCAGTTTCAACAATTCCGGCCGCTGCTTCACATACCGCCGGCTCCACCGCAACTCCGTCGCATCCTTCAAAATCACGTTATACTCCCCGTGAAACCACGGCACCAATTCGCGCACCGCATCCAGCCGAACCAAACTCCCCCGGTTAATCCGCACAAAAATCTTCGGGTCCAGCGAACTGGCAATAGACTCCAAAGTTCCACGCAAGGTGTGCGTCTTCACGCCGCAATGAAGTATCAGATAATTCCGATCAGCCTCAATCCACGATATCTCTCGGACCGGCACAAAATGAGCCCGCTCATTCTCGTGCACCAGCAACCGGTCGGGAAACGATCGCTCGCGCTGTAATTGATTCAACAGTTCTTGAATTCGCGTTGCGAACCCATCATTCGATTGCGCGTTCAACTCTCGCGCACGCTGCAACACCGTTCGAAAACGCTCCTCGCCAAACGGCTTCAGCAGGTAATCAAACGCATGCACCTCGAACGCTCGCAAAGCATACTGATCGTGCGCCGTCACAAAAACAACGCGCGGCATTTCTTTCGCCGGAATCGACTGAACGACGCCGAATCCGTCCATCCCCGGCATCTGCACATCCAGGAAAACCAAGTCGGGCCGCTGCTTCTCAATGGCCGCAATCGCGGACTCGGCCCCGCCTGCCTCCCCGACCACGCGAACATCCGGTTCCTGCCGCAGCAACCGCAGAATCTTCCGCCGCGCAGGCGCTTCATCATCGACAACCAACACCTGGAGTGTGCTCAAGGAAACCATTCACCCAACTGGTTAAATACGCCCCTCTTCCACATGAAACGGCACCTTCAAAGTCACCTCAGCCCCACCCGCCGGCCGGTTCGCAATCGCAAACTCCTGCTCTGACCCGTATAGCTGCTCCAACCGTCCGCGAATATTCGCCAGCCCAACCCCTCGATTCATCGCCGCCTCGTCGCCCTGCGTTCCAAACCCCGTCCCGGTGTCCGCCACTTGCAAAATCAGCGAACCATTTTCCCGCCGCGCCCCGATCGATATATCTATCCCCGCTCCGCCATCCTTCAAACCATGCCGCAGTGAATTCTCCACCAGCGGCTGCAAAATCAGCTGCGGCACCAACGAGTTCTCCAGCTCTGCATCCACGGAATAAGTCACCCGCAAATTCGATTCAAACCGCTTCTGCATAATCTGCAAATAGAGTCGCGTAATTTCCAACTCCTGCGCCAGAGGAATTTCATGCGAGTTGGCCGTTCGCAGTGTTAACCGCAGCAATTCGCTTAATTGCGTCAACATGGCGTCCGCCGCTGGCACATCCTCATACATCACCGAAGAAATCGTATTCAAAGTGTTAAACAGAAAATGCGGCTGCAACTGCAATCGCAAATTGTCCAGCTGCGCCTGCGCTAGCTTAGTCTGCAATTCCGCCGCGGCGAGCTGCTGTGCCTGCGCGATTCGCAACCTCTCAAAAAAGTAATACACCAGCACGATCACCGTGTAGCCCATCAAATCATTTGAGAACTCCATGGGATACCGGAACCGCATAATTCCGTAGTCATAAGTTCCGAGGCCAACTAAGGGAGCGATAATCCACCGGCTCAGGCCCATCAAACTCGTGTGCACAAATGAAAATCCGACCGCGGCAGCCAGATGGAAAGCAACTTGACGCGTCCACCCTTTGATTCTGAACAAGTAAAAATCGGCTACGCGCAAAACGAAAGGCAAAATCAGGAATACCGTGTAGACCCCGGTGAACTCCTCCAGAAAGCGCACCGCAAAAGTATTCGGACGCTGGCGGGAGAGATCGTCGAGATAGTGATAGCCGAAGAAAAGTACGAAGAGCGCCGTGTAGACGAGAAAAAGAATCCCCCATCCCTGCGCACGCGTGAGGCCCAGCACACCTGTCTCGCGCGTCGCGCCCGTCAGTTGTGGCGATCGATTCGTCGCTGAGTGGGTTGTTGAGCGGATGGCCATGAACTCGTCCTTGAGCGCTCGATTATGCTCCAGAACGGTTAAACGTCGATAGGGAAGAACGAACGCAAGCGTGATGCCGGTAACGAACTGGCAAATCGGAGGATCAACCGCGACTCCAAAATTGACCCCACGGCCTGCCTCAAGCAGGCAGCGTCAGGAGCTGCGGCGTCCAGCAACGCCCGAAATGGTGCTGGCAATCGTAACGGCAACCAAAGCCATCAGTTCAAATGCGATAAGGACAACAATCACGGCAAGCCTCTTTCTCAGACAGACGGAGGATTGCAGGTAAGGTTCCAAACTCAACTTTTGTGTTTTCAGTTAGATACGGTTGGCAGGGGGAAATTTCGCTTCACGGACTGAGGACAGGTGTCGCCATCTAGGCACATATTTCCAGTAATAGTACTGGCTGGGGTCACTGCCAAAAAGCAAAACGGGGCGCCAGTCATTAAGCGCCCCCCAAGGCAACGAGAGCCTATGCCTTGCTCAGACGGATCGATCCATCCCCGGTGTGCACCGTCAAAGACTGCCCGCCGCCATTCATCTTCCCGTGGAGTTGCGAATTGCTGAAGGTTCCCTCCACGGTCACCGGCAAGCCCACACTGATATGCCCATCCCCAGTGCTGGCATCAATATTCGCCTGGAAATCGCCCGGTAACGCCAGATCCACGCTGCCGTCGCCTGTCCGTATGTTCCAGCTGGTAGCCATCTTAGACCCGGGCAGTACATGCGTGTCCACGCTTCCGTCGCCCGTTTTTATGTTCAGCGCGTCAAACCGCCCCGCGATCCGTACATGCCCGTCCCCGCTGTCCGCATCCAATTTTCCATCCAAAAGCCGCGCGTCAATCGAGCCGTCCCCAGTGCGCAGGCGAATGTCGCCCTTCAGAGTATCCACATTGATGCTGCCGTCGTGCGTATGAAGGTCGATCGTGCCCGTTAGGCTATTTGCTCGGATGGATCCGTCGCCCGTCTCAACAGTGACATTGCCATTGATGGAGCTTGCCTCCACCGACCCGTCTCCCGTATGTGCATTCAAATCAGCATCTTTGGGCATGCGCACTTCAATATGCAGCTTCCGCCCGTGTGAGCCCCATGAAATTCCCCAGTGTGCGGTGACCCGCGCGATCAACTCCACCTGGTCGCCATTCTGGTGCGACTCGATGTGCAGATTCTTGTCCAACTCGTAGCCTTCATACTGGACGCTAAACTGAACTTCCTTAGCGTCGCTGGTGGTCACGCGCACGCTACCATCATTCGTATCAATGCGCACGTTCGCGCGGCCGCTGACCGTGTAGGTCTTGGCTGGCCAGTCCGCAGCACTGGCGAGCGGTACTAGGGTCAATGTAGTCAGCAGGGCAGCAACGGCAATCCCCAAACGAAGCACGAAAGTGCGGCTGGGATGCGATTTCATAGCTCAAAGCCTCCGAAGTATGGCGTTCTAACATTAGGTACGACGCCCGGTCTCAAAATGTTCCCTATGTCACGTCCCACTTTGGCACGTTGTGCCCAGGTTCTCCCTACAGACGTTAGATAGGCCCCGATCGTCTGCTCGGGCGTCTGTCCGCCTGGCCGAGGACGCTTTCCTGAGCCATCAACGTTTGGCGGCGGCCTTCTTGGGAGTCGCCGATTTCTGTTTCACCACTCCGGGCTTCGCGCGCAAGGCCTCCAAAAACTGCTCCGTGGGCAATGTGTTAATCACATCCTTTTTCTCCAGCCAGCCTCGCCTCGCCATCGTCACGCCGTGGCGAATCAACGCCAAATTCCCCGCATTGTGCGAATCCGTCGAAATGACCACCTTCACCCTGCGGTCCTTGCACATCCGCAGATAAACATCCTTCAAGTCCAGCCGGTCTGGGTACGAATTGCACTCCATGGCCACGCCATGCTTGGCGCAGGCCTCCAGAATCTTCTCCATGTCGTAATCGATCGGGTCACGCCGCAGAAGCACACGACCGGTGGGATGCCCGATGATCTGCGTATAGGGATTCTCGATGGCGGCCAGCATCCTGTCCGTCATCGCCACGCGGTCGAGATTGAAATACGAGTGAATCGAGCATACGACGACATCCAATTGGGCCAGCAACTCGTCCGAGTAATCCAGCGAGCCGTCCTTCATGATGTCGACTTCGGCTCCCGCCAACACACGAATCCCGAGCCCCTTATCGCTCGCCTTGTGAATCTCCTTGATGTGCGCGGCCATCCGCTTTTCGTCCAGGCCGTTCGCAACTGTAACGGCTTTCGAGTGGTCCGTGATGGCGATGTACAGGTGGCCCAGTTTGCGCGCAGCTTCGGCCATCTCCTCGATGGAATTTTTCCCATCGCTGGCCGTAGTGTGCATCTGCAAATCGCCCTTTATATCCTTCAGTTCGATCAAGTGCGGTAACTTGTGCGCCTCAGCGGCCGCGATTTCTCCCGTGTTTTCGCGCAACTCCGGCGGGATATAGTCCAGCTTCAGCTTCGCGTAAATCTCTTCCTCGGTTCGGCGCGCGACCGGCTTTTCGCCCTTCAGCGTCGCCAGCGCGTACTCATTCAAAGTGAGTCCCATGTCGTTGGCGCGCCCGCGCAGCGAAACGTTGTGCTCCTTCGATCCTGTAAAATAAAGCAGCGCCGCTCCAAAGCTTTCCTTTTCCAGCAGCCGCACATCCACCTGCAAGCCATTTTGCAGCGTGAAGCTAACCTTGTTCTCGCCGTGCGCCAAAGTCTGGTCAATCCCGGGGAATTCCAGAATATGCTTCGCCAAAGCGTCCACTTGCTTTTGCGAGGTGTGGCCAGCACCAAGCGTCAGCAGTAGATCGAGATCGCCCACCGTTTCCTTGCCGCGCCGCAACGACCCTGCCGGAGTGACCTCCTCCACAGCCTTTCCAGCTTTCTTGATGTGCGTGATGATTTCCGCGGCCGCAGCTTCCGCCGTGTCGATGTGAAATCTACCGGTAGATTTTTTAAAGACCTCAACCGCCTTCAAAATGTTTTGTTCCGTCTTTTCGCCGAACCCAGGAAGGTCGCGCAGTTTGCCTTCTTTTGCGATTTTCTCCACATCAGCAACAGTCCCCGCCTTGAAGTTGGACCACAGAAACGCCACTTTCTTCGGCCCGAGCGATTGCAGCTGCAATAACTCTAGAATCGTCGCCGGATACTTCTTCAACAGTTTCTTTCGAAGCGCATACTCGCCGGTCTTAACGATTTCCTGCAAATGCTCTACCATGCGCTCGCCGATCCCCGGCAACTCTTCCAGCTTTTCCGGCGTCTTCACCAGCTGCTCGATCGAGTCCGGCAATCCATCGATCAGTTCAGCCGCCTTTTCATAGCTGCGGTAGCGGCCGATAATGGCGCCATCAATTTCCAGAAGCTGCGCGGTTTCGCGGAGGATGCGGGCGATCTGTTTGTTGTCCATGGGAGGGATTATAAAGCCAGTTCCACGTGAAAAACACGTCCAGCACCTTTCCCACTAACATCCTTAGCAGCGTTCGACTGCTGTCTTTACGCGGAGTAACCTTTTGCCAAGATTTTCATTACACTGCCTCCGAGAGGCCTATGAGGCACTCAATGCCATGAAGCGCCCATTCTCCGTGATATTCCTCGGTTACTTGTTCATTCTCGTCGGAATAGCAGCTCTCGTCTTTCACCTTGTGAGGGGTTCGCTCGATTATTGGATCTTGCTGATCGCTTTTGTGGAAATCGTCGCGATCGTGGCCGGAGTCTTTTTGCTCAAGGGCTGCAACTGGGCTCGCTGGCTGTTGCTGCTTTGGATCGCGTTTCACGTCATTGCCAGCGCGTTGAACTCGCTCTTCGCGTCCGTGCCGCACCTTCTTTTGTTAATCGCCGTCGCGTATTTTCTCTTCACGCCGCCGGATTCCAACTATTTCGACTCTGCGCGCGCGGAGTAACCCCTCCGATGCCTTAGCTAGAAGAGGGATCTCAGAATCGAAGTTCCCCAATGGACGCTGTGCGATAGACTCTCCTTCAGGAATCGGTGCACATATGGCTCGCATCGGAGTTTGCGTTACTCAGAATCACTCCTGGAGGGTAGAGTGCGTTTTTCGATCGCGGCAGTTCTCTTGTCGCTGTGGATTGTCCCCATTTCTTTTGCGCAAACTCCGAAGCCTACTCAAACGCAGGCCGCGCCAGAAAAGGTCATCATCGACACCGACATCGGCGACGATATCGATGATGCTTTTGCGATTGCGCTGGCACTCAAGAGCCCCGAGCTTGAAATTCTCGGCATCTCCACAACCTTTGGAGACACCGAAGCCCGCGCCAAAATAGTGGACCGCATGCTTGGTGAAGCGGGGCGAGCTGACATTCCCGTTCTCGCCGGCACTTCAACAAAAACTACCAATGTGATGAATCAGAAGCGCTACGGAGAAGGCGGCCATTTCGGTAAAGCCGTGCATCCCAACGCCGTGGACTTTATTCTCGATCAGATTCGCCGCTATCCCGGTCAGATCACCTTAATCGCCATCGGTCCACTGATGAATGTCGGTGCACTCATAGACAAAGACCCGCAAACGTTCCTTAAGCTTAAGCGCGTTGTGATTATGGGATGATCTATCGAATGCGGATACGGAGAACTCTGGTTCTGTCCGGAACGCGGGCCAGACGCGGAGTGGAACATCATCAACGACATTCCTTCCGCCAAAAAACTCTTTCTGTCCGGCGTCCCGCTCTACGTCATGCCGCTCGATTCCACACAATTAAAGTTGGACGAAACCAAGCGCGCCTTTCTATTCAAGCAGGGAACTCCGCTCACCGATGCGTTGACGCTGCTTTATCATGAGTGGGGCCAGCAAACTCCAACGCTCTTCGATCCCGTAACGGTAGCCTACATCCTCAATCCGAAAATCTGCCCCGTCGAACCCATGCACATCCGCGTGGACGACAAAGGCTTCACTCGCAAAGAATCCGGCCCTCCAAACGTCCAAGTCTGCATGCACTCCGATGCCGACGCCTTCTTCCGTCTCCAAATCGGCCGCCTAGTAGCGCCGTAGAATTGAATAGTGAGTAATGGGTAGTAAGTAGGGAAACAGCGGAGGATCAGGGGATAGCGTTGACTGGCAGGAAAAGGATTTCATACAGAGAGCGCGGAGTTTGCCGAGGGTCCAGAGATGAAAAGCGGCAATCGAACTGCGGAGCGGCAGACTATCAACTCTTCGCTACCCACTACTCACCACCCACTACTCACTTTTTCCAAATAAAAAAAACCGGCAGAGGGGCGAACTCTACCGGTCGAATGATGCGTTATTTTTTTACGCTGGCTTTTGCACGTTCGCTGCCTGGGGGCCTTTCGGTCCCTGGACAATTTCGAACTCTACCGTATCCCCTTCCTGCAAACTGCGGTAGCCATCTCCCAAGATTGCGGAATAATGAACAAAGACGTCTGGACCATCGTCTCGCCCTATGAAGCCATACCCTTTTGAATTATTAAACCATTTTACGGTTCCTTGCACTGATGTGCTCCTCCTGATGGAGACCTGGATGTTTCTCCGGGCGGCCCTTTAGCAACAAAAGTTGCAGCCACCTGTAATAAATTGCGCGGAGTGTACCAGAATGAGGCATTCAGTCAATAGAGCATTCGCGGTTCATGCTTCTAAAAAAACAACGATTATTCGATTATAAAATCGATTCAGTCTCGATTTGTCTCTTTTCGATCGTGAAACGAATTGGCTGCGCCTCTCGCAACTCCAAGCGAACACAGGGTTTGTCTACTTTTGTTTCACAGCGAGAATCATTTGTTTCTCGGAGCTAACTCTGCGAACAAAATAAATTTATGTCCCACCGGATGGGTGCGTTACGTAGCTCAAGGGCCTAAGGATTTCGTAAAGATTGTTGTAGTCGTCGGTCCAAAGACGCAAATGCGGCGGCACGGCGATGTTTTCGCTCCCGGCGAACGTTTCCGGTTTGTTCAAGAATTCCTCATTCCGCGTAACCAGCACCCAGTCAGCGGGAGAAACCATCATCGTCACATCTTCGTCGCTTGCGATGAGTCGCGTCGCGTAATCGGCGTCTTCCGCTAGAAGCCTCACGACCGGTGCCAGTTTCAAATAGGTATTCGACGTGTGTATCGCTAGAATGCCTCCCGGTTTCAAATGACGGAAGTAAACAGCGAACGCCTCTTTAGTCAGCAAGTGCACAGGGATCGCATCGCCCGAAAAGGCATCAACAGCCAAGACATCAAATTGTTGCGACGGCTCGCTCTCGAGCGACAGTCTCGCGTCTCCCAGGATGATTTCGGTTTTTGCCGGGCTCTGCTTGAGAAACGTGAACCAGCCATTGGCAACCGCGATGACTTGCGGATTGATCTCGTAAAACCGGAACGAGTCACCTGTTTTTCCATACGCCGCGAGCGTTCCCGCGCCGAGGCCAATCACTCCTACTCGCTTCGGCCCATCGCAGCAAAATCGCAACGCTAAGCCGACGCCCGATCTTCTTCCGTAGTAAGTCGTGGGGTTACGATTCTCCGGAAACGCGAGATACTGCGCGCCGTGCTCAATCGTTCCGTTAACCAAACTGCGGTACGGCAGTTGGAGACCGGCTTTGAATTCCTGAATGCGAAGCGCGCCGTAAAAATTGCGCATCATTGCAACCGTGCCGTCTCGCATCGTCCGAACATTAACGACCAGCACGGCGCACATGCAAGCGGTCACGCAGGCCCAAAAAAGCCGCGCTGACCAGCCTTCGCGCCACAGCACAACAGTCGCGAGTAGCGCAGCGAGCAACAGCACGATCGGCAGTTCGAAGATTCCAGAAAGAACGTGCGGCGCAAGCAAGCCCACGCAGATCGCGCCAATAGAGCCCCCTAGAGCAAGGGTCAGGTAAAACGATGTGAGGTAACGCACGGCAGGTTTTCGCTGAACGAGTTCGCCGTGACAAAAAAGACAGACGACAAAAAGCGCGGTACAGAAAAGCGGCACGCTGATCTGAATGGCGTGTGAAATCGAAGAGTCGTAAATCGCATATCCCGCCGCACCCAGCGCAACTGCCGTGAACCGCGCTGTTAGCCAGCGCGAGTACAGCCTGCGCTTGGTAAATACAATCGCGAAAGAAAGCAGATAGAGCGCGAGCGGAACGACCCACAAGAGCGGCACCGGCGCGACATTCTCTGAAAGATGATTCGTCACCGCGAGCAGCATCATCGAACCGCAAGCGGCGAGACTCAGCCAGAGAAGCTTGTCGCTGAGCATGGGCGGAACCTCTTCTTGCGATGTATCCGGCGCTGACGACGCAATCGGACTGTAGCCGCGGCTGATCCAAGCACAGAGCGCGCAGCACAGCACGAACATTCCATAGCCGATGGACCACAGCGCGGCTTGATGGCGCGAAGAAAGTCGCGGCTCGATCAGAAATGGAAAACTCAAAAGCGCAAGCAGGGAGGCGAGATTGGAAAGTGCGAAGAGGTGATATGGCGAGCGGCCCGAGGCGCGGCGCGCATACCACGTTTGCAGCAGCGGGCTGGTGGAACTGAGCAAGAGGAATGGCAGCCCGATAGAAAACGTAAGCAATCCCAGGATGCGCCAGGCTGGGTCAACTGTTGCATGCGAACGCCAAAATATTTGTGGCGCGATCGGTAGCCACAAGAGACTAACGACAAGAAGACTCAAGTGAAAGACGGTTTGGCGCCTTGGCGAGAGGCGGCGAATGGTTGAGTCGGCGTAGAGGTAGCCGAGAAGAAGCGCGGTTTGGAAAAAAACGAGACACGTCGCCCAAACAGCCGCCGTTCCGCCGAACCACGGAAGAATTAATTTGGCGATGAGCGGTTCGATCAGGAAAAGAAGAAAGGCTCCGAGAAAAATTGCAGTGGCGAACAGCAGGCGGTGCGCCTTCGGCATCGTGGTTCGCATGCTCCTGGGAGAATCAGGAACGAACCAGGAAGCGCAGATAGTACAGGATGCCGGCGACGGATTTGGCGTCGCGAATTTTGTTGCGGCGAATCATTTGTTCGATTTCGCCGTGCGTGAAGGCCTTCACGGTGATTTTTTCGTCTTCTTCGGGCTCGGCCTCGCCAAGAGTCAGATCTTCGGCAAGCAGAATGTACATCCGCTCTTCGAGAAAACCGGGCGTGGGAAAAATGTCGAGGAAAACGTGAAAACGCTTGGCGCGGTAACCGGTTTCTTCGATCAGTTCACGGGCAGCGGCGCGGCGGGGATTTTCGCCTTTGTCGATGCGGCCAGCGACGAGTTCCCAGAGGAATTGCCGCGTAGCGTGGCGATACTGGCGAATCATCACGATGCGTCCATCGGGCAGCGCGGGGAGAACGACGACGGAGCCGGGATGCGTGATGACTTCGCGCGTGACGCGCAAGCCGCTCGGCTCGATGATTTCGTCCCGGCGGACGCCGAAAACCCGTCCCTGATAAATCATTTTGCTGCGAAGGATTTTTGCCGTAGTGCGGCTGGCTGCTTTAGGCGGCATAGTGCGTACGTTTTCTCCAGCGATATCATACACTGTAGAGGCCGGGCTTCAGCCCGGCATCCTGGGTTTGCGGTCTATGCCGATCAACACCATCATCGTAGACGACGAAAAGCCAGCGCGAGACGAGCTGGCGTTCCTGCTGCGCGCGTTTCCAGAAATCAACGTCATCGGCCAAGGCAAGAACGGCGTGGAAGCCGTAGCGCTGATCAAAGAGCATTCGCCTGACCTCGTTTTTCTAGACGTGCAAATGCCAGGTCTTGATGGCTTCGGCGTCCTCAAAAAATTAGTCGAACGCAAAATGAAAATGCCGCACGTCGTCTTTGCGACGGCGTTCGATCAATACGCCGTACAAGCGTTCGATGTAAACGCCGTGGACTACGTGCTGAAGCCGTTCGACAAGGCGCGCATCTCCAAAGCCATTCAGCGCGCGAAAAAAATGCTGGACACGCAGACGTCGACGACAGAGCGCCTCGAACAACTCGTCAACCAGCTCGGCGCAGCGAAAAGCGCTCCGCAAAAAGTGAAAGTGCTGGTCCAGTCGCAACAGCGCCTATTGCTGGTGAACGCGGAAGACGTAATTTTCGCGACGTTTGTCGGCGGCTCGATTTCCGTTGTGACGCGAGATGTGGAAGGCTCGTCGAACTACCGCACGCTCGAAGAGCTGAACGAAACGCTCGACTCAGAATCGTTCTGGCGCCCGCACCGCTCGTTTCTCGTGAACACGCAGCACATCAAGGAAGTCGTGCCGTGGTTCAACTCCACCTTCATCCTAAAAATGAACGACAAAAAATCCACCGAAGTGCCTGTAAGCCGCGTCCAAGCCAAGCGCCTCCGCGAATTGTTCAAGCTCTAGATGGAGACAGTCGACAGCACGCCATCGTCTCGAACATTTAGGCGGACCACTGCCGTCTATCTCTTATGCGGCTTTGTGTATCTGGGCTTTGGGATGGAAATACTCGGGATACTTTTGACTGACAAGTCTTTGAATCCCTTGCTCAGACCACATCGTTTCTTCCTAATAGTTGAACTTTTCACCCTTGCATTGACGCTGCTTTCGCCAGGTCTTGCCCTCGGCGCATTGACCTTGGTTCCGTCAGCTGCACGCGAAATTACCAGCCCAGCAGGCCGAATCGTTATTTGGTTAGTAGTGCTGGTGGGAGTCCTGGTTTCGTTGGCGGAAGGTATGTGGACGTGCAGCGGTCACCCAACTTGGATCCAGGGATACCATTACGCATAACCTTCGGCTCTCATGTTTGTGTTAGCATTCTGCGTACACTTCTTGCGCTGAGTCCACCGAGTTGCAACGTGTACGAAACCAAAGAGCACAGCCAGGAGTGGCTGTGCTACTTACGGACACGATGGATTTTTCGCTTAACGACCACCAAAAACTGATTCGGGATACGGTTCGCCAATTCATGGAGGCGGAGGTGCGGCCTTCGGTGAAGCAGCGCGACCGTGAAGAGCGTTTTCCTGCCGAAGAAATCAAAAAACTGGCCGAGCTGGGCTGCTGTGGGATGATGATTCCCGAGGAGTGGGGTGGCCCGGGGCTCGACACGCTTTCGTATGTGCTGATGCTCGAAGAAGTGGCGCGCGTGGACGCAGCGATGGCTACTTCGCTCAGCGTCACGAATTCGGCGGTGCAAGTGCCGCTGGTGAAATTTGGAACCGAAGAACAGAAGAAAAAATATTTGCGCCGTCTCGCCACAGGAGAAATTCTTGGCTCGTTTTGCCTGACGGAGCCGGCGGCCGGTTCGGACGCGGCGGGCATTCAGGCGCGCGCGGTGGCGATGCAGCGCGTCGGTGCCGGACTTGGTGCGAGGACTTCGCCGGTACCCGCGTTCGCGCCCGCAGCTGACGCGGGCTGGAGCGGAGCGCCGCTGGGCACTCCTGGCGGGGATGTTTATCGTTTGAACGGGACGAAGACTTGGGTGTCGAACGGCCACGTTGCTGGCCTGTTCATCGTATTTGCGAAGACTGATCCCGAAGCGGGCGGCAAGGGCATCACAGCGTTTCTGGTCGAGCCGGGGTTTCCGGGGTTCAAGGTTGGGCGGCATGAGGACAAGATGGGCCAGCGGAGCACGCCTGCCGTCGAGATTTTGCTGAACGACTGCGAAGTGCCGCGCGAGAACCGGCTGGGCGAAGAAGGGCAGGGGTTGAAGATTGCGCTTAGCGCGCTCGACGGCGGGCGGATCGGGATTGCGGCGCAGGCGCTTGGGTTGGCGCAAGGGGCGCTGGACGAGTCGGTGAAGCATGCCAAGGCGCGGCGGGCGTTTGGCAAGTCCATCGGCGAGTTTCAGGCGATCCAATGGATGCTGGCGGACATGCAGACGGAGATCGAGGCGGCGCGCGGGCTGGTCTATCATGCGGCGTGGCTTAAGGATACGCACCCGGGGAAGCTGGGGGCGGCGTCGTCGAAGGCGAAGTTGTATGCGAGCGAGATGGTGAACCGGGTGGTGGCTAAGGCGGTGCAAATTCATGGGAGCTCCGGGTATTCGCGCGAGTCGGATGTGGAGCGCATGTACCGCGACGCGCGCGTGATCACGATTTATGAGGGGACTAGCGAGATCCAGAGGACGATCATTGCCCGAGGGCTCCTTGGGAGTTCGGGGAAAGGGGCTAGGTAAGAAAACACCCCCCCCCTTATTTTGTAAAGCTATGATTTCATGAGACTTGTCGGAATAGACGTTTGTAAGTGTAAGAAAACAGAGGGGCAAAAATGCTCTCGGTTTGCTCTGTGAGAGAGCAAGTTTGCTCGCTGGGTGCATGAAAGTTGGGATAATTCCAAAATGGGAAAATCGAAGTTTGCGCGGAAGAATTCAGGAGCAATGATATCGTAGAAGTTAACTACTTGTCAAGGAATAATGGGGTTTTGGCGCGGAAAAGACAAAACTTTTACATAAAGGACGCGAAGAGCGCAGAGTTCACGGAGAAGAGGAGAGCAGCTTGACAACAGGGGCTGAGGGGAAGAAGAGGTGTCGGGTGGTTAGCGGGATGCGGCCCACTGGTCGGCTGCACATTGGGCATTACTTTGGGGCGCTGGAGAATTGGGTGCGGTTGCAAAACGACCCAACGGTCGTGTGTTTTTACTTTATTGCGGATTGGCACGCTTTGACTAGCGACTATGCGGATACATCGGAGGTGGCGCAGAACACGATTGAGATTATGACGGATTATTTGGCGGCGGGGCTCGATCCCGCTAAGTCCGTGATATTTCAGCAGTCTTTGGTGCCGGAACATGCGGAGTTGCATTTGTTGCTGTCGATGGTGACGCCGCTGAGTTGGCTCGAAAGGGTGCCGACGTATAAGGAGGCGTTGGAGCAGGTGAAGGATAAGGACCTGCACAATTATGGGTTTTTGGGGTATCCGTGTTTGCAGACCGCGGACATTGTGATTTACAGCTCACCCGATATCGTGGGGTTGTTTGTGCCGGTGGGGGAAGATCAAGTCTCGCATGTTGAATTGAGCCGGGAAATTGTGCGGCGGTTTGACTTCTACTTTGCGAACAGGTTTCGAGATGGCCTTACGGAGTCGCAGTTTAAGAAAGCGATGGACCTGGTCGCAGCAAATTTGCCACCTGGACATTATGAAGGTTCGACGAACACACAGCCCGTCATCTTACTGTCTAAAGCCCGCAGTGAATTGGGACTCGAGAAATTTCTTAGCATATTGCGCGAACACCCGGAGTACTTTCCTTCACCCGACCTTTTGATCCCGCCAGACGCGATGCTGACGAAGACGCCGCGGATTCCTGGGCTGGATGGGCGGAAGATGTCGAAGAGTTATGGGAATGCGATTACTTTGAGCGAGACGGATGAGGAGATACGCAAGAAGACGAAGGTGATGGTGACGGACACGGCGCGGAAGAGGCGGACGGATCCGGGAAATCCGGACGTATGTCCAGTGTACGACTGGCACAAGTTGTTTTCGGCGGGGGAGCCGGGGCGGCTGGAGTGGGTGCGGCAAGGGTGCACGACCGCGGGGATTGGATGCATTGAGTGCAAGAGCGCGATGGCGGAGAATTTGATCAAGTGGATTGCGCCGGTGCGGGAGCGGCGGGTCCAATACGAGAAGCGTCCGGCGCAGGTTTTGGAAATGATTGACGAGGGATCGAAGAAGGCGCGAGTTGAGGCTAAGAAGACGATGGAGCGGGTAAGGGAAGCGGTTTTCGGATGGGACAAAAAGAAAGCGGAGATTCGGGCGAGCTTTACCGAGGTGCACGACGCGCACAATTGAGCGAAGCGCCAGGAGGTAAAAAGATGGCGAAACGAAAGAAATCACGGCCGAAAAAGGGCGGCAACGGGCTGGAGCTCAATCACGCGATGGTGTACGTGCGCGACCTTGCGGCGGCGCTGAGGTTCTACGGCGGGCAATTGGGATTCAAGATGGTCGATGAGTATCCAGGGGCATATGCACGACTGATGTCTCCCAAAGGCAAAGTGTCCATCGCGCTGCATGTCGCCGTTGCGGAGCAAGGCGTATCGAGCGACGGGGTTCGGCTATATTTGGAAGTCAAGGATTTGGATGGTTTCTGCGAGAAGCTGCAGGGTGAGGGAGTGCAGTTTACAAAATTGCCCGCGATGATGCCGTGGGGCTGGCGACACGCGTATCTGAATGATCCGGATGGGCATGAAATTAGTCTGTATTGGGCGGGAAGGAAGAGATTCGAGAAGACGAAGATGAGGCGGAGTGCGAGTGCGTGAGGATGAGGGCGAAGAAACGGATTCGGAGTCTACACAGAGCACACCGAGAACACAGAGAAGAAAAAGCAGATTCCTCGCTACACTCGGAATGACAAATCAGGTGGCGGCCGTAGACTCCGAGCAGAGGAAAAGAAGGCACGATGAATCGTCCCCCTACAAGAGAGGAACGGACGGCGAGGCAGAAGAACGAAAGTGGAGAGCGGTCGTTTTTGGAACGACGACGGTAGCTAAGAAATCGACTATAATCCGCGGCAACTATGGGCCTTGCTGCTGGGTCAAGACTTGGACCTTACGAGATAACGGGGCCGCTGGGAGCGGGCGGCATGGGAGAGGTGTATCGAGCGCGAGACACGCGGCTCGAGCGTACTGTGGCGATTAAGATTTTGCCGGTACAGCTTTCCGCCGATCCCGGGCGGAAGCAGCGATTTGAACGCGAAGCAAAGACCATTTCTGGATTAAATCACCCAAACATTTGTGTGCTGCATGACGTAGGTAGTCAGGATGGCGTGGACTACTTGGTGATGGAGTGCGTCGAAGGTGAGACGCTGGCGAAGCGTTTGGAGAAGGGGCCTTTGCCGGTCGAGCAGGCGCTGAAGTATGGAGCGCAGATCGCGGACGGGCTGGACAGGGCGCATCGCAGCGGTGTGGTACACCGGGATTTGAAACCGGCGAACATCATGCTGACTCCGACGGGAGCGAAGCTGTTGGATTTTGGATTGGCGAAGCCGGTGGTGACCTTGACGAGTGGAATGACGTTGACGGCAACGGCTGCGCAATCGCCGGTGACGGAAGCGGGAATGATCGTTGGAACTTTTCAATACATGTCGCCGGAGCAAGTTGAAGGGAAAGAAGTGGATGGGCGGAGCGATATTTTTTCGCTGGGCGCCGTTTTGTACGAAATGGTGACGGGGACGCGTGCGTTCGATGGAAAGAGCCAGTTGAGCGTGGCATCTGCGATTTTGGAAAAAGAGCCGGCTCCGATCAGCATCGTCAAGCCGATGACGCCAGTGCCGCTGGATCGCGCGCTGCGGCGCTGCCTCGCAAAAGATCCGGAAGAGCGTTGGCAATCGGCGCGGGACCTGGCGCTGGAATTGAAATCGATCGCAGAGATGGGACCACTGAGCGGCGCGGCTGCTTCGTCGATGAGCGGGAAGAAACCTACTGAATGGGCTGCATGGGTTGTGGCGCTGGTTTGCGCGCTGGCAGCGTTGACGCTGGCCGCTTTGCACTGGGGGCGCGCGCCAGAGAAACCGCGTGTGGTTCGCGCGTATGTCAAACCGATGCTCGGTACATCGCTTATCTCGGCGGGCCAGACGTCCGGTTTCGCGCTTTCGCCGGATGGGTTGCAGTTGGCGTATGTGGCGCGGAATAGCAATGGCAGGCCCTTGTTGTGGGTGCGGCCGATCGATTCGCTGCAAGCGCAACTGCTGGCGGGCACCGAGGATGCCGGGTATCCGTTCTGGTCCCCTGACAGCCGAACGATCGGATTTTTTGCCGGAGGAAAGCTAAAGAAAATTGAGGCTTCGGGAGGGCAATCGCTGACTCTTTGCGAGGCCCCAAACGCGCGAGGCGGCACGTGGAATAAAGACGGCGTGATTATTTTCGCGCCGAATATCAACGCGGCACTTTTACGAGTTTCCGCCTCCGGCGGAACGGTGACGCCGTTGAGCCTGGTCGACGGCGAAAAGGGCGAGGTGACACACCGTTGGCCGCAGTTTTTGCCGGATGGACGGCACTACATCTATCTGGCGGGGTCTTCCTTTGGTTTCAAGGGCGACCCGACGAACAGGATTCTGATTGGTTCGCTGGATTCGACGGAAGAGAAGCTCTTGATGCAGACCCACGGAGATGTCCTATACGCTTCCGGCCATATTCTTTTTTTGCGGCAAAACACGCTCATGGCGCAAGCGCTGGATACGAAGCGGTTGGAATTGACGGGAGAAGCATTTCCGATTGCAGACCCGGTGCAGCAGGATGAACTTACGTTGCACACTGCTTTCTCGGCGTCGCAAAACGGGCAGCTGGCCTATTTGGAAGGTAGCGATACCGCAGTCCACGAATTGGTCTGGCTTGATCGCAGCGGGAAGAACGTCGGAGCGATTCCGGGAGCGGGCGCTTACGTCTCTCCGCGGATTTCGCCGGACGGAAAAAGCGTGCTGTACACGCTCAGCTCCGCCGGATTTGATATCTGGAGATACGACATTGCGCGCGGCGTGAAAACGCGACTGACGTTTGGTGGCGCTTCCGGAATAGGGAACTTGTATCCAGTGTGGTCGCCGGACGGGCAGCGGATGAGTTACACGACCGTGCGAAGCGGGAAGTTTGGATTTGTTCAAAAACCCGTGGATGGTTCAGGGAGCGAAGAGTTGGTTCTTGAAAGCAGCGCGCACGTGAAGTATGTGGACGACTGGTCGCCTGACGGAAAGTTCCTCGTATACCAAGATTACCAGCATGGAGCCGCGGGGATTTTCGCAGTACCGCTGAGCGGTGAGCGAAAGCCGTTTGCGGTACAACAGGATCCGGTGTTCACAATGCTACGCGCCGCCTTTTCACCAGACGGCAAGTGGCTGGCGTATTGTTCGAGCGAAGCCGGAGAGTTGAGGGTGTATGTCGTACCTTTTCCCGGGCCGGGAGGAAAGTGGCAGGTGTCCGCCGGCGGCGGGGACAGCCCTCGCTGGAGGCGCGATGGCAAGGAGCTGTTCTATTTGTCGATGGACAACAAAATTATGGCTGCGGAGGTCAAGACCGTGGGCGCAAGCTTTTCGATCGGAGACGTGAAACCCTTGTTTGAGACGCAGGTGTACCGGGCCCTTGTTGGCGCGTACGACGTCAGCGCGGATGGGCAGCGGTTTCTGATCGTGTACGAACCAGGGCAGCCTAATGCGGCGATCAGCCTGGTGGAGAATTGGGATGCAGAGCTGAAGAAGAGATGAATTTTGGGAGTGAAGGTAGGGCGCGGGAAGCAGTGTATGATTGGAGAGAAGAAGCGAAAGAAAGAGAAAGGATAACGCAGAGGACGCGGAGTTAGCGTAGAGGAAGAGAAGAGGGCACGATGAATCGTGCCCCTACAAGAAAAGGAAAGAATGGCGACGCCGGGGAATAAACTGACGCGGGATGCGGCTTACAAGGTGAACATACCTTTGTATGAGGGGCCGCTGGATCTCTTGCTGGATTTGATTAAGAAGCAGGAGATGAATATTCATGACATTCAGATTTCGCTGATCACGGCGCAATATCTGGAATATTTGCACAAGCTCGAAGAGTTGAATGTGGACGTGTCGGCGGATTTTATTTATATGGCGGCGACGCTGATCTACATCAAGTCGAAGATGCTTTTGCCGCCTGATCCTTTGGGTGCCGAAGAGGGGCCGGAGGGCGATCCGCGGGCGGAGTTGGTGCAGAGGCTGGTGGAGCACGAGAAATTCAAGAATGCGGCGCAGCTTTTGTATCAGAAGCAGCAGGTGGAAGAGAACGTGTGGTCAGTGCCCGACAAGTCGCTTTATAACGACGAGGGGACTGAGGGCGAGCTGGTTGTTTCGCTTGTGGATTTGGTGAAGGTGTTTCAGCAGGTTTTGGAGCGGCGGAAGGAAATCACCCGGATTGAACTGCATCACGAGCAATTTACTGTGGCGCAGATGATTGCGGCTTTGCGGGCGCAGATTTTGGCTAGCGCGGACAACATGGTGAACTTGATTCAGTTTTTTGAGGCTTGCCCTTCGCGGCACGCGATGATTGTGGCGTTTCTGGCGGTTTTGGAAATGGTGAAATTGCAGGCGGTGGGGTTGGCGCAGGAGAAACAGTTTGGGGAGATTGTGGTGAAGAAGGGGAAGTCGTTTGATGTGATTTTTGACGAGGCGGGCGGGATAAAGCAGATTGATGAGGAATATAGATAGCGACTAGTAGGTAGTGAATAGTGGGTAGAAAGAAAAAGAGAGCTCAACACAGAGTTCACAGAGAAGAGTAAAAAAGAAGACGAGATTCAGGATTCGCAGGGAAGAGAGAGTTCAGCATGACGAATGAAGAGAGAAAAGCGGCACTGGAAGCGATTATTTATGCGGCGGATGAGCCGGCGACGATTGAGCAGCTGGCGAAGGCGCTGGGCGAGGAGAAGCTTGTGGTGCAGGCTTCGCTCGACGAGTTGGTGGCGAGCTATGGCTCGGAAGAGCGGGGGATCGAGATTCGGGCTGTGGCTGGCGGGTACAAGCTTTATACGAAGCCGCAGCAGCATGATGTGGTGCGGAGATTTATCAAGAGTTTGCGGCCGCCTTTGCGGTTGACGATGCCGGCGCTCGAGACTTTGGCGGTGATTGCTTATAAGCAGCCGGTTACCTCGCCGGAGATTTCGGAGATTCGCGGAGTGAATACTTCGGGAGTGATCAGCACGCTTTTGGATAAGCGGTTGATTACTACCGCGGGGCGCAAGGAAGTGATTGGGCGGCCAATTCTCTATAAGACTTCGAAGGAATTTTTGATGCGGTTTGGGTTGAGCGATTTGGAGGAGTTGCCGAGTTTGAAGGAGTTTGAGGCTTTGGCGCGCGAGGCGCTGGGAAGCGATGAGGGTGTAGCGCCAACTTCGTCTGAAGATTATCAGGGAGGAGACGCGCGCGAGAGCGTTTCACACGAGGGTGCGACATCCGACGAGCATACGCATGAGAGTGCGGCTGATGCGATTGCCCATGTTGAAGAGAAACTCGCGGAAGCTGAGGAACTTCGCGAAGAGGAAGTTGCCGCGACCTCAGAGGGAATGCCCGCGGGGCAGTTGGATGAAGAGCCGCCGGCAGTTAAGTCCACGGCTGCAGGAGAATAGAAGAAAAGGAATTTACACAGAGATCGCAGAGCGCGCGGAGTTCGCAGAGAAGAGAGAAGAGAGAAGAAGGCGCCGCGACGGAACTGGCACTACGAACGGTTTGATTTTGCCAACCTACGGTAGGGCACGATGAATCGTGCCCCTACAAGAAAAGACGAAATGCTGGAACGATTGCAGAAGATTATTGGGCGGGCGGGGATTGCTTCGCGGAGGCATGCGGAGCAACTTATTTTGAGCGGACAGGTACGCGTGAACGGCGTTGTCGTGCGCGAGTTGGGGACTAAGGCGGATATTGCTACCGACAAGATTGAGGCGGCTGGTCGGACAGTAGGAGTCGGAACGGCGCCGCAGAGGAATATATATTTGGCTTTGCATAAACCGCCGGAAGTGGTTTCGACGATGGCCGATCCCGAGGGGCGGAAGACTCTGCGGAATTGTTTGCGCGGATTGCCGGAGCGCGTGTTTCCGGTGGGGAGTTTGGAGTATGCGGCGTCCGGGTTGGTGTTCTTGACGAATGATGGTGATTTGGCGGCGGAGATGTTGAAGAACTGGGCGCATATCGAGCAGGTGTATCACGTCAAAGTGAAGGGGATGCTGACTTTGGCGGATTTGGACCGTATTGGAAAAGAAGTTGGCGTGAGGATGAAGACGGTGCGGCAGCCGGATGCTACGCGGGGGCGGGCGGCGAATTTTTGGTATGAAGTACGGATGCGAGATTCGAAGAAAGATGAGCTTCGGCGGCTTTTGATGAAGGAAATGCATCCGATGGAGAAGTTGATGCGAATTGGGTTGGGAGCGCTGACCGTTGAGGGATTGCCGCGTGGGCGGTACCGGTTGTTGAAAGAGAAGGAAGTGGAAGAGTTGCGGAGGAGCGCTAAGCCGGGGAATAAAGACGATTTGCGATTTGAGGAAGACAAGAGAGTTTTCACACAGAGGCAGCAGAGGACTCAGTGGCCGCAGCGAACGGAAAGACCAGAGAGAACGGAGAGGCCGGAGAGAAGTCATACACCTCACAAAACGGAGAGGCCGCAAAGAAGCGGGATGCCGCCGAAAACGGAATGGCCGCGGAGAAGTCATGGGTCGCAGAAAGCGGAGGGGCCCCGGAGAAGTCATGGACCGCAGAAGAGTGAGAGGTCGCATAGAAGTCAGAAGCCGCAGAGAACAGGACGAGACAGAAAGTCGCCGGGCGGAAGACCGGTCCCACCGAGAAACTAGTTTACGCTTGCAGGAAATATCGCGCTGATGGCTCTTGAACGATTGCAAAAAATAATGGCGGCTTGTGGGGTGGCGTCGCGGCGCAAGGCGGAAGAAATTATTTTGGCTGGGCGAGTGACGCTGAATGGCGAAGTTGTACGCGAGCTTGGGACGAAGGCTGATCTCGAGCTGGATGCTATCTGCGTGGACGGCGTGGCGATCGCGAAGCCGGAGAAGCTGCTTTATTTTATGTTGAACAAGCCGAAGGGGTATGTGACGACGGTGAGCGATCCTGAAGGGCGGCCGACGGTGGTGCAGATTTTGGGTAAGAGCGTGGGCAGGGTCTATCCCGTGGGGCGTCTGGATTATGCGAGCGAGGGATTGCTGTTGATGACGAATGACGGTGCGCTTGCGGCGCGAATGATGAAGGCTGGGTCGCACATGCCAAAGACGTATTTGGTGAAGGTGAGCGGAAAGCCGGACGAGAAGAGGATTGCGCGGTTGCGGACGGGGATA
>Ga0210394_10002070_pt1 | contig 28809 bp, 26 predicted proteins | sample IncBWC12MmetaG_FD_160121 | JGI IMG/M metagenome (GOLD analysis project Ga0210394, IMG submission 160121) | Forest soil microbial communities from Barre Woods Harvard Forest LTER site, Petersham, Massachusetts, United States - Inc-BW-C-12-M | ecosystem: Environmental > Terrestrial > Soil >...
CGCACTCGGCGCTCATTGTGCTCGAAGCGGCGCGGCTGCCCGCGGGGCTCATCCTGCAACTACGCCGCGCGGACGGCGCCGCGCTCGCCGTGACCGATCTCGCCGTGAGTATCGACGGCCGCACCGTGCCGGCGACGGTCGCCGGCCCGCAGCGCTGGTCGGTACCGTGGCCGCAGCCGCTCACGGACGGCGCTCACCGCCTCGAGGTGCAGGTCGCCCACGACGGCATCCGCGAGGTGCTCGACGGCACCATCGCCACCACCGCTGCGGCGGCCGCACCCGCCGCCGCCGGCGGCCCGCTGCACGCTCACCAGCAGCTGCTCTGGTGGATCCTCAACATCACCATCGTGTTCATCGCGGCGATCGCGATCTCGCGACGCATGTCGTGAGCGGCCGGCCGCGGCGCGCGGCGCGGGTGACGCGCGCTCACTGCGCGGTCAGCGCCTTCAGGAAGCGATAGTAGAACAGGTTGCCCTGGTAGAAGGCGGCGACGCGCACGCGCTCATCGCGTCCGTGGGCGTGCATGTCGTCGCGATCCACCGCGATGCCGGCAACGCCGTAGGTTGGCAGCCCCGCCGCCCGCGTGTAGATGCCGTCGGTGGCGCCGGCATTCATGAAGGGCACCACCGGCAGGCCGGGCCAGATCGCAGCCACGGTGCTCTCGAGGGGCTTGACGACCTGCGGCAGAAGCGGTGAGGGGGGCAGCACGCGCTGCGCAGGAGCAGTAGCGGAGACCGTGCCGTCGTCGGCCACGTAGCGCACCGTGATGCCCGGGTCGCTCACTACCCGGATCAGCTCCTGACGTACTTCCTCCTTGGAGTGCCCCGGCAGAATGCGGCAGTTCACCACCGCTTCGGCACGCTGCGGCAGCGCATTGTTCGCGTGCCCGCCGTTGAGGCGGGTCGCGACGCAGGTGGTGTGCAGCAGCGAGTTCAACTCCGGGTCGCGCGACAGCCGCGCGACCGCCTGCGCATCGACGGGCGTACCCGCAACCGCACGCATGTCCGCCGCCGCCTGCCCGCTGCTGGCCGCGGCCATGCGCTGGAAGTAGCCGCGCGTCACCTCGTTGAGCTCGACCGGGAAGGAGTACCTGCCGATGCTGAGCAGCCCCTGCGCCAGCTGGTAGATGGCGTTGTCGGGCCGCGGCAGCGAGCTGTGGCCGCCGCGGTTGGTAACGCTCAGCTGGTAATCCGCATACATCTTCTCGGTGGCGCTCAAGGCGAATTGCTGCGGCACCCCGTGCTCGGAGGTGATCGAGTAGCCGACCAGGCCGTCGTGATTGAGCACGAACTCCGCGTCGATCAGCTCGCGGTGGGTGGTGAGCAGCCATTGCACCCCGTTGCAGCAACCGCCCTCCTCGTCCGCGGTGAGCGCCAGGATGACGTCGCGCGCCGGACGGTAGCCCTCGCGCTTCATGCGCAGCAGCGTGGTAGCCATGATGGCATCGCCGCTCTTCATGTCGAGCGAGCCGCGCCCGTAGAAGTAGCCGTCCTTCTCGATGAGCTTGAAGGGATCGGTGCTCCAGTCCTCGCGCCGCGCCTCCACCACGTCGAGATGGCCGATCAGCAATACCGGCTTGTGCCTGCCCGCGCCGTGCAGCCGCACCACCAGATTCTTCTTGCGCTCGTTCGGTCCCAGCACCATGACATCGGCAGCCGCAAAGCCGGCAGCGCGAAAGCGCATCGCCACGGCTTCGGCGGCCGCGGTGACGTTACCGCTCGAGTCGGTGGTGTTGATGTCCATCAGCTGGCGCTAGATGTCGTGGGCCAGCGCGTCCGCGGCCTGCTGGCCGCTCGCGCCGGAGGTCGCGGCGGGCGCCGCCGGGGGAGCCGCGGCGGCCGCGACGGTCCCGGCGAGGCAGGGCGCCAGCGCCACCAGCAGCGCGGCGGCGGCCGCGGAGACGCAGCGGCGCCTCACCGTGCGCTCTTCCCGGGAGCGACCACCAGCAGCCGGAACGAGCCGGGCAGCAGCGGCGGCCGCGGGTGTGGCTGTTCGGCGGTCGGCGCGGGCGGCGGCCCGAAGTCGGCGGTCACCAGGAAGATGCGGTGGGTGCGCGGATCGAGCGCCATGGTGCGCGCCCCGCGCTGCGTCGGCACCGATTGCGCGACCTCGGGCGCCCCGTCAGGGTTCACCCGCACGGCGGTCAGCACCCCTTCCCCGCAGGAGGCGAAGGCGAGTCGTGCTGCGGGATCGAAGACGGCGGCGTCGACGCCTGCGCCGATCGGCGCGCTACCCAGCACCCGTCCGGAAACTGCATCGACGACCGTCATCACCTTGTTGCCGCACACGGCGAACAGCCGCCGCGCGAAACGATCGAGGGCGAGTCCGCTCGGCCCCTCGCAGCCGGTGAGCGGCCAGACGCTCATTACCTTGAGGTCGCGCGGATCGATCACCGCGATGCTGTTCTTGTCCTCGAGGTTCACGTAGACCGGGCCGGCGCCGTCGCTCGCGGCGAACTCCGGCCTGGCATCGAGCGCGATGGTGCCGGCCACCTCGCCGCTGACGGCCTCCACCGCCGTGACGTTGCGGCCGCGGCCGTTGAAGGTGAACACGCGGCGCGCGCCGCGATGATAGAGAATCGCGTCGGGATTCTCGCCGCTGGCCCTGACCTCCTGCAGTCGCGCGAGCGTCTTCAGGTCGAACACCACGATCGTGCCCGCCCTGCCGGCACTGATATAACCGCGACCCAGATCGGGCGCGAGCGCAATGCCGTGCACGCCAGGGGTGTCGCCGACCTCACCCACCACGCGCAGCCTCGCGGCATCGACCATCAGCACGCGCGTGCCGTGGGAGATGAACAGGCGGTGACTCTCGGGCGCGAACGCCAGGTAGTCCCAGCCCTCATCGCCCGGCAGCGGCACCTGCTGCGCGAGCCGGTAGTGCGCGCCGTCAGTGACGGCGGCGGCCGGCGCGGCGCCGGTCGTCACGGCGCACGCAGCCGCGCACAGGCAGGCGCTGTATCGACGCGCTCGATGCCGCATCGAATGTTCTCCTGGCGTTAGTGAATCAACCGCGCACAAAGATCGAGCAGCGGCGCGGGCAACACCCCGAGCAGCAGCACCGCCGCGGCGTTCACGCCGAGTGCGAGGCGCACGCCCGGCTCGCGCGACGCGGCCGGCCGCGACCCCGCCGGCTCATCGAAGTACATCAGCTTGATGACGCGCAAGTAATAGTACGCGCCGACCACCGACATGGCGGCGGCAAGCACCACCAGCCACAGGTGCTGCGTCTCCCACAGCGCCTGGAAGATGCGCAGCTTCGCCCAGAAGCCGACGAACGGCGGCACCCCGGCGGTGGAAAACATCAGCCCCAGCATCACGGCGGCGAGCAGCGGATCGCGCTGGTGCAGGCCCTTGTAGTCCTCGAGCCGGTCCGCCTCGAAGCCCTTGGCACTGCTGAGCAGGATCACGCCGAAGGAGCCGAGCGCCACCAGCACGTACACCAGCGTGTAGTAGAGCGCCGCGGCATAGCCGTCCGGGGTCCCGGCCACGAAGCCGAGCAGGATGAAACCGATGTTGGCGATGGTCGAGTACGCCAGCAGCCGCTTGAGGTTGGTCTGCACCAGCGCCACCACGTTGCCCACCACCAGCGTGAGCACCGCGAGCGCGGCCAGCATCTGGGTCCACTCGGCCGTGGTGCCAGCCAGCCCCTGCGCCAGCAGCCGCAGCGTGAGCGCGAAATACGCGATCTTCGGCACCGTGCCGATGAACAGCGTGACGCTGGTCGGGGCGCCCTCGTACACGTCCGGCAGCCACATGTGGAACGGCACCGCGCCGAGCTTGAAGGCCACCGCCACCACGATGAAGGCGAGCCCGAGCACCACCCCGGGTTTGAGCGGCGCATGCAGCGCGCCGGCGATCACGCCCAGGTCGAGCGTGCCGGTGAGCCCGTAGATCAGCGACATGCCGTACAGCAGCGCGCCGGAAGCGATCGCTCCGAGCACGAAATACTTCATGGCCGCTTCGGCGGCCACCCCCGAGTCGCGGTCGAACGCCACCATGGAGTACACCGACAGCGCCAGCAGCTCGACGCCGAGGTACACCGTCAGCAGGCTGTTGGCGGAAATGAGCACGAAGATGCCGAGCAGCGCGGTGAGCGCCAGCACGTAGTATTCGCCGCGCAGGATGTTGCGGTTCTCCAGGTAGGCCCGTGAGTACAGCAGCGCGAGCGCGACGCACAGGAAGCCGGCGAGCTTTAGCACGAAGCCGAGCTCGTCCGCCACGTACATGCCGGCGAACAGCAGCGTGCGCTGCGGCACGTGTGCGTAGAGCAGCGTGAGCGCTGCGCCCACGGCGAGCGCCAGCAGCGTGAGCGTGCCGGTGAGTCCGCGGCGGCGCTCGCCGGCGAACACCTCGACGAGCAGGATCACGCAGATGGCGCACCCTAGCCAGATCTCCGGCACGGCCGGGGCGAGGCTGACGAGCTGTGGCGCTGGTTCGTGCATGGCGGTGGCGGCGTGTCCTTCCGAGGGTGTTAGAGCTTGCTGGCGAGCGCCTGGGTCAGCAGGTGATGGATGCTCGGCTGCATGACCTTCAGCAGCGGCGCCGGCCACACCCCCACCAGCAGCACCGCCAGCGCCAGCGCCCCGAGCACCACGAACTCGCGACCGTTCACATCCTCGAGCGCCGCGACGCGCGGGCTGGTCACCGGACCGAACACCACGCGCTTCACCAGCCACAGCGTGTAGGCGGCGCCCAGCACCAGCGTGACCGCCGCCAGCGCCGAGTACCAGAAGCTCGCGCGGAAGCTGGCGATGATCACCAGGAACTCGCCGACGAAGCCCGAGGTGCCGGGCAGCCCGGTGTTGGCGAGCGCGAACAGCACCATGAAGGCGGCGAACACCGGCATGGTGTTGACCACGCCGCCGTAGTCGGCGATCTGCCGGCTATGCAGCCGGTCGTACAGCACCCCGACGCACAGGAACAGCGCGCCGGAGATCAGGCCGTGGGAGATCATCTGCATCATCGCGCCGTCGAGCCCCATGCCGGCGCCGGTGCTGCTGCCGGTGTGGCGCACGATCTCGTAGATCACGAAGGCGCCGAGCGTCACGAAGCCCATGTGGGCGATCGAGGAGTAGGCAATCAGCTTCTTCATGTCCTGCTGCACCAGCGCGACGAAGCCGATGTAGATCACCGCGATCAGCGACAGCGCGATCAGCGCCAGGTCGAGCTCGCGGCTCGCGTCCGGGGTGACCGGCAGGGAAAAGCGCAGGAAGCCGTAGCCGCCCATCTTCAGCATGATGGCCGCGAGGATCACCGAGCCGCCGGTGGGCGCCTCGACGTGCGCATCGGGCAGCCAGGTGTGCACCGGCCACATCGGCACCTTGACGGCGAACGCCAGCAGGAAGGCGGCGAAGATCCAGCGCTGCTCGGGCAGGGCGAGCGGCAGCGCCTGGAAGGCGGCGATCGCGTAGCTGCCGCACTTGACGTACATGTAGATGAGCGCCGCCAGCATGAACACCGAGCCGAGGAAGGTGTAGAGGAAGAACTTGATGGTGGCGTACACGCGGCGCGGGCCGCCCCAGATGCCGATGATCAGGAACATCGGGATCAGCATCGCTTCCCAGAAGAAATAGAACAGCAGCGCGTCGGTGGCGCAGAACACCCCGATCATCAGCCCTTCCATGATGAGGAACGCGGCGTAGTACTGCGCCACGCGGGTGGTGATGACGCTCCAGCCGGCGATCACCACCGGCACCGTCATGAAGGCGGTAAGCACGATGAGCGGCAGCGAGATGCCATCGACGCCGAGCGCGTAGTGCGCGTTGAAGCGCGGGATCCACGGCAGCACCTCGGTGAACTGCGGCGCGGCGCTCACGGTGCTGAAGTGCGTCCACAGCGGCACCGACAGCAGCAGCGTCGCGAGCGTCGCGGCGAGCGCCAGCCAGCGCCCGGCGGCGATGCGGCGCTCGCCGAGCAGCAGCACCAGCAGCCCGGCGCCGATCGGCAGCCAGACGAGGGTCGACAGTAGGCCGTGCAGGTTTGGGGTCACGTGTCGTGGCGCCTCGTCAGGTGTAGGTGTGCGCCAGGAACCAGCCGAGCAGCAGCGCCAGTCCGATCATCATCCAGAACGCATACGAGTACAGGTAGCCGCTCTGCACGCGCCGCAGCAGCCCGCCCAAGCCGCTGACCGCCTCGGCCGTGCCGTCCACCATGACGCCATCGATCAGTCCCTGGTCACCACCCTTCCACAGGCCGACGCCGATCAGACGCGTGAGCGCGGCCAGCACGTGCTCGTTGAACCAGTCGAAGTAGTACTTGTTGGTCAGCAGCGAGTACAGCCAGTGGGCGCGCCGGGCGGCATCCGCGGCGAGCGCCGGCCGCCACAGGAAACACACCCAGGCAGTGGCCGCGCCGGCGAGCGCCAGCGCGAACGGCAGTGAGAACAGGCCCTGCAGCCCCGCCTGCAGCGCGCCACCGAACTCGGCGCCGACCCTGGCGACGACGTCGTTCGCCGGCAGCACGAAAATCGAAGTGCCGAAGTAGCCGCCGAACAGCACCGAGCCGACCGCGAGCGCGCCGCTCAGCACCGCGGGGATGGCTAGCGCGATGAGCGGCAGCGTCACCACCCAGGGGCTCTCGTGCGGATCGTGGTCGGCGCCGTGGCCGGGATCGGGCCCGGCGTGCGGGTCAGCCCCCGCCGGCGCCTCGTGCCCGGTCTCAGCGTGCGCCTCGCGGAAGCGCTCCGGGCCGTGGAAGGTCATGAACATCATGCGGAAGGTGTAGAGCGCAGTGACGAACACGCCAAGCAGCACGCACCAGTAGGCGTAGCCGCTGCCGAAGCGATGCGCTGCGCCCACCGCGTCGATGATCGCGTCCTTGGAATAGAAGCCGGCGAAGAACGGCGTGCCGACGAGCGCCAGCGCGCCGATCCAGCAGGTCACCGCGGTGATCGGCAGGTACCTGGCGAGGCCGCCCATCCTGCGCATGTCCTGCTCGTGGTGCAGGGCGATGATCACCGAGCCGGCCGCGAGGAACAGCAGCGCCTTGAAGAAGGCGTGGGTCATGAGATGAAAGATCGCCGCGCCGTAGGCGGAGGCGCCGAGCGCCACCGTCATGTAGCCGAGCTGCGAGAGCGTCGAGTAGGCGATGACCCGCTTGATGTCGTTGTTCACCACGCCCAGCAACCCCATGAACAGCGCGGTGGTCGCGCCGATCACCAGCACGAACGACAGCGCCCCTTCCGAGTACTCGAACAGTGGTGACATGCGCGCCACCATGAAAATGCCCGCGGTCACCATGGTGGCGGCGTGAATCAGCGCCGAGATGGGCGTCGGGCCTTCCATCGAGTCGGGCAGCCAGACGTGCAGCGGCACCTGCGCCGACTTGCCCATTGCGCCGATGAACAGGCAGACGCAGATGAGGGTGAGGGCGTTCACGCTGGTGGCGGAAGTCAGCGGCACCAGCACGTGCGCCATGTGCGGAGCGGCGTAAAAGGCGGCGCGGTAGTCGAGCGAGTTGCTCAGCCAGGCGATGCCGGCGATCCCCAGCACGAAGCCGAAGTCGCCGATACGGTTGACGATGAACGCCTTGAGCGCGGCGAAGGTCGCGGTCGGCCGCGTGTACCAGAAGCCGATCAGCAGGTACGACACCACGCCGACCGCCTCCCAGCCGAAGAACAGCTGCATGAAGTTGTTCGCCATCACGAGCATCAGCATGGCGAAGGTGAACAGTGAGATGTAGCTGAAGAAGCGCGTGTAACCCGGATCGTCGTGCATGTAGCCGATGGTGTAGACGTGCACGCACAGCGACACGAAGGTCACCACCGCCATCATCAGCGCCGTCAGCCGATCGACGAGGAAGCCGACCTCCATGTGCATGCCATCGCTCACCAGCCAGGTGTACACCGCACCGTCGTAGGCCGGCGCGCCGTCCCAGTAGATCTGCTTCAGCACCAGCAGCGACAGCCCAAAGGAGACCGCCACCGCCAGGCAGGTCACGGTGTGCGCAGCGGCGCGCCCGATGACGCGCCCGCCGAGGCCGGCGATCAGCGCGGCCACGAGTGGCAGCAGCGCTATGGCGAGCAGCACGTCGGGGTTGAGCGCCGGCACCGTCAGCCCTTCAGCGTGTTCAGGTCTTCGACGTTGATGCTGCGCCGCTCGCGGAACAGCACCACCAGGATCGCAAGTCCGATGGCTGACTCGGCCGCCGCCACCGTGAGGATGAAGAACACGAACACCTGCCCGTTGATGTCACCGAGGTAGCGCGAGAAGGCGATGAAATTGAAGTTGGCGGCGAGCAGCAGCAGTTCCACGCACATCAGCAGCAGGATGACGTTCTTGCGGTTGAGGAAGATGCCGGCCACCGCCACCGAGAACAGCACGCCCGAGAGCGTCAGCAGCTGCGCCAGCGTGATCACGGGCCTGGCTCCGCGTCCATGCGCACGATGCGCACGCGGTCGGCGGCGCGCACCGCCACCTGCGCGGCGACGTCCTGCTGCTTGTAGCCGGCGCGGCGTCGCAGGGTCAGGGCGATGGCGGCGACGATCGCGACCAGCAGCAGCATGGCCGCCAGCTCCAGCGGGTAGGCGTAGCGCGTGTACAGCACGCTGCCGAGCTCGAGCGTGTTGCTGTAGCCGGCCGGCTCAGGTGCGCCGCCGTGGCCGGCATCGACGCCGAGCGCGCCGCGCACCCACACCACCCCGACGATCTCGACGATCACGGCCAGCGCGGTCAGGACGCCCAGCCAGGCGAAGCGCGTGAACCCCTGCCGCAGCTCCGCCAGGTTGATGTCGAGCATCATCACCACGAACAGGAACAGCACCATCACCGCGCCGACGTACACCAGCACCAGCACCACCGCCAGGAACTCCGCCTCCACGAGCAGCCAGATGGCCGCGGAGGTGACGAAGCACAGCACCAGCGCCAGTGCCGAGTACACCGGGTTGCGTGAGCCGATCACCCCGAGCGCCGCCAGGGTGAGGATCGCGGCGAACAGGTAGAACAGTCCCTGGATCAGCATCGGCCGCGCTCCGCGGCGGGCTTGGCGGCGCGCGCGCTCATCGGTACGGGGCGTCCACGGCCCTGTCGGCGGCGATCATCGCCTCGTAGCGCTCGCCGACCGCGAGCAGCTTGTCCTTGCTCATGATGTTCTCGCCGCGCCGCTCCATGTGGTACTCGTGGATGCGCGTCAGCACGATGGCGTCCACCGGGCAGGCCTCCTCGCAGAAGCCGCAGTAGATGCACTTGAACAGGTCGATGTCGTAGCGGGTCGTGCGCCGCGTGCCGTCGGGCGCCACGTCCGAGTCGATGGTGATGCACACCGCCGGGCACACCGCCTCGCACAGCTTGCAGGCGATGCAGCGCTCCTGACCGTTCGCGTAGCGGCGCAGCGCATGCAGGCCGCGAAAGCGCGGCGACTGCGGGGTCTTCTCCTCGGGGTAGTTGAGCGTGTACTTCTTCTGGAAGAGCGTGCGGCGCGTCAGCCACAGGCCCCTGAGCAGCTCGGGCAGCAGGAAGGTCTTGAAAGGATTGAGCCGCATCGATTGCTCCGGTCAGTGATACCAGGGACGCGCCCACGGTCCGATGCGGTACACCGCCAGCAGCATCTCCACGCCGATCCATACCAGCGTCACCGGGATCAGCGACTTCCAGCCCAGGCGCATGATCTGGTCGTAACGGTAGCGCGGGAAGGTTGCGCGGAACCACAGGAACAGGAACACCAGCCCGAACACCTTGATGAACAGCCACAGGAAGCTCGGCTGGCCGAGGAAGCTCGCGCCGAGCCCCAGCGGGTAACCCTCGAGCGGCCCCTGCCAGCCGCCGAAGAAAAACACCGCGGTGAGCGTCGAGATCAGGATCATGTTGGCGTATTCGGCGAGGAAGAACAGCGCGAAGGCGATGCCCGAGTACTCGACGTGGAAGCCGGCGACGATCTCCGACTCCCCTTCCGCGACGTCGAACGGCGCGCGGTTGGTCTCCGCCACCCCGGAGATGAAGTACACCATCAGCAGCGGGAACAGCCAGAACCAGTTCCACGAGCCGATGCCGCCCGCCTGGGTCGCAACGATGACGCCGAGGTTCATGCTGCCGGTCGCCATCAGCACCCCGACCAGCGCGAAGCCCATGGCGATCTCGTACGCCACCATCTGCGCCGCCGAACGCATCGCGCCGAGGAAGGCGTACTTCGAGTTGGCCGCCCAGCCGGCGATGATCACGCCGTAGACGCCCATCGAGGTCAGCGACAGCAGGTACAGCAGGCCCGCATCGGCGTGCGACACCACCACCGTCGGGGACAGCGGGATCACCGCCCAGGCGGCGAACGCCGGCACCAGCGCAATGATCGGCGCGAGGCGGAACAGCAGCTTGTTGGCCTTCGCCGGGATGATGACTTCCTTCATCAGGAGCTTCAGCACATCGGCAAAGGGCTGGCCGACTCCGGGCAGCAGGCCGAACAGGCGCACGCGGTTCGGGCCGCGGCGCAGCTGCATCCAGCCGATGACCTTGCGCTCCCACAGCGTGAGCATCGCCACGCAGACGATCAGCACCACCGTGATGAGCAGAATCAGCCCGGTGGACTGCACGTAGCCGGGCAGCGAGAGCCATGTGGTTGTGAGCTGCTCGATCACCGCGGGCTGCCCTCTTCAGTAGCTCACGGGCGCGCTGCGGCCGTCGCGCGTGCGCTGCAGCGATGGCGCGCGCCGCACCACCGCATCGCTCTGGTACATGGGCACATCCGGCAGCGGCGCGGCGCTTGGCTGCGCACCATCCGCGGCGGCCGCCACGCTGTGGCTGCCCCGGTAAGGCGCGCTCGCCTGCCCGCCACTCAGCTCGCGAACTTCGGCGAGCACCTCGTCCGAGGACTGGTAGTCGAAGCCGGGGAGGTTCAGCAGGTTGCCGAGCACCCGCAGCACCTTCCAGGCGGGGCGCGCCTCGCCCACCGGCTCGGCCGCGCCGGCACTCGTCTGCCACAGCCCCTCGCAGTTGACGTAGCTGCCGCTGGTCTCGGCGAAGGTGCCGATGGGCAGCAGCACGTGCGCGATGCGCTTGAGCTCCTCGCTCGCGTACGGGGTCAGCGCGACCACCAGCTCCGCGCGCGCCAGCGTGCGCGCGCTGTCAGGTTCAGCCATGTCGAACGAGGGCTCGAGCGCTCCGCACAGCAGGTAGGCGCGCAGCGGCTGCTGCAGCATCGCGCCTGCGTCGAGTCCGGCGGGCGTCACCGCCTTGCCGCCCGCCTGGCGATGCGGCACGGCGCCGGCGAGGTAAGCGCCGGCGGCATTGCCGCCCTCGGCGATGCGCCCGTAGCTCGCCCCGGCGAGCTGCGCCAGTCCCGCCGCGAGCGCGCGCAGCTCGGCGAACTGCGCATGCCGTGCGGCGAGTGCACCGAGCCACACCGCACGCCGCTCAGCCCCGAGCAGCGCCTGCGCCGCGGCGCGGTGCGTCTCGCTCACGCGCGCCGCCGCGACCGCCGCGGCCAGGTGCGCGGGCAGCGCCGCGCCGGTGGCGGCCGCGACCGCCGCCAGCACCGCCGCCAGCTCCGCCACCATATCGGCGGGGGCGGCAACTAGGTACGACTTCACCGGGAAGAGGTAGGCGAAGCGCTGCGGGTTGAGGAACGCCACCGCGGCACCGCGCTGGGCGGCCTTGCGTACGCGGTGCGCCAGGATCGGCGCCTCGCGGCGCAGATTCGAGCCGACGATGAACAGCCCCTGCAGCGCATCCACCTCGGCGAGACGCAGCCCGAGCGCGGGGAACGGCGGATCGGCCGCCTGGTCGCGGAAATCCGCCTGCCGCAGCCGGTGATCGATGTTGTGCGTGCCGAGGCCGCGCGCCAGGCGCGCCGCCAGGTACAGCTCCTCGACGGTGGCGCAGCTGCTGGCGAGCACGCCGAGGGAGGCGGCGCGCTCGCGCAAGCCTTCCGCGGCGCGCATCAGCGCCGGCTCCCAGTCGCTCGCCACCCAGCCGCCGCTCTCGCGCAGCAGCGGCCGCTGCAGGCGGTCGGCACTGTAGATGCCCTCGTAGCTGAAGCGGTCGCGGTCGGCGATCCACACCTCGTTGATCGCCTCGTTCTCGCGCGGCACGACGCGCATCAGCCGCCCGCGCAGCACGTGGCCGAACAGGTTGCTGCCGACCGCATCGTGCGGGGAGATCAGCGGCGCCGAGCTCATCTCCCAGGCGCGCGCGGTGAAGCGGTAGGGCTTGGAGACCAGCGCACCGACCGGGCACAGGTCGATGACGTTGCCGGAGAGCTCGTGATTCACGGTGCTCTCGATGTAGGTGCGTATCTCCATGTGCTCGCCGCGGCCGATGGTGCCGAGCTCCTGCACGCCGGCGATCTCCTCGGTGAAGCGCACGCAGCGCGTGCACTGGATGCAGCGCGTCATGTCGGTGGCGATCAAGGGACCCAGGTTCTCGTCGGCCACCGCGCGCTTGCCCTCGTTGTAGCGCGACACGTCGCGCCCGAAGCCGACCGCCAGGTCCTGCAGCTCGCACTCCCCGCCCTGGTCGCAGATCGGGCAGTCGAGCGGATGGTTGATGAGCAGGAACTCCATCACCGCACGCTGGGCGCCGATGGCGCGCGGCGAGCGGGTGAACACCTTCATGCCTTCCGTCACCGGCGTGGCGCAGGCCGGCAGCGGCTTGGGCGCCTTCTCGACCTCCACCAGGCACATGCGGCAGTTGGCCGCCACCGCGAGCTTCTCGTGGTAGCAGAAGCGCGGCACGTACACGCCGCTGCGGTCGGTGGCGCGGATGATCATCTCGCCCTTCCTGGCCTGCACCGGCACGCCGTCGACCTCGATGTTGACCACCTCATCCGCCATGACAATCCCCGTGCGCCCGTGTCACGCCGCCTCTGCTCCCAGCTGCTCGGCGACCAGGCTGCGGCCGCCGTGGTCGATCATGTATTCGAATTCATGCCGGTAGTGCTTGAGGAAGCTCTGCACCGGCCAGGCGGAGGCATCGCCGAAGGCGCAGATGGTATGCCCCTCGATGCGGTTGGCCACGTCGAGCAGCAGCGCGAGCTCCTCGCGCCGCGAGGCGCCGGCGAGCACCCGCTGCAGCATGCGGTTCATCCAGCCGGTGCCCTCGCGGCACGGGGTGCACTGGCCGCAGGACTCGGCCATGTAGAAACGCGAGATGCGCTCGAGCACCCGCACCATGCAGGTGGTCTCGTCCATGACGATGGCAGCGGCGGTGCCGAGCGCGGAGCCAGCGGCCTTCACCGAGTCGTAGTCCATGTTGGTCTTGAGCATGATGTCCGCGGGCACCACCGGCACCGAGACCCCGCCGGGTATCACCGCCTTGAGGCGGCGGCCGCCGCGCACCCCACCGCACAGCTCCAGCAGGTCGGCGAACGGCACGCCGAGCGGCAGCTCGATGTTGCGCGGCCGCGTAACGTGTCCCGACACGGAGTAGATCAGCGTGCCGCCGGAGTTGGGCGGCCCGAGGCCCGCGAACCACGCCGGACCCTTGCGCAGGATGGTCGGCACCGAGGCGAAGCTCAGCGTGTTGTTGATGGTGGTCGGCGCGCCGTACAGCCCGAAGTTCGCGGGGAACGGCGGCTTGAAGCGCGGCTTGCCGGGCTTGCCCTCGAGCGAGTCGAGCAGCGCGGTCTCCTCGCCGCAGATGTAGGCGCCGGCGCCGACGAAGGTATGGATGTCGAAGTCGATGCCGCTGCCGCGGATGTTCCTGCCGAGCAGGCCCGCGGCATAGGCTTCCGCGAGCGCTGCCTCGAAACGCGGCACCGGCTCGCCGAGGAACTCGCCGCGGATGTAGTTGTAGGCGACGCTGGAGTTGGTGGCGTAGCCGCCGATCGCCAGTCCCTCGATCAGCGCGTGCGGGTTGTAGCGCAGGATATCGCGGTCGTGGCAGGTGCCCGGCTCGCTCTCGTCGGAATTGCACACCAGGTACTTCTGCGCCGGGGAGTTGCGCGGCATGAAGCTCCACTTGGTGCCGGTGGGAAAGCCGGCGCCGCCGCGCCCGCGCAGGCCCGAGGCCTTGAGCTGCTCGATGACCTGGCCGCGCTCGGGCCGCTCGCCGAGCAGCCGCTCCCACACCTGGTAGCCGCCGATGCTGCGGTAGGTATCGAGCGTCCACGACTGCGCGAGCTTGAGCGGCTCGAACACCGTGAGGTTCATGCGCTCGGCGTACTTCTCCTCGATGGCGCTCATGTCAGCGCATCCAGGATCGCATCGAGCTTGTCCGCAGTGAGGTGCTCGTGGAACACGTGATCCACCATCGCCATGGGCGCACCGGTGCAGGCCGCGAGACACTCCTCCTCCAGCTTGAGGAAGATGCGGCCGTCGGCGGTGCTCTGGTTCGCCTTGATGCCGAGCTTGCGCTCGGCGTGCGCCAGCAACTCCTGGCCGCCGTTGAGCATGCAGGAGATGTTGGTGCAGATGCTGACGTGGTGGCGCCCGCACGGGTGCGTCTCGAACATCGAGTAGAAGCGCGCCACCTCGTAGACCTGGATCGGCGGCAGGTGCAGGTACTCGGCGACCGCGTCCATCAGATCGGCGCTGAGGAAGCCGTCGTTCTGCTCCTGAGCGGCGCGCAGCGCGGCGATGCACGCCGAGCGCTGCCGTCCGGGCGGAAACTTCGCCACCCAGTGGTCGATGGTGTGGCGCGTCTCCTCCGACAGCAGCCGCAGCTTGCTCATCAGCCCCGTGCCACCCACCCCGACGTTGCTGCGCTCGCTCATCGGTCGATCTCGCCGAACACGATGTCCTGCGAACCGATCACCGCCACCACGTCCGCCAGCATGTGGCCGCGGCACATCTCCTCGAGCGCTGCCAGGTGCGGAAATCCCGGTGCCCGGCACTTGAGGCGGTAGGGTTTGTTGGCGCCGTCGGACACCAGGTAGACGCCGAACTCGCCCTTGGGCGCCTCGACCGCCGCGTAGCTGTCGCCGGCCGGCACCTCGTAGCCCTCGGTGAAGAATTTGAAGTGATGGATGAGCGCTTCCATGTCCTCCTTCATGCGCTCGCGCCGCGGCGGAGATATCTTGGTGTCGTCAATCATCACCGGCCCGGGATGCGCGCGCAGCCACTCGATGCACTGGCGAATGATGCGGTTCGACTGGCGCAGCTCCTCGATGCGCACCAGGTAGCGGTCGTAGCAGTCGCCATTGACGCCTACCGGGATGTCGAAATCCATGCGCGCATAGACCTCGTAGGGCTGCTTCTTGCGCAGGTCCCAGGCCACCCCCGAGCCGCGCAGCATCGGACCTGAGAAGCCAAGCTGCATGGCGCGCTGCGGGCTCACCACGCCGATGTTGACGGTGCGCTGCTTCCAGATGCGGTTGTCGGTGAGCAGCGTTTCATAGTCGTCGACGCGCGCGGGAAAGGTGTCGGTGAAGGCCTGGAGAAAATCGAGCATGGTGCCGGCGCGCGCCTCATTCAGGCTCGCCGCGTCCTTGACCGAACGCCACTTCGAGGCCTGGTACCTCGGCATCGCCTCGGGCAGGTCGCGGTAAACGCCGCCCGGGCGGTAGTAGGTGGCGTGCATGCGCGTGCCGGAGACCGCCTCGTACACGTCCATGAGCTCCTCGCGCTCCTTGAAGCACAGCAGGAACACGGTCATCGCGCCAATGTCCAGGCCGTGCGCGCCGAGCCACATGAGGTGATTGAGCACGCGCGTGATCTCGTCGAACATCACGCGGATGTACTGGGCGCGTTCGGGCGGCTCGATCCCGAGCAGGCGCTCGATGGCGAGCACGTAAGCGTGCTCGTTGCACATCATCGAGACATAGTCGAGGCGGTCCATGTAGCCGATCGACTGGTTGAAGGGCTTGGATTCGGCGAGCTTCTCGGTGGCCCGATGCAGCAGCCCGATGTGCGGGTCGGCCTTGCGGATCACCTCGCCGTCGAGCTCCAGCACCAGGCGCAGCACGCCGTGCGCCGCCGGGTGCTGCGGCCCGAAGTTCATGGTGTAGTTACGGATCTCGGTCGGAGGCGCGGCGTCCATCAGCGCGGTACCTGCGGGTCGCGGAGCGCGCGCTCGTAGCGATGGTCATGGCGGATGACCTTGGGCACGAGCACGCGTGGCACGATGCTCACCGGCTGGTAGACCACGCGGCGCTTGTCCGGGTCGTACTGCACCTCGACGTTGCCGGAGAGCGGGAAATCCTTGCGGAACGGATGCCCGATGAAACCGTAGTCGGTGAGGATGCGGCGCAGGTCCGGGTGGCCGCGGAACAGGATGCCGAACAGGTCGAAGGCCTCGCGCTCGAACCAGTTGGCGCTCGCCCACACCTGCACCACCGAATCCACCACCGGCTCGGTGGTGTCCGGGCATTTCACCGTGAGGCGCAGCCGCTGGTTGTGGCTGATGGACAGCAGGTTGTAGACCACCGCGAACCGCCCGGCCTCGTCCGCATCGGGCGGCTTGCTCTGTGCCTCGCGGGCGCGGCTGAACCCGGAGCGGGTGGCGCCCTGCGTCTCCCACTCGTCGCGGCCGTAGTGCAGGTAGTCGACGCCGGCGAGATCCATCAGCATCTCGAAGCCGAGCTCGGGCGCGTCGCGCAGCGTGCGGCACACCTCGAGCAGCGCCGGCGCGTCGGTCTCGTAGGCGAGCTCCTGCGGGCGCGCCGACACGCGGCGGGCGTTCCCGCCGAGCTGCGCGTCGACCCTGCGGGCCAGAGCTTCGATGAGCTCGCTCACGTGCTGCTGCGCTCCTTGGTACGCCTACCGGGCGATGCTGCCGGTGCGGGCGATCTTCTTCTGCAACTGCACGATCCCGTACACCAGCGCCTCCGCGGTCGGCGGACAGCCCGGCACGTACACGTCGACCGGCACGATGCGATCGCAGCCGCGCACCACCGCGTAGGAGTAATGATAATAACCGCCGCCGTTGGCGCACGAGCCCATGGAGATGACCCAGCGCGGCTCGGCCATCTGGTCGTATACCCGCCGCAGCGCCGGCGCCATCTTGTTGACCAGCGTCCCGGCGACGATCATCACGTCCGACTGGCGTGGGCTCGGACGGAACACCACGCCGAAGCGGTCGAGGTCGTAGCGCGAGGCGCCGGCATGCATCATCTCCACCGCGCAGCAGGCCAGGCCGAAAGTCATCGGCCACAGCGAGCCGGTGCGCGCCCAGTTCACCAGCTCATCGAGCCGCGCCGTGACGAAGCCGCGCTGCGCGAAGCCGTCCTGGCTTTCCGCGGCTAGTCCCACTCGAGCGCCCCCTTCTTCCATTCGTAGACGAAGCCCACCACGAGGATAGTGAGGAAGATGCCCATCGCGGCCAGCCCGAACAGGCCGATCTGCCGCAGGGCCACCGCCCAGGGAAACAGGAACGCGATCTCCAGGTCGAAGACGATGAACAGGATCGCCACCAGGTAGTAGCGCACGTCGAACTTGCTGCGCGTGTCCTCGAAGGCGTCGAAGCCGCACTCGTAGGGCGTGAGCTTGGCGCGATCGTCGTGAAAGCGCGCGAAGTGGCGGCCGAGGCCGGTGCCGAGCACCAGCAACACCACGGCCAGAGCCGCGGCTACCACGAGAAAGATGAGGATCGGCAGATAGTTCGACAGCATGCGCGACCTGCGCTTCGAGAGGCCGGCATTGTAGCAGCGCAGTGAGTCGTTTTGGTGCCGACGGTCGGATTCGAACCGACACGCCTTGCGGCGCTAGCCCCTCAAGCTAGTGTGTCTACCAATTCCACCACGTCGGCAACAATTCATTAAGGATGCGCTGCAGCCCGCGCCACCCAGGCGGACTAAGAAGGCTGCCGCGCACCGCGCCGTCACTTCGGCGCCGGTGTCGGTGCGTTGGCCGGAGCCGGGACGCTCGCGGGCGGCGCCGCGGGCGGCGCCGCCGCCGGCGCCGGCTGCTGTGGCACGCTGCTGCCGCCGAGCGGTGCGCCGCTGGCCGGCTTCGCCGGCGCGGCCTCGTCGAGGATGGTCTTCTGCACGGCGGCCTCGGTAGTGCGCGTGCCCATGTAGGCGAGCGCGAGGCTGTTGATCATGAACACCGCGGCGAACACTGCGGTGGCGCGCGACAGCGCCGTGGTCGCGCCGCGCGCGCCGAACACCGTGCCGGACGCACCGGCGCCGAAGCCGGCGCCGGCTTCCGCGCCCTTGCCTCGCTGCAGCAGCACGAGACCGACGATCGCGAACGCCGAAACCACCTGCACTAAAGTCAAGATCGTGCGCAACATCGGAACACTCACTCAGCCTTGCGGCGCTGCAGCCAGGATCGCCAGGAATTCGTCCGCCTTGAGCGAAGCGCCACCGATCAGGCCGCCGTCGACATCGGGCATCGCGAACAATTCAGCCGCATTGCCCGCCTTGACGCTGCCGCCGTAAAGAATACGGGTAGCGGCGGCTATTCTAGCATCCCGGGCGCCGATGCGGCCGCGGATGAAGGCGTGGACCTCCTGCGCCTGATCGGCTGTGGCGTTGCGCCCGGTGCCGATGGCCCACACCGGCTCGTAGGCGATCACGCCCTGCTCGAGAGCGCCCGCGCCACACAGCTCGAGCACCACGTCGAGCTGCCGTGCGACGACCTCGCGCATGCGACCGGCCTCGCGATCGGCGAGCTGCTCGCCGACACACAGGATCGGCACGAGTCCCTTGGCGTGCGCGGCGCCGAACTTGCGGGCGATCAGCTGATCGCTCTCGCGGTACAACAGCCGCCGCTCGGAGTGACCGACGATCACGTACGCGCAGCCGACGTCCTTGAGCATCGCCGCCGACACCTCGCCGGTGAACGCGCCGTGTGCGTCAGCACACACGTCCTGGGCGCCAAGACTGAACACCGAGTCGCGCAGCAGCCTTCCTGCCTCGTGCAGGTAGACGAACGGCGGGCACACGACGCAGGCCGCCGCCGGCGCGGCCGGGGCGTGCGCCAGCAGTTCCTCGATGAGGCGCGCCGTCTCGCTGCGCGACCCATGCATCTTCCAGTTTCCCGCGACAATGGGGCGGCGCATGACACAGACCTCGGGCGCCCTGAGGCTTCAGGGCCGCCCACCGGTTCGCAAAGGGCGCGGGATGATAGCGATGCGAGGGGGGTGACGCAACGCCACCGGCGACGGGCGGAATGACTTTCGGGGCTTGGCGGGCGAAGTAAGGCCGTTCCGCGGCGCTCAGGCGGCAATGTTACGAATGATGTCGGCGAGCTCGGTGGCGGCGGTGCGCGTCTCTGCCTCGTCGCGCCCCTCCACCATCACCCGGATCACCGGCTCGGTGCCCGACGCGCGCAGCACCACGCGGCACTCGCCGTCGAGACGCTGCTCGATGCGCTGCACCGCTTCCTGCACGGCCGGGACGCTCGCCGGATCGAAGCGTCGGGTCACCTGCACGTTGAGCAGCACCTGGGGGAACTTGCGCATGCCGGAGGCGAGCTCCGCCAGCGAGCGGCCGGAGTCCTTCATGACGGCGAGCACCTGCAGCGCACTCACCAGGCCGTCGCCGGTAGTGGTCTTGTCCAGGCACAGGATGTGACCGGAGGTCTCCCCGCCGAGCATGCCGTGCAATTCGCGCAGCATCGACAGCACGTAGCGGTCGCCCACCGCCGCGCGGCGGAACTCGATGCCGGCGGCGCGCAGCGCGATCTCCAGGCCGAGATTGCTCATCACCGTGCCGATCACCGGTCCGCGCAGCGTGCCGGCTGCGTGCTGCGCCCGGGCGATCACGTAGAGGATCTGGTCGCCGTCGACGATGCGGCCGAGATGGTCGACCATCACCAGGCGGTCGCCGTCGCCGTCGAGCGCGATGCCCACGTTGGCGCGCACCCCGGGAACGGTGAGCTGCAGCAGCGCCGGCGCCATCGAGCCGCAGCCGTCGTTGATGTTGCGGCCGTTGGGCGAGCAGCCGATCGGCACGATCTCCGCGCCGAGATCGGCGAGGATGCGCGGACCGACCTTGTAGGCCGCCCCATTGGCGCAGTCGATCACGATCTTCAGCCCGGACAGGTCGGTCCCGGGCGGCAGCGTCGAGGCGCAGAACTCCTGGTAATGCGTGCGCGAGCGATCGGCGCGCGTGGCGCGGCCGAGGTTGCGCGAGGCGCGCGTCAGCGGCGCCTGCTCGAGCTCGGTCTCGATGCGCTCCTCGAGCTCGTCGGAGAGCTTGGCGCCGGAGGCATCGAAGAACTTGATGCCGTTGTCATCGTACAGGTTATGCGAGGCGCTGATCACCACGCCGAAGTCGCAGTTGAAGCGGCGTGTCATGTAGGCGATGCCCGGGGTCGGCAGCGGGCCGATGAGCATGACGTTGACCCCCGCGGCGACGAAACCCGCCTCGAGCGCCGACTCGAACATGTAGCCGGAGAGGCGCGTGTCCTTGCCGATCAGTACCGCCCCGCCCGCCGGCGCCAGCACGCGCGCCGCGGCGCTGGCCAGCTGCAGCGCAAAATCCACCGTCATGGGGTGCTCGCCTACCCTCCCCCTGACTCCGTCGGTGCCGAAATAGCGTCGCGCCATTTAAGTCCTCACCGCCCGCCCTGCACGGCTGCCACCACCCGCAGCGCATCCACCGTCGGCGCCACGTCGTGGGCGCGTACGATACGCGCGCCGCCCAGCGCTGCGACCACCGCGAGCGCCACGCTGCCGGCGGTGCGCTCGCCGGGTCCGCGCTGCGTCAGTGTGCCCAGCATCGACTTGCGCGACAAGCCAACCAACACCGGCAGCCCGTCGCGCGCCAGCTCGCCCAGGCGGCGCAGCAGCGTCAGATTGTGCTCCACGGTCTTGCCGAAGCCGAATCCGGGGTCGACCACCAGGCGCGTGTCGGCGATTCCGGCCGCGCGGCAGGCCGCCGCGCGCGCGGCGAGGAACGCGCGCACCTCGGCGAACACGTCGGCGTACTGCGGGGCGAGTTGCATGGTGCGCGGCTCACCCTGCATGTGCATCAGGCACACGGCGCAGCCGCTCGCGGCCGCCGCCTCGAGCGCACCCGGCGAGCGCAGCGCCTGCACGTCGTTGATGAGGCCCGCGCCGGCGGCGGCCGCGGCCTGCATGACCTCGGGCTTGCTGGTGTCGACCGAGATCACCGCCGCCGTCGCGGCCGCGAGCGAGGCGATGACGGGAATCACGCGCCGCAGTTCCTCCGGCGCGCTCACCGGCGCCGCTCCCGGGCGCGTCGACTCTCCGCCGACGTCGAGGAGCGCAGCGCCCGCGGCGGCCATCGCCAGGCCATGGGCCACGGCCGCCTCGACGTCCGCGAAGCGCCCGCCGTCGGAGAAGGAATCGGGGGTGACGTTGAGCACGCCCATGACTACCGGGCTGCTCAGGTCCAGCGTCTTATCCGCGCAGCGAAGCAGCACCGGCGGCGCGGCTGGTGGACTTCAGTGCTGGCCGGCCGGTATCGCCGGTCCGCCGGCCGGCGCGGGCGGCGCCTGCGGCGGCTTGTTGGACAAGGTGTCGTCCCAGTCCTTGGGCGGTTTCGGCGCATTGCCCGCCATGATGTCCTTGAGCTGCTCCTCGTCGATGGTCTCGTACTTCATGAGCGCGTCGGCCATGACGTGCAGCTTGTCGAGCGCGGCGGTAAGGATTTGCCGGGCACGCTGGTAGTTGACCTCGATGACGTGGCGAATCTCCTCGTCGATGGCGTGCGCGGTGACGTCGGAGACCTGCTTGTGCTGCGTCACGCTGCGGCCGAGGAACACCTCGCCCATCTCCTCGGAGTAGGTGAGCGGCCCGAGCTTGTCGGACAGGCCCCACTTGGTGACCATGTTGCGCGCGAGCTCGGTGGCCCGCTCGATGTCGTTCGAGGCGCCGGTAGTGACCGATTCGGGGCCGAAGATCAGCTCTTCGGCGATGCGACCGCCGAACAAAGTGGTGATGGCGCTCTCCAGGCGGCGCTTGGAGAAGCTGTAGCGGTCCTGCTCGGGCAGGAACTGCGTGACGCCGAGCGCGCGGCCGCGCGGAATGATGGTGACCTTGTAGACCGGGTCGTGCTCGGGAACGGTCATGCCGACGATCGCGTGCCCGGCCTCGTGATAGGCGGTCATGCGCTTCTCCGCCTCGCTCATGACCATGGAGCGCCGCTCGGTGCCCATCAGGATCTTGTCCTTGGCGCGCTCGAACTCCTCCATGCCGACGATTCTCTTGTTAGCGCGCGCCGCGAACAGCGCCGCCTCGTTGACGAGGTTGGCGAGGTCGGCCCCGGAGAAGCCCGGCGTGCCGCGCGCGATCAGCCCGGGCTTCACGTCGTCCGCCAGCGGCACGCGGCGCATGTGCACGCGCAGGATCTGCTCGCGGCCGCGCACGTCGGGCAGCGGCACCACGACCTGGCGGTCGAAGCGACCGGGCCGCAGCAGCGCCGGATCGAGCACGTCCGGGCGATTGGTTGCGGCGATGACGATGATGCCCTCGTTGCCTTCGAAGCCGTCCATCTCCACCAGCAGCTGGTTGAGCGTCTGCTCGCGCTCGTCGTGGCCGCCGCCGAGGCCGGCGCCGCGATGCCGCCCGACGGCGTCGATCTCGTCGATGAAGATGATGCAGGGGGCGTGCTTTTTCGCCTGCTCGAACATGTCGCGCACGCGCGAGGCGCCGACGCCGACGAACATCTCGACGAAGTCGGAGCCGGAGATGGTGAAGAACGGCACCTTCGCCTCGCCGGCGATGGCGCGCGCCAGCAGCGTCTTGCCGGTGCCCGGGGAGCCGACCATCAGCACCCCCTTGGGAATCTTGCCGCCGAGCTTCTGGAACTTGCCCGGGTCCTTGAGGAAGTCGACGATCTCGCCGACTTCCTGCTTGGCCTCGTCGACTCCGGCGACGTCGGCGAAGGTCACGTTCACCTGATCCTCGCCCAGCAGACGCGCACGGCTCTTGCCGAAGGACATGGCCCCGCGCCCGCCGGAAGCACCCTGCATCTGCCGCAGCATGTACAGGAACACCAGGATCAGCAGGAAGGCCGGCGCCATCTGCAACAGCAGCTGGCCGATGAAATTGGGCTGTTTCGGCTCGCGCGCCTCGATTTTCACGTGCGCCTTGTCGAGCGTGCCGATGAGTGCGGTGTAATCGGTCTCGGGGTTGCGCGTCTTGAAGGCGGACTTGTCCTTGCGCTCCCCGTAGATCATGTCCCCCTGCATGACCACGGAATCGACCCGCTCGGCCTTCACGTCATCGAGAAAGGTGGAGTAATAGATGTCCTGCGGCTGCCCGACGGTGGGCATGTAGCGGCTGAAAACCGCCAGCAGCACCAGCACGATCACGACCCATAGCAGGATGTTCTTTGTCAGATCATTCAAGGGCTTGCGTCCTTTCCGCGGTGCGTCCACACGGCGGGTAAAAAGAACCTACACCAAGCGGTAGTGCATGGCCAGCAAATAGATCTCGGCACTGCGCGAACGTGACGCGAGGGGCTTCACCAGCTTCACTTGCGAGAACTTGCCACGTGCGGCCTGAAGCAGCTCCTTGAACCCGGCGCCCTGAAATACCTTGATCAGGGCACTGCCCCCGGGCTTCAAGAGGCGCTCGCCCATGGCGAGCGCGAGCTCCGCGAGGTGCATCGAGCGCGGCTGGTCGATGACGTCGACCCCGGACAGATTCGGCGCCATGTCCGAGAGCACCAGGTCGACCCCGCGCGCAGGCAGCAGGGCCAGGATCCGCTCGAACACCTCCTCCTCCCTGAAGTCGCCCTGCACGAACTCCACGCCCGCCAGCTCCTCCATCGGCAGCAGGTCGGTGGCGACGACGCGCCCCTTCGCGCCCACGCGCTGCCTCGCGTACTGGCTCCACGCCCCCGGTGCCGCGCCGAGGTCGAGACACACCGCGCCGGACTTCAGCAGGTGCGAGCGCCGGTCGATCTCCTCGAGCTTGAACACTGCCCGCGAGCGCCACCCGGCGCCCTGGGCACGCTGCACGTAGGGGTCGGCGAAGTGCTCCTGCAGCCAGCGACCGCTGCTGCGCGAGCGGCGCGTCATGACTTCAGGCCCAACCTGCGGCGCATAAGTTCCTCACCCTTACAATGTGTCGATGCGAACCGGGGCTGCTGACACCGCGGCGCCTGCCGCTCCCGAGGTCTCCGCGGGCCAGCGTCGCCAGCTGCGCGGCCTGGCGCACGCGCTGCGGCCGCTCATACGCCTCGGCGCCGCAGGCGTCACGCCCGCGGTCGCCGCCGAGACCATGCGCGCCCTGCACGATCACGAGCTCATCAAGGTGAAAGCGCCCGGCGGCGCCCGCGGGGCGCGCGATGAGCTGTTCGCGGCGCTCGCGCGAGCGACCGGCAGCGCCCTGGTGCAGCGGATCGGCAACGTCGCGGTGCTGTACCGTCCTCGTGCCGATCTGCCGCGCATTCTCCTCCCCGACACTTAGGCCCGGCGCACCACCACGATCTCGTAGGAGCGCGTGCCGCCCGGGGCGGCGACATCCACCACTTCCCCCTGCGACTTGCCGACCAGCGCGCGCGCGATCGGGGAGGTGACTGAGACACGGCCCGCGCGGATATCCGCCTCGTCCTCGCCGACTACCTGGTAGACGACGCGCGCGCCATCGGCCTGATCCTCGAGCTCGACCGTCGCCCCGAACACCACCCGGCCCGAGTCGGGCAGCGTCGCCGGGTCGATCACCTCGGCGCTGGCGAGCTTGTGCTCGATGTCCTTGATGCGCCCCTCGATGAATCCCTGCTGCTCGCGCGCCGCGTGGTATTCGGCGTTCTCGGCCAGGTCGCCGTGGCCGCGCGCCTCGGCGATCGCCCTGATGACGTGCGGGCGCGCCTCGGATTTCAGCCGCTTCAGCTCCGCGCGCAGCGCCTCCGCGCCGCGCAGCGTCATGGGAGTGCGCTTCATGCCCCGAGCGCCTCGTTGTGCAGATCCTGCAGCCGGTTCACTTCCACCTCGTCGAGGTGGTCGAGGGCCTCGCAGGTCGCCAGCCCCGCTGCCAGCGTGGTGTAGTAAGTGACGCGGCGGTGCACGGCCTCGCGGCGGATGGAATTGGACTCGCGGATCGCCTGCTTGCCCTCGGTGGTATTGACGATGAGATCGATCTCGTCGTTCTTGATCATGTCGACGATGTGCGGCCGGCCCTCGCGCACCTTGTTCACCCGCCGGCACGGCACCCCCGCCTCGCCGAGCGCGCGCGCGGTGCCTTCGGTGGCGAGCACCTCGAAGCCGCGCTCGATGAGCTTCCTGGCAAGGGTGACCGCCGGCGCCTTGTCGCGGTCGCGCACACTGATGAAGCACACCCCCTGGCGCGGCAGCGTGACGCCGGACGCGGCCTGCGCCTTGGCATAGGCCTCCCCGAAGGTGCGTCCGGTGCCCATCACCTCCCCGGTCGACTTCATCTCCGGACCTAGGATCGGGTCGGCCTCGGGGAACTTGATGAACGGGAATACCGCTTCCTTCACCGAGAAGTAGCCGGGCACGCGCTCGATCGCGCCGACCAGCTGCTTCAGCTTGCGTCCGGTCATGACGCGCGCGGCGATCTTGGCCAGCGGCAGGCCGGTCGCCTTGGAGACGAACGGCACGGTGCGCGAGGCGCGCGGGTTCACCTCGAGCACGTAGATGACGCCGCTCTGGATCGCAAACTGCACGTTCATCAGGCCGACGACGTTCAGGGCGCGGGCGAGCTTGCGCGTCTGCTCGCGCAGCTCCGCCTGCGTCTCGCGGCTGAGGCTCACGGGCGGCAGTGAGCAGCCCGAGTCGCCCGAGTGCACGCCGGCCTGCTCGATGTGCTCCATGATGCCGCCGATCAGCACGTCCTCCCCGTCGCATACTGCGTCCACGTCCACCTCGATGGCGACGTCGAGGAAGCGATCGAGCAGCACCGGGCTGTCGTTCGACACCTGCACCGCGTGCGTCATATAGGTGCGCAGGTCCTCCTCGTTGAACACCACCTCCATCGCGCGGCCGCCGAGCACGTACGAGGGGCGCACAATGAGCGGGAAGCCCACTTCGCGCGCGAGCGTCACCGCCTGCTCCTCGGTGCGCGCGGTGGCGTTGGCGGGCTGCTTGAGCCCGAGCTTCCTCACCAGCGCCTGGAAGCGCTCGCGGTCCTCGGCGACGTCGATCGAGTCGGGCGAGGTGCCGATGATGGGGGCGCCCGCTGCCTCGAGCGCGCGCGACAGCTTAAGCGGCGTCTGGCCGCCGAACTGCACGATCACCCCCTCGGGCTTCTCCTTGGCGAGAATCTCCAGCACGTCCTCGAGGGTGAGCGGCTCGAAGTACAGCCGGTCAGAGGTGTCGTAATCGGTGGAGACGGTCTCCGGGTTGCAGTTGACCATGATGGTCTCGAAGCCGTCCTCGCGCAGCTGCAGCGCCGCGTGCACGCAGCAGTAGTCGAATTCGATTCCCTGGCCGATGCGGTTCGGCCCGCCGCCGAGGATCATGATCTTGCGCCGCGTGTGCGGCTGCGCCTCGCACTCCTCTTCGTAGGTGGAATACAGGTAGGCGGTGGCGGTGGCGAATTCCGCCGCGCAGGTATCGACGCGCTTGTACACCGGCAGCACGGCGAGCTCGTGGCGCTTGTCGCGAATCGCCTTCTCCGGCATGTCGACCAGGTGCGCCAGGCGGCTGTCGGAGAAGCCCTTGCGCTTGAGGTAGCGCAGCCGCTCGGCGGTGAGCGCGCCCAGGCCCTCCGCGCGCACCTGCGCCTCCTCCTCAACCAGCTGCCCGACCTGGGCGAGGAACCACGGATCGATGCGGGTCAGCTCGGCGATGCGCGTGAGCGGCCAGCCGGCGCGGAAAGCGTCCGCGACGTACAGCAGGCGGTTGGCGCCCGGGGCACGCAACTCGTGCGCGAGCTTATCGCCGTTCTCGTCCGACAGCGGCAGCGGCAGGAGCGGCACCAGGCCGTCGAGCCCGGTCTCAAGCCCGCGCAGCGCCTTCTGCAGCGACTCCTGGAAGGTGCGCCCGATCGCCATCACCTCGCCCACCGACTTCATCTGCGTCGTCAGCCGGTCGTTCGCGGTCGGGAACTTCTCGAACGTGAAGCGCGGGATCTTCACGACCACGTAGTCGATCGTCGGCTCGAAGGACGCCGGGGTCGCCCCGCCGGTGATGTCGTTCTTCAGCTCATCGAGCGTGTAGCCCACGGCGAGCTTGGCGGCGATCTTGGCGATCGGGAAGCCGGTCGCCTTGGAGGCGAGCGCCGAGGAACGCGACACGCGCGGGTTCATCTCGATGACCAGCAGCCGCCCGTCCTCGGGATTCACCGCGAACTGCACGTTCGAGCCGCCGGTGTCCACGCCGATCTTGCGCAGCACGGCGATCGCGGCGTCGCGCATGCGCTGGTATTCCTTGTCGGTGAGAGTCAGAGCAGGTGCGAGGGTGATCGAGTCGCCGGTGTGCACCCCCATCGGATCGAGGTTCTCGATCGAGCAGACGATGATGCAGTTGTCCTTGTGATCGCGCACCACCTCCATCTCGAACTCTTTCCAGCCGATCACCGATTCCTCGAGCAGCACTTCCCCGGTGGGCGAGGCGTCCAGGCCGCGGGCGACGATGTCCTCGAGCTCCTCGCGGTTGTAGGCGATGCCGCCGCCGCTGCCGCCGAGGGTGAAGGAGGGTCGCACCACCACCGGGTAGCCGATGTCAGCGGCGACCGCCAGGGCTTCCTCCAGGCTGCGCGCGATCTGCGAATGCGGCGTCTCGAGCCCGATCTCGCGCATCGCGTTGCGGAACAGCTCGCGGTCCTCCGCCATGTCGATGGCGGCGCGCGAGGCTGCGATCAGCTCGACCTCGTACTTCTCAAGCACGCCCTCGCGCACCAGATCGAGCGCGGTGTTGAGCGCGGTCTGGCCCCCCATGGTGGGCAGCAGCGCATCCGGGCGCTCCTTCTCGATGATGCGCGCCAGCGTGCGCCAGTTGATCGGCTCGATGTAGATCGCGTCCGCCATTTCCGGATCGGTCATGATGGTCGCGGGGTTGGAATTGACCAGGATGACGCGGTAACCCTCTTCGCGCAGCGCCTTGCAGGCCTGCGCACCCGAATAATCGAACTCGCACGCCTGGCCGATGATGATCGGGCCGGCGCCGATGATCAGGATGCTCTCGATGTCGGTGCGCTTGCCCACGTAAGCTGTCAGCGCGCCGTCGCCGGCTGGCGGCGCAGGTTCTCCTCGGCCAGCTTCAGCTGCGCCTGCAGGCGGCGCAGCATCAGGTGGTTGAAGCGCTCGAACAGGGGCTTCATGTCGTGGGGGCCGGGACTCGCTTCCGGGTGTCCCTGAAAGCCGAACGCGGCACAATCGGTGAAGGCGAGGCCCTGCAGCGAGCCGTCAAACAGCGAGCGGTGCGTGGCGCGTACCGCTGCCGGAAGTGAAGCCTCGTCCACCGCAAAGCCGTGGTTCTGGCTGGTGATGAACACCCGGCCCGACTCGAGATCCTGCACCGGGTGATTGGCGCCATGGTGGCCGAACTTCATTTTCACGGTGCGCGCGCCGCCGGCGAGTCCGAGGATCTGGAAGCCGAGACAGATGCCGAACACCGCCAGGTCGGTCTCGAGAAACTGCCGCGTGGCCTTGATGGCGTAGTCGCACGGCTCCGGGTCCCCGGGACCGTTCGAGAGGAAAATGCCGTCGGGGCCAAGCGCGAGCGCCTCCTCGGCGCTCGTCTGCGCCGGCACCACCGTCATCCGGCAGCCGCCATCGGCGAGCAGCCGCAGGATGTTGCGCTTGATGCCGAAGTCGTAGGCCACCACGTGCAGGCGCTGATTCGCGCGGATCGGCGCGCGCCCGGTTTCCGGCCACACGCTGCCCTCGTTCCACTGGAAGGGGCGCTTGGCGCTCACGACCTTGGCGAGGTCCATGCCCTTCAGGCCCGGGAATTTGCGCGCCGCCTTCACCGCGGCGTTCTGGTCCACCTGATCGCCGGTCATGATGCAACCGGCCTGCGCGCCCTTCTCGCGCAGGATGCGCGTGAGCTTGCGCGTGTCGAGCCCGGCGATCGCCACCACGCGGCCGCGCTCGAGAAACTCCGGCAGCGATTCGTTGGCGC